>Ga0209633_10001698_pt1 | contig 22165 bp, 17 predicted proteins | sample Cruoilmetagenom1_FD_187290 | JGI IMG/M metagenome (GOLD analysis project Ga0209633, IMG submission 187290) | Oil polluted marine microbial communities from Coal Oil Point, Santa Barbara, California, USA - Sample 1 (SPAdes) (version 2) | ecosystem: Environmental > Aquatic > Marine > Oil seeps ... | reverse complement strand
GGCGCGCCGGGCGCTGGACTATCTGGTTGGCTTCACGCTCTCCCCCGTGCTTTGGCGCAAGCTACCGGGCAGCCGCTCGGCCGGCCGGGTCCAATCCGTCGTCCTGCGCATGATCTGCGAGCGCGAGGCGGAGATCGAGGTCTTCCGGCCGCGCGAGTATTGGACCGTCGATGCGACACTGACCGCCCCCACCGGCGAGGCGTTCACGGCGCACCTGACTCATCTGGACGGCCGCAAGCTGGACCGCTACGACCTGGCCGACGAGGGGGCGGCGCGCCAAGCCGCCGGCGTGCTCGAAGCCGCCGCGACCTTCGCCGTCGCCACCGTCGAGCGCAAAACCGTCAAGCGCAATCCCTATCCGCCGTTCACGACCTCGACCCTGCAACAGGAGGCCTCGCGCAAGCTCGGCTTCGGGGCGACGCGGACCATGCGTGTGGCGCAAAAGCTGTATGAAGGCATCGACCTCGGGGGCGAAACGGTCGGCCTAATCACCTATATGCGTACCGATGGCGTGCAGGTGGCGAACGAGGCGATTCAGGCCACCCGCCAACTGGTCAGCGACCAGTACGGGGACGACTACCTTCCGTCGACACCCCGCCTATACAAAAGCAAGGCGAAGAATGCGCAGGAAGCGCACGAGGCGATCCGCCCGACCACCCTGTCGCGCCGGCCGCAGGATCTGGCGCGCAGCCTTGATCCAGACGGTCTGAAACTCTACGGCCTGATCTGGAATCGCATGGTGGCCAGCCAGATGGAAAGCGCCCGCCTGGATCAAGTCGCCGTGGACATCGCCGCCGACGGAAATCGCGCCGGCCTGCGCGCCACCGGCTCCGTCGTGGTCTTCGACGGCTTCCTGACCCTCTATCAGGAAAGCCGCGACGAGGCGAAGAACGGTGGCGACAACGACAGCGACCGCCGCCTGCCGAAACTAAATGAGGGTGATTCGGTACAGCGACAGGCCGTTTTGCCCGAGCAACATTTCACCCAGCCGCCGCCACGCTACAGCGAGGCGAGCATGGTCAAGAAGCTGGAAGAAATGGGTATCGGCCGCCCCTCCACCTATGCCTCGATCATGCAGGTCTTGCAGGATCGCGACTACGTGCGCCTGGACAAGCGCCGTTTCGTGCCCGAGGACCGCGGGCGCCTGGTCACGGCGTTTCTGAGCAGCTTCTTCCCCCGCTACGTTCAGTACAATTTCACCGCCGACATGGAGACCCAGCTCGACGATATCTCCGGCGGCCGCGAAAACTGGAAAGCTGTGCTGCGACAGTTCTGGGAGGCCTTCAGTAGGGCCGTCAGCGGCACCAAGGATCTTTCCATCACCGAGGTCATCGACGCCCTGGACGCCGACTTGGGGCCGCATTTCTTTCCCGCCAATCCGGATAAGCCGGACGCGGATCCGCGCGCCTGCCCGGTCTGCGGCACCGGCCGCCTGGGCCTTCGGCTGGGCCGTAGCGGCGGTTTCATCGGCTGCTCCAGCTATCCCGAGTGCCGCTACACGCGCCCCCTGGCGGTGCCCGGCAACGGCGAGGCGGACGACAATGCCGCCTTGATCCAACCGCGGGAGCTGGGCAACGACCCGAAAACCAACCTGCCGGTAACGCTCCGCAAGGGCCCCTTCGGAATTTACGTTCAGCTTGGCGAGACCCCAGAGAAAGCTAAGGGTAAGGGCAAGAAAAAGGATAAGGACGCGGAAAAGCCGAAGCGTTGCTCTCTGCCCAAAGGCATGGGGCCGGACGACGTAACCCTGCCCATTGCGCTGGCGCTGCTCTCTCTCCCGCGCGAGATCGGTATGCACCCCGAGAGCGGAACGCCGATCACCGCCGGCATTGGCCGCTACGGACCCTATGTAAAGCACGGCTCGACCTATTGCTCGGTCCCGGCGGACGAGAGCGTTCTCGACATCGGCCTTAATCGCGCGGTGACCCTGATCGCCGAGGCGCCGGCCAAGCGCGGCGGCACCGGCAAAGCGCTTGCCGATCATCCGGCCGACGGCAAACCGATCACTCTGCATAGCGGCCGCTATGGCCCCTACATCAAGTGCGGCCGTATCATCGCCTCGTTGCCCAAGGGTGTCGAAGCCGAAACCCTGACCGTCGAGCGTGCCGTCGAAATCTTGGCCGCCCGCGCCGAAAAGACGAAGGGCAAAGCCAAAGCCACGCCAGCGAAGACTAAAGCTAAAGCTAAAGCCAAGCCTAAGGCCAAAGCCAAACCCGCCAAGAAAACTCGGCGCAAACCAGCGGCACGTAAGGCCGCCAGCTAACGGACCGGCCCCATTGGCCGATAGAAAACCCACGAAACCGAAATCCCGCCTGCCGCGGGCCGCCAGTAAAAAGGCCGGCGTCAAACGCGCGCGCAAAGCGACGACCCGCCCGTTGCCAACGCGTGATGAGGTCCTCGCCTTCATTCGAGAGAGCCCGACGCCCGTGGGCAAGCGGGAGATTGCCCGCGCCTTCCGCCTGAAAGGCAGCGACAAGATTCCGCTCAAAGCGTTGCTCAAGGAGCTGGCGGCCGAGGGGCTGTTGGATCGCCAACCGAGGCGCAAGGTCTCCTCACGCGGTGCCTTGCCTCCGGCGGCCGTGATCGAGGTCTCGGGCATCGACGAGGACGGCGAATTGCTGGCCCGGCCGGCCGCCTGGGACTTGCCCGAGGCTCCGCCGACCATCTACCTGGCGCCGGACAAGCGCAGCCGCGCCGCCCTGGCGCCGGGCGACCGGGTCCTGGCGAAGCTACAGCGCATCGACGACCGCACCTACGAGGCGCGGACCATCCGCCGCGTCGCCAAGGTCGAGCGCCGGGTCCTTGGAGTCTATGAAATTGGCGATGCCGGCGGCCGCCTGCGCCCGACCGACCGCCGTGCCCGCGACGACTTTATTTTACGTTCGGAACATGCCGCCGGAGCCGAGCCAGGCGAACTAGTGCTGGCCGAGGTTCGGCCCGGCACGCTACGCGCGGCCCGGCGCGAGGTGCGCGTCCTGGAGCGCTTGGGGCCGGTGGGCGATGCCCGCAACCTCAGCCTGATTGCCATCCACGAGCACGAGTTGCCTGTGGACTTCCCACCCGACGCGCTGGCGGACGCCGGGGCCGCGGAGGCCGCGCCGTTGGACGCGCGCACCGATCTGCGCGCCCTGCCCCTGGTCACCATTGACGGTGCCGATGCCCGCGACTTCGACGACGCGGTCTGGGCCGAGGCGGATGCCGACAAGCGCAACTCGGGCGGCTGGCACATCATGGTCGCCATCGCCGACGTAGCCGCCTATGTGCGCCCCGGCTCGGCCCTCGACCGCGCCGCTTTCGACCGCGGCAACTCGGCCTACTTCCCAGACAGGGTCGTGCCCATGCTGCCCGAGGCCCTGTCGAACGGCTGGTGCTCGCTCAGACCCAACGAAGACCGCCCCTGCCTGGTGGCGGAGATGTGGTTGGACGCCAAAGGCAGCTTGCGCAAGCACCGCTTTCACCGCGCCCTTATGCGCTCAGCGGCGCGTCTGACCTACGAACAGGTGCAGGCGGCGCACGACGGCCACCCGGAAGCGCTCACCGAGCCATTGCGGGACTCGGTGCTGGCACCGCTGTACGGCGCCTATGGCGCGCTGCTGGCGGCGCGCGAAAAACGGGGAACACTGGACCTGGACCTGCCCGAGCGCCGGGTGGTGCTGGCCGAGGACGGGACCGTCGCGGCCATCGAGGCGCGCGAACGCCTGGACAGCCACCGCCTGATTGAGGAGTTCATGATCACCGCCAATGTCGCCGCGGCGGAACGGCTGGAGACCTTGCGCCAACCGTGCATGTACCGGGTGCACGACCAGCCCGACCCGGTGAAGATCGAGGCGCTGCGGCAGATTCTGGACGGCCTCGGTGTGCGCCTGGCCAAGGGCCAGGTCGTCCGCCCGCGTGTCCTCACTCAGATTCTGCACAACGTTCGCCAATCGCCGGCCGCGCGTATGATCAACCAACTGGTTCTGCGCGCCCAGAGCCAGGCGGTCTACAGCCCGGCGAACATCGGCCATTTCGGCCTGGCGCTCGCCAAATATGCCCACTTCACCTCGCCGATCCGCCGTTATGCCGATCTGCTGGTGCACCGGGCGCTGATCCGTGGCCTTGGCCTGGGCAACGACGGGCTGCCGCCCGACGCCGAGGGACGTTTGCCCGAGATCGGAGAACACATCAGCGCCACGGAACGCCGTGCCGCCACCGCCGAGCGTGACGCCGTCGACCGATTCACCGCCGCATTCCTGCAGGACAAGGTGGGCACCATCTTCGGCGCGGCCATCAACGGGGTGACCCGGTTCGGCCTGTTCGTCACCTTGGACGACACCGGCGCCGACGGGCTGGTACCCATGAGCCTGCTGCCCGACGACTTCTATGATCACGTCGAGGCGGAACACGCCCTCATCGGCCGCCGCTGGGGCCGGGCCTACCACCTGGGCCAACGTGTCCGGGTCCGCCTGCGCGAGGCCGAGCCAGTGACGGGCGGCTTGATCCTGGAGCTGATCGAAGGTGACGAGCAGGCCGGCGGCAAGAGCGACAAATGGAAACCCGCGCGCCAAGGCCGCCCCCGCCACAAGGCGGGTAAGAAGGCCAGTAAAAAAGCGGGCATGAAACACGCGCCCAAAAAGAAACCGTCGGGCAAACGGCGCAAGAAACCGGCACGCGGACGCTGAAGCATGATTCGTCGCCGAATAATCGCAGATTTCATGACCCCATAATCTTTGATACTATTTCCGCGCTGTTTGGGAACGTCGGCGAAGCGAGGGTGGAAACATGCCTACCGTAAATCCGATCGTTAGCGACTATTCGGACCATGACGCACTTGGACTTGCTGCACTGGTGCGCAAAAAAGAAGTCAAAGCCAGCGAACTGGTGGAAGAGGCTATTCGCCGTGTCGAAGCGCTGAATCCGAAACTCAACGCGGTCATCTACAAGACATACGACATCGCGCGCGCAACCGCCGATGGGGCACTGCCCGACGGGCCGTTTGCCGGCGTGCCTTACATGCTCAAAGAATTGGCGACCATGTGGGAAGGGCTGCCGACCACCAACAGCTGCCCGTATTTCAAGGACTTCGTTGCACCGGTTGACTTGGAAATTGTGACTCGGATTAAGAAGGCCGGGTTTGCACTGGTCGGCAAGACGAATGCGCCGGAGTTTGGCTGGTCGATTACCACGGAGCCGGCCATGTTCGGTCCGGCCCACAATCCCTGGAACGAAAGCGTGACCCCGGGAGGGTCCAGTGGTGGGGCCGCCGCCGCCGTCGCCGCCAGGATCCTGCCGTTGGCCGAGGCCAGCGATGGCGCCGGGTCGATCCGCGTGCCGGCATCCAACAATGGGCTCATCGGTATGAAGCCATCGCGCGGCACCTCGACTTTCGCGCCGATCTGGGCCGACTACTGGCACGGCGGTGCCCAATTCCTGTGCGTTTCGCGGACCGTGCGCGATACGGCGGCCTATCTCGACGTGGTCTATGGCACGTTGCCCGGCGATCCCTACAAGGCCCCCGAGCGGACGCGCCCGTTTCTTGACGAAGCGCGCACCAAACCGGATCGTCTGCGGATCGGATTTACGGTCACGCCACCGGATGGCAATCCGATCCACCCGGAAGCCGTGGCGGCGGTGCAGGCGACTGCGAAACTTCTGGCCGATCTTGGCCACGAAGTGACCGAACACAACATGAGCTTTGACGCCGACGCTGCTTGGCGGACCTACACAAGGATGACGGCGGTCGCAACAGCGTCGGCATTCGAAGGAATGGCGCCGTTCATCGGCCATAAAGTGACGCAAGCCGAAGTATCGCCGACCTTGTGGAGCATAATCCAGCGTGGTTGGGAGATCAGCGGTCCGGCGCACGCAACCGACATTGATGGCCTGCGCATGATTTCCAGGGAAGTCGCGACCGACATAGCGCAGTTCGATGTCTTCCTGACACCGACCCTGACCCAGCCCCCACGCCCTCTCGGGTATTGGGACATGAACGAACCGGACCATGACGTTTACAACGCGAAGTGGACCGACGCCGTGTTCATGTTCCCGTTCAATATATCGGGCCAGCCCGCCATGTCGGTGCCCATGCACTGGTCCGCCGACGGCTTGCCCATGGGGGTTCAGATCGTTGGCCGCAACAATGATGAGGCAACCTTGATCCGGCTGGCCGCGCAACTCGAGCAGGCGCAGCCCTGGATCGACCGCAAACCGCCCATTTGTTCCTAGAAAGGCTCAACCGCCGAAAAAGAAACCTGCGCGCGGACGCTGGAGCCGGCCGGATGCGCAATGTGCTTGCGTTCCGAGCGGCTTCTGCCGGTCTGTTGTAGGTGGTCGGGAAGTAACCTTAACACGGAAAAGAAAATCCAACGCGCCACTACAAATCAATAGCTTCGCGTGTATGGTTAACAAATCCTTTCGATTTAATAGTAGCCTAGAGCCCCACCCCTCGATTACTATGGCGACGCGACAGGGTAGTCGCGCACGTGGGGTCAAAGGGGTACTTCATGGTGAGGGATTCTGGGGAAGGTATCGGGGCGCCCAGCGCCCAGCGCGGCGCATTGCGCCGCTTAGGCGCCCTATCAGTTGCTTTCTTTATGGTGGCCTGCGCCGCGCAGGACACCGGGACCCCGGCAAAACGTGACTTGTCGCAAGCCACGCGGCTGTTCAGCGTGGGCTTCCAGGACATAACCGATATCTATATCGAGGACGTCAGCGTCTCGGACCTGGCGCTCGCCGGGTTGGGGAACCTGTCCACGGTCGAGCCGGACATCGCCGTAAAGAATGACATCGGCCGGGTCTCGGTTTCGTTCGGCGATCAAACGGCGGGCGTTTTCAACGCACCGCAGAAGTTCGATGCCGAAGGCTGGGGCAATTTGACGGCCACCGCGCTCAAAGTCGTGCGCAACCACAAAGCCAACGCAGACGAGCCGGAACCGGAAAAGCTCTACGAAGTGGTCTTCGACGGCGTCCTCGGGGCGCTGGACAATTTTTCGCGCTATGCCGGACGTGACGAGGCGCGCGAGAACCGGGCCAGCCGGGATGGCTTCGGCGGCATCGGTGTGCGTATCCGCCTCATCGATACCGGTGTTCAAGTCCTGTCGGTGATGGAAGAAACCCCGGCCGAAGAAGCCGGCCTCCAAGACAACGATGTCATTGCCACGATCGACAACGAGTCGACCGTCGGCCTGAGTCAGCGCGAGATCGTGCGCCGCCTGCGCGGCCCGTTGCGCAGCGCCGTCAATCTGGGTGTGCTCCGGAACGATGGGCCGGCGACCATCGACATCCAAGTGGTCCGCGCCCACATCGTGCCGCAGACGGTAAAATACGCGCGCCTTGGCAACATCGCGCACATCCGGGTCAGTGGCTTCAACCAAAGCACGACGCGGTCCCTGCGCGAGAAGCTAAAATTGGCGACGGACGAGGCCTATGGGACGCCGGCCGGTATCGTTCTGGATTTGCGCGGCAATCCTGGCGGACTTCTCGATCAGGCGGTGGCGGTATCCGATCTATTCCTGACCAATGGGCGCATCGTCTCCACCCACGGTCGACATCCCGACAGCCATCAATACTTCGACGCCGAGCCCGAGGATCTGGCCAAGGACCTGCCGGTGGTGGTTCTGGTCAACGGCAACTCGGCCTCTGCGTCCGAGATTGTTGCGGCAGCGCTGCAGGATTTGGGGCGTGCGGTCGTCATCGGCAGCAGCTCATTCGGCAAAGGGACGGTGCAGACCGTGTTGCGTCTGCCGAACGAGGGTGAGTTGACGCTCACTTGGGCGCGCTTCCACGCACCGTCCGGGTACGGCCTGAGCCGGCGCGGAGTCATCCCAGACATTTGCACCAGCGGCAGCGTCGTTGGGCCCGACGAAGTCCTGGACCTGCTGCGCACCGGCGAGTTACCCATCGACCAGGTGACGCGGCGCCGCGACGTCGATCCCAATGATGTGCCGGCGGCCGAGACCCTGCGGGCCAATTGCCCGCCGCGCCAAGGCGAAGCAGACATCGATATCGAGGTCGCGCAACGCCTGCTCGACGATCCGGCCCTGTTTGCTTTGGCCCAAGGCGGCAATCACAACACGGCCCAGCTAGAGTCGGGCCAACTCGAGTCGGGCCAGGCCGCGGAGACAACGCCGCAGTGACCGTCACACCGGCGCGCGCCGCCGGTTTGGTGCTACTGCGGCGAACCGCGCCGGGATCAGCGGATACCTTTGAGGTGCTCCTTGGCCGCCGGCACCGGCGCAGCCGATTCATGCCCAACGTCTATGTCTTTCCCGGTGGCCGGATCGATGACGCGGACGATCAGCCGTCCGGTTTCGCCGAGAATCTGCCTTCCGCACCCGGGCTATCCTCTGTCGAGGAGCACAAACTCACGGTCTTCGCCCGCGGCGCCTTGCGCGAGACCTTTGAGGAGACGGGGCTGCTGGTCGCGCCGGCCGATGCGCCGTCGGCAACCGTCAAGCCGCAGACACGCGGCGTCTGGGCCGCCTACTCGGAGGCCGGGCTTGTCCCGGCCTTCACAGCGTTAAGCTTGATTGCGCGTGCCATTACGCCCGCCGACTATCCCATTCGATTCGACACCTACTTTTTCACAGCCGACGGGGCCATGGCTCACGGCGATCTGGCCGGCGACGGTGAGCTTGAGGATGTCGGCTGGGTCCCGGTTGGCTCGGCCCCCGCCTTGCCCATGGCCAAGGTCACCCGCCTGATCCTGCAGGAAGCCCTGGCCCGCCAAGGGGATCCCGCCAAAACTAAGGATTTTGCGACCTTCAGCGTCTAGGGAACCCTTGACTTGCCGGCCTGGACGGCTATCTTCCCCGCCAACGCAGTTCGCGACCCGGCGACAAGGACAATACCATGGCCAAGCCGACGACCCTTTTGATCAAGTTGGTCAGCACCGCCGATACGGGCTACTTCTATGTGACCAAGAAGAACCCGCGTACCGCGACGGAAAAGCTGGCGCTGCGCAAATATGACCCGCGCGCGCGCAAACACGTGATTTTCAAAGAATCTAAAATGAAATGACGGAGTGCCCGGGGGCCGCTTAACCGCCCTTTGGCCTACCGACGGCCGCCAACCAGGCGGCCGTTTTTCGTTGAATCAGGCGGACTTCACCGTCTCTGGCGTCCGATTGTTGGCGTCTGACGAGTCGGCCTCGTCGGCAGCGCGCACTTGATTACGCCCCCCCTTCTTGGCGGCATAGAGCGCCGCATCGGCGCGTGTCAGTAGCCCTTCGACCGACTCCGACGGATCCATGGTCGTCGCCACCCCGATCGATGCGGTAACCGGCAAACCGTCCACATGGCCCGGCACAGCGAACGGCTGTTCGGCAAGGCGGCTGCACAGACGTTCGGCGACAGTGATGGCCACTTCCGCCGGCGTGCTCGGCATGATGACCACGAATTCCTCGCCTCCATAACGCGCCACCAAGTCGATGTCGCGGATGCTGGTGCTGACCCGCTCGGCCACGCCCTTTAGGATTCGATCACCGCAGGCATGTCCGAAAGTGTCGTTGACCTTCTTGAAGTGGTCCAAATCGAAGATCATGACCGATACGGGCTTCGCGGTTTCCGCGATCTCGGCAATCTTCCGCGCGAGATGGTCATCCATATAGCGGCGGTTGTAGACCCCTGTCAGGGTATCCGTGTAGGCCAACGAAACACTGCTCTCCAGCATGTTGCGTAGGCGGTCGTGATAACGTCGGCGGCGAACCTGAGTACGCGTGCGAGCGCGTAGCTCGTCCTTGTCAATGGGGCGGACCAGGTAGTCAGTGACTCCGATATCGAGACCCTTGGCAAGCTGCTTCAGATCACCTTCGTCCAGGATCATGAGTATGGGGACGTGACGCGTCTCCTCCTGGGAGCGCAGCTGCGAACAGAGCCGCAGTCCATCCTCTCCCTGCAGGCGCAGCGCCACGATCACCAGGTCGAATGCACCCGACCGGCCAAGTTCCAAGGCCTCGGCACTGCTGGTGGCAAGCTCGACCGTGTGCCCGGCGTCAGCCAGATATTCCCGCACCAACTTAGTCGTTTGCTCCGCACTGTCGACAAGAAGGACCTTGCCGGTGATGGCCGCCCCTTCGTCGCCATACGGGTCCTTGCCGGCGATTTGGAACCGGCCCGTCGCCATGTGGCGAATGCGCAGCTCGTCCATCATCACTTTGAGCCGCGTGAGCGAGCGCACACGGGCAAAAAGCGCGACATCATTGACCGGCTTCGAGAGAAAATCGTCGGCGCCGGCCTCAAGCCCGCGCACCCGATCGGTCGATTCCGTTAAGGCGGTTACCATGACGATGGGAATGTGCTGGGTGTTGGGATCGGTCTTCAGGCGCTTCGCGACCTCGAATCCGTCGAGGCCCGGCATCATGATGTCGAGGAGGATTAGATCCGGCGCGTTCGATGCCGCCAAATCAAGAGCCGACGGGCCGTCAGTCGCCGTGACGACCTCAAAATACTCGGCCGTCAGCTTTGCTTCGAGAAGTCTTAGATTCGCTGGTGTGTCGTCGACAACCAGGATACGGGCAGTCATATGGCCCCTCCGCCCCGGCGGTCAGTTCAGATATCGCTGGACGGTTTCCAGGAAGCTCGTCACCGAGATCGGTTTCGCAATGTACGCCTCGCACCCCCCCTCGCGGATCTTCTCTTCATCCCCCTTCATGGCGAAGGCGGTGACCGCAATCACCGGGATCGACTTTAGATCGTCATCCTCTTTGATCCATTTGGTCACCTCTAGACCGGATACCTCCGGCAACTGGATGTCCATGAGGATCAGATCGGGGTGATGCTCGCGCGCCATGCGCAACGCTTCCATCCCGTCCTTGGTCTGCAGGATGTTATAGCCATGCGCCTCGAGCAAATCGTGGAAGAGCTTCATGTTGAGCTCGTTGTCCTCGACGACGAGGACGGTCTTCGCTGCGCCGTTTACGGATTCGGTGGGCACGCGCTTTTATTCCTCTATAACTTTGGCTAGGCAATGGCCCGATAAGCCGGCCATATTAGGCCCTCGTGTGCGAGGACACCAACGGTGTCGTCGGCCCCGGCCCGCCTCGCCTGCCGTATCGAACCACCGTATTCCAGGAAAACCCTAGGCGAATAGTGTTAACGATTGGTAATCCCTTTTTAGCAGCGCCCGCGCACCTCCCAGCCGTAGGCCGAAGCGACATATGAGTATATTCGCATAACATACTGTTAATATGAGGCTCTCTGCGCCACAGCATCTTGGTTTATTGTCGCGACTGCGCCTTCCCCACCTCCAGCAACCACTTCACCGCATTGTCCAACAGATTCGCAAGCGTCTGGACACATAATTGCCAATGAACTATGCGGGAAGGCCCGGCAAACATGCCTGGTCGCGGCAAGCAGGGCGGAGAATACGGTGTGACGATTTATTTGGCCGTGGCGGCGGGCGGGGCGTTGGGCGCCGTTGGTCGGTATATCGTCATCTCACGCACCGGCGCCCTTTTGGGTACCGGTTTTCCCTTCGGAACCCTTGTGGTCAACGTGGCTGGCTCGTTCCTATTGGGAGCGGTCGTTGCCGCCGCGGCGTCAGGGGCCGCCGCGCCGGGAACCGCCGACAACGTGCTCGCCTTTCTCGGCGTCGGTGTTCTTGGCGGCTTCACCACGTTTTCAACGTTCGCCCTGGATGTCGCCTATCTGGCCGGCCGGCGGGCCTTACGCGCCGCGGCGCTTTACGTCGTCGTTTCGGTCATCTTCTCGATTGCGGCCTTTGCCGCGGGCCTGTCCCTGGCGCATATCCTGGCCTAGCCCCCGCATTCCGGTCCATACTGGCCGGTCCATGTCGACGCAAGAACCCCTTCGCCTGGGAGTCGATCTCGGTGGCAGCAAGATCGAGATCATCGCCATTGGCAGTGGCGGCCGGGAGCTAGCCCGCCGCCGCGTTGCCACACCGCGCAACGACTACGCCGGGACTGTGCGCGCGGTTGCCGGACTTGTTTCCGGCGTGGAAGACGAATTGGGCCGCCGCGGCAGTGTGGGCATCGGCATCCCTGGTGCCGTTTCGCCAGCAACAGGCGCCATCAAGAACGCCAACTCCACCTGGCTGATCGGCCGTCCGTTTGACCGCGACGTAGCGGCGGCCATCGGCCGACCGGTGCGCCTGGCGAATGACGCCAATTGCTTTGCCCTGTCCGAAGCGCAGGACGGCGCCGCCGCTGGCGCCGAGATCGTCTTCGGCATCATCCTGGGCACCGGCGTCGGCGGCGGCATAGTCGTCCATCGACGGCCGCTGGTGGGGCGCAATGCCATCGCCGGTGAATGGGGGCACAACCCCCTGCCCTGGCCGCGTGATGACGAGCGGCCCGGCCCGGCGTGCTATTGCGGCCAGAGCGGGTGCATCGAGACCTTTCTGTCCGGCCCGGGGCTAGCCCGCGATCATGCCCTGGCCGGCAGCGGCGACCATACCGCAGACCATATAGCGGCAGCGGAAGATGCCGACGCGCGGGCAACCATGCGCCGGTATCTGGACCGGCTGGGCCGGGCGCTGGCGCACGTAGTCAACATCGTCGATCCGGATGTGATCGTCCTCGGCGGTGGCCTCAGCAATATCGACGGGTTAACCCAGGGCTGGCCGGGCCGCCTGGCCCCATACGTCTTCTCCGACCGGGTCGATACCCGCGTGGTGCGCGCCCGGCATGGCGATTCCAGTGGCGTGCGCGGCGCCGCGTGGTTGTGGGCGGAGGACGAAGCAGCCGCCGGAGCTGGCGCATGAGCACCCTGTGCCGCTCCTGTCTGGCCGGCCAGCCCGAAAAACCGACCGAGCCGCGCTGTCCGGTCTGCGGCGGGCGGCGCCTGGTTAGCCACCCGGAGTTGGAGACTTTGGCGGTCGCGCACATCGACTGCGACGCCTTCTATGCCTCGGTTGAGAAGCGGGACCACCCGGAGCTCCGCGACAAGCCGGTGATCGTCGGCGGCGGCCGGCGCGGGGTCGTCGCGGCCGCCTGCTACGTGGCACGCCTGCGCGGCGTGCGCTCGGCCATGCCCATGTTCCAGGCGTTGAAAGCCTGCCCCGATGCGGTGGTCCTGCGGCCGGATATGGCCAAGTACCAGAAGGTCGGGCGCCAAATACGCGAGATGATGCTGGAGCTGACCCCGCTGGTCGAACCCCTGTCCATCGACGAGGCCTTTCTCGATCTATCCGGAACTGAGGCTGTGCATGGCGGCGCCCCGGCGCGCAGCCTGGCGGGCCTGCTCCAGCGGATCGAGCGGGAGATCGGGCTGACCGCCTCGGTGGGCTTGAGTTTCAATAAGTTCCTCGCCAAGGTCGCCTCCGAGATCGACAAGCCACGCGGCTTCGCGGTGATCGGGCGGAGCGATGCCCAGGCCTTCCTGGCGCCAAAGCCGGTCGGCATCATCTGGGGCGTCGGCAAAGTCCTGCGCCAGACCCTGGAGCGGGACGGAATCGTCACCATTGCCGATCTGCTGCGCCGCGAGGAAGCCGAGCTGATCGCCCGCTACGGCGCGATCGGGCGGCGCCTGTCCCGCTTCGCCCGTGGCCAGGACGACCGTCCGGTCGATCCGGTTGCGCCAGCGAAAAGCATATCCGCGGAGACGACCTTCGACGGCGATATCGCCGACCCCGCTGTGCTGCTAGCCCAGCTCTGGCCCCTGTGCGAGACCGTCTCACGCCGCCTCAAGCGATCCCAGAAGGCCGGGCACGGTGTGACCCTGAAACTGAAGACAGCGGATTTCAAACTGTTGACCCGCAGCCGGCGCTTGTCCGATCCCACCTGCCTGGCCGAGACGCTCTACCGCGCCGCCCGGCCCCTGCTGGAGGGCGAGGCCACCGGACGCAAGTTCCGCCTCATCGGAATCGGCGCCGCCGACTTGGTCGATGGCGCCCTCGGCGATCCCCCCAACCTGCTGGACCCCGACCGCGACCAGCAGGCCCGCGTCGAGAAAGCCATCGACGCCGTCCGCGCCCGCCTCGGCGACGCCGCGATCGGCAAGGGCCGTGGGCTAGTGCCGGGGGTAGCGCGCCGCCGCTAGGACTGGGGCTCTCATTAACTGGTGTTGCGCGTTGCGATGTTCCCTCAGCGCCAAGGGCGGCCATTTGCCGTCCGCGACGCATGTTCGACTCGCACGCATCCCGTGCTACACCAGTCTAGTGACGATATAGGGTGACAAGCCGATGCCTTCTCTTGAATTGTTGATACCATTCTTTCTCGCGACCGCGATCTTTGCCTGCGTTCCCGGTCCGGGGATGTTCTACGCTGCGGCGCAAACCATCGCGCGGGGGCGTCACGCAGGTTGGTTGTCAGCCCTCGGGTTTCATGTCGGGGGTTACGTCCATATCTCTGCGGCTGCATTCGGTCTGGCCGTTTTGCTGGAGACAGTTCCGGTCCTTTACGTCGTCGTGAAATTTGCGGGTGCCGCCTACCTAATCTGGCTCGGCATCAAGTTTTTCATGTCCCCCAAATCCCTTGTCATGTCGGTTGTGGCAACCGAAGAGAAACCGCACCGCCATGCGATCCGGGACAGCATTTTCGTCGAAGTGCTGAACCCCAAAACAGCGATATTCTACCTTTCCTTTCTGCCTCAATTCACGGACGTATCCGCTTCGTTGCCTATATGGGGGCAGATCCTGGTCTTGGGCACCATTGTGAACTTCTTGTTTTCGATCACTGATGCGGCCTGCGTCCTGCTTTCCGAAAAGATGACAAGGCGACTCGTGGCTTCGCAATGGGCCAACCGTTTGGCGCAGCGGATCGGAGGCGGAATCCTGGTTGCACTCGGGCTTAATCTCGCGACGTCGCAGAAATGACCGGTGTCGGCTCCAAAGCTGATGTCGGCGCCCCGCCTCTGACCTAACTCCTGTATATAAGCACACGACGTAGAAACACCCCGTCTTGAACGCTGAGACTCATGGCCGATCCTTCGAGGCGCGTTCTTCGAACGCTCCTCTGGATGAGGAGGGGTGTTTCAAATCAACACATCACCTCATGCTGCGGAGCCGCAAAGCGGCGTCTCGAAGCATGGCGCGCATCCCCTAACACTGCGGCGCCGGCAATGTGTCCAACGTCTGCAGATCGGCGCGCAGGATAAAATCGCCGTAGCCGGGCGCCGTCTTCTGGTACAACTTTGAGGGGCTGATCGCCATCGCCCTGTTGCTCGGCGGCGGGCTGGGTTCGCTGCAGGCTGCGGCGATCGCCACCGGATTCCCGTTTGCGATTGTGCTGCTCGGCATGTGCGTCGCGACTTATATGGGACTGCGGTCGGAACAGCGATCGCCGACAATGGCCGCGGCCGAATGAAATAAAGCCCCGCAACGCGTAGTCCCGACCGTCCCATTTACTGCCCATTGGCGGGAACACAGGGATAAGCGCGTGCCAACACTTCGGCCACCCATTTATGGGCGCTCTCAAGGCTGCCCTTGGGGCGCTGATCCATTTTGCTGATGACCAAATTCCGAATGTCGTTCAGACTCACCTGATGCGGGATACAGGCCTGTTGGTGGTGGATCGACTCCCCCGACGCCAGAATGTCCGCGACGCCATTGATGTACCCCGCACACAGCGGTCCGGGGCCGATGTCGCCAACCTCATAGGGCTTGCACCAGCCGTATAAGGTGTCGGTGTCGACATACATGTGTTCTGCGGCGGCGGGTGCGGCGAGCAAAACCACCGTCAGAGCCGGCATGGTCATATTTTTCCGCACAGTTTCCCCCTGACTTCATCTGACATTTCCCAGCCCACCCACATCGGTCGACCTTCGTCATTGATCTCTGTCAATATTGATTTGCGTCAATGACGAACCCCCACGATGCTGTTGGGCTCGATCGTGGGCGACAGGCGCGTTTTTTTGACGTGCCCTTGTCGCGAAGAGCACTGAAAGGGAGGCCCGCATGCGACAGTCAATTCACCAGCAATATCGTCTTACCGGAATCTGCTCTATGGGCCTGCTCGCTGCAGTTTTTGTGTGCACGGCCTTTGCAAGTTTTATGCTCGTATCCCCGCGGGTTGCGCTGGCGGAAGAAGCGGTTAGCACTGACGCTGGCCGGATCGCCCGCGGCGGCCGGCTTTATGACAAATGGTATGCCGTTATCGGCGCCGAAAAGCCGGCTGACACACATGCCGCGTGGCCTGCCTCCAACACCAAGAAAAAGGGCGATACCACCTGGCGCTGCAAATCGTGTCACGGATGGGACAATCTGGGTGAGGACGGCGCTTATGCCTCCGGTTCCTACCAGACGGGCATAAAGGGCGTCCGGGATTTGGCCGGTGCAGATCAAGCCAAAATCATTGCGATGATGAAGGATGACACCCACGGCCTTGCCGGCAAGATGGACGATCAGGATTTTGCGGACCTGGCCCTGTTCATAGGCGTCGGCCAGACCGATATGGACAAGTATATCGATCGCGCATCAAAGGCTCCCAAGGGCGACAAGGCAAAAGGGCAAGTCTACTACGAGACGGTCTGCACCAATTGCCACGGTGCAACGGGTACAAAAGTCAAGGATATGGACCCGCTTGGCAAGCTGATGGGGAATCCGTGGGAAGTCATGCACAAGATTCTCTACGGTCAGCCTAAAGAGCAGATGCCGGCTCTGGTCGCGTTCGATCGGCAAGTTGCGGCCGATATCATGGCTTACATTGCGACGTTTCCGAAAGAGAAGTGACCGGCAACACGGTCTGGTCGCCTATGCGCTTTATCCGACAAATGCCGCGCGGCTGACAACCGCGCGGCACCTTTCTTGGCGGGTGCCCGAAACTGCGCAAACGCTCACCTTCAATCCGGATTGTTGCGCTCAACATTTGAATTGGCCTGAGGTCGATCGATGATAGCCAGATTGTGGACATGGTTCTGGAGCCCTTCGACCAAATTCAGTTTGGGAGCGCTCCTCATCGCCGGCGGACTTGGCGGGGTGATATTCTGGGGCGGCTTCAACACCTTCATGGAATATACTAACACGCTGGAGTTCTGCGTCTCCTGTCACGAAATGGAGACGAACGTATTTCAGGAATACAAAAAGACCGCTCACTATGCCAACAGGACCGGCGTGCGGGCGATCTGCTCCGACTGCCACGTGCCCAAGGCCTGGACGGCCAAACTAGTGCGGAAAATCAGGGCTACGAACGAGCTCTATCACAAGTTCGCGGGCACAATTGACACGCCGGAGAAATTCGAGGCTGAGCGCCTGAAGATGGCGGAGCACGTTTGGGCAAGCATGAGCGCCAGGGATTCGCGCGAATGCCGAAACTGTCATTCCTTCGAGGCTATGGATATTGAGAAACAGGAACGCCGACCGCGTGAGAAGCATCCCATCGCCATGGAAGAGGGCAAGACGTGTATCGATTGCCACAAAGGCATCGCGCACAAATTGCCCGAGGATTACGAGGACGACGATTGAACCCGCATTTCCCGGATGAGCCCGCGACCTGAAGCACTCAGGATCATCCGGGTATCAATTGGCCGGTATGCAGAGGCATCCGGGGAATACCGGTCGAGGTCATGGACTCATGAACAGGAGGTGGTCCGGTGGGACGTGTAACAGCCACATTCGTCGCCTGCTTTGCCGTCATATTTCCCTCGGCTGGATTGATGCCTGCATGGGCGGGCGATGATGCCGATATGATGGCGTCGATCGTCCGTGGCGGCCGGCTTTACGACAATTGGTATGCCGAAACGCGGGAACGGCCCCCCATGACGTCGCACCCTGCCTATCCGAAACAGGGTGAGTTTTCCGACGACCCCAAATCCAACTGGCAATGTGTCGAGTGCCACGGCTGGGACTACAAGGGCAGGGACGGCGCCTATGCCGCCGGCCCTCATGCCACGGGCATCGTCGGTATCCGGCAGATGAGCGGTGCCGATCCGCAGAAAATCGTCACCGTCCTCAAAAACGAAACACACGCCTATGGCGGACTGCTGTCTGAAAGTTCCCTCCTCGACCTTGCATACTTTGTCAGCGCCGGGCAGGTCGATACGGACGACTATATCGATCCGCAGAGCCGCACAGCGAAAGGCACGGCAGAGACGCACCGGGATCACTACAATTCCATCTGCGCCAACTGCCATGGGAAAGACGGCGCTAAAATTCCGACGATGCCGAAACTGGGCGAGGTCGCGCGAAGCAATCCCTGGGAAGCGCTCCATAAGATGCTGAACGGCCATCCGGCGGAAAAAATGCCGGCCCTGCGGGTTCTGGATCGGCAGGTGTTGGTCGACGTGCTCGCCTATGCGCAGCAGCTGCCGGGTACCGAATTGGAGATGTCGATCCTGCGCGGCGGACGACTTTATGACAATTGGCGAAAAGAAATTGGCGACCATGCGAGGACGTTGGCTCCCGCCGATCATCCTGCAGTAAATCGCCATCCGTCATACCCGATTGAAGCCTCCTATCGAGACGATCCGCAGACCAACTGGCGCTGCAAAGAATGCCATGGCTGGGATTACAAGGGAAAGGACGGCGCATACGGAAACGGTCGGCATTTCACCGGGATCAAAGGCATTGCCGCCTTCTCCAAAGCCGATACGGAAAACATTCTGACCGTATTGACCGACGAAAAGCATGGCTACTCAATGGTCTTGTCCCGGCAGGACCTTCTTGACCTCGCAAACTTCGTCGGCAAGGGGCAGATCGACATGGATTTTTATATCGATCCCGCGACGGGCATGGCCAAAGGCGATAACGAAAAGCGGAAATCCTACTACACGACCATTTGCGCAACGTGCCACGGCGTACAGGGTACGGCGATCGTCACAATGGATACGTTGGGCCGGGTGGCGCGGAACAATCCGTGGGCGGCCCTGCACACGATGATATACGGTCACCCCGATGAGGCCATGCCGGCACTCCGCGTCGAGGGTCTTGGCGTCCTGACGGATGTGCTGGCCTACATTCAGACCCTTCCGGACAGCAAGTAGCATTACCGCCGCTTCGTCTTGCGGAAGGCTTCGGTTCGGCATGGGCGCCGCGGCTAGGTGTTTTCGGCTTTAGACTCCTTGGATCATCGCTGAACCGGCGATATGCCCGGTGCAGGGAGAGGCTAGCGCATCAAATTTCGGACCAACCAGCTGAACTAGGATGTCGCCTTTTGGCTACAGGCGGAGGTGCCCAAATGCGTGGACTTGCGACCGGAGTTGACTTTAAGATCGACATCGGCGCCCCGCCGCCGACCCAACTCTCGTTTATGAGGACACGACGCAGTATAACCCCGTCTTGAACGCCGAGCCCCATGGCCGATCCTTCGAGACGCGTTCTTCGAACGCTCCTCTGGATGAGGAGGGGTATTTCAAATCAACACATCACCTCATGCTGAGGAGCCGCAAAGCGGCGTCTCGAAGCATGGCGCGCATCCCTTAACACTGCGGCGCCGGCAATGTGTCCAACGTCTGTAGATCGGCGCGCAGGATGAAATCGCCGTAGTCGAGGAGCATCTCGTCGACGACGCCGTTGGCGTAGATCCGGAAGATCTGCTCGTGCTCGGGCACGGAGACACTCTCGTCCGCGCCGAAGTAGGCGAGATGCAGGCGCCAAGATTTCTGATTCTGGAGTATTGGCGAGCTTAGTTGCGCTTGCGTGCCTGGCGGGACCGTGCCTGAAAACGCCGCGCTGATTCCGTACAGACCGCCTTCCTCGCCTGAACCGTCGAAGACCTGCCGCCAAAGGGGGAAGTCACCGCTCTCGGCGGAGTCCATGAGAAGCAGCGAATGCGCCGTGGGGAAGAGAGTCCCTTTGGGCAGCTCTACCTCTTGTACCGTCGGCTCGCTGTAGGTCGCGGTCCCGCTCTCTCCCGGCGCTTTCAGGCGGGCCTCGCCGCGCTGGTTCTCCGCGGCGCCGCCGGTGTTGAGGCGGCGAATGAAAAATCGATAGTAGGTACCGTCCTTCGATTCCAGCGCATTAAGGGTCCAGCCGAAGTCGATCACCTGCCCCTCGTTGGAGACGAGCTGCACCAGCGTCCGCTGGCTCACCGTCCAGCCGCTGCAGATGTCGGCCCACTCGAACTCCAGCTTACCCTGGGCCCGCGAGATCGACCCGTTGCCGCGCGATTTTTCCAGGCTCAGGCCATAGACCGCGCGATGGGGCACAAAAGTGGCGGCATAGGCCGGCAGCCAGCTCGACATCGCGGCGACAAGCATCGCGGCACTCAAGCCCGAAAGAACCAAGCGAAAGACAAGGTGGCGCGGGAACGGCATCAAAAAAATACTCCCTGATTTTATAGCTTCTCGGGCTCGGCCTTGGGGGACGGTATTCGGCCTCGGACTAGGGGGTACTTTCCCCCACCGGCAGCCCAATCTGGGCAGAGCCCGGCCCGCTTGTCACGTGGAAATCCGCGCCTCACCCCGTCACCGGTCGCCGCCCTGCAACGGTAGAGATCGCTGGCAGAACCTGCCGTACGGCAATTCCTACCCCTGACCATATGGGGGACATCTCTTCTAAATCAACCGGTTAAGAATGGCACAACCCTTGCGTCATAGGTCCTGCATACCGTTCCTCGAGAGCACGAAGGCCACCTGTGAATCTAAGCCGCATCGAGACCATCTTCGGCGAGTTTGAGCGCGACCCCCTGCCGGAGTTGTGTGCCACGACCGAGCGCCTGCGGCGGATCGCGGCCACCGCGCCGGAGCGGTTTAGCGAGACCGACCAGGAGGTCCTTGACGAGGCCCTGCGCGTCGCCGTGAAGGCGGAGCAGACCTTGGCGGTTCAGCGCGCCCGTATCCGCTATCTCGAGGGGCTGTCGATCACCGACGAGCTCACCGGCCTGATGAACCGCCGCGGCTTCCAAGCGGAGCTTGGGCGGGCCCTGGCCCGGGCCCAGCGGGCGCAAGAGGCGGGCTTGCTGATGCTCTGCGATCTGGATCAATTCAAGGCGATCAATGACAAGTACGGGCATCTGGCCGGCGACGCGGTGCTGTGTGCGGTGGCCGCCCTGCTGCAGGCCAAGACCCGGCGGATCGACTATGTCGCCCGCCTTGGTGGCGATGAGTTCGCGGTCCTGTTGACCCACAGCCCACGCGCCCAGGCGGAACGGCGGGCGAAATCCCTGGCCGCATTGGTCAACAGCCTGGTGATCGATTGGGATGGCCACGAAATTCCGATCTCGGCCAGCTTCGGATTCGAGGGCTACCATCAAGGCAGCCAGCCGGACGCGCTGTTGTTCCTGGCCGACCGCGCCCTGTACCGGCACAAAGGGCCACGTCTGGTCAGCGACACCTCAACGCAGCAGCGCGCGGACGTACCGCCCGGGCTGGCCGATTCCGACTAACTCTCCACCGCCGGCTGCTGCTGGGTAATGCAGTGGATGCCGCCACCGCCGCGGACGATGTCGAGCATCGGAACCTGCCGCACATCGCGATCGGGGAAGCACTGCGAGACGATGGCGAAGGCCGCCTCGTCCTTTGCATCCTCGAACGACGGCATCACCACGCCACCGTTGGCGATGTAGAAATTGACGTAGGAGAGAGCCAAGCGGCGGCCGTCCTCGGCCATGCGGCGGGCCGGTTGGGGAACCTCGACGACCTCAAGGCCTCGCCCGGCGGCGTCCTTGGCGGCGTGCAGGCGGGCCAGGTTGTCTTGCAAGGCGGCATAGTTGCCGTCTTCGGGATCATCGGTGCTCAGCGCCAAAACCACGCCGGGCCGGATAAAACACGCCAAGTTGTCCACATGGCCATCGGTTTCGTCATCTTCGAGACCCTGCCCGAGCCAAATTATCTGGCGCCCGCCGAGGTGGGCGCGCAGGTATTGCTCTATTTCCTCCCGGCTCAGCTCGGGATTCCGATTGGGACTCAACAAGCACTGTTCGGTGGTGAGCAGCGTGCCCTCGCCATCCACATGGATCGATCCGCCTTCGAGGACCAGCGGCGGCTGGTAGGCCGGCACACCGAGGTGCTTGAGAATGGCGGCCGCAGCGGCCGCGTCGGCCGCGTAGGAATCATACTTGTCGCCCCAGGCATTGAAGCGCCAATCGACGCCGGCCAGGCCACCCTTGCCGTCCACCAGAAAAGTCGGGCCGTTATCGCGCATCCAGGAATCGTCGTGCGGCAACGGTAGACACGCGACACCTGGCCCGCAGCGCAGCGAGACCTCGGCGATCTCCTCGCCATTGGCGACCATGGTTACCGGTTCGAAGTGGGCGATGGTCTTGGCAATCTCGGTGGTTGCGGCACGCGCGGCGTCCAGCCCCTCGCCCCACAACTCCGTCCGGCACGGCCAAGCCATCCAGCACCGTTTGTGG
>Ga0209633_10001697_pt1 | contig 22174 bp, 14 predicted proteins | sample Cruoilmetagenom1_FD_187290 | JGI IMG/M metagenome (GOLD analysis project Ga0209633, IMG submission 187290) | Oil polluted marine microbial communities from Coal Oil Point, Santa Barbara, California, USA - Sample 1 (SPAdes) (version 2) | ecosystem: Environmental > Aquatic > Marine > Oil seeps ... | reverse complement strand
GCTCATTTTGGAAGAAACCGGAACGGCCTCCATCAAACATGAAGTTTCCGCCACCGCCAACTACGCTGTACGTATCGGTGTCATTAGTCGTTGCCGTACATGTGCCACCAACAGTCGGCGCAGTACCTGCACCAGGCGTGTTATAGCACCTGCAGGCCTCGAAAGTAGCAGCGCCCGGAGTTGTAACATCAAGCACGCAGACCATCGCGTAGTTTTCACAACCAGGGTCTTCTGGAGCCAGGAACGACAGGTCATAGAAAAGAGTCTTATTCTCATCCGTTTGGAATGTGTTACTCGTAACTATGGTTACGTTTGTCTCAAAGGTAACACCCGCTACATTAATGAGCCTAGGCTGTGCTAGCTCAGTATATGGACCCTGTGAGTACGGGGTTCCAGATCCAGCAAGAGAAGATGAAGCCGCAAAACCCATGAACAGGTTAGAGTTGGGGTTGGCAGCGTCAGGTCCTGAAGCAGCCGGTATCGGCACAGTTCCATCAGAGATACTAGCCGAGTTTACTCCACTTGCATTACCTTGGTTGGTTAGCCATGGTGAGAAGTTAAGTCCATTCTGGAAGCTACCGTTTAGTACAAGGTTAACAGTCGTTGTTGTTGTTATATCAAAGCAAACACCCTCTCTGTGATAGGTAGCAAAACCATACATGTAATCTGAGGAAGCAACACTCTTAACAAAAGTGTTACCAGCTAGATAGTCATGTTCTACCGCCTGTCCAGGAGTCGGGCAGTTGTCAACAGCCGTTACTGTTACAAAACCCTCTTTACCCTGAAGGTTAGCATCGGCTTCGTCAACACCTAAGTTTGAAATGATGTCACCGAAGTTGTATACGTGAGTATCAAACTCAGTGTAAAAATCACAGAAGTTTCTGATTTCAACACAGTTCTCGTCAAATATATGCACGTGAACCCAGGTACCAGCATCTGGTGTTTGGTTACCTATAGCGTTGGTTACCTGAAGGGACGTGTTCCTTCCGTCTTTCTGCGTCCACCAAGAAACAATCTGTGAACCAGTTTCGTTTGTCGGAGTAGGACTGAAGAAAGAGGTGAAATCTACATGCTGCCAGTCCATACCACCGTGTAGCGGGCCTCCAATTAGGCTATCTACGCTACCGATGAGCGCGCCCGAGAAGTCCGGGAACGGCAAGGCAGGAGCGGCCTCTACATTTACTTCAAGCCAACCTGTAGTGTCTGGTACAGCCGGGCAGAACAGGCCATCAGTGCCAACTTGGGCCTGAGCCTGGTTCTGAAAACCAAACCCTAGCAAGACAAGCATTATTACAGCTATCAAAGAAAATCTTAACTTGCTTATCATTAATTTATCCTCCTTTTTGAATTTTGTTACGCAATTGTAAGTCATTGTTGTTTACCTTTGTCATTTTTTATTTTATATCTCTGACGGCTCAAACGTAGGAGGAATATCATCGTCATCCTCCGAAGATAGCCATGAATCCATAGATCCAGTACCGTTTCCGTTGTTAAGGCCTAAGAAACCAACGAAGAAGACATCTTCCTCAGGATCTTCGAAATCGAACCTGTTGACCGGCAAGAACAACCAACCGGCGTCATTGGATTCGCTGAGCGTGCTGTCGTTGCATATACGGTTATTCAAAGCAGCCTGTTTACTGTTAGGAATAGAGTTGTCTATACCCCTGTTGAAATTGCCTATCGAGCAATCAAAGAAAGTCGGGCTGCAAGAAGTACCGTCTTCAAACTCATCGAATATGTGAACCTGCGGGTTAAAACCGTCAAACGGATCACCTGAGTTGCCTCCAAAAGCTATACTTATAAATGGAGCCGCAAAAACAGTATCGAAGTCAGTCTCTTCATAGACGATACCAACAACATCTGAGAGGTTATTACCGTCTACGTTATTGAAGTTCAATATGAAATCTGTTGTGTCATCGCCAAAGAAGTCTTCTCCCGCAGCGTTAGTCCTGTATTCATAACCGCCAGGACCGTCTAATATGCGGAATAAGCCTATCATCGCGAAGTCATCACCTGAAATAAGCGATATCGAAACGAAACCGTAACTGTTAGACAGATCCGGGTTTGGAGCCGACTCACACTCAGCATCTGGTAATTGGTCGGCTGTACAGTTGCTTACTAAGTTCTCAATATCGTAAACGTGTGTATCGCCCTTAGTGTAAACATCGTCCCAGTTTACCTCTTCGCATGAACCAAAAGGTTGGTCAACAGTAGTTGAACCAACATTAAAAATCTGTACGTGAACAACTATTGTGCTCGTCGATGTATTGGTCAGCTGAAATAGGGTGTCCCTATCTCTTGTATCCCAATAGTAGATAAGCCTGTTCACTCCAGTATCTGTCTGGTCAACCAGCGGTAATACGTTTCCGCCGGGGCCGCCAGCAATTGACTGCGTCGGTAGTACCAGCATTGGTAAAACCAAAAGAAAAGCAAGTACTAATAAGTACTTTATTTTGGACATAATATCCTGTAGCATTGAACCTTTCCTCCTTGTTATAGTATTGTTGATTATGTTTCCTTTATTCATATACATCCTCCTTTTATTTTTCAAATTTCAGTGAATATCCAGGATTTGCAAGCGTTAGGCAAGCTCCATCTCCTTTAAATTAGCATAAAAACATCCGCAAAAACACAAACTTATAAACAAATTCACAACTGCACAGAATTACAACATAGAATAAAAGCCTTGTCAAGTCCTTTTATCTGGTAATTACACGGAACTTGGGGGCTATGTTGTTTTATGTTCTGCCTCCTTCAAAATTAAAGCAATTACATCATAAATAAAAGCCGATGTCAAGCGTTTTAAGAATGCAAGTAAAATTCGATCCGAGCACGTATTTATGATGAAAAACTAGCCTGTGATTTCTAATTATAAACATTTTTGAACCTTTTGTACATAGTTCTAAGTGATATTTACAGGAGGGACATGATATTCGGTATCAAAATCATATTGAATCTTAAGAGACTATCTTACCTTAATATACTACGTCCTGAAGCTGCCCAACTGTATTTTGATTTCCGTTAGGGGTATTTGATACCCACCTGGGAGTATTGAACATCCTTTTGGTTTTCTCACATCCCGGCACACATCGCTACGCTTTCGTTTCCCTTTGGGTTCTCTGATTATCCGAAGAGTTGAAGCATACAACAATCCACTAAACTTTAGAGTCCTAATACCGAACAGCGGAGCTCGAAGCGGAGTGGAGCAAACAACATAGGGCATATAAGTATATATAGACGATATGATATATGTTGCATGAAACCGAAGTAGTTCATAATAAATACCCACCTAATATAAAAATCGGTTAAAATATCTTTCGTACAAAGAGCGAAGGTATGTATCTTTTTTTGCAAGAGCCTAAGGTGGGTATTTTTGTGCAAGAGCCTAAGGCGTGTATTTTTGTGATGGTATGAGTAATTGAAACTCAGGACAAAAATGTTAACCTAGCCAAATTAATTAAGAGACGGCACATAGCCATACATAGCCTGACAATTATGATAAAGATTTGGCCTTACATTTATTATGAAGAATAAGGAGAATATATATTGAAGAGATTTACAAACACATCCAAAAAACTATCACTTATACTCATAACAGCCGCAATCACCTACATTCTACTCGTATCACCCTGGCCAGGAAATCTGAGAAATCCTCACGGACTGGAATCCCAAGCCCAAACAAACAATCTGAATATCACACACGTTGTAATGCAGTACGTAAAACGCTACTACGTCAACCAGGGGAATATCGAACCCAAAGCTATGCTGATCGAGGGTCTTGGAACGCTTGAGAGAATACACGACCAGATACTTGTGAGCTTTCCAAACGGGGAGGAGAGCGCGAGCTTTGAAGTCCAGACCGTAGCCGAAAAAGCGAGCTTTGACATGAGCCAGGTGGATGACCTGGATGATGTTACTAAAACGCTCGAGCAGGTATTCGAATTCATAACTCCCCGCATATCTGACAAGGAACCTGAAATACAGAAGGTGGAATACGCTGTACTTGACCAGATGCTTAAGTCTCTTGACCAGCACTCGGGAATAATTACTCCTGAGGTATATAAGGAATTTATGATTGAGACCGAGGGGAGCTTCGGAGGGCTCGGAATCGTGATCGGTATAAGGGACGGTGAGCTTACCGTAATATCTCCTATCGAAGGGACACCCGCCTACAGGGTTGGAATCAAACCAAATGATAGAATAGTTCAGATAGAGAACGAATCCACAGTAAACATGTCGCTTATTGAAGCGGTAAGTAAGCTCAGAGGTCGTAAGGGCACCGATGTTACTATATATATAGATAGGGAGACCTTCCCTAAGCCTAAGGAATTTAGTATCACTAGGGACACTATAAAAATCGAAAGCGTGGAGACTTTCGAGCTCGATGACGGGATAAGGTATGTGAGGATAAGGGATTTTCAAAAAAACACTCTTGACAGCATTGTTGAAAATTTGAACAACTCCCCGAACAGCCCAAGCGGTATGATAGTTGACTTAAGGGGCAACCCCGGAGGGCTGCTGGATCAGGCAGAGAGAATTTCAGACCTCTTTCTGACAAGTGGAGTAATAGTTACAACAAAGGTCGGGAACTCTGCAAAACGTTATCATGCAAACGACAAGGACCGCCAGTACGAGGGCAAGGTTGTAGTGCTGGTGGATTCGGGCTCGGCCAGCGCATCAGAGATTGTGGCAGGAGCGCTTAAGAACAATGAGCGGGCCGTGGTGATAGGGGAGAGGACTTTCGGAAAGGGCTCTGTGCAGCAGATATTCGATATGACCGACGGCTCTGCCCTCAAACTCACAATAGCGCAGTACCTGACCCCAGGAGATATATCCATACAGGACGTGGGCGTAACCCCGGATATTGTTCTCCATCCCGCTATTATTACCGAGGACACAGTCGTATTTGACACCACAGCGCCCAAACTCAGAAGAAATGGAAATGATAAATCTAAAAAGTCCGAGCAGGAGCTTGAAAAACCGATACATTCAATTAGATACCTGGAGAGTAATGTTGTAGAGAACGAAGAGGAGGAACCCACACCAGAGGAGGCTTTAACCCGCGAAGAAAGGCTCGAGAAGCTTGAAAAGGATTTTTATGTTTCCCTTGCCAAAGACATCCTGCTATCTTCAAATTCCCCTACAAGAAAGGACTCTCTGGACAATATACAAAATAACATCGGCCAAATAACAAAGGAGCAGGAAGATAAGATAGTGGATAAATGGCAGCTCATGGGAGTTGACTGGTCTACATCTAAAACTAATCCAGGGAGCTCGTCTGTATCGGTTAATGTATTGCCGCCGCTTCCCACTGGAAATGCAGGTGAGGAGCTCGAAGTAACAGTAGAAGTAGAAAACACAGGTCCTGAGCCAATCTACAGACTGCACGGTACTACTGATTCGGAGAACGCGATATTCGCAGGAAAGGAATTTATATACGGCAAGCTTGCTCCGGGAGAAAAGAAATCCTGGACTACCACGGTAGAGCTGCCCAAATGGTCCCTCACTAGACAGGACAGTATTACACTTGATTTTGTAGACGCAAATGATTCGAAGATAGGGGACTTTACTTTTAACGCATCGATAGAAGCGCTGCCGAGACCGCTCTATGCCTTTAATTACGAAATAGTTGATGACGGTAGATTAAACTCAAGTGGGAACGCTAACGGGATAGCCGAGACCGGTGAGATGGTAACGCTACAACTCAGGGTCAAAAACATAGGTACCGGAGCTTCGGAGAAAACGGTTTTATCATTAAAGAACGAGTCCGGTGAAGACATATTTCTCGATAAAGGCCGGGTTGAGCTTGAAATGCTTGAGCCCGGGGAAACAAGGCAGGCCGTATTTTCCTTCCATTTACTTAAACCCTCTAATCTTGTAGAGATGGAGCTACAGATTGTGGATGAGATATTCAGGGAAGGTATTATGAGTAAAGTGTTGATACCGGGAAAGATAAAGGATACCGAGTTTACACCAGAGGAGTCTTTTGTAACTGTGCCGCAGGCGAGTACACCTATCAGAGGCGGCAGTTATCAGGAAGCCCCTATAATAGCAATCTCGGAAAAGGATGCCGTATTCAAAACGATTGGAACAAACGGCACCTGGATAAAAATAGAGCTTGATGAGAAGCTTTTGGGCTGGATAAATAAAAGTAAAGTACAGCCTGTAGAGAACTCAAACGGCAATTTAAACGCAAAATCCTCATACATTGAAACTTTTGAAACCCCGCCGATAATCAGCATCAGCAACCCTCCGCTCTTTACGAGCACAGGGACAGTAACCCTTAGCGGGGATGTAAATGATAGCGACGGCATAGAGCTCATATCGGTCTTCGTTGGAGATGATAAGGTAGCGCTGCTGCCGTCTTCACAAACCAAGGTTCCCGTATCACTTGAGCTCGAACTGAATGAGGAAGTAAACCTGATCACGATTATTGCCAAAGATACTAAGGGGCTCCTCTCTAAACAGAGCTTTGTTGTTAGAAAAGAGGGCTGATCAAGGGTTCCGGGCTTGATATTAAAATTCATACTGAGCCGACTATTCACCGGAATTTTCGTCATAATTGCAGTAGTCACGATTACTTTTTTTCTATTGAGGGCGCTTCCCGGAGGTCCCTTTGATACGGAAAAGAAACTACCCCCCGAGATCCAAAAAAATATAGAGGCGAAGTATAATCTGAATGAACCTGTTTGGAAGCAGTACATCCTGTACATAAAAGGGCTTGCGAGCGGAGACTTCGGACCTTCCTATAAATACATAGACCGATCGGTTAACGACATAATAAAAGAGACTCTGCCGGTTTCTGCAGAGCTTGGGGTCATAGCGCTCTTTGTTTCCATAGCAATAGGGAGCGTTTTCGGCATCTTATCGGCAACAAAGCCTAGCGGTTTTTTGGACTTTCTGTCTGTGTCTGTTTCAACTGCTCTTGTCTCTGTCCCGAGCTTTGTAGTAGGTGCTGTGCTCATATACGTGTTCGCGGTTAAACTGAGGTGGCTTCCGGCAGCGCTCTGGGATGGTCCTGCATATATCGTGCTTCCCGCGCTTACTCTTGCCGCGGGGCCTGCAGCCTATCTGGCCCGCCTAATAAGGGCGAGCATGCTTGAGACCTCGGGGGCGCTCTTCGTCAGAACCGCCCGGGCAAAAGGACTTAGTGAATTTGCAGTAACGACAAAACACATTCTGAGAAATGCCCTGATCCCCGTAGTAACGGTAATGGGGCCGATTACGGCTTTTCTGATTACAGGCTCTTTCGTTGTAGAGCACATATTCGCTATTCCTGGAATCGGGAGATTTTTTGTGCTCGCGGTCTCGAACAGAGACTATCCGCTGGTGATGGGAATCACGATTGTGTATACGATAGTTCTGGTGTTGGCCAACCTCTTGGTGGACCTTTGCTATGTGCTTTTAGATCCTCGGATAAAGTTCGACAAGGGCGGCATATAGCGGATGAGAAACATAAAGCTCGTTATAGAGTATGACGGCTCTGAGTACTACGGGTGGCAACGCCAAGCAGACGGCCCTACCATTCAGGAAATGATCGAGAGCTCACTTAGTGAAATTACTGGAGAGAACATCTCTCTCTACGGTTCGGGCAGGACGGACTCCGGGGTGCATGCGTTAGGACAGGTTGCTAACTTTAACACTGATAGCAGAGTAACTGCAGAGGAATTTCAAAAGGGACTAAATTCGATACTGCCAAAGGACATAGTAATACTTGGCTCAGAGGAAGCCGAGCCCGAATTCCATGCGCAGTTTTCCTCGAAAAGTAAGATATACCTATATAAGGTTTTAAACCGCTCGTACAGATCGGCCCTTTTGAGAAAGAGGGTGTGGCAAGTTCCCTACAGACTTAAATTAGGCACTATGAATGAAGCCGCATGTGAGCTTGTCGGTGAGCATGACTTCAGCGCTTTCGCTCAGGCAGGTATAGAGGTGAAGAGCAAAGTAAGGACTGTGATCTCGGCGGAATTTAAGAAAAGCGGTGATGATATTCTCGAATTTACCATAGAGGCAAACGGATTTCTGAAACGGATGGTAAGACTAATCGTAGGGACTCTGATACAGGTAGGAAAGGAGAGAATTAGCCCCGGGGAATTTGCCGTTATATTGAATTCGGGGAATAAGAATAAGTTTGTTTTAGCGGCGCCTCCTTCGGGCTTATACCTTAAAGAGGTTAAATACTAAAGCACAGTTGCTACCTGATATTAAAGAAGGATCAATTAACCACCCGGCGATGCTAAATCTAATTCCCAGCAAACTGAGACTTATTCTTTCTTCTTTTGCATGATCACACACGAAGTGTGAATTACTAAAAGCTGGCAAAAATCACCGACTGGACACACACATAGTGTGAATCTACGATCGTGCCTTAAAGTCTGAATATTTCCATAACAATTCGATGTTAAGTAGAAATCGTATGTCTGTACGCACAGCGTATACGCTAAAAATAAATTCTGGTAGTTGTATGATCCTTATAATTCCACCCACACCCCGTATAAGGTTTTTAACGCGGACACATAGTGTCCATTCATACGGTTTTCTACATAGCTTATGAGTTAGGATAAACAGATGAGCTTCTCGTGAACCTCATAAGGAATAGAGAAACAGTATGCCTGCGGGCGCTGCCCGCATTTTCTTAACGTACTTTGGTTGTAGGTAGTATTTGGCCAAGAAAGCAGCGGGTTATATTTTTGGGGACAGAGACCGATTCCTCACTTGGTCGAAATCGTTTATGTATGTCGGAAACTAATCACCCTTCGCCATTCTCAGGGTGAACGGGCAAAAAAATGGAGTCTCCCTAATATATTGCTTGACAAAAGGCGTGTGGTACTGGAATATCACACAAACAATTTTTATCGAGAGATATAATAACAAAGGAGTACCGTATGAAATATCTGAGGTTTTTGGATAAGAATAACAACATCAAACACGGAATTATTGATAAAAAAACTGTAAGGGAAATAACTGGCGACATATTTGGGCACCATAGTGATTCTGAGACTACATACAACCTGGATGAAATTAAGATACTGCCGCCTTGTGAGCCTACAAAAATAGTGGCCATAGGTCTTAACTACAGTGATCATGCACAGGAAATGGGAAGTGAGCTGCCTGAAGAGCCCAGGATGTTTTTAAAGCCGCACACCGCGGTTATAGCCGACGGAGGGAAAGTCAAGTATCCGGACCATATGTCTCAGAGGGTCGATTTTGAGGGAGAGCTCGGCGTAGTCATAGGAAAGAAGGCAAGCCACGTTAGTAAAGAGGATGCACTATCGCATGTGTTTGGATATACATGTATGAACGACGTTACGGCCCGCGATCTTCAGAAAAAGGACATTCAGTTTACAAGGGCAAAGGGCTTTGATACTTTCGCTCCCGTGGGACCCGTGATCGAGACGGAGCTTGAACCCGGCAACCTTGAGATCAAGACTTTTTTAAACGGGGAGTTAAAACAGCATTCTAATACATCTCACTTGATTTTCAGTGTTCCGCACCTTGTCAGTTTTGTCTCTCAGGTGATGACGCTCCTGCCAGGAGATATTATCTCAACGGGTACGCCTGAGGGAGTAGCGCCTATGAAAAAAGGGGATAAGGTTGAGGTAACGGTAGAGGGTATAGGAACTCTTACCAATTATATTGAATAATAGCGGCTTGGATTTATGTAGTGTTGGTTACTGCATTTTTAAAATGGACCGTGCTTCATGAAGCGCCCTTCCCTGTATACCTTTATTTATAGCTATCTTAGCCTGAGTTCTTGCTTGCTTTGTATTCCCGAATTTCATGTAGATATTAGCTAGCTTGAGATGAGCTTCAGCTACCGCATCTTCTAAGTCGACCGACTTCTTCAAATACCCCCTGGAAATCTCAAAAAATTCGGGGTTTTCATCCATATTGCCTTTTATAAGATAAATACTCCCGAGTAAGTAATAGGCATACGAGTTTGCGGGGTTTAGCTCGGTTACCCGGATCAGGTATTCCTCGGCACTATCCGGGTCATTTTTCTTAAGGGACAACAGACCCATATTAATATTAAATTTCTCCTCGTACTCAGGTTCTAGCGACACAGCCGTTCTGAACGATCTCTCGGCGTAATCAAAATCACCGTTGTTTAAATAGAGCTTCCCGAGACTCTCGGCAGCCAGAGCTTTTGTTTTGTCGTTACCATAGGTCTCAGGGCTTAGAGCCTCCGTGTATTGAACTATGGCTTTATCCATCATGTTCGCTTCTATGAGAGAGCTTGCGTAGTTCATTTTGGGGACGATTTCTCTCGGGGATTTTGAGACCGCATATTCCCATAAGCTTAGCTGGTTATTCCAAACGGCCTGTCCTCTGATAGTCACAATCAGAAAAGATATACAAAGAACAGCACCGCATAGATAAGCGAGCCTCATACGCCCGAGCTTTTTCCCCGCATAGATTATTAAATAACCTGCAAGGAGACAAAAACCTGCCGAAGGTATATAGAGGAACCTTTCGGCAAACCTTGTAATAGCAAGCGGGAATATGGCAATCATTACTGCGGGGCCGAGCGTGGCAAAGATCCAGAGCAAGGAAAACCCCGTGACGTTCTCTTTTTTTCTGACCGAGACAATAGCTATTACTACGAGTGCTGCGATAACTATGATTGAAACTGCCGTATAGAAGAAATCTCCCCCTGGTATGGTCCCTATAAAGGGATTTAGATCAAAAGGAAAAATAAGCTTCTTAAGATAGAAGAGGTAAGAGTTTAGAAAGATTGTTACAATTTCCAAGAATTGAGATCCGGCATCGGCGCTCAGGTATTCCTTATCGCTCAGCATTTGCACAAAGCCCATTCGTCTCTGAGACCTTATATAGAGATAGGCAATCAAGGCAAGTCCGAGTATCAGATATTTAAACAGGCTAAGGCGGCTCTTAATCCTGCGGCTTATAAGGTCAAACCCAACCACCACTACAGGAAAAGTGAGCGCAACTTCCTTGGACAGAAACGATAGATAAAAACTAATAGCCGCTGGTACGATGTATAGAAAACGCCTGTATGATAGTATGTAAAAAATAAGAGTCAGGAAAAAGAATACTGCAGCAAGAATATCACCTCTTGCAGATATAAAAGAAACGGACTCTACGTGAAGCGGGTAAAGCGCAAAGAGCATAGAAGAAAGAAATGCTGTGGGATATCTGGCGGCCACATTGAATTCTTTTAGAACGAGCAGGAACAGAAAATATAGCAGTATTGTGGATAGGGAATGCAATATAATGTTCGTCAGGTGAAAACCGAGCGGAGAATCCCCCCAGAGCTTAACATCAATAATGATGGATTGTCTGTGAACCGGTCTGAGATACTTGAGCTTCTTTTTAGATGTACGTTTCTTTGCACCGTTGTCATTCTTTAGACTTTCACTATTTCTTTCTACGTTGCGCTTTTCCTCACCCCCTTTCTTGGTTTCACTTCGGCTGAGCCCGAGGGGGATATAGGGCTTGATACTTAAATTTGCTCTCTGTAGATTACGGATTTGTTTTTTGATAAAACTTATATCGTCCCAAACGAAGTCGCTTGAGAGAGAAGGGATAAATACAGCAAATGAGACCAGGAACAGAAGGATTGACACAAAAGCGCTGTTATTAAAGAGACTATTAATCATATTAGATGAGCCTCTATCGACTTCCTGCGAGCTCTCTTTTTTCTTACTATTCATATTGAGTGTTATATGCCGGGCAACTTGAATATTGTGTGGATAATTTATCTGCTCTTAGAAACTAATACCAATAAATTTTTCGGCTGCTCCGGAATTAGCCAGAGTGCCCCTTGATGGCGAATTATTTTACAACCACTGACCGGTGGGTAAAATACGGGACTTTAATAATAGATGAAAAAGGAGATTTAAATTGCCTAAAGTACTGGTTTTGTCCGGAGACGGAATAGGGGTAGAAGTTACGGAAGTGAGCCTTGATTTACTTGAAATAGTAGGTGAAAAGCATGGGATAGAATTTGAATTTGAGAAAGCCCACTTCGGAGGCTCTTCGCTTGACGTACACGGGGTTCCGGTTACCGAAGAGGTGCTGGCAAAAGCTAAATCTTCAGACGCAGTTTTAATGGGCGCCGTAGGGGGCCCAAAGTGGGAATCTCACGAGCACGAGCTAAAGCCCGAGAGCGGACTCCTAGCACTTAGAAAGGAGCTGGATGCATTTGCGAACCTGAGACCTGCCGTGGTGTACCCGGCCCTTGCCGACGCATCGAGCCTGAAGAGAGAAGTCGTGGAGGGTACGGATATAATGGTGGTGAGGGAGCTTACGGGGGGAATCTATTTCGGGAAACCAAGAGGTATAGAAGACATGCCAGAGGGCGGTCAGAAAGCATACAACACACTCGTATACAGTACGGAAGAGGTAGAGAGGATTGCTAGGGTCGCATTTGATATTGCAAGAAAGAGGAAAAAGAGGCTGACTTCCATAGATAAATCCAACGTGCTGGAGGTTATGCAGTTCTGGAGAGACATCGTAAGCAGAATTCAGGAAGCCGAATACCCAGACATTGAGCTTGACCACCTGTATGTGGATAACGCCGCGATGCAGCTAATAAGAAGACCAAAGAGCTTTGACGTTATACTCGCAGGAAACATGTTTGGAGATATTATCAGCGACGAGGCGGCGCAGCTTACAGGATCGCTCGGGATGCTGCCTTCGGCTAGCATAGGGAAAGGGGCTATCTACGAGCCGGTCCACGGGAGCGCTCCGGATATTGCAGGGCAAGATCTGGCTAACCCGATAGCGTCTGTTCTGACTTCGGCTATGATGCTCAAATACTCACTCAACGAGGACGATGCGGCAAAGGAGCTTGAACAGGCGGTTGAAGCTGTGCTGGAAAAAGGGTACAGAACGGCCGACATATACCAGGAAGGGACCAAGAAAGTAGGGTGCGAGGAAATGGGCAGTCTGCTAAAGGCCGAAATTAATGCATAGCTTGAATACTCTAAACTCTATATTTACGATACTATATTCGCGTGACCAATGACAAGCATCACGGTATAAAAGGAATTTATAAATCAATTGAAAAAAGCGACTCGTTTCGCTCACTCCTTAAAAAGGTCGAGTCAGCTGAGCGGAGCATATCCGTTTCAGGCTTATCGGGACCCTCCAAGCCTTATCTAATAAGCGCGCTTGCACGTAAGATTAAAAACCCGCTACTTTTCGTATCCCCGACAAAGGAAAGCGCGCTCAGAGCGCAAAGGGATTTTAGCTTCTATCTCGGTGCATCACCCGGGGTGTTGCTCAGGAAAGATCTCGACACCAGAACTTCACTGTTTGCTTCTGACACAGAGTACTATACGGAAAGGATAGGCTTACTCCACAGTCTTACGGAGGGGAATCTTGTAATAGCGCAGCCTGAGTGCCTATTCGAGACATTCATGCCAAGAGACATCTATAACGAATCTCTGATAAATATCTCAAAAGGTGACTCATTGCTGAGGGATGATTTTATATCAAACCTAAAATCTCTTGGCTATAGCGAGACCGACTTTGTCCAGCGCGTAGGTGAAATAGGAGCCAGAGGCTCGATTGTAGATATCTTCAGCCCGGGCCGAGATAACCCGCTGAGAATAGAATTTTTAGGAGATGAAATAGGTTCTATAAGAGAATTCAGCTCAGAAGACCAGAAATCTAAAGAAAAAATAGAGAAAGCGCTCGTTCTCCCGGCGAGTGAAATTATTATGACCCCAGAAGTTATCAGAGGTGCTATTAAATACCTTAAAATTAAAGCTGGAGAGAACGAGGTAACCGCAAGAAATAAACTGTCGGTAATTGAAGAGATAGAGCGCGGGGATAGGTTTTTAAACATTGAATGGCTCCTACCCGCGTTTTACAAAAAATTGAGTACGGTGTGGGATTATTTAGCAGAAGATACTGTTGTTGTTTATGATGAGCCTATTGAGATTTCAAGCGCGCTAGGGGCATTCGAAGCTTCGCTACCGGAGATTGGGGCGCTTCTTAATAAACACCTTAAGATATGGCCCGATACAGCCGAGCTTTACATTAGCAAGAAAGAAGTAGAAGAGCATATGCGGGATTACAGGAGTTTTAACCTGAGCGAGCTTGATGTAGGCGGGGAAAATCAAAGTACGGCAAGGTTTAATACGGAGACAGTATCACTCAAAACCGGCATAGATGCGGAATCTCCTGTAGATGCTCTTATCGAAAAATATAAAGAGTGCAAAAAAGAAGGAATTGTACTACTTCTCGCTTTTAATACGGAGAATGAAAGTGAAAAGATGAGGGCACTATTAAAAGACAGGGAGGTTTATGATTTAGATATTCACACTGGAGGGCTTTCAGACAGTTTCAAGTTCCATGAAGCAAAGCTTGAAATACTGTGTGAAAAGGACATATTCGGCGAGAAACGGCGGAGAGCTTCATACAAAGCCTCAAAAGACGTTCCATCTGCATTTATTACATCTTTCAGCGATCTCAAGCCGGGCGATTACATCGTGCACGTGGATTTTGGTATAGGGATATTCAGAAACCTGAAAAGGCTTAAAATCGGAGAAACCGAAGGGGATTTTATTCAGTGTGAGTACGCGGGAGGCGACAAGATATACGTCCCGATTGATAAGATCAAGCTGGTACAGCGCTATGTCGGCGACGGGAAGCCCGCTAAGGTTGATAAGCTCGGGCAGGAAAGCTGGGGTAAAAGAGTAAAGAAGGTAAGAAGAGCTGTTGAGTCTGTAGCGAGAGAGCTGCTCATGCTCTACGCCCGCAGAAAAGCCGTTAAGGGATTTGGGTTTTCACCAAGGGACGAGATGTTTTCAGAGTTTGAGCTGGAGTTCCCCTATGACGAGACACCTGATCAGGAAGCTGCCATTGAAGACGTTTTGTCTGATATGGAAAAGCCCTCGCCCATGGACAGACTGATATGCGGGGACGTAGGTTTTGGTAAAACGGAAGTAGCTCTAAGGGCAGCGTTTAGGGCAGCGGCAGACGGAAAGCAGGTTGCGTTTTTGGTACCTACAACTCTTCTTGCGCATCAGCACTACAAGACTTCACTAGATAGGCTCTCTGGTTACGCGGTCACAGTGGACGTACTTTCACGGTTTCGCTCAGCAAAAGACGAGAAAGAAATACTCTCTAAATTGAAAGAGGGAAATCTCGATATAGTAATCGGAACACATAAGCTACTTAGCGATAAAATCGCGTTCAAAGACCTGGGGCTCGTAATAGTAGACGAAGAGCACCGCTTCGGCGTCACTCAAAAGGAAAAGCTAAAGAAATTAAAAGAAGCCGTAGACACTGTTTCTATGAGTGCAACCCCCATTCCCAGGACGCTTCAGCTTTCACTCGCGAAAATACGCGACATAAGCCTTATAAATACCCCGCCTGTGGGAAGACAATCCATAGAAACATACGTTCATCATTCAGAGCAAAAAATCATAACCGATGCTATTACAAGAGAGCTTGCGCGCGGCGGCAGTGTATTTTTCATTCACAACCGTATCCATGATATTCACCGCGTGGCGGAGCAAATAAGTAAGCTCGTGCCTGAGGCAAGGATGGAAGTCACACACGGGCGGATGAGAGAGAGGCCGCTTGAAGAGGCGATTTCGAGGTTCGTACGGGCCGAGGCGGATATACTTGTGAGCACCGCAATTGTGGAATCGGGGCTCGATATACCAAGAGCAAACACAATTATTATTGACGACGCCCACACCTTCGGACTTGCAGACTTGTATCAGCTAAGGGGCAGAGTGGGACGCTCTCAGAGAAAGGCTTATGCCTATTTACTCATACCGGGCAAGAGAGCTGTTACCCAAGACGCCAGGAGGAGACTAAAAGCGATCTCACAGCTCAAAGAGCTTGGCTCGGGCTATAGGCTCGCTCTTACCGATCTGGAAATACGGGGTGCCGGGCACCTGTTCGGAAACGAGCAGTCAGGCCATATAGCAGACGTAGGACTCGAGCTATATCTGGAGATGCTTGAAGGGGCTGTCAAAAGGCTCGAAGGCAAGGTCGAGCGTGAGGAGGTTGAGCCCGATATATCTATTAGTCTGCCTGCCTTTATACCGGACGATTATATTCCAAGCGACAGTGAGAGGCTGCTATTCTATAAGAGATTGTCGGCAAGTGCTACTAATAAAGAATTGAGCGCCATTAAAGCCGAGCTTAAGGACAGATTTGGGAAAACCCCAAAACAGTTGTCTAATCTTATTGAGCTTATAGATCTTAAGATATTTATGAAAAAACTCGGCGTGGAAAAAGCGGAGATCGGGAAAAAGAAAGTTTCGATAAAATTCCTTACAGACGCGGGGCTGTACAAAGTGTTTTCACCTGAAGGTAAAATGGAGATCTATCTTGAAACCGAGGCGTCAATTGCAGAGATCAGGAAGATATTGCAACATATTAACAGTAAAAATAAGCCCTGAGCATGAAATGTAGCTAATCTCAATTTATGTAATAGCTTAGTAAAACCTGCATATTTTGGGCTATTAATTAAACAGGCTGGAAGTTATCAGTCTATTCCTTATAATTATTGGATAATCAAACGTGTGATATGAATATTGGGATTTATTTTAAAGGGAGAATTAACTTCATGAAAAGCATACCGGCACTAATTACTAAAACCTTTGCACTGATACTAGTAGCTTCGTTTTCGCTGCAGTCCGCTTTCGCACAAGAAACTGTGGATAGAGTCGTTGCAGTAGTAAACGACGATGTTATTACGTTATCAGAGCTGACGGAAATGGCGCTTAGCTTGAACCCAACCTCAACACAGCCAATGAACGACAGAGAGCTGTTGGATAAAATGATAGAGCAGAAGCTTTTTGAGCAGGAAGCTGAAAAACGGGGAATAACGGTTTCAGAGGCGGAGCTCGACGCAAGTATTGAAGGGGTTAAGCAAAGATATAACCTGAACGATGAGCAGATGGTGGACGTGCTTAAAAAACAGGGACTGACACCAGAGGCATTCAGGGCACAGTGGAAGGCACAGACTTTAGGTAACAAGCTCCTGGAGTCGCAACTGAAGAATAAAATCGTTGTGACTGATGATGAAATAAGAAGATACTATGAGCGTAATTACCTGGGGACCGGTTCAAGCGGCGAGGCACTGGAGGATGAGAAGGTGAGGATAGCGCACATAATGATATCGTATAAAACGCAGGATGCCGCACAGGTTGCAGATCAAGTGGCTGACCTGGCGAAATCGGGTGAAGACTTCGAGAACCTTGCAGAGAAGTTCTCAGACGACGAATCATCCGCTGATAACGGAGGTGACATGGGCTACTTCAAGAAAGGCGATTTGATAGATAGTATGGAGTATGCTGTTGTCGCGACACCTGTAGGCAGCATTACAGGCCCGGTTGAGTCTCCCGCCGGATACCACATAATAAAGGTACTGGAAAGATCGGAGCCTGATTACGACACCGGCTCTGAGGACGCCGAGCTTGTTACGATAGACGACGCCACAAAAACTGAAATCCATGAGACCCTGATGAGAGAAAAAGCCCAGAGCCAGCTCAAGACCTGGCTTGAAAGTCTGAGGGAAAACGCTTACATAGAGAACAAATATTAAAACTTGTTTTCCCTAAAATCCCTATCCATCATATTTCAAAAAAATAATCATTCAGGTGTAAGCCTTAAAATCATATCCCGGTGGCTCGGGTATAAATCAAGGAGCGCCTGTCTTTGGGCGAGCTCATGGTCCGAGAAGTCAAAGCCCGGAGCAACTGTGGTGCCCATAAGCGCGAAGCTCCCGCCTTCAAGCAAATAGGCGCCCTGCCAAATACCCGCAGGAACTACCACCTGGACATACTGTCCTACCTGAAGATCTTGCCCGAGAAAAAGCACCTTGCTGGTACCATCAGGGAAGAGCTGAATCATTTGAACAGGGCCTCCGAGATAAAAGTGGAAAATCTCATCGGAATTAACCCTGTGCATATAGGACTGAGTGTCAGGTGTTAGGAGATAAAATATCGCTGTGCTGTGAGCCTTATCTGAGTCATAGCGCTCATGGAGCGAGGAGCTTTCTATAAGCTCGTTTGATCTATATGTTTCTGTAAAGTATCCACCTTCTCCCGGAAGGAGCTTCATATTGTACAACTTGATAATACTCTCTGCAGTTATCATCATGGGCCTCCAAAATTACAGATCAATTATATTAACCACATTTCACGTGACTTAAAAAACTCCCTCTTGAAGTGCCGCGAAACGTGATTAATTTCAAAGTGTAACAATAAAAAATGACAACAGGAGGTTTTAACTATGAGACTTAAAGTTTGGGAACCGTTTAGAAGTTTTAAACCCATTTACGGGGATATGGAAAGATGGTTTGATGACGCTCCGGGAAGAGACGAGGAAAGTACCTGGCGCCCGAACGTCGACGTTTACGAGACCGATGGGAGCTATGTATTAAAAGCAGACCTTCCTGGTATCAATAAAGAAGATATCAAGATCGATGTGAACGATAATACCCTTACGTTTAAAGGGGAAAAGAAGTTTGAAGAAAAAACTGAGAAAGACAGTTACGTGAGAGTAGAGAGGAGTTACGGAAGCTTTACGAGAAGCTTCACGCTATCGGACAACGTCGATGCCGAGAACATCAAGGCAAGCTACAAAGACGGCGTGTTGGAAATTACGCTCTCAAAGAAAGAAGAAGCTAAACCAAAAGAAATCAACATAGAAGTTAACTAAAGTTAGCAGAGCGGCTCCTACCGGGGCCGCTCATTTTTCCCCTTCAATTAAATCATCAATCTATATACCGAGCTCTTCTCTGAGCACACGGTCCATGGGCTTATTTTTATTCCAGTAATCGGTAATAAGAGTTTTGTCTAAGGTCGCTTTTGTTGTGAGCTCGCGGGCGTTTTCGCCAAACCCGCTTTTGTAAGTTTCTTCCCATGAGACTATCTCATAGGGGAAATCTTTTTTAAACGTTACGAGTACTGAGCGCTTAGTTTGAGGGTAGTTAATATTATAGTCCATGAGCGAAGAGGGATCGTCCGCATTCCTGCCGAGTGAAGCCTCTGCGTTCTCGACTGCGAGCTCTTTATGGGTGAGCCTGGAGGCCATGGCTCCGGGAATTACCTTGATCTTCCCGATGGGCAGGCTGCCCGGGTTTATCCTGATACGGGTCCAGAGCTCGTCTTCTAAAAACTCATTTTCGAGATCAAAGGTTCTGTCGCCCTCAGACTCAAAATACGAAAAACTCTCAACTTTAAATCCCTCGTCGTTAAGGTTCAGCTGGCTGAAAGTATTGCCGCACCATTCCTGTGAGGATGAGGACAATTTAAGGGTGTTGGGAAACCGATCTAAATCGATAGGGGTAAAAACCGAATCCATCATCGAGTAGCGGTATATACCTGTATCAAACTTCTTTATCCTGTTGAGCTTCATGATTCTGACTTTGTCACTTCCGGCTTGTCCGGGCCGGTCTAACTTGACCTGCTTTTCTTTAGAGAAATCCTCGGTGACGAACACCAAGACCGCATAACCGCTATGGAGCTCTCCGTAGCGCGCCTGCTCGAGCTTGTAGCTTGTGATTTCGGCCTTTTCGGAGTTCCAGTAGTTTTTAAATTCGGGGGAGTCTGCGGTAATCCGGTTTGCCTCAGATTCCGCGTATGCCCCGGAAGTTATGGAAAGAGAAGATATCAATAGAAAAAACACTGAAATCCACAAGAAATATTTTGTATTCATTTATGTATTGCCTCCTGTTTAATAGCTAAAAGTGTAGCATGAGAAAATGATTGTACTCACAGAAAATTTAGATGAGAGACAAGGAAGTAAGATGCAGGAAAGGGTTAAATAAAAACCGGGACAAGATTAAATAAAGACAAGGGCAAGCCAGTGAAAGCGAATTTCACCGGCTCGCCCTATGGAGGATGATGGCAAAATTGTATGTTCTAAAGATAAAAGTACGGTAGATACGAAATGCTATTGAGGATGAATTGGATAGTTCCAATTCAACCATCACCCGAAACTAACTATAAACCTAATGTGGGAAATAATACAGTGGACTTAGGTATGGATTTTACTTCATACTTTTTACCTATATAAAGAAAATGCTAATGCTTTTGTATTAAGACTAAAGTTAATACTATCGGGTGCTGATTATGAGGAGGAGATACAACTTTCATTTACTATACACGACTAAATAAACATACGTCAAAAACTTATGGTAATTTTATATCCCCGAGAGGGTTCTTAATCGCATGAAAAAAATTATAGAAAACTGGGTGCATATCCCGGGAGTGCACTGCGGCTCGGTTACGCTAAGGGACGTGGTGACATTCTACGGTTACCATTGGTCGGAACCCTTGTGTTTCGGTATAGGCGGGGGACTTGGGTTTTACTACACCAAAAGAGATGACATAAGCCCTACACGTATGATTTTTATGAGGGGACCCGGTATGGAGCCATCGTTTCTGAGCCTTGCGGATAAACCGACCGAATGGAAACACGGGAATAAGGACACGGTCCAGATTATTAAACACTCAATCGATAAGAACATACCGGTGATTATTCAGACCGATATTTATTATCTCCATTATTATGAGTCCTCCACTCACTTCCCGGGGCACATTGTATCGGTATGGGGATACGATGATGATGAAGAAAAGATGTTCGTTGCGGACAACCATTTTGAAGGGCTTAAAGAAGTAGATTTCGTGGCATTTCTGGAGGGTATGGGTTCCAGTGAGAAGTCAAACCCTCTTGATTTCAACTATATAGAAGTGGAGCCGGATAAGCTAATGGAGCTTACGGAGCTTATCCCACTGGCGATACGGGAAAATGCAAGGAAAATGCTTGAGGGCGTAACCGGGGGACGCGGAGAGTCAGGCGTTAGTCTCATAAAATCATGGGCGGAAGACCTGCCTTATTGGAGCGAGGTACCAGACTGGAAATGGAGCGCAAGGTTCGGGTATCAGGTAATTAGAAAAAGAGGCGTCGGGGGCGCCGGATTCAGGTGGATATACAGAGATTTTCTGAGAGAGGCAGAGGGAATCATGCCCTCACTTAAGACTTTGAATCTATCCAATGAAATGGACTCGATCGGCGAGAAATGGAGCGGTATCGCAGAGCTCCTGAAAGATATTAGCATCAAGGACTCTCCCGATAAAGACCTACTGAATAAATCATCCGAAAGAGCGCTTGAGATATGGGGGATGGAGAGAGAGTTCTATAAAAAAGCGTTAAGGGAAATAGATTGATGAAGCTACTACTATTTGATATAGACGGGACCCTGCTTAGAACGAACGGAGCGGGCTCGAGGGCTGTGCAGAGGGCATTTGAAAGGGTCCACGGCGTAGAAGTCGCTATTGAAGCAATAGACTTTGCGGGCAAAACAGACCCTCTTATTCTTAAAGAGCTTTACCGAAATGAGCTTGATAGGGAACATTCTCAAAAAGAAGCCCGGGAAATTTACAGACACTATATCGCGTACCTGAGGGAAGAGATAAAGACAGCTGAGATTACTGTCATGCCGGGAGTGAGAGAACTCCTCGGAATACTCTCAAAGAAAGACAACCTGGCGCTGGGAGTAGCCACTGGCAACATCGAAGAGGGAGCACACATCAAACTCACTAAAGCAAGTCTAGAGACGCACTTTAGTTTCGGGGGTTATGGCTCAGACTCAGAGATTAGGGAAGAGCTTGTAAGGCGGGCAATTGAAAGGGCACACGCACATATAAACCACACAGAAGGATTCGAGGAGACTTATGTGATCGGGGATACCCCTTTTGATATAAATCACGGAAGGGCTGCAGGAGCGCTGACTGTGGCGGTTTCAACCGGGAGTTACACGAAAATGGAGTTAAGCGAGCATGAACCTGATTATCTTTATGACGACCTTAGTGATATTAGTAGCCTCATGAAGCTATTTAACTGATTTAAGCCAAGACTGCCTTCTGACTTACAATTACTAACTTCTCAAACTAAATACTACAAAAAAGCGGGCTAACCTGATGTAGGAGAGCCCGCTTCTTATTTTTATTAATCTTGTTTGTTTTTTTTATGAGCCAACTTACATCATGCCTGTGCCCATTCCGCCCATCATACCACCTACCTGTGGTGGCCCGCCGCCCATACCTCCACCGCCGCCAGCTTCGAATTCCATAGGTTTTTCGGCAACGAGAGCTTCGGTGGTGAGGAGTAGTCCTGCTACGCTTGCTGCGTTTAGCATGGCGCTCCTACTTACCTTAGCTGGGTCTATGAT
>Ga0209633_10001696_pt1 | contig 22183 bp, 20 predicted proteins | sample Cruoilmetagenom1_FD_187290 | JGI IMG/M metagenome (GOLD analysis project Ga0209633, IMG submission 187290) | Oil polluted marine microbial communities from Coal Oil Point, Santa Barbara, California, USA - Sample 1 (SPAdes) (version 2) | ecosystem: Environmental > Aquatic > Marine > Oil seeps ... | reverse complement strand
CTTGCATGTGTTAAGCATACCGCCAGCGTTCGCTCTGAGCCAGGATCAAACTCTTCAATTTGATTTCCTGAAATTATTGCTTATCTCTACTTCGCCCGCTTATCTGCTATTTAATTTTCAAAGAACTAAACGCCTATTTATCTCAAACTTTTTAAAGGTCAAACATTTAAAAAAGCCAGATTTTCCCGGCGCCTTTTTCAAAGGGACATATAATATAAAACATTCAAACTGCTTGTCAAGGAATTATTTTATACTTTCGAAAAATCCCAGAAACTCAATTTAGATACACATGAATTCCGAAATGTGGAGGACATTGTACCCAATAAAAAAAAAGAATCCATAGGCACAAAAAAATAATCTAAAATAACACCTAAACAGCTATATTTTATTGTTGACCCATTAACAGTATAAATGAAAAAAGGGTAAAGTGGTAACTGGTTTTGAGATAAATTTTGACAATAATTTTAGTTTCTGGTGGTTGAAAATGCAGGAATTCAGTATAAATTATTTTACTCTAAGAAATTAAATTTAAATGGGAAGGTAACACATGAGTCTAACAAACGAACAAATAAAACGTTACAGCAGACATTTAATAATGCCTGAGGTAGGAGTTGATGGACAAGAAAAACTGGTCAACTCAAGCGTACTCTGCATAGGAGCAGGGGGGCTCGGCTCTCCGCTTGCACTATATCTTGCAGCCGCAGGTGTGGGTCATCTCGGCATATTAGATTTTGATGTTGTTGATTTCAGCAACCTGCAAAGACAAATAATTCATAGCGAAGAAACGATAGGAGAGCTAAAAGTAGAATCGGCAAAAAAAGCTCTACTCAAGCTTAACTCGGACATAAAGGTTACTACATATAATGAAATGTTAACATCCGAAAATGCTATGGAGATAATAAAAGACTACGACATTATAGTTGACGGAACTGATAATTTTGCAACCAGATATCTAGTTAACGACTCATGCGTTTTGCTCGGAAAACCAAATGTATACGGAAGTATTTTTAGATTCGAAGGTCAGGTAAGCGTATTTGACGCCAAGAAGGGACCTTGCTACAGATGTCTTTACCCAGAGCCACCTCCTCCAGGGTTGGTACCTAGCTGTGCTGAGGGCGGGGTGCTCGGAATACTTCCAGGAATTATAGGGACGCTGCAAGCTGCAGAAGCTGTGAAGCTTATTATAGAACAAGGCAATCCGCTCATTGGAAGGCTATTATTTTTAGACGTGCTTGAAATGCAGCCAAGAGAAATGAAGCTTAGGAAAGATCCTAACTGCCCAATATGCGGTCAGAACGCAACCATTAAAGAACTCATAGATTATGAAGAGTTCTGCGGAATAGGTAGAGGTGAGCTGGGGCAGGAAGAAACAACCAAGAGAGACGAAGAGGATGGTGTAATAGAAATAAACATCGACCAATTTAAAGAAATGCGTGATAACGGAAATGAATTTGTGCTTCTTGATGTTCGAGAATATCACGAACATGATATAGCAAATATCGAAGAAGCTGTTCTCATTCCGCTGGGAGAAATTGCGGACAGGCTAGATGAGCTTAACCCTGATGACGAGATAGTTGTACATTGCCATCACGGCGGCAGAAGTATGAGAGCTACACAGTATTTAAAAGATCAGGGTTTTAAGAATGTGAAAAATCTAGAGGGCGGAATTGATGCCTGGGCTGAGAAGTTTGATCCAGACATGCCTAGATATTAAGAAAATGAAACGGCTGAGGGCTTGAATCCAAGCCTTCAGCATACTAAAACCACGCCGCCTGGCTACCCTACTTTCTGTCACTCTGAGTGTATCGGAACTTCTAAAGTAAAAACAAACACTTCAGACTTAGACCCTCTACTTCTTTCCCAAAAATTAGATCAGAAGAAGTTTTACCAAACAGGGGAATTTATATTCTCAAAGCGTCCCGGACGATAAAGGTTAAGGGCTTTAGGGTTATAAGGTCCCATATATCCAGTGTTTGCTCTAGGATTATCCGGACTATCATTCTTACAAATATAGATAACTTCATCACCGACAATTTCGTAACAGCTGCTATTATATCCACCACTTTGTTTAGACCCGCAAGCGGATAGGATTATGAGCAACGAGAAGAAAATCAGGGTTGTAAACTTTTTTCTCATATATATAAAGTATAACGAGCTTTTTTATAAACAAAAAAGGGGGCCGAAGCCGCCTTTAAACGACCAGCGTTAGCTAGCTCGATTCTAATAGATTTACAATGGAGAGCAGTATATACTCTTGACATACTATATTTCAATACAAGGGAAGTGTTTACAGAATGGGCAATAATCAAAACCACTCATGGCTTGGTCTTTTTCTTTTAGGAGCGCTACTTTCGGTAGGAATAATCATTGCAACTGTTGTTATCTCAAAAACCGTTGAACGCGTAAAGTTCCAAAACCAGAGGATTCAGGTCAAAGGATTTGCTGAGCGCGCCATCACCTCGGACATTGCGTCATGGAGCGGACAGATAACAACCCGTTCCCCTGAGCTTGTTACGGCATACGATAACCTGCAAGCGGATCTCGAAAAAGTGCTCTCATATCTCGAGCAAAAAGGAATTCGGAAAGAAGATATATCTATACCTTCGGTTATAACAACAATTCAGTATAAGAGAACTCCACAAGGCATGACAACAAATATAGTAGAAGGGTATAACTTAGTTCAAACAGTAAGCATAACGTCCCCGAATATAGAACAAGTTGCCGATATTGCCAACGAAGTTACCGTTCTCATTAAGGAAGGTATAGAATTTGATTCTTTTTCCCCTCAATACTTTTATACGAAGCTTGATGATATAAAAATAGAACTTCTAGGCGAGGCAACAAAGAATGCTGGAATGAGAGCCAAGCAGCTTGCCGAAAACAGTGGAAGCAAAGTGGGATCTTTGAAATACGCGAGTCAGGGTGTTTTTCAGATAACCCCTGTGTACTCAACACAGGTTTCTGATTACGGAACCTATGATACCACTACAATTGAGAAGAGTGTTAAAGCAGTAGTCACTATGGAGTATTCAATTCAATGATTGTTAAAAAAAGGGAGCCGAAGCTCCCCTTGGTTTGTAATAGTAATCATTGTTGACTTTACATGTGTCCATAATATCTTTCAGATTTAAATTGATACAAGATTTACTGAAACAGGCACAGGGTTTTTGATAATGTCTAGAACTGGTGATGTCTTCTGCACATAGTTCCAAAGCTCGTTTAGTTTTTCTTCAGACGCATCCGCTTTAACTTTGCATGTGAGCTTAATATTCTCGTAACCAGGTCTTACTTCTTCAGATAGTCCCAAAAATCCGTGAAGGTCTATATCACCCTCGATTTCGAAGTTCAGCTCATCAACTTTAATTCCCATTGCAGCTGCATTATATGCAAACCCTACGCTTAGGCAAGATGTCAAAGCATGCAAAGTGGCTTCAACAGCATTGGGTCCGTTGTTTTCGCCCAAAAGGACAGCTGGTTCGTCACCTTCCAGAACAAACGGTTCACTCCTTGAACTATCCTCGTTTCCTGCTCCATAAAACGAATGAATTGTAGTCTGGCAATGTCCGCCGTTAATCCATTTAGTATTCGCCCTGAACTGGAACTTAGCAATATCGGGCTGTTCCTTAATAACATTTACTGTACCTACCAACTGGTCAAGATTTACCCCGTTTAATTCTGATGCCATGACATTTTCTCCTTAATTGTGATCAAGTTTTTATCTAGGTTTAAGCAGCAAACTTCTTTATTCAAACAAAAATATTACAAACATAAATGAAATAAATTTCTTCATCAGATTACATCCTTCTTTAATTTGTGTAATTTAATTCTAAACAACGAAAAGCATGTTAATACATCCCTCCAGAAGACATTTGCATATTTTTTTAACATACCTATATACAAAATGCAACAAAAACAGTGCATCTTAGGAGATATTACTAGATTTATTATTTGCGATAATCAAACTAAGGTTTGGGCGGGGGGGGACTTGAACCCCCACGGACGTGAGTCCAACGGCTTTTGAGGCCGTCGTGTCTGCCAATTTCACCACCCGCCCACAGACATAAAAAAGAAAAAATCCGAGTAGGGCATATATTATTCTATGAAATATTCAAAGAATCAAGCGCATATACATGTGCTATTTTTTAATGGCTTTTATTAAGCGTCTGAGAGAGCCGTAAGCTGTTGACAACATTAGGTCTTCATGTATTCTAGCACCTTTGTTTAATATAAAAAATGCTTGCGAAAAGCGGAGGAATTTAAGAAATGATCGTTGTAATGAAAAGCGGAGCAGACCCCGAAGAAATAGAAAGAGCCAAAGCTACAATGATTGAGCTTGGATATACGCCACACCCTATTGAAGGTTTACTAAGAACCGTAATAGGGGCAGTAGGTGATGAAAGGGGGAAACCTGAAGATGTTGAAGCTTTAAGCATACTAAATGGTGTTGAAAAAGTTATTCCAATTCTTCCATCTCACAAACTCGCAAGCAGAGAATTCAAACCGGAAGACACTGAAGTCAACGTAAAGGGCATAATTGTGGGTGGCAACAAAATCCCAGTGATTGCAGGTCCTTGCTCAGTTGAGAGCGAAGAGCAGTTAATGGAAGTTGCCCATGCGATTAAAGACGCAGGAGCAACAATGTTAAGAGGCGGCGCATATAAGCCAAGATCCTCTCCATATACCTTCCAGGGAATGGGAGTTGAGGGATTAAAATTACTTGCTCAAGCCAGAGAAGAAACAGGGCTTCCTATAGTTACTGAAATTCTTAACATTAAACACCTTGACTCTGTTTTGGAGTATGCGGACGTACTTCAAATTGGTGCTAGAAATGCACAGAATTATGCGCTTTTAAGTGAAGTTGGAAAATCAAAGAAACCTGTGCTTCTAAAAAGAGGAATGTCCACAACCATTAAAGAGTTCTTAATGTGCGCTGAGTATATACTTGCAGAAGGAAACGAGGATGTAATGCTCTGCGAAAGAGGCATTAGGACTTTTGAAACAGCTACAAGAAATACTTTTGACTTAAATGCTATACCCGTGCTTAAAGAAAAAACACATCTTCCAATTATCGCTGATCCGAGCCATGGAACAGGTTATTGGCAATATGTAACCCCTATGGCGCTAGCATCAATTGCAGCAGGAGCTGATGGAATTATTATTGAAGTTCATAATAACCCTGAAGTTGCCGTAAGTGATGGTGGACAATCTCTAAAACCTAAAAAGTTTGTAGACCTTATGCAAAGAGCTGCCTTAGTAGCAAAAGCTGTAGGAAGAGAAGTTTAAGACCTCTTAATAACTCTTCTGCCATTTAACTCTATTTGACCACTTGATACTAGCTCTATGGCTTCAGGATAAATCTGATGCTCCACTTTATGGATTTTTTGAAGTAGAGATTCCTCTGTATCCCTATCTTCTATCTCAACTATTGATTGCAGAATAATTGGTCCCGTATCAACTCCTTCATCTACAAAGTGAACAGTGACACCAGTATATTTAACACCGTATTCAAGTGCTTGTCTTGCCGAGTTTATACCGGGAAAGGAGGGTAAAAGTGCTGGATGGATATTTATGATCTTGCCCTTATATGCTCTAACAAGTTCGGGAGATAATATTCTCATATAGCCCGCAAGAATAATAAGATCTAAATTGTAGGGTTCTAGAATCCTGATAATCTCACTATCAAAATCCCCACGACTTTCAAAAGATTTATGGTCTATAACTTCTACAGGAAGATTATGATTTTTTGCACGTTCTATTGCATAAGCATCAGATTTATTGCTGAAAACCAAAGCTATTTCTATAGTCTTTATCTGAGCATCTATTATTGCCTGAAGATTTGTACCACTTCCCGATGCAAAGATCGCAACCCGCATTTTATCCACTAAATGAACCTCTTAAAAAGTATTTTCAGAGAACAGAATACTACATAAGCTTGCTATACAAAACAACTAAACTAGATTTGGATTTGATAGTAGGAAGAAGTAGTTCCCAAGAAGGATAAAAAAAATGAACCAGGCAGCTACCTACTTTCCCACTCCCGTACAGGAGCAGTATCATCGGCCTTGAAGAGCTTAACTTCTGGGTTCGGAATGGGACCAGGTGTGACCTCTTCAGTATAGCCACCTAATTCGGAGTTTAATTTACATTAGTATAAAAAGTTGTCAATACTCTATTTGAAATTATTGTATAAAAATGCTTTAATTCATCTCAATGGAAGAACTTATCCGTGATTTTATCAATTCCCTAGATAGAAGACCGACTACAAAAGAAACATATCGTAAAGCATTAATGGAGTATTCCAAATGGCTTGGCAATACATCTCCTATAGGGCTAACACACAACGATATACAACGTTATAAAGATTACATAACCTCTAAGGATTTATCCAGCAGCTCGATTTCCGCCTACTTAACCGCAGTAAGAAGGCTATACGACTATTTAGAGGGTTTGGGTAAGATCTCTCAAAACCCAGCTAAACATGTTAAGGGTGGCTCAAGACCTCAAAGGCATTCAACCAAATCGATATCACGACAGGATGTTAAAAAACTTTTCGAATCAATTGACACGTCCTCACCACTTGGAATTAGGGACTCTGTTATTTTGAATCTAATGGTCAGATGCGGACTAAGTGAAATAGAAATTGTGAGAGCAGATGTTGGGGATATAAAGATCAAAAATAACCAGAAGATTATTTATGTTCAAGGAAAGAATAAAGACAAGAAAGATGAGTATGTGGTACTGCCTACTGTTGTTACAAAGGAGCTGGATAGATATTTGGCACAAAGGGAAAGTTCGTACGACAGTGAGCCATTATTTTGGGGAGTTGGGAACAGGGCTATAAGAGACAGAATATCAACTCGGGCACTTAGGGCTAGAATAAGTCATTACTTTGAGAAACTCGGTTTTAACAAACATGGGATTACTCCGCATAGCCTAAGGCACACAGCGGCAATACTCGCGATTGAATCAGGAGCAACAGTGTCGGAAGTGATGCAGATGCTGAGGGTAAAGACCGTTAGCACAGCTCTTGTATATTTTGAAGAGGCAAAAGAACTTAAGAAAAATACAACGTTTAAGACCTAACTTTTGAAGAATGGCAACTAAATCATAAATATGGATGTGCTATGTTTTTTCTACATAACTTTTAATCGGATAAACTCTTGCAGCGCGCTTTAATTTTTTAATAGCTTTTACTTCAATTTGTCTGATTCTCTCACGCGTCACCTGGAATTGATGGCCGACTTCTTCCAGGGTGTGCTCCTTTTCTTCATCTATTCCAAATCTCAACCTGACTATGCTTTCTTCTCTGGTATTTAAAACTGATGACAATGCATTATTGATAATTTCTTTAAGCTCGTTCATTTCAAGGATATTAACAGGGGAACTCGTACTTGAATCCTCTATCAAATCCACCAATTTGCTATCTTCCTCGTCACCGATAGGGGTCTCTAATGAAATGGGGTCTTTAGATATCTTTAATACCCTAGCAACTTTTTCAGTAGACATTCCAACCTTGCTCGCAATCTCATCAGGTCTTGGCTCACGCCCTAATTCCTGCACTAAAAGCCTTGATGTTCTAATAATTCGATTAATAGTTTCAGTCATATGAACAGGAATTCTTATAATTCTAGACTGGTCAGCCAGTGACCTGGTAATGGCTTGCCTAATCCACCAAGTAGCATAAGTTGAAAATTTATAACCCCTATTGTATTCAAATTTTTCTACCGCCCTCATAAGCCCAACGTTGCCCTCTTGAATTAAGTCAAGGAACGGAAGACCACGATTTATGTAACGCCTAGCTATGCTTACCACTAGACGGAGATTGGATTCAATGAGCTTCTTTCTAGCCACTGAAGTTATTTGTTCCCCAAATTCTATCCTACCAACACATTTTTTTAGTCCTCGTGTATTATCCTCAGCCTCATTTAGCAGTTCTTCGATTTCCTCTGAATAGAGCTTTTTAGATTTGGCACTTAATTTTGAAGCTTTCTTCTGGGAGTCATCTAATTCACTCTTTATCTTTTCAAGTCTCTTTATATATCCTTTTGCTACGGAAAGGATCCTTTCCATCTGAATTCCGTTTAAGTTTATCTCTTCTAAATATGAAACCATAATATCATTGTTCTTTTTAACGGCTTCTAAAAGGGCTCTTTGTTTGTTTTTTGAAGCTGTCTTTATTTCTTCAGCTAATTGTTCGTTATTCTTAAAGAGCTTAGTAATTTCTTGTATTAGATTTCCAATCCCTACTTGTGCATCTTCAGCTGAGTTATCCGCTTCATCTAGAGAATTAGTTATGTCTCTTATATCCAGATGACCCTTCTGAAGCTCCTCACCTATACCACATATTTCATTTAACATCAGCGAAGAACTAAGGATTGTCTTAGCTATAATCCTCTTTCCAGTCTCAATTTTCTTTGCAATTCGTATTTCTTCTTCTCTGGAAAGCAGCGCATGATCGGCTATCTCATGAAGATAGAATCTAATTAAATCATACTCGTTGGCATTGTCTTTATTATTTTTTAGACCGAACTCATATTTGGGAGTACTTGCACCATTTTCATCTTTGCTGTTTAGCTCAACGTTATCAGCATCTTCCTGATATTCATTTTTTCCTAACTCGGATTCATTATTTTGTTCTGGGCTGGAAAGATTGATATCCTCTTGTGCTATATCAGCTCTTAATGCGTCCTTTTTCTTATTGCTCATAAGGCTCTTCCTTCCTCCCGTTGTTTTTCCTGTTTCAAAACGCTATATTCTTCTAGGAGCTTCTTCTGCAACTTAACATCTTTATCTTTGATCGCTTCATCAATTTCAATCCTGAGCACTTTTAATTTTTGATCCAGTTTAGAAAGTTTTAACTTAGCTATGCACCCATGAACCATTTTGCTTGCTGTTTCCTTATCAGAAATACTCGGAGAAGATAGCAAGGCTTCTGAAATCATTTCGTGAACTTCTTTATCATCAAAATGTAAAAGCAACGAAGACGGGTCTGAAATCTCTTCTTCAACTATTACTTTTAATATAGACTTAATGCCTCCATCTGTTATTAACTCATTCCATTCATGCTTATTTAATTGTACACGAAGATCGGGGAACTTGACCAGTGCAGTCATTAGTAATTTTTCAGAGTTTGAGTATTTTTGCTGATTTTTGACACTTTGGTTTTTATTTTGTCCTCTGCCTATTTTTACTCGGGAATATATTTGGCTTTCTGGAACGCTTAACATCTCAGCAGCTTTTTTAATCCTGAAACTTCTTTCAACCGGGTCCTTTAAATTCTGAATTAATTCAACAATCTCTTCTACCATTTGCTTTCGAGTAATCATTCCTTTTTTCTGGCGATCACTCGTCATATCAAACCAAAAATCAACCCAACTAATAGATTTTTCTATTTCTTTATTGAAGTTATCTACACCTTCCTCTTTTATATACGAATCGGGGTCCTTTCCAGGTGGCAAAGGAACGATATGAGGCAATAAACCTTCACTTAAAAGCACATCGAGTGATTTCTTGGCAGCTTTTCTTCCAGACTCATCGCTATCAAATAAGACAACAACGTTCTTTGTATAACGTCTTAGCAAACTTACGTGCTCACGGGTTAAAGATGTCCCCAATGTGGCAACAACATTCTTAATTCCCGATGAGTAGAGAGAAAGAAAATCAGTATAACCTTCAACTAATATGGCACGATCTTCTCTTCGAATATGATCTTTTGATTTATTTATTCCGTAGAAACTCTTTCTTTTTTGATAGATATCAGATTCAGGTGAATTTATGTATTTAGGTTCATCTTCTTCATTGACCCTTCTGCCGCCAAAGCCTATTACTTTCCCCTCAACATTGCAAATCGGGAACATCAACCTGTTTCGGAATCTATCGTAATATCCGTCTGTGTTTTTTCTTTTAACTATTAATCCGACTTTTTCAGCAATGTTGAGTGGGACTTTATGTTTAGTTAGATATTTAGCCAGATTATCCCAGCCCTCAGGAGCAAAGCCAAAAATAAACTCTTTAGCTGTTTCAGGAGATAATCTCCTATTTTCTACATATTCTCTACCACTTTTCCCCTGATCGCTTTCCTGAAGAATATTTCTGTAGTACTTGGCAGCTACGGCATTAATTTTATATAACACGCTGTTTGGTGATTTTCTGGGAACTGACTCAGGCTTTTCTTCTATCGTTACACCAGCTTTTTTAGCCAGTTCTGATAAAGTTTCAGGAAACGAAAGGTTGTTATAACGCATATAAAAACCAAATATATCGCCTCCTGCGCCACAACTAAAACAATGGAACAATCCTTTGTCTTCGTCTACATGCATAGATGGATTAGTATCGTCATGGAATGGGCAGAGCCCTACATAGCCCTTTCCTGTTTTCTTAACAGATGTGTAACTCTCAACGAGGTTAATAATACTCAACCTCCCTTTTATTTCGTTAACAAGAGCCTCATTGTTAAATTTTGACATCTAAGGTTGAACAAAACAAAAAGTATATAACAGGACACGCAAAGGAATGATCGGTCGATCTAAGATTTTGGAATAGCAAATTCAAATGTTGTGTCCCCCAACCGGATTTACTATATATATTAATATATATTAATTCGAGAAACTAGTTCCTTCTGGTACGTTTCACAACGCGTTTTTTAGCAGCAAAAAGCTTTTTTTTCTTCTTTTCACTAGGTTTTTCATAGTGCTCTCTTCTTCTCACTTCAGACAGAACACCACCCTTTTCAACCTGCTTTTTAAATCTTTTAAGAGCGCTGTCGATGCTCTCGTTATTTCCTACCACAATTCCTGGCATAAATAAACTCCTCCTAAAATTTCACTCGTACAGAAGAAAAACTAATGGATTAACCATAAGTTGTCAAGTCCTCTAAGCTCTGAATTCTTTTATTTTACTGGACCTTAGGCTTGGGCGGAAATACACCAACATTCTTTCTATTTTCTAAAATCCTCTTTTCTTCGGCTTCCGGATCATTATTACTTGGACTCCATTCCTCTTCTTGACGCTGTTCCTCAAACCTCTTAATCCATGAATCTCTTTGCTTTCTTGTATCATCAACTAAACCCATTTCACTTTCTCCTTAATTAATTGAGAGCAATCTGCGCTTTTTTAATTTCTCCCAAGCTTATTATCAGCATTAATAATATTTGATATAGAAACAACTTCAACTTCATTGTTTATTAAAGGTACCATTTCGGCAAGGGCTTTAACAGTTCCCGGATAAGGGTGACATATGCCGACTGCGTATCCCTTCTTCTTTGAAATTTCTATGAGCTTTTTGAGCTGGTTTTTTACGTACTCAGAGTCTTTAGATGAATCATCGAGGAATACATCCCTTTGAGCCGTTTTCATTCCTAATCTCATTGCAATCTCGTATCCCTTACTTTGACTCGACGTCTTACTATCCACGAATATAAAATCATTTTTCTTAAGATCCTTAAGTATAAGTTCCGTCAACTCACCGTTCTCCATAAATTTAGACCCCATATGGTTATTGACGCCTTTAACATGGGGAATTGAAGTCAAACTATTATTTAGCTTTGTTAGAATTGTATCCTTAGGCAAACCCACTAACAAAGCATCGTCCCCGGCATCCGTACCTGTATATCCCGAGGATTCCTTGGGCTCCATGGGCATATGTAAAATAACATCCCATCCATTGTTGTCTGCCTTTTCTGCTGCATAACTCGAGTATTGAAGGTTAGGAAGAACAGCAAAAGTAATAGGTGCAGGTATCTCAAGCAGTTGATCAATAGGTTTTTTATTCATACCAAGATCATCAACGATAATCACAATTTTAGGCCTAGGATAATTAATACTTACGACTTCCTTTTTATCTGATGAAACTTGTGAACTATCTTTGCTTTTAATTGTTTCGCTTGGTTTAATTTCTTCTTGTTTTGGTGTTTTAGCTATTTTCCCGGTTTTCTCTTTTACTGTCTTAGCTTGAGCTTTCTTGTGTTTATTAAAATCAAACTGTATCTTATGAGTGGTAATATCATTTATGCTAATAAAAGCAGTAAGGGTACCTTTCCCGCTTTTAAATTCATACCCCACTACAGGATCTTTGATTATAGATTGTTCAAGAATCTTTTTAACCTTTTGAGAAGTTACCCCTTTTTCTGGGGAGATTCTCATATCTTTGTATTCCCAAGTCAGATTCGCATCTTCTTTGTTAATGACCCTTTTTGATTCAATGTTAGTAGACGATATCCCCGCTTCAAAAAAAGCTCCAGTAATACTAAGGTCTATATCTTGTATCAGATTATCCACTTCTGTGGCTGATAATACTCTTTCGGAATAATCGGAAGTTGCATTTTGTTTTAAGTAATTAAGTCCGTATAACGCAAAGAAAAGTAAGACGATGAAGCCTATCGTGAATAGTACTATTCTTGAGACGCGCGTGCTTTTCTTTCTTCTCGTTGGGCGCCTTGTTCTTTTAGTTGTTCTACTAGGTTTTGTTGGCAAAAGAGAGGCTCTCCTTAGCCCTTGGGAACGGTTGTCTTATTCCCTGAACTCTTTAGGATTTCAACTGCTGTATCTAATTGTTTATCTTTAGAATCATCATTTTCTACAATCACATCAGGAGTAACCCCGATTTCGCTAATAGATCGGCCACTAGGGGCATAAAATTTGGCAGTAGTTAATTTTAACCCAGATCCATCTTCCAATCTAATAATAGTTTGCACAGATCCTTTGCCAAATGTATTTGTTCCTAAGATAGTTGCCCTGTTGTTATCCTGAAGAGCTTCTGCAACTACCTCTGAAGCGCTGGCGCTTCCGTCATTTACTATCACTACAATAGGATATTCTTGGAACTCTCCATTTTTTGTTGCGTAGTATTCTCTAGTCTGACCCTCTGTGCGTCCCCTAACACTGACTATCAGCCCCTGATCTATAAACTCATCTACTATTTCTATAGCTTCACCCAATAATCCGCCCGGATTATTTCTTAAATCTAAAACTACACCTCTTAATTTTTTTCCATTTTGTGATTCTAGCTCAGACAGCGCGTTTCTTAGTTCTTTTGATGAAGCTTCCTGGAATTGGGACAACTTTATGTATCCGATTTGATTATCAAGCATTTTATACTTAACACTTTTAACCGTTATTTTATCTCTGATAAGAGTAATTTTTAGTGGCTGAGAAACCCCCTCTCTCTCTACCGTAATATTAACAGGGCTGCCCTTTGGTCCCCTAAGAACATTGACTGCTTCTTGGACAACCATACCTTTGGTACTTTCTCCCTCAATTTCTATTATTAGATCCTTAGGTTTTATTCCGGCTTTTTCTGCAGGTCCACCTTCAATAGGTGTTATAACTTTTAGATACCCATTTTCAGTGGTAACTTCCATACCCACCCCTCCAAATTCCCCGGATGTGCCTATCTCAAGGTCCCGATAGCGCTCTGGACTCAAATAGGCAGAATATGGATCAAGGCTTTGAAGCATTCCCTGTATTGCTTTGTTTGTAAGTTCCTGACCGTCTACGTTCTCTACATAATTGCGCTGTATAAGATCAAGCACCCTTGTAAAATTGGATAGACCTTGATAGACATCATCATTATCAGCTTTAACATTGGCAATATTAAATGTGAAAATCAGGAGAACTAATGCAATTAATCTCATGTAATTTACCTCTGTTACAGGTTAACTAAACATCCTAGAACTAGCAACTTGGAATTTCAAATAAGAGAATAAATCCAGGCGATTGCGTGCTAATATTCGAATCCTATCTAAATTGACGCTATTCAACAAAATATAAGCACAAAAAGTTTAAGTATTTTTGTAGTAATACTAAAGAATGGTATATTTTATTTCCAAGGGAAAAAATATGCTAAATATGTTCTTTACAGTCATTTCTAAGTTTATAGGAAGTTATGGTTCTATCGTGATGGAAATTTCCAAAGACTGGTTCATTTTATACAGATTAGTCTTTATTCCTCTATCTTTATTTATATATTGTCTCACGTTCTTGGTAATTCTTTCTGTGCTTTTAATTGTGATATTTATAGCCTCCCCTATATCTTTTATATCCAAAGCAGCGTTCAAATAGGGTTTTATTCTAGTATATACTTCCATAATTCCGAGACTTTTTTAAAAAACGTGAAATGTTATAATTACTGAGCTTATGAAAGGGAAACTCGAATCTCTAGTAGACAAAAATAATCTTCCTGCACATATCGTAATAATTATGGACGGCAACGGCAGGTGGGCAAAGAAAAAGAACTTAGGACGAATAAGCGGCCATAGGGAAGGAATGAAATCGGTAAGAGCTGTCGTTAAAGGTGCTAAAGAACTGGGTGTAAAACATATCACTTTATACGCTTTTTCAGCACAAAACTGGAAAAGACCGAAGGTTGAGGTTGATGCCTTAATGGAACTCTTAAAACACTATTTGGTTAACGAGAGTGATAAACTTATTGAAAACGGGATCAGTCTTAACGCAATAGGGAGACTCTGGGAGCTTCCTAGGGATGTGTACGAAGTACTAACTGAAACTATTGATAAAACCAAAAGTTGCAATGAGTTGACTTTAACATTGGCTCTTAGCTACGGCGGTAGAGAAGAAATAATAGATGGCATAAAAGAAATAATGTCCAAAGGGAACATAGCACCTGAGGATATAAATCAACACAACTTTTCGCAATTTCTGTACACAAGCGATTTGCCTGAGCCAGATCTTCTAATAAGAACCAGCGGAGAGATGAGATTGTCCAATTTTATGCTGTGGCAACTTGCGTACACTGAAATATATGTCACCAAAACACTCTGGCCGAACTTCAGAAAACAACACTTGATTAAGGCGATTTTAAATTATCAGAAACGAGAAAGGAGATTTGGACTCACAGGGGAGCAAGTTAAAAAAAGGGACGTGATTTGAAAAAGATTTCCATACTCGGCTCTACAGGCTCAATCGGAAGACAAACTCTAGATGTTATCTCGCAACACGCTGACAAATTTAGAGTCACTGCGCTTGCAGCAGGTAAGAATATAGATTTACTTATAGAACAGATCTCGCTATTCAAACCTATTGTTGTTTCTGTAGAGGACCAAGAAACTGCCTCTAAGCTAGATTCACAGATTGGATCATCTCAAACACAGATACTTTACGGTCAAGAGGGCGCTGAAACAGTAGCAGAAATAGATGAAGCCGATTTGGTTGTCTCAGCAATGGTTGGAGCATCTGGCTTGCGTCCCACACTCGCTGCTGCAAGAGCTGGAAAAGATATTGCTCTTGCCAATAAAGAATCCCTAGTGATCGCAGGTGAAGTACTAACTGCGGAGATACAAAAGAAAAATAGCAGATTATTGCCGATTGACAGCGAGCACAGCGCACTGTTCCAAGCCTTAGAGTGCGGACAAAGGGATTATGTTAAGAGATTAATTCTAACTGCCTCTGGCGGACCATTTCTAAATACACCAAAGCAGGAATTAGAAGACGTGAGTGTTGAGCTTGCTCTAAATCACCCTACATGGAAAATGGGGAAGAAAATCACAATAGACTCAGCTACTCTTATGAATAAAGGTTTTGAGGTAATAGAGGCGAAATGGTTATTCGGCATTGAACCGAAGGAAATATCTGTCTGGATTCACCCTCAGAGCATTGTTCACTCGATGGTAGAATACATTGACGGCTCAGTCATATCACAGATGGGAAAACCCGATATGAGGATACCGATTGCCTTTGCAATCTCCTACCCAAAGAGAATCTCTATGAACTGCACCACCGTCTCACCTGAGAGTTTCGGGAACCTTAGCTTTCAAAATGTTGACTTTGAGCAGTTTCCTTCTCTTTCACTAGCTTTTGACGCTTTGAAAGAAGGTGGTACAATGCCATCGGTTATGAACGGGGCTAATGAAGTGGCGGTTTCAGCTTTTTTATCTGAGCAGATAAAATTTACGGGTATAATTAGTACAGTTGAAAAAGTAATGGAACTTCATAATACACAACCTGCTAACACACTTGATGATGTTCTAGAAAGCGACCTATGGGCAAGAAATACGGCACAGTCTTTAATAGGAAATTAGGAGAAAAATAAAACATGACAGCAATAATAGCTTTTATATTTGTAATTGGAGTTTTAGTCTTCATCCATGAGTTAGGACACTTTCTTGTCGCTAAATGGAGTGGTGTGAGAGTCGAAAAATTTTCTCTTGGGTTCGGAAAGAAACTAATTGGATTTACTAGAGGCGAAACTGAGTATCTAATATGTCTACTCCCGCTAGGCGGCTACGTCAAGATGTACGGAGAGGGTATTGAGGGCAATTTTATTGTTGATAAAGTTGATGTGGGCTCTAATGCAGAAAAAGCAGGCTTTAAATCCGGAGATAGAATTATCAGTATTGATGGATTAGAGCTTAAATCCTTTGAAAGATGGAAACAGCTTGAATCCACTCTGGATAGCGAACCTCTAAGAGAATTCGAATTCGTTATTGAAAGAGATGGCAAGCATATTGAGCTTACATCCAAAGCGCAAGACTTAGCCGGAGCGGATAACTATTCAGAGAAAGAGTATCCACGAGGCTTCTCAAACCAGCCTATTATTAACCGCTTACTAATTGTTGTTGCAGGTCCTTTCATGAATTTCTTGCTACCTTTCGTGCTTCTACCAATAGTATTTATGATAGGTATTTCTGTTCCAGCATACCTTGAGCGGAGCCCTGAAATTGGACAGATCGCGGCAGGGTCTCCAGCTGCCGAAGCTGGGTTTAAAGTCGGAGATAAGATTGTTGAAATAGATGGGAGTGAGGTTTCAAACTGGAGAGACGTAAACATTCAGCTTCAGACTAATCCTGATGTGCTTTTAGATATTAAAGTTGACCGCAATGGTGAAACAGTTTCGATACCAATACAGGCTAAAGCTTCTTCGGAAGGCTTAGTTGCACTGGGATTTGGAGAGCCTGTCCTTGCTAAAGTAGGTGGGGTAATGGATGGAACACCCGCGGATAAGGCTGAGCTTGAGAAAGGAGACAAGATTCTTGAAATAGACGGTCAACCGATTGCAGATTGGAATGAGATGGCATCCGTAATTCAAAAAAGTGCCGATAAGCAGTTAACCATGCTCATAGAGCGTGGAGATAATGTGTTTGATGTGCAGATTACTCCAGAAGCGATTGGAGAAAATGGAGCAGGAGCTATTGGTATCCAGGTATATACTGATGAAATAATAAAGAAGTATGGGTTTTTTGAATCTATATATAATGGAGTAAAAGAAGCGTTTAACATGATAGTTGAAGTTATCGTGCTTCTCTTTGGATTTTTGTACAAACTTATTACAGGGAAGATCGCACTTGGCACAGCAGGGAAAAGTCTTGCGGGCCCGATTCTTATTGCCAAAGTTTCAGGAGCAGCAGCAGAAACAGGCTTTGCCCAGCTTCTTCAATTTACATGTTTTATTAGTATAAACCTTGCTGTTATAAATCTCTTCCCAATACCGATGTTAGATGGAGGACACGTTGTGTATCTAACACTTGAAGCAATCAAGAGAAAACCTCTAAGCCAAAGATTTCTTGAAATTAGCCAGCGCGTAGGTCTTGCTCTGCTTCTATTCATAATGTTCTTTGCAATCTATAACGATATATCCAGGGTTAAGGGAGATATAGTTAACTCCCTTAGCAAGGTAGTGGATGTGTTCAAGCAGTAAGAGAAGTATTTCTACAACCAAGTATTGGTAATTCTTCTGGAATATAGAAAAATCATATGACCAACAAAAATGACGAGTCTCAAATACTTGAGGTAAATACCAGGTTTTATAAGGCTCTTGGGACCAGAGACCTTGAATTAATGGGGACAGTATTCGTTCATGACGACAGAGCGGGCTGTATGCATCCAGGCTGGGTAATGCTTAAAGGCTGGGAAGCAATTAGGCAAAGCTGGGAAAATGTATTTGATCCCCAGGATCAACTAGAAATTAAGCTTCATAATTTAAGTGTTGAAATAGAGGGAGATGCCGCTTGGGTCACATGCATTCAGGAACTCACATATATAAAGAGAGATCCTACTATGATGAACGTTTCTGTGTCGACAAATATTTTTGAAAAGAACGAATCTGAATGGAAAATGGTAATTCACCAAGCTTCTCCATTGCCAATTTCAGCACAAGAAGAGAGCGAAGAAAACAACCTACAATAGACCACTCTACTAATCTATAAAGAACCGCCTCGTCAGAATTCTATCTATATCAGTGTGACCCTGAAATCGGCTGATCTACGAAAGAGTCTTATTTATTGATTGATATCATGATTGATGTGTAAACCGCATTCTTTATCAGAATCACTTTCCCACCACCATCTGCCGGCCCTTGGATCTTCGCCGTCTTTTACTGCCCGTGTGCAGGGAGCACACCCTATGCTCGGATATCCCAAGTCGTGTAGTTTGTTATAGGGAACTTTGTGTTCTTTTATATAATCCCACACTTCTTTAGAAGTCCAGTCCACTAGCGGGTTAATCTTGAGAATTCCACCATGCAGCTCATCAAGCTCAAACTTTTTAGATTCAGCTCTGTTTTCTGTTTGGTCTCTTCTTATAGAAGTAATCCATCCATCTAGGTTTGGAAGATAGTTATCAAGGGGTCTAACCTTTCTTATATCACAGCAAAGAAATCTCATATCCTTACCTTTATAAAACAAGTTAGGACCATGTGCAGTTACCATTTCCTCAATTTCACTTTTATCTGGAAATATTATTTCAATGTTTGCCCCGTACTTGCTTCTAATAGCATCCATCACTTCGTAGGTCTCTTCGTTGAGCCTTCCTGTGTCAAGAGTAAAAATCCTGGCCTTCTTGTTGATCTTTGTGAACAGGTCAATCAACACAACACCTTGGGCCTGGAAACTAGTTGCTAAAGCAATTCTGGGATGGAGGTATGTTGCCCACTCAAGTATTTCTTGAGCGCTCCTATTTTTAAATTTAAGATTAAGCTCAGCTACTTGTTCGGGTGTAAACCTTTTTTTGACATTATTAGTCATATTCTCTTTCTTCCATTTAAACTTTTTGTAGTAAAAAAGCCTATAATCCAAAATTCATCGCAATAAATTCTCCAACATTATAGTTGAAGTACAGTGAAGATAATCCATATCCCATTGCTATTGCAATGAATGGAATCACTATCCAGAAAAACGCAATTTTCATAACATGCCTATTTCGCGCTGTAACCCCAAAACCCTTCTGTGCACAGGAAAAGCCTATTATACCTGACGTAATAATCTCCGCTATAGATACCGGGATACCAGAAAACGAAGCCAAAAGTATGAGTCCTGCACCTGTAAACTCTACAGAAACTGCTCTTAATATACAGATCTCAGTTATTTCTTTCCCTACGGTCTCAAGAACCCTACCTCCAAATAAAATAGCACCCACTCCCATTGCAACACCTGCAATTAGGGCCCCTTGATAGGAACCTATCAAACCTAAACCCACAAGTGGCCCAACAGCATTTGCTGAGTTATTAGCCCCAGCCGAGAATGCGAGAAAAGTTCCCGAAACAGTAATCATTATCATAAGAATTCGATTTATAGACTTTTCAGAATAGCGTTCAGCCAGAAACTTCAGCGTACGAAAATAAAGATACTTTGCCATTAGGAAGTTGATAATCCAAGCTACTACAGGGGCAGCAACCCACCAAATAAGTATTTCGAAAAATTTGTCTGTATGTAGCGAACTAGAATAAAGCCCCACTCCTGCAATCGCGCATACTATGGCATGAGTCGTAGCAATTGGGACCTTGGCAACATTAGCCCATGTAACAAAAATGGATGCAATTACAAATATGATTAGAACAAGCCCAATGTGAGAAGACAGCACTTCACTTGGAACAAGATCGTTCCCAAGAGTTTTTACCACGGGAGCACCTGCAATTAAAGCTCCTAATAAAGCAAAGACAGCAATAATAATTACAGCTTGCTTCTTAGTTCTAACCCCTGCTCCATAAGCCGTAGCCATTGACGCAGCAGAGTTGTTAGCACCAATATTTAGTGCAAGAAATGCGGCAAGTACAATCGCTGATATAAGTACTAGATCCAATTATTTATTATCCTCTGTAAAAAGATTATAAAGCTTATGATTAAATAATCCCATGTAATGATGCAATTTAAATGCCATGATCAAAAATCATAGTTTTAACAGGTAGTTACAAAATAGCCGACCTTTCACTTGATTGCATAATAACCATGCTGTATACTTTTGTAACACATAAGGAGCATCAATTGAGTACTAATATTACCCTATATACAAATAATTCAAGCTTGTCTGAAGGAATTAGCAAGGCTCTATCTGGTATAGCGGAAATATCTACATATAGTGAAATATCCGAAATTAACAACACCGATGTGTCATTGTTAGATGTCGACACTATGGGTGTAAGCACTCTGGGCAAGCTTAAAGAGCACTCATTTGTAATTGTATTGACCGAGGAAAAGGGAGCCAGGCATCTAATTGAATCTATGACCTTTGGCGCTTTTGATTGTATCATCGATCCCCTCCATAATCCAAAGTTAATTGAGTCGGTAAAAAGAGCGATTGGGATTGGTCTAGAGACAAAAGGAGAATTATTAGAATTCGCTGGCGACGTTGTAGGAAGCAGTGTTAGTTGCGCCATTGTTGGAGACTCACCAATGCTCCAAGAGGTCTGTAAGCTCATTGGTCAGGTAGGAAGAGTCGATGTGCCGGTTCTGGTAACCGGTGAGAGCGGAACGGGGAAAGAACTTGTAGCTGAGTCGGTATGGAAAGTAAGCACAAGGTGGGAACAGCCTTATGTAGTTCTCAACTGTGCTGCTATTCCTGAAACCCTTTTAGAAGCAGAGCTCTTCGGGTATGAAAAAGGAGCATTCACCGGAGCGGATACGACAAGAACCGGAAAGTTTGAAGAAGCCGATGGGGGAATAATGTTTCTTGATGAAATTGGAGACATGTCATTATCTCTTCAGGCAAAGGTATTAAGAGTTGTGCAAAGCGGCACATTTCATAGACTTGGCAGCAATAAGGAGATTTCAGTTAATGTTAGGTTAATTACAGCAACTAATAAAAATCTTGAAGAGTTAGTTCGTCTAGGGAAATTTAGAGAAGATTTATACTTTAGGATTAATGTCGTTAAGATTCATTTACCACCTCTTAAAGAACGAAAAGAAGATGTGCCTCTTCTGATGGAATGTCTGATCAGAAGACATGGAAGCCAAGCTGGAAAAGATATCAAAGGAGTCAGTGTTAAGTTTCGACACAGTCTGATGAGTTATGATTGGCCGGGAAATGTCAGAGAATTAGAAAATGCCATCAGAAAAGCCATCGCATTTACGAAAACTCCTTACTTAACTTCTTATGATCTTGAACTCAACGATAATCTTAATATAGAGAAAATTAATGAATCGCCCTCACTCGCAGAAGCTTTAAGGAGCTCAGTAAGAGGGATTTTAAACTCAGATAAGAGCGATAATGTATATAATCAGGTTGTTAAAGAAGCTGAGAAGATCTTATTAGAAGAGGCATTGAGCGCTAGTGGTTGGAACAGGTCTAAGGCAGCTAGGACTCTTGGAATTAATCGGCTTACTCTTCGCAGAAAATTAGAAGAGTATAATATTACTTTTCCCTAAGGTCTCAAGGAAATTGAGCCTTTAGTATTAGAGCAAATCACTTATCTGAAAGATTGAGTAGAATTGGACTCCCATATCTTCAAACTTGGATTTAGCCCCCTCTTCCCTATCCACTATAACTAGTAATTTTTTCACTTCTGCCCCAGATTCTCGAACCGCGTCGATTGCCTTTATAACGGAACCCCCGGTAGTAACAACATCTTCAAACATTGCTACAACATCTCCCTCATTCAGATTGCCTTCTATCAGCTTTCCTGTGCCGTGACCCTTTTCCTGTTTGCGGACAAGAAATCCAGGCAATGAATTTCCTTGCTCTTGACTCAGTGCGAGAACTGAACCTACAATAGGATCGGCTCCCATAGTTGGTCCACCCACAGTAGTAATAGAGGGATCTTTCTTAATCTCTTCTAGGAAAATTTTCCCTATGAGATTTACTCCCTCAGCATCTAGAGTAGTAAGCCTGGCGTCTATGTAATAGGTGCTTTTCTTACCTGATGCAAGCGTAAAATCACCCCTAAGAATGGACTTCTCTTGTAATATTTCCTTGAGTCTCTCTCTGTAAATATCTGCCATAGCGGAGAATCTAACCTTAG
>Ga0209633_10001695_pt1 | contig 22188 bp, 28 predicted proteins | sample Cruoilmetagenom1_FD_187290 | JGI IMG/M metagenome (GOLD analysis project Ga0209633, IMG submission 187290) | Oil polluted marine microbial communities from Coal Oil Point, Santa Barbara, California, USA - Sample 1 (SPAdes) (version 2) | ecosystem: Environmental > Aquatic > Marine > Oil seeps ... | reverse complement strand
GTAGGCGGTGGCAGCACTCCCCGCCCCGGTGAGATCTCACTGGCCAATAACGGCATCATGTTTCTCGATGAACTGCCCGAATTCGATCGCAGGGTGCTGGAGGTGTTGCGTTTTCCAGACATATGATGATATCTGTCAATTAAACTTCTTATTTAAACATTTCCAGTAGATTACCTTAACAAGATTGTATTGCAAATATTAATTTACTAAATAATTACAATTAAAAAAGTTTAGTTTAGCTGCCCTAGATATAGAGTTATAAAACAAGTACATATATTCCCCTCACAGTCTAGTTCTGTTGATTAATTTAACTTAAGATCCAAATATAGAGGCAAATATAAATAACCTTATCTATTCTCCTTATAAACAACCTAATATATATCAAAATAGGATTTACCCAACCAATAGAACGACTCATGATGTTGTATTAAAGTGTAGTAGCTCAGACTTGATCTGACGTACCGTGTACAAACCTAACTTCTTCATACAACCCAAAGCCGACCTTTACAACATTTTCAATAGATGACCGCTTGGCAGCGAATCCGGACAGTGACACCATCAAGTCTAACTGGCAATTTCGACCAGAAGCAGACCTTCAACGCTAAGCTAACTTGCGCTTGACTGTGACGGCCTGGAGCGGCAGCGAAAGACCGGAGTAGTCAAGCGTCAAGTTGAGCTGATGGTTAGGATTTTAATCTGGCAGTTGCTCTGCAGGCTTAAAATCCCAAGTAGTACCGTCCCATATTATTTCTATATGGTGCGCACATAACATACAGTTATATACAGCTAATGATTCTTTATATTTATTAAAGATAGAAAAATGGGGATGCGTTGAATCGATTTTTAATATTTGCAATATTTTTAGGCTCTTGGCATCTCTTACCATAATGACAGTTGCATATGGATACCAATCATCATCGTTTTTTGCTATACCTATATTCCATAGCTCATTTTTACCATCTTTGTTATAGTCAATTTCAAGCTCGAATTTTCCACCATATTTAGCAATATCATCACATTGTTCTTTTGTAAAGATTTTATAATTATCGCAACTGTAGAATTCGATAGAAGTAAAATACTTATTAAACGCTTCAGCGTTTATATTATTGTACGATTTATTTTTTGGAACGTAAGAGAAATCATTCCACCAAGACTCACCTGCATAAGTTAAATGAGAGACAACCAAAAGTATCAATATAAGTATTTTCATGATTTCCTAACAATTAAGTTAAATGGCGTCGCTCAGTTTGCGGCGTCCACTCTTGAACGCGTTGTTATGCAAAAGCATACTTTATATATGGAAGCATGGTAAATACCAGTAATCCAATAAACATGATAAGAAATAAAGTTATCGTATTTTTTAAAGATATAGCTTTTTGTTTCGCAACTGGATCGCTGAACTCTTCATATCTTCCTTTGTATAAAAAAATAAAAATTTTAATAACACCTACTGGGTAAAATGAATCTTTTATTAAACCACCAGGCTTACCTAAAGACTCCCATGTTTTTGTTTCGTGATTTTTTATATGTGTTTCAAATGAGTTTAGCCTGCTGAAGTAGGTTAATACCACAGCAAGCATAAATATCATTATTAGTATTACAATTACAAACACGTTTTTTCCTTTGTGGCATAACAGTTGTATTAACGAGCCTCACGGCCTCGTTATACATTTATAGCTCGACTTAGAGTATTGTCAAAATATAATTACTAAATCAAAGAGTTAGTGGTTTATTGTCACGCTATACAGAGATAATCAACCGTGACATAAGCAAATGATGTTTTTGCAGGTCAATGACTGCTTTCAGTATCAGTCTACCACCACAATATTACGAATGTCTGATATTGACTATGGCATATATTAGATATTTCTAAATAATGAGGGTTCCATTCATTCGATGGAGGAACAATCATGTACAACTCGACTCAAATCCCGCAAAAGCACATTCCCTGGAACAAGGGTAAATTGGTTGGTCAGAAACCACCCCTCAAGCTACAGGAGGTCTGGTCTATCCGTATCCATCTAGATTTAAATAACCGTCTTCGAGACCTGGCGATGTTTAATCTCGCCATTGATAGCAAGCTCAGAGGTTGTGACCTGGTCAAACTCAAGGTCTCAGATATTGCCCATGGGCGGCATATCGCTAAACGGGCGACAGTGATGCAGCAGAAAACCCAGCAGCCTGTTCAATTTGAGATAACTGACCAAACACGGTCTGCACTCGGCAAATGGATTCGTTATGCAGATTTATCACAGCATGAATATTTGTTCAAAAGCCGTTTTAAAGATTCACCGCATATATCGACACGGCAGTATGCAAGGATTGTAGAGGCCTGGCTGACTCAACTAGGGTTAGATCCTGCTGACTACGGCACTCACTCTCTGCGGCGCACGAAAGCGGCTCTCATCTATCGCAGAACAAAGAATCTGAGGGCCATCCAATTACTGCTAGGACATAAGAACCTGGAAAGCACTGTTCGTTACCTTGGGGTAGAGGTCGATGATGCCCTGGAGATGGCCGAACAAACTGAAGTTTAAAGCTCGTAAGACTAGGTCGAAAATGGTTATTTTTTCGCCGTTTTCGACCATTTTTGAAACGGACTATTTTCTCTGTGAATGACACGATCATACTGATTGCAGTCATTGGTCTGTAAAAACACCAGATGCCGCTATCAAGGTTAATTTATCCTGGATAGCGTGACAAAAAATCTATAAATGCCTGATATACACATACAATTTTGACAATACGTTATGTCAAGCTATAAATATATTAAGGGGACAGGGAATTTCGTTAAATAAACTGTTAGGGTAAATATGAAACTTCTGTTTATAACTCTCTGTATTATATTTTCGACAAGGTCAGTTGCTTGTTATTCACCTCCAGAGATTCAATCAACCAGTGTAAATAACCTAATACAACGGACAAAAACAATTGTTTTGGCTCATGTTGCAGAAGCCAAATACAAGAAAATAGACCATCAAGTTGAATATACTTTTAAATTGGTAAAAATTATAAAAGGACAGATTACGGAGCACATCAAACTCGATGGATATCCGTTAATCTGGGAAGGAGGATTAAACACGTTTAACAATCATACAGAAAGTGTGTTTTGGGATACTGGTAGAGGTAGGTTAGTTCACAGCACCGATTGTTTAATTCACCCATCATTTTCAGTTGGTGCTACATATCTTCTTTTCTTAGATCGGCCATATCACAACAAAAGTTTTGAGCAAATAATAAGAACTCATGGGGATAAAGGCACAAAAGACAAGTGGCTGCAGTATGTTGAAACACAGACAATCCTAACTACAAAATAAACCATGAATCCCATGAATCCCATGAGTTCCAGCCCAAACTACTGGCCTCCACCCATCGCGGCTACGTTATTAGGTTGTTATGTTTGAAATGTCGAAAATCAGAAAACATTTTACAGAGCCAGTCAATTTAATTATATATGCGTTGTTTATATATTGGTTTGCATATGGAGTTATTAATAATGGCTGGGAAATTTCTATTAAAAAGGCATTTACTCTTGTATATGTATTCGTGGGCATACAGATGATTATTGATTTTGCAATTTCAATTAAATATATAGAGTATGAACTTACTTACATAAAATTACTTAGTTATATATATGTAATTATATATCTAGCCATACAAATAATTTCGGATAAAGTACAAATATCGCTTCTTTTAATACCTGTTCTTGTTGGTGTAGTACTATCTATTCCAGAATTATTTAGGACGGCAAAATGTTTTAGAAAAATATATATTGTTGAATATAAAATATCTAAAAAGATAAAAAATGTATTTAAATGAAAAGCATCACGATCTCCTCAGTAGAAAATCATTAGCGTTTAAAACTAAAAATCAGATATGAATTAGTTTTTGCGATAAGAGAAATGATTGTATGCATTGCTGGGTATTCCGGGGACAGTATACTTAATTCTATATTTGTAAGCGTCTGCTTCCGCTACAAAGTAGGACCGTTGGCCGGGGTAAAAATGAACCGAAACAGCAAAGATAAATTGAAGGTTATTATGTTGGGGGCCGCATACTCAACCCAACCTACCGAAATGATATTTAGAGATTCGTTAACATAACTGTTATTCGGAATAAAAAATGAAGAAATTATTTCTATGTATAATCTTATTTTCTATTAGCTACATAGTTAATTCTACCGAACAAAGATATAAAGGAATATCTGTCAAGATCCCAGATTCTTGGGATATGAAAGGTACAATTATTTATAATGAAACGGACAAAAAAGTTGGTGAGGTTAAATCAAAGAAATCCTGGCCATATAAAACTGGAGACGACTTTATTAAAAAATACAAAAAGAGATTTTTTGATGACCCAGAAGACACAAGATTTATTAAAAGCGGTTCTAATGGAAATGTTTTCTGGGTGTGCCGTTCTGGTGGATACTCAGATGGAAAAGGTGGGTATGGTATATGGTATACGAGGACTTTCTGGGTGAATGGCCCAATATTGCAGCTCCACTCTCACAAAAGTTGCGACGATGAATTTGACAAGGCATTAAATATAGCTAAAACATTAAAAGAGAGCTAAATCCATAAAATATCCAGAATTCCCGAATTCCGGTGATAGTATACATAATTCAAAGTACACGAACCCTTCCGGATGTCTGCAAACGCTGCAAAGCCGCCATCTACTGAAAACATTGCAAAGGTCAGCTTTTGGTAGAATCCTGACTAGTCTCATTTCGGTTAGAAGCAGACATTAAAAGATGTGTAATCACAAGGTTGTAATCGTGTAATACAAAGCCGCTATAGCGGCCTTTTAAATCAATGACAGCTCGCCTCAAAATTAGCTTTGTTTGTCGACAAATCCCAGTCAGTTAAATTTTGTGTAAAGGTACTACGGTCCAGGTTTGGATGTAATTTAAGGCCAGCGACATCCTCGATGACACCGATATTGATAACACTATAAACAACATGAGATCGCACTTCGCCCCATTTCGAGCCGCGTTTCTGATTTGTGTTTTCCATTAAGAATGCGATACCAACCCAGGCGTCATTCTTTTTCCGGACAATTACTTTGTAATAATGACTCGGCACAGCAACACGTTCTTTACCATTGTTGCTCTTCATCCGTTGTGCCTTGTCGTCCGCATCGCGTTGTGCATTCCCATCTCGGTCAAAGATCGCCCCAGATGTAACGTAAAGGGTCTTGTATTGTTTGGCCCATTTTCGTGTCAGGTGTTCCAGCGAGAGCCAGATCCCGCGATTGAACCGACAGTGCTGCGGACTCATGTTGGACATGAGGTACGTATTGATTTGCTCTGTCAGATCATCTTTTAAATCGGCATCGTTAGCCATGTGACCTTGATCATAAATCGGTTCTTTATAATCAGTAGGGGTGGCTGTTTGATTGCTTGTCATTCTGGGATCTCTACGAAAGCAATTAACCCGATCTTTCCCTGCCGCATTATCCATATCCGTTTCAGTGAGTTTATAACTCACCCACAATGTCGTGCGTAAATCAGTATCGTGTTTCAATATGTATCCCGCCTGGTGAAACACTTGTTCATTTTTGACAGCCGCGTCAGAGGTATGCAGGCCATGGGGTAGGTGTGTCGTAATGAGGAAGGACTGTCGATCACTGTCACTCGCTATCGCAGATAATTGTGCATTGGCGGCTTGTTTTTCCGCTTTTGTACAATTGCGGCTTCCAGCATTGACCGTGCTGCTGAAAGTTATACTCGTGAGCACTAGGATTAAGCAAAGTCGTACCATTCTGTCCTCCTTGTCATAGACTATGTCCTGATTTTCCTGCAGGTCTTTCAGGCCTGTCTGACAGCTATATTGACAGCCTTTACCTCTTATCGCACCCAGAAATGTACTTACAATCACAACTTGGCAATATTGTAAGTAAAATAAGGCCGCATATATATTTCGAGGACGTCTAGTTAGTAACGATTCCGTCATTCAAAGACTGATTCTAATGAGGGCTTTCAGTATAAACCGGAAGATTATTGCTGTTCATAAATGTCTGCTCAGGGTAGATTCCAATCATTTATTCCTATGTCCTTTTCCGAAGGCACAGTTTCTTACCTTTAAGCCATTCATTATTGCTGACAATAGCAGACATTCAACGACTGCCTTCACTTGTGTTAGCGTGTTAGTACCGGAGTCAAGCGTAAGGCATTGTTATGCGATTCATTCATATTTCAATCACTAGATCCGGAATAAACTCTTCATTTGGCTCATCCGGATACCCCCTTGGATTACTTATTACTCGAGTTTTGCCTATCTTATAGTCATTTTGAGCATGCAGATGACCGTGAATCCATAGATCCGCGCCTGAACTGGCCACAAATTCGTCAAGATCAGAAGCGTAAGCTGCACTTAAAATATCTTCTTTATAGTGTTCAGGTACAGAAAGCCTACTTGGCGCATGGTGCGTAACGATCACTATTTTTTGATTTTGATTTTTTTCAACTTCTTCCTTCAACCAATTTATTGATTTGTGGTGAATCCCGGCGGTATCAATGGACCTTAACTTTCGATAGGTAGGACTTACTCTTATTTTTTTATAATCGGTCAGCACCTGGGTTGCTTCATACCCTGCAATTCGAGGGTCACCAAACAAGTTAAAATCGGTCCACAACGTACAACATAAGAATGTTACATCATCTACTTTAATTGATTCGTTTTCTAAGATTTGTATGTTTGTTCCTATTGCTAGTTCTTTGAGTTTATCCAAGTGCTTTGGTAATGACTTTCCATAATATTCATGGTTCCCTAGCACGTAAAATACGGGTTTATCTTTAAAATTTTCTTTTGCCCAGATTAAACCCTTGGTTTTGACATGTATGTCGCCAGCGAGTATGACGATGTCGGCATCAACCTCTGGCGGATCGAATGGTTCAAACTCAACATGAACGTCACTTAAAACGTATAACTTCATCTATATGAATATATTCGCATAACAATTGATTAAACGGGTCCGCAGATCATTATTAGGAAATAATAATATAGCTATTTATTAGCTAGCACTTTTGATAGTTTATCATAACGTAGGTCTGTAAAGTTTCCTGGATGAAAGACGGCCCCAGCAGTTTTATGGGTTTTGTTCTTTAACACCAGACTTACAGTTAAGCGGCCTGTCTTGAACCTTTCCATGAGTAGTACACAAATTGCCAGCATCAGGCTGATCACATCAACCCAGTTTTCAATTTATTCCAATATCCTAAAAGGTTATTGTATTTCATATTTGTGCAAGAACCTCTTGCACAAATTGTCCGTTTGGCCATGTTATCGGATATACTCGATTATTCCAATGTAATTAAATCAACAAGAATCCATTAATTATTTAAAACCCAAGATATTGAAACACATTAAAGTCAAACAGGTACAAAAGAAGACTGCCGACACCAATCCAAAAACCATATTTCAAGCACATTTGACCGAATGTTGTCGGAGGTAGACCTGCGTTCAACCTATCTTCTTCATTTTGATAAGACATCATTTATTCCAATCAAGCTCTCTTTTATACTTTAGAAGCGAGGAAGCGTATCAAAAAACAATCATTCTTTAGCTATAAACTTTTTCATTGCTTTAAGTGTTGATGCAACTAGTGTCAGCGTCGGATTTACTGCGCCCATCGATGGGAACGTAGCATGTCCCATTATGTACACATTATCCATACCAAATATTTTTAAATTAGAATCAACAACGCCATTGGCTTCATTGACAGCCATACGACAAGTACCCATCGCATGATCCCCCCTCTGTGGATAACTACCACTATATACATCGGTACACCCCATATTTTTTAAGATATTTTCCATAGAGTTCAGATATATTTTAGATTGCTCCTTGTCATAAAGAGGTGATAAGGTATCTATATGAGAAATAGGCAACCCAAAACGAGTAGCACTATTACCTGGTGTGACCCTGTTGTCATAAAATGGTGTTGCCGCCATTGTACCCTGCAATGAGTAACGCGTCGGACCAACTGCTATTTCTTTTATCTCATCGATAGATTTACCTTCTGCCATTAATGAAGCTATATTTAAGTGTGGTTTTGCATAGTCCGCATTAAAGAAAAATTTGCCCTTAGTTTGATATCCTGGCGTATCAAATTCATGGGAACAAAGAGTTGGGAAACCGAGTTCTGCCTCTAGCATGTCCGGATTTTGCCTGATATTGCCGGCTGCGTAAAAATAAGGGCTGGCCATCAAATAGCGACCAACAAGGTCATTATCATTACCTATACCATGTGACCAATAATCTTTTGAATTTAATAGTAACTTTGGTGTTTCTAAGGCACCTGCACATATAAATATATAATCAGCCTCGATGATTTTATGTTTACATCTTGTTGTATCTAAGTATTCAACACCCAGCGCTTGGCTTTTTGAAGAAAGCAATATTCTTGTCGCTGGTGCATTTAGTATAAGTGAAAATTCTTTTTTATTTAGCAAATCATTAATAGATTGATCGCCTGTATATCGTGCACCGATTGGGCAATATTTACATGTTCCAGTTGTCATGCAGGGTGTACGATTAGCAGACAGACCATAACGACTTACCGGCATGTGTGAATACGACATACCTAATTCTTTAAGCGATTCAATAATAGGTCTCATCATCAAAGGATAGCTAGCTGCTTCAAACGGGTATGATTTACTGCGAACTGGATACTTATCGTTAGAATCACCTGCCACACCTAAATACTCTTCGGCCTGACAATAGTAGGGTTCCAGTTCATCATAACTGAAGGGCCAGTCCAGCCCTTTACCGGTGTTGGTAAATAAGTTAAAATCTTCTGGTCTGAATCTAGGCACCCAACCACCCCAATGCAATGTGGACCCACCACGCCCAATGACACGACCACCTTTTATATTCCATGTATCAATACCAGTCGACTCAAAGTCTTCTTCATTATCATAACAATTCATGTAAGGCGCTTGTCTTGTTGTGACATATTGTAGCCAATTTGCCCTATCGGACATGGTGATATCTGGGCCTGCTTCAAGCATGATTACTGGACCTTTATTGGCGGCAAGTAATTCTTCCGCAACGATCGAACCAGCAACACCTGAACCTATGACAATGACACTCATGAATTATCCTGTTTTACGTAAGTTCTATAAGGGGGGGCGGATTGATCAAAGCTACCACCCATTGCTCCTGCATAATTTTTGAAATCTATAATTTTATATCCATCATGCACAACATTAATCTGCATGAATTCTAAAAGCACATATTGCGCGATCTCGGGCACTTTAGGTAATGGTAATTGATTATTTGTATAAAGAAGTTCAATAGCGAGATGCATGTCTTTTACTTGTTCATACAAGCGCTGGCACTCAGATAGTGCAAGCTGATAATAATCATAATACTTTTTATTTAAAGTAATTTTATGGTTTATAATTTCATTAAATGATTCAATTGTGATGCTGTCATTTACACCCCAGCGAATACGTATATATATAAATATATCCCATAAATCCTTAATCATTTCTTGTTTCATACCAACCCCAACACTCGAATATAATTTGTTAGTATTGTTGAATATATAAAACCAACAATATTGTGTTAAATTGCCAATATCACTTTATTTCAATCTGGTAATTTCTAATACAACAAGTATATAAATATCACGTTACCTACGGTGTTTTGTATGAATACATGCTAAAAAAAGATGTTTAGAATAACTTCACAAGTTTACTTTGGGTTATTTTTAACATATTTTTTATAATATTCCCTAGACAAACTTTGTGCTTTTTCAATTTGAGATTTAGACATTGATATAGATAATTTATCACGATTAGCTGCAGCATCGTCTGCTCCTTGGGCGGCAGCCACATTCCACCATGCATAAGCTTCAATATAGTCTTTTGGAACGCCTTTACCATCAGCATATGCACTACCTAATCTTTCTTGTGCTAGCATATAACCGCGCTCTGCAGATATATAATATAAGGAGACATCATTCTTAAATAGTTTTCGTACAGTTGTATTGCCCAATTCATGCATAGTTGCCAGCACAAACGGAGCACGGTTATCACCTTTCTCTAAGGCTTTTCGATACCAGTATATTGCTTTTTCTGTGTCTTTTGTGACACCTCTTCCACTATTATATAAATCGCCTAGATAAGTTTGCGCATAAACATCACCTGCCTCTGCATCCTTTTTAGCTTTCTCAAATGAAGGCAGTTCGTATTCATCTCTTAAATACTTTCTAGCTGTTTCTTCATTAAATCGATATTTTGTCTCTGCATATACTTGACATAAAAAATTGACCGTCATTAATATAACAAATACTTTGGTAGTTTTTGATAAATATTTCATATCTAATAAAACAGGTTATAATGCACTAAAACATAATAGACTAGGTAGAAATTTAATATTTCATGACTCTAAAATGTTTAGTGCATATTTATTCCAATGTCCCATAACGGCCCAGGCTGTGTGAAAACTCTAAATTTTTCATGTATGAAAAATATTTTACCCACATAGCATATGATATCGTTATAAAATTAAATATCCACTACACAATAATATGGATTATTATGATTTGTATGCACAGTTTTACCACTTTAAAAATCATGATTTAGTTTTCACACAGCCTGGGCCAGGAGCGGACCTTCAGCGATTGTTTCAAAGTCGCACATTTTTTTCGCACGTCCCAGTATGAGACGGCGAACATACTTGATAATATTGTTAGGCTTTTTTCTTTAATTTTTGTTTAATTCGCCACCATATTTCCATTGGGTTTATAGATATTCCGTATATACCTGGTTTAATAGACATCGTCTTAGAAGATAATCTTTTCATATCTTCTTTTTCCATTTCTAAGGTGTTTGCATAGGTTATTCCTTTTTCAGTAAGCTCATATCCCATTATAGGAGCAATCATTCCGTAACCAAATGATGTAATAAAACCTCGATATTCTAGCCATAGTATTACATCTTGTATCTCACCCACATCATATGACAGCATCAACTCGTTATATAAATCGCTCTTTGAAATAGCATTGTCATATTTATTTGATTGAATTATTTTATTGCTGGAATCTGGAAGCATTGTTTGTGTGGTCGTACAACTTCTCCCGTACAGGTGCTTCACTACATCTTGTATTATTTTTTTCAGTAACCACGATATGAACCTAATGACAAAGTTGTGAGCCGTGAGCCGAATCGCGGTGAGGCGTCTTTACGAGTGACTTGTTATGCATCTCTGTATTCGCCTATTATTTCATGTAATATACACCAAGCAGTTTCTTGGTCTTTTTCAAGTAAGGTGACAAGATGGTTAATACTGATCACACAGAAATTTCTTTTTTGCACAAAATCTATTTGATTAGGGGAAAGTATTGATGAGTTGCGTTCTTCAAATGGTGTTCCTATTGGACCATTAAAGACTAAAAGGCCTTTATGTGGAGTAGGGTGGCGTTTAGGGCTACTAATAAACCCTTGTGTAGCCAAAGCAAGTGCATTAAAGCCGCCTCCTAATCCATGTTTTCTTGCCTTTTCTTCATCAGATAAATCAAATACCCAATCATCCAATTGACGGAGATCGTCAATCATTATATTTGGTTTACGCGATGATTTTACTTCAATTACAATATTATCTTTATGCTTACTATTATGGTCTGCTATTACAACAAAGTCCTCTTGACCAGGCCTTCCATCGATAATATTCAAATCAATTTCCTGAAATAGTTGTTTAACTCGCAACTCTAACGATATACCAGTGAGATCTTTATCATACCCCAACTCCAAGTCACCGTTTTGCTGAAGTAATTTCAATTGCTCCAGCAAATAATGTTTAGCTGAAGTAACATCAGTTTTACCGGCACTCGAGAGAATTTTCTTTAGCTCTTCTGTCATTATGTAGTTAAGTTTTCAGTGCATAGCAAGTATTAATCGAGTCTATATATTATTTCAAATAATGAAATATGGATCTACTAGATGTATTTTGCAATAATTCTTGTCAATTACTATTTAATTTTAATATCTGCTATGGGTAGTTTCCCGCCATTTATTCAAATGTCTTTTCCCGGCCAAGAGCAGACCTTCAACGCATACATCAGCTGTTGCCGAAAGTGACGATTTTTTGTGTAATAATGAGCAAAGCGAAGACACAAAAAAACGGCGCTTTTGGCAATCCGCTGGATGTTTTTGTTATGTTCATTTTAGATTTTTGTTTTTTAAGAACAACACCAAAATTTAGGATATACACTCGTAATCTTTTTGCCATCATGCCTAATTGTACAGGTGGACATAAAAACACCAATTTCATACAAGTTCTTTTTGGAAATAATTCTTGTTCCACTAACTTCAATAGCTTTTAACTTTGGCACAGTAAAATATGCAGTATCACCAATTTTGAAACGGTCACAAATTGGACGTAGTTCAGTAACGTGCACGTAACCTCCATATATAAAAGGGGCGGTAGTTACTATACCAATTAACATCGCGATAATATTTTCCTTTAAACTACGCGCAGTTTCAGACATCTTCTTTCCATCCAATTTCTACTTTAGTTTTTTACATAACAGTTGATTAAACGGGTCCGCATATCATTATTAGAAAGTGGTAATGTAGTTATTTGTAAATTAGCATTTTCAGTAGTTTAACATCAAATGGGGCCCTATAGATTCATGGACGATATGCGGACCTATTGGTGTATTTTGCATTAATGTCCGTCAATTACTGTTTAATCTAAATGTCGGCTTTGGGTAGATTCCAGCCATTTATTCCAATATCTATTAATCGCCATTCTGGGCCTTGAAACCAGCTACTACCCAAGTAATGCCCCAGATAAACCCTACAGGAAAAACACCTGCAGCAATAAAGAATGCCCAATTAAAACTAGGTTCAGATGCAGAGATAGCACCAACGAGCGTTACCCATGTACCCGACAAGAAAATTGCTAACCTTTGTTTTCCCGAATATACCTTTTTCATTATTTATTCCAATAACCTATTCGAATCCAGAGCGGTCAATTAACGAATTGTTCAGATATGTTTTGTAACTCGGTGGTTAAATCCAAAATAATCCAGCTGTTATCAGATGCCAATGGTTATGCTTTATTTTTATGGCGTGAAAACGGATGCCAGTGTAATAACTGAACATGAATTAAATTTAGACGTGTCATTGACTCTCCATACTCCTGCAGCCTGGTATAGATATTTTCTGCTGAAAAGTCTTCTTGATCAAAGATAAGTTCCCCAGTCTCTGAATCTACACCCACTTCAGGGTTTGAACGGATGTACCCATGAACTTCTCCGCCACCTTTAAACTCAATGTACGTTGAGTGAAGCATACGATTCCGGTACTTTCTTAATTCATGGAAGCGTTCTCGCAATTCTTTCATCTCCCTTGCCTTATCTTCTCCAGTATTAAAAGAATATGTCATTGTAAGGTCAACAAATAAATCAGTAACTTTGTTTATTAAGTTATTATTAGTCTCTTTGCGGAGCTGCGTCGGAGGCCATTGCTTTCTCTCAGGATCAAGAATAAACCAACCAATCTGGCGATACAGGTTTTCTACCCACTGAAAAATGATGACAAATTCGCCTAAAGCTTTGTGTGTTGCATCAACATGTGCTTGTGTATCCATTGGTTAGCTGAGAACAGTTAAATAACAATATTTAAAATATGTTCGATAATCTAATATTTATTCCAATGTCACAGATCGGTAGCAGCGGACCTTAAAATCAGCCATCACCTGTGACAAGACCTGTGCGTAGCGACGGTATTGCCGTTCTGTGGATGGCATAGTCATTCGTATTGATTTAGACCTTGCTCCCCAGAGGAACGCCGCGCCATATTTTGTCTTTCATATCAGGCCCAGATGGACCTAATACCGTAATATCATGAACTACCTGATAACGATTCCCGTTAGCAGAAATTATCTCAAGGCTAACAATTGTATACTTATAAGATTTCCTGTCATACTCAGATGAATGTGAATATGTTGCGTCATGGGACAGAGTAAATGGCCATATTTCACCTGGTTTGATTACGAATGGTTCGACCACATTTGAAGGAATTTCCAGGTAAGCTGAGTCATCTTTGAGGTTGCCCAATGGTGACGGCCCCCTTAGCAAGGAGACATGCTTTATGTATAACTCCTGATTTCCAACGTTACTAAAAGTATAGTTGAGCTCTCGTTTCGTCGTATCGCCCGCGGCATCGAAGAATCGACTACTCAGACAAAGAAGTGCTTTCGATGATTTGTGCCAGTGCGAAAGATATAGAGCTATCATTGACACACTTAGGGCAAATACTGATATTACAACACCACTAAGGTCTTTAATTCCCATAAGATGTTCATATGCTTCCATTCTGACTTCTCACTCCCAATTTATTCCAATGTCACTTTCCGATTAAGGAGCCATTGCAATATAAAAACAATTGCTCGTTCGTTGAGTCAGTTACATTTCATAGTTAGATATTATTTACTATTAGTAGTGTTAATAAATCTTGCTAATGCCTGAAGTAACTTTGAAAACCTCTGAGCTTCAATATTTCCTTTAGAAGGTGTTATATAGGTTGCATTTATCTCTAACTGAATAGATGGAATTCCTCTGTTGGCTGAAAATTTGGTGATAGTTTCATACTTTGAAGCTCCAAAGCGATTATATGAAACACTAGCAATCCCCTCTGAATTTAAGGAATTTATCAATTTGAATAATAAATCCTCATTGCCGAGTAGAGATTTACCTTTCATAGTACCCAAATCAATGTCGTAAGACCTAAATGGGTGACTACCATGAATATCCAAAATATATATAGGTTTTACTTCAGTAAGTTTTTTCGCTAATTCTTCTTTAAACTTGTTATTATCATAATAGTTTGGATCAGAAGGACCCTCATATGTAGTATAAATAATAGTAGCACCGGTCAATTTTCCGAGTGCTACTGCTAGTGCTGCAGTTCCCCCCCCGTCGGAAAACCGTTTTTTTCCTTCTCTTAGTGGACGAGTCGAATGCGGAGCAGTAATTACCACTGGTATTTGACCATCTATCACCTTAAACCAATTTTCACCAGTCGGAATGGGTAGTTTTTCCCTGTTGTTTAACTCTTTTTCTAAATCTATAGATGAATACACTAACTTTGGGTCGACCAAAGCCCGTTCTGGCAGCTTATGTGATGTAGTGGTGCAGCTAATCAAAGACATGATAGCTACGAGATGTATTGTCTTATATAAGTTCATACTACATTTTAGTAGTGTGTTTGTATGCGAAATAATTGCCAAATGTGTTCAGATGGTTATCTGGTTTATTCCAATCACGCTAAAAGCTTGTACGCTTAACTCTTGTGTCTACAATACCGGTTTTGGGGTCGTATTTAAATTGACTCAAAAATATCCCCTGTCGTTCAGCGGTCCTTAATGCCTCATATGTATGCTTTGTTGCTTCTTTATATGAGAGATTATGCTCCAGCAGTATTTCATACCTTGGCCATTTTATATTTTCACTCTTACTTTTAAGTGTTATCTTGTAGTCATGCATTCACAATCCAACTTTATCTATTTGCATCTTGAATTTATTCCAATATCTTTTTGCAGCCATGAGGGGCCTCGACATTAGCATAAGCTTTTGTAACGACAATAGCGCCCCAGCGAGTGAGGTGAATGACTTAATGTTTATGTTATGCATACTCTTTAGGTAGTCTTATATTTTGATTGTCAAAACTCATAGGACTTAACACCCAATTTAGATTCCTAATAACCAACATCCTATTATAAATAGTGTAAGTTATAGCATGAGTAGCAAGTTCACTTTCCATAATCTCCAGAACTCTTTTCATGCCCTCTCTTTTATCAGGGAAAGAATGAAATACTTCACCGTGAAAAAAATAGTTAAGCATTTCATCAGCCGTGAAACCATGCCAACCTTCTAACAGCCCGGCTTCATTCCAGTTTTTTTTATTTACTTTTAACAACTCATAAAAACGAGGATCATTACACTTTTTGGAAAGCATAGATGCCACATTGAAGTATTTTGTAGGCTCTTTTTCTGCATAGAAAAACCTAAAATCAACAAAATATCCTTTAAGGCGAAAAATATCTATATTGCATGAATCTCCTGTAATTTTTTTATTTTCGTTTTTGTTTGAAAATGAACCACCCAATTGAATGCCTAGAGATTTCAGAGATTCCCAATTTTCCCAAAGAATCCTAAACCTCTCCCGGAATAACACAACCACCTGATATTCACTTTCAGTAATCTCTCCATTAAGCGTTAATACAATATCAGTCATTATTTTTATTCCAATCTTTTTCGAGACAGGAGCGGACCTTCAAAACTCTCATCTGGGGCTTTTAATTGTGGCGCTATTTTTTTAGATCGCAAAATCGTGGCTCATTTAAAAGTCCCCTGGACGCGATTGAAATTTATATTATATGTCCTTCAATACCTCTCGCTATATCAGCTTGAGAGTTTAACTTTCAGTGTCTCGTACTTCTCACGCACCTTCTTGTAAGCAGCCACCATGGAATCCACCCGAGAGTCAAGACGTTCTACAGCTAATTTGGCCCGAAGCTTTCCATCATGCTTCGGATCATCTTTTGCGATCCCGTACCGTTTTCCTATCTCATCAAGCATGTGCTGAAGCTCTTTACCTCGGAGCGGCGGTGCAGATGCTGCAGGATCGAGTGCCGCCGCCCATGGAGCCATCACCGCTCGTAGGTCGGCAATCAGCCCTCTACGCATTACTTGGCCAGCTATCTCCCGAGGCACCAGAGAATCCTCTGGTTCTCCCGATAGAGATTCCTCATTGCAAACAAGAAACTCGACTATAGACCTTACGAAGTCCTCAAAAACAGTGTTAACAGCTTGCTCAAGATGGTTCAGAAGATCAACTCGATCTTTGGCAGTAAATCGGAGATCACCTTCGATTTGATCCACCAATCTGCGAATCTGTTGATCTGAGTCAGCGTTGGTAAGTTCTGCTCGGTATTTTTTAAATGAACGTTCATATTCTTCATATATCTCTAGAAACTGTTTAAAGGCAGGTTCAACAATTTCCTCAAGCTGCTTCCTTTTAGTTACTCCATCGGCATTCCATAGGTTCTGAATCCATCCGCTTAAAGCTGTGCCCGCCCGTTCACCCAAAGACTTACCGAAGCCTTCAGCGACATCGTCAACTATTAATATCATTTTTTATCCTCCATTAACTTGCCACCATAGTCCGCTACGTTTTTTTCACCATTTCATACTCTCAGTTTATTCCAATGTCGTTTTTCGGCCAACAGCAGGCATTCATATTTAACGAACCCGCTGGTAAGTTTTACCGGCAAGAACGTTTTTCACCTGAGTTTCATTCAGCGCTTTTACCTCATTCGCAATCTGTGAAACAGGCCATCCCATTTTCCCAAGCTCTCGGATCTTCTTAACTTGGTCGACCGAAAGAGTTTTGGGTCTAGCCTCAATTACGCGTAAATAGTAATCATCATTTTCCCACAATTCAGAAATGAATGGATTGGGTATCCCTTTTCTTGGGTTTTGTCTGATATATTCTCCTATCGCTTTATCCCTGTCCTCTATAGAGACATTGATTTTGTCAGTAATTCGGAGTTGGTGTAGAAATTTCAATCCCTTAAATCCACCAGGAATCATATTCAAACCATTAGGGCCGCTTGCGATCTTATCGACAAATATCTCCTCCCAGTTCATCGCATCCTCATATTCCAAGTTAATATCTGACAATTGAGAAATATAAAGAACATCTTTAATACCCAGATTATCACGCCAAGCCTTATAGAAAGTTCGCCTGCTTCCGCTGTTTATTTCACGCAAATGCTCACTCAACCGTAACAGCCAGTTACGTCCAGTGATGCCCACATAGTTGTAATTATCTCTTTGGTCCGCCTCTCGTTGTATCAACTGTTGCACTGTGCCCACTTGTGGCATATTCCTAGCTATTGTATGTACATAACATTGATAGCCCCGATTTGCATCACCCCATCCTTTAAGCAAGTATTGTAGGGGCAGGACAATTTTCCAGGATGCATGGTTTTCATACTCGAATACGATATTCAGCAGTAGCGGAGACTTCTCCGGTCGCACAAGTGCCTGAGTATGTATAGTTCTTTCTGCAATATTGATTCCTTGTGCTATATCAATGGGAACAGGCTGGAGTCGGCTTACACCGGCTGAATTATTTATTGTCTTTTTGTTATATTCTACGAGCTTGTCTATCAAACCACTAAATTTATCATTGTGGTCATTAATTTGATGCAAACACTCATCTAAGCGCTGTGTAGTTGGCAATCCTTGGCTTGATGGCAACAGAGCGTGGCAATTCCTCGCATCCAAAAACCTTGACTTCATAACTCCCTCTAATGACAAATATAGCGATTATTGTATAAAGTTAAAATCACCAGAAAAATGACGCCCCTAAAGCGTGAATTCTATTATCATCTTGGTTTAATGCTATAAGTTGTTTTTTATTGTCATGTGGTACAAAGTCATGACAGTCCGCTTCGGGTAGGCTCCGGTAATTTATTCCAATGTTTTTTTCAACCATGAGTATACCTTCAACTACTAGGGCGACGGCCTGGTATTTATTGGCAATATCACATCTTGAGTATGGTTTTCCGTTCTGAGAATTGCAGGCATCTTCTCAATGACTAATGTACTTTCACTATACCCAACAGATCTTGTTCCATGTTCTATATTCGGATAGTTCTCAAATAGAACTTCATTATACTCTTCCGGCTTAAATGTGTTTATTAACAAAGCCTCAACTTCTGTAGTCAGCTCTTTTGCTTTAGGGCCCAGGTTTGGTGAAAGAAATTGTTCGAGGCTCTCATCATCATCCTCAAAGGATATTTCATGAACTATTGGTTCACAACCTTCTGATAGCCCAAAGCCTGAATAAGGGAAAAGCTTTACTTCATCAAACCCATCAACATCAAGTATTAAAAGTGCAATTTCAAATGGCGCTTTTAAAGATTTAGTATTTAATTCATCTTCTAATGTCAGTATCTTCTGCATCTTATGATGACCAGTAAGTCTCATCCATATATCTTGAGAAAAGGCCTTTCCAATATAATGGACTTTGTAATCAATATAGTTCGACACTTCTCCACAAATTTCTGCCTTAATAGAGTCCGACAAGTATTCATATAAAAATTTCTGCGGGCTAAACCAATCTAAAAACTCCTCCTTAATGTTTAAAAGTTTAAACGCTGCGACATCATTGAATGGTTGAATAGTATCGGCCTCTTTTTTGTAGAACATAACATTTATCAGAAGCTCTTCAGATGCCGTGCAAAAACCATTCTCAGAAGGGACAAAGGTGCATAGCAAAGGTTGGCTTGATGTATCATCATTTAATTCGAATGTTATTATTCCATCTTCTGACTCAAAGTTATTAAAGTAAATCAGTGGGCGCTGAATAATAAAATATATAGTACAAGGCTTAAGAAGTGACTGTATTTCCGTCTCTGATTTCAAAAATTCAAACTCATATGCCGAAACAATTGAATGTGTTGTTTTAGCGTGGATTTGAATGCTTTTTACGCCCGGGGTCGATTGACTCATCTAACCTCCATTTTCACTGCATAAAATGTATAATTTCGTTAACATTTGCATTAGATATGTTATTTGTCCCTATGTCTTTAATTATAATTCACCAGAATATTCTGCCCAAGCCTCCTCGAAAGCAGACAATGTTGCATGCGAATATTTTGATGTAATAAAAGAACGCTAGCAATCGAATGATGAGCTGTCAATTGGCGCTGACTTATCTTCATTCATGTCATTCGCAAGATCGCCAATTGGATCATCTATATCAAGTTGTCCCATCAACTAATATTTAAATTCGACATCAATCATATTTATTCCCTTCTCTGAAGCTAAATATCATGAATGCAACAACCTGATTTTGTTCGGCATAATTTCCTAGATATTCAGCAATATTTCTTTTATTCCAATGTTTTTTCGTTAAGATTAAAGAGCCTCAATAACTATTCCAAAATAGTGGCCATTGATACCCTCATCTAACCTTCTCCCGGAGGGCGAAGGGAATCGTAGGTGGACACCATTTTGGAACAGTTATTTAGAGGTCTCGAATTGTGAATTCAAGATTCCGTTTTGTGCTCAGCTTCAAGTTTTTCTATGCGTTTATTCGAAGCGACAATATATTTAATCGTATCATCAATAGCTTTCTCAGCCCGATTAGTTGCTATAACCATATGATCGAGCATAATACTCATAGCTTGTTCTTCTTCTGATGGTAAATAGGCTTTTGCTGCCTGGCGCATAAATTCACCAATTGACAACCCTGCTTCCTTTGCCCGTTTTTGGATCTGTCTTTTTTCAGAGGCGGTTACTAATACAGATATACGTTGATTCATATTACTCATTTTTATTCCAATATCCTTTTTCTAAGTTCACCAAATCTCTCCGCTAATTGATGACTAATAGCTTTTCCCTGGCCACCCATGACCTTCATCAGTAATGCCACTAGCCTCATGTAAGCTGCTACGTACGCTCGAGGATGAGGAGAAATGAGTCCAATATTCTTGTCAATCTCCCGACCCCATGTGATGGTGAAAAGCGCAGTCCCGAGCCCAATGAAGGCCCCACTATCCAAGTACCATTGCAGGTAGTCGCCGCCGAAAGCCTGAAAAATCCACTGATCAAAGGCCAACAGTAGGAGAAGCGCAGCGAACACAAAGAAGGATTGTAGAAGTTTATTGGTCTTCATGAGACGGATCACCTCATCACCACTGCTGTCTAACGTTAAAGTTCAGCCGCGCCGCTTTTCGGCGTCGGCTGGGACGCCTTGTTAGGCTTTAAATAGATATCAATCACTACAACCAACGCATACCTCTAATAGTCTTGTTAATTCTTGTCCATTATATTCCCAGACAGTCAGTCCATCATCCCACATGTAAGGTTGGGTCGCCCAATACTCTGGCTTTTTGTCATTATTAACATCTGTTATTGCTAATAATTTTGCTTTAGTACAAGGTGGTTCTTTTCCTACAGGATAGTCACCTTGATTAACACACGTTGTATTGAGCTTATAGAATAATTCTATTTCACTTTTATTAGGTGTTTTAAATCTCTCGTCCTGTTTGCTAGTAAATAATGTCCAAAGAGTATATTTATTGTTACTGATCGATGCGTAATATACGCAATGGTCATAATTCATATGATCTAAAAAACCATTTACCGACGTTAATGATACTGGTGTATTGGCATTGTCAATAGGCCAGAATTTTTGGCCATTTTTCAAGGAAGAGCCGATTGTTTCTTTGATTTTGCCATCTTCTATAACCGCTACGACTCTAAATGAACCAAGACTTGTAGTTGTAGTTTCATTTGTTTCAGCAGACCATTGTGAAGTAGTACGTTCATTAGTGACCCAGCCAACTAATGTTTGTTTATTTGAAATTACCGGTAGCGAACTACACTCATCTTTTGCCTGGACATCTACCATGAATGTCAGAATGGCTAGCAATGATATTAGTCGTATGTTCATATATTTCTAAAGCCTAACGTTTGCATGTGGGGCCGTTTACTGCGTAGCGAAACGGAGCAGTGAAACGGTCCCACCACGATGCGCTTGTTAGCGATTTAACCACCCTTTGGAATTAGTTTTACCTCAGGGCTTTGACGTCGTGAATAAAACTTCCAGGGGTTATTTTGACTGCGTCTAAATACGCCTAAATAAAAATGCTCATTCTTTTTACACTCACCCTCAGTAATTGATGCTGATTCGATATCAATTAGCCATGAATCAAAATAACCCTTAACAAGATATTTATTTTGTGTACATCTATATAAATTAGCATCGGCATAACCACCTGAATCAGAAGATAGCTTTATTCGTTTTACTACCTTGTCTCCCTTCAATAATATTAGTTCGCGAGAATATTCTGCCAAATACAGATGTGTTGGTGTTAATTCAAGTCTTAATGAGTGTTCTCCACCATTGATAATATATTCAGCTTTATGAGTATTACTAGAATTATCTGTATCACTAGAACAAGAAGTTAAACTTATAAATACAACAACAAAAGTGATTTTATTTAGCTTGCTCATGATTCAATTTTATCTCGCTAACGTTAGAGTTAATTTGCACTTAAAGCAGAGCGAAGCGGCGCTTTAAGTGTCAAATTGGACGACTTGTTATGTGTGAACATTATTTATATTTTTTCATTATGTGTTGATTGTATTTTTTAG
>Ga0209633_10001694_pt1 | contig 22189 bp, 15 predicted proteins | sample Cruoilmetagenom1_FD_187290 | JGI IMG/M metagenome (GOLD analysis project Ga0209633, IMG submission 187290) | Oil polluted marine microbial communities from Coal Oil Point, Santa Barbara, California, USA - Sample 1 (SPAdes) (version 2) | ecosystem: Environmental > Aquatic > Marine > Oil seeps ... | reverse complement strand
TATCATCGTTAGATGCATTAGAATTTAACCATTTTTTTGATCTAAGCGAAAAAGAGCTATCTAGTATTAATGCTATAAAAATGATTGCCAAAACAAATCCAGGTTATCCTTGTAGAGTAAGTTTAGAAGATGCTCAAATTGGCGAAGAAGTTCTACTTCTCAATTATGAACATCATAAAGTGAATTCTCCTTACAAGGCTTCAGGTCCCGTTTTTATAAGAAGGAATGTAAAAACTGCAAATTTAAAGACTAATCAAATACCTGAGATGCTTAAACATCGATTACTTTCGCTTAGGGCTTACAATTCTAGCGCAATAATGATTGAATCGGAAACTGTAAAAGGTGAAAACCTTGCAGATAAAATAGATATGATATTCTCAAATGATTTAGTTAACTATATTCACATTCATAATTCTGGTCCAGGATGTTATAACTGTCAAATTAATAGAGTAGAGGAAACATAATTTGCAATTGAACATATTAAATTTTATTATCAAAATATGAATAAAATCTTATCACATACAGCCAAACATAATATATTGGGTAAAAAAGACACTCATTATGATGGTTTATTTATAACTGCCGTAAAAACTACAGGAATATTTTGTCGGCCTTCTTGCAGAGCCAGAACACCAAAGATTGAAAATGTTATTTTTTATGATACAGTTCAGGAAGCGTTGCAAAATGGATTTCGTCCTTGTAAAGTTTGTAAACCTATGGAACAAAATGGGAGTGCCCCAGTTTACGTCAATAATATAATTAAAGAGCTTCAAAAAAATCCTCACGTAAAAATTAGTGATGAAGATTTAATTAAGAGAGATATTGAACCTCACACAATTAGAAGATGGTTCAAGAGAAATTATAATATGACCTTTCATTCATTCCAAAGGATGCTTAGAATAAATGATGCATTTACAAATATTAAAAATGGTAAATCAATTACGCAATCAGCATTTGGAAGTGGATACGATTCTCTGAGCGGTTTTAACGAAAGCTATCGTTCTGTATTTGGAGATACTGCAAGTAAAACAAAAAATAAATCTATCGTAAATATTGTAAGGTTCAGCTCACCAATTGGAGCAATGTTTGCTTGTGCAACTGAGAAAGGAATTTGCCTATTAGAATTTACAGATGAAAAAAGATTGGAAAATTTATTAAATGATATTCAAAAAAGATTAAATGCGGTAATCCTTCCTGGTGAAAATCCGCATCTAGAAAAAGTACAAAAAGAATTAAAAGAATATTTTGAAGGAACTAGAAAAGATTTTTCTGTGCCTTTGGATGTTCAAGGAACCGAGTTTAGAAAATTAGTTTGGCAAGAATTATTAAACATTCCATATGGAGTTACTAGAACCTATAAAGAACAATCAATTGCAATGAACAAACTAACAGCAATTCGTGCGGTAGCTTCCGCAAATGGTCAAAATAAAATTGGAATTATTATTCCATGCCATAGAGTAATCGGTTCGGATGGAAGTCTTACTGGTTACGGTGGAGGTTTACATAGAAAAAAATGGTTGCTAGATTTTGAAAAATCAAATTTATCATTTGAAGAGAAAACAAAACTAGAACCAGCTCAACATGAGTTGGAATTTTAATCATTTAAAAGAGCTTTGAGAAATAAGAATCTTTGTCATTCCCAGCTTGACTGGGAATCCAGAACATGCTCACAAATGGATTCCCGATAAAAATATTCGGGAATGACTAGTATTTCAAAACCAAATGAAATAACATTTTGATAAATCGCAAATAGATAAATGATAAAAACAGTTAGCATCCCCCAACCAACTAATTTTTCTTTCAAACAATGCCTCAAATTTTTAGATAGAGGATTTGACGATTGTTTATATCATCTCGAAAATGATTCCGTAACAAGACATATAAAACTATCTGATGGAAATGCTTTAATAAAAATTTACTCTTGTAGAGACGTTGCATGCAACGTCTCTACGGGAAAAAATAATATAAACATTTTACAAATTGAAATATTAAAAGAAAGTATCTCATCTAATGATGTAGAAGAAGTAAAAAAATATGTTTCGGATTGGTTTGATTTAGACAGAAATATTCAACCGTTTTATAATTTGTTAGATGAAAACGAATTTTTACAGAATTTACCAAAATTGTATTATGGATCAAGGTTAATAGGCATCCCAGACCTTTTTGAATCGCTTTGCTGGTGTATAATTGGACAACAAATAAACTTAACATTTGCCTATAAATTAAAACGTTTATTGGTCGAAAAATATGGAAAGAAAAAAAATGTTAAAGGAATAACTTATTATCATTTTCCAATGCCTGAAGTTTTAGTAAAAGTAAATAGAGATGATTTGGTAAAGATGAAATTCTCTAGACAAAAAATTGATTACATAATTAATGTAAGTAATGCTTTTGTTAATAATCAAATGAGTAAAACAATTTTGTTGAATTGCAAAACTAAAAATGATCGTTTTGAAAAATTAACATCAATAAAAGGAATTGGAATATGGACAGCCAATTATGTAATGATGAAAACAATGCGTGATATGACTTGCATTACTTATGGAGATTCCGGATTAAATAAAGCTTTGCATAATATTTTTAAAACCGAAAAGAGACCAACACAAAAAGTGGTTGATAAAATATTCAAAGATTTTGAAGGTTGGGAATCATATCTTAATTTTTATTTTTGGAGAACTTTGGAATAGTATTATATGATTCCCTTTTGTCATTTCCGAATGTTTCTATCGGAAATCCAGTTGTTTATTTCTGGATTCCCAGTCAAGCTGAGAATGACAAGAGGTTAGTGTTGCTTGAAGCTTAACTAAGAACACCCACAATTATTTTTTTGTTAGCATAAATAAAAAACTAAAATGACACTCAATAAAATACTTGCAAAACTTCGCTCGTTAGAAAACAAAAACAAAGTAATTCTAAAAGAAAAGAAGTTTGGAATAATTGCAAACAACTCACTTGGTATTTATCATAAAGACCTTAAAGAAATTGCAAAAGAAATAGGAAGAAATAATGAGATAGCAATTCAGCTTTTTGATAGCGGAATTTATGAAGCCAGAATTTTGTGCAGTAAGATATTTAACCCGAAAGATGTAACTGAAAGCTTAATGGAAAAGTGGGTTGTAACTTTTGATAATTGGGAAATTTGTGATTCCTTTTGCATGGGATTATTTGCAAAAAGTAAATTTGCAATTCCAAAAGCTTTTGAGTGGTCTAAACGGGAAAGTGAATTTGAAAAAAGAGCTGGCTTTGTAATTATGGCATCTTATTGTATGGCTGATAAACATGCTGACAATAAAGTATTTGAACAATTTTTCCCAATCATAAAAAGGGAAGTACATGATGAAAGAATTTATGTTAAAAAAGCTATCAATTGGGCCCTAAGAAGTATTGGTAAAAGAAACATAATCCTAAATAAAAAAGCAATTGCAGTTGCAAATGAAATTCTTGATATAAATAGTAAATCAGCCAAGTGGATTGCCAAAGATGCACTTCGTGAACTTAAAAGTGAAAACGTTAATATACTTGATTATCCAAGAGAAATTTATAGAATAAAAGCTATTTGATTATTTCCTATAACCATCTGCTATAATTAGATATTAGTATGAATTTTTAACTTCATTTCCTGGAATGTTTCCTTTTTATTAAATATACGAAACCGAAATTGGTTCTCGGTTTTTATAAATTTGTCATTGCGAAACTTCTGTATTTTAGAAGTTGCGGCAATCTGTTAAATGAACGATAATATTTGACAGATTGCCACACTCAACAAAATACGTTGAGTTCGCAATGACAATATTTTCCTAAAATCAATTAAAAAATAGAATATTTATTTTCGTAAGCACTCTAAAATTTTTGTAAATTCCAACCTGAAATTATTAATAAATAAAATAAAAAAATGAAACGAAAACATAAAGTTATTGCTACTGCAGCATTTCTACTAGTTCTATTCACAATGAATATTACTGCTCAATCGATAAACATTAAAATAATAGAAACTAGTGATGTTCACGGAGCAATTTTCCCTTATAATTTTACTACTAAAAAAGTCTCAAAGAATTCTTTGGCTCAAGTTCATACGTATGTTGAACAAGAAAGAAAAAAAGAAAATCAAAAAGTTATATTAGTAGATAATGGTGATATTCTGCAGGGTGATCCATCTGTTTACTATTACAATTTTGAGAATACGAAAGAAACTCATTTGCTTGCTCGAGTTATGAATTATATGAAATATGATGCAGGAAGTGTTGGAAATCATGATATTGAAACTGGTCATCCTGTTTACGATAAATTTAACAATGAGTTAAACTTTCCTTGGTTGGCCGCTAATGCAATAAATACAGAAAATGAAGCTACATACTTCCCACCATATAAAATCATAGAAAAAGAAATTTATGATGAACATGGAAAGAAAAGGAAAGTAAAAATTGCAATACTTGGATTGATAACTCCTGGAATACCAAATTGGTTACCTAAAAATATATGGTCGGGAATAGAGTTTGAAGATATGATTCTCACTGCAAAAAAATGGGTACGAATAATTAAGGAAAAAGAAAATCCGGATTTACTAGTTGGGTTATTTCATTCTGGTGTTGAGTATACATATGATGGTCAAACAGCAGAAACTCCACGAAATGATAATGCTTCTAAACTTATTGCTGAACAAGTTCCGGGGTTTGATATTATTTTTGTTGGGCATGATCACCATGAATGGAATTTTAAAGTTAAAAACCCTGTTGGAGATTCAGTATTGATTTTAGGTCCAACTTCAAGAGCAAGGAATTTTACTGTTGCAAATATAGATTTTAAATATGATGAACAAAGTCACACTTGGTTAAAAACAATTACAGGAGAAATTGTTAATTCTAAAAATATTATTCCAAGTGAGGATTTTCTAAATAATTTTAGTGCTGAGTTCAAAGAAGTTAAAAATTATGTGTCAAGACCAATTGGTCAGTTTACAAAAACTATTTCTGCAAAAGAAGCTTTATTCGGAAATTCTTCATTTGTCGATTTAATACATAAAATTCAGCTGGAGCTAACCGGAGCCGATATTTCATTTACTGCTCCTCTTTCAATTCATTCTGAAATATCGAAAGGAAGTGTTTATGTAAGTGATATGTTTGAACTCTATAGATACGAAAACTTACTCTATACAATGGAATTATCTGGGAATGAGATTATAAATTACTTGGAATACTCTTACAATAGTTGGTTTAATACTATGGAAACTAAAGACGATAACTTACTTCTTTTTGATACTGATGATAAAGGAGAATTAGTACTATCTAAAAGAAGCAATACTCCAGCGTTAAAAAACCGTTATTATAATTTTGATTCAGCTGAAGGAATTAAATATACTGTTGACGTAACAAAACCAAATGGAAAAAAAGTAAAAATAATTTCAATGAGTGATGGAAGTGAATTTAGTTTAATTAAAAAATATAAAATTGCAATAAATAGCTATCGTGGTAATGGCGGAGGCGGACATTTAGTAAAAGGAGCAGGAATTCCTCAAGAAAAATTAACAGAAAGAGTAATAACTTCAACTGAAAAAGATTTACGCTACTATATGATGAAGTGGATAGAGAAACAAAAAATTGTAACATCTATAGAAAATGTCAATTGGTTTATTGAACCAAAAGAATTTGTAAAAGAAGCAAAAGAAAGAGATTATAAAATTATGTTTGGAGACTGATTAAATAACAAATATCAAAATTGAAATCACAAATAAACTACAAGTCACAATTTTTCAAAATACTAACAGTTATACAAAAACAATTATGAATTGCTAAAGGCAAAAGTCTTAAAATTGGAATTTGAAACTTGGTAATTATTTGTATTTCGTAATTTAATTTTTAGTTCTTCTCAACTAATTTTATTCTTAGTCAACTCAATGGACTTGCAAGTCCTTAGTGGTTTAGTTTTATAAATATATTAAAACTAAATTGGTATTCAGGAATCTTTCAACAACTTGTTTGTCATTGCGAATCCAACGTTTTGTGTTGGATGTGGCAATCTGTCAATGTTGACCGCTAACTTATAACAGATTGCCACGTCGCAAAAACACTCCTCGCAATGACGGAAAATTTTGTTTTTTGAAAACCACTTTGCTTTCAATTTACTTTCAATGTCTAATTATAATCCGAATAAATATTGTAACTTTATAAAATATTGTTGGTCAGTATTTCTAATTTCATTTATCGAATTGTAATCTTGATAATTACTTGTTGCACCAGCATAAAATGTTGTAAATGCACCTAGTTTATAACTGAAAAGTGGATAAATTCTGAATGTTTTATCAAATGAATTATACTGAAAAATAGTTCTGAAAAATGCTTCTTTGGAAAACTGATAAATTGCAGTTGTTCTATAAATGTTTCCATCATAATATAATTTATCAGTTTCTCTATTTCTTAATCCAGCTCTGTTATAAGAAAAACTTAAATTAAATTTTGGATTAGGCTTTAATGTTAATTCAACTCCTAGCTCATGCCCATTACCAATTGCAGGCTCATCACCTCGATAGATAAATTTTCCTACGCTAGCTTCAACTTCTACCGAAATTTCTTTCATTGGTCTTGATCTCATATAAACAAAAAATCGATTAACATTTTTGAAATCATGACCTTCAAATTTTTCATTATTTATAAGTCTATAATTTACATAAAACACAGATTGACCTTTTAGCTCAAATGAGATTGAAGGTCGCACACTTACTTCTTTTAATTCTCCATCCCAATTATGCTGCATATTTAAATCAACTTCTACTTCGCCTCTATCGATAAAAGAATTTTCTGGATACCAAGAATATTCATGACGCATAAATTGTTGATGAAATCCAGTGGAACTAAATAATCCATTATATGTTTGGTAGGTTGGTGAAAAATGATTTGAACCTAAAACAAATTCGTAAGTTTTTTGCGAATGCTCTAAAACCAGATGTATTCCATTTCCTGAATATTCTTCACCATCAAATTTAGCAGTTCTACCAGAAGATACAAATTCTCTATCTGAATCAATTAAAGTAGAATCTCTTAGTTCCTTTGTCTGAGAAAGAAATCCTTCACCTTCAAAATTCCAATTTTTCCAAAACTTATAATTCCAATCAAAACCTAACAAATAGTTATGCCCACCATCCATATTTCTACTCATAACTAATCCACCAATGTAGCTTTCATCACCAAAATCGTATCTTAGTTTTCCAATGTTAGCTAATGATTTTTTACCTGTTTCAACTGTGTTACTTTCTTCTTCTCCAGGAACTACAAAAACTGTATTTCTATCATAGGCACTTAAAAACATGTAAGAAAGTGAACCATTTTTACCAATTATTCTACCTGCTCCTAACGGATCATTTATTGATCTTGAGTAATACATTGGCGTTTGTAATAATTCTCTACCAATTAAAAAGAATGGCCTTTTTTCTCTAAAGTAGAGTGCAAATTTAGTGTTTACACTTATTTGATCTGCGTCCGATTCAATTTGACTAAAATCTGGATTAATTACAGCATCTAAAGAAAAATTTGGACTTGGTGAATACTTAATTCCGCCGCCAATTCTACCTTCAATATTATCGTAAGAAAAATTAGAATTTGGATCATCTGTGTTCGCCAAGCTTCCGTTATATTGTCCAATTACATAAGGTAAAATTTCAATTGATGTACCCGATTTGATATTTTTTAATCCATTTACAGAACCAGATTGAGAAACGAAATTTGGATTTCCTTTATCAATCTTCATCCAAGAAATTTGTGTTCTACTTGCTCTTGGTATTGTTCTAACCATATTAAATTTCCAGTTAGGGTTTTCAGCTTCTTCAAAGGCAAGACTTTTAAAAGGGATTTTCATTTCTGCAGTCCAGCCAGAATCATTTATTGATGCTGCCCCAAACCATGTCAGGTCAAAACTAAGGTCTTCATTGCCACCAGAAGCTAAGAGATCACCTTGAACACCAAAAGGGTTAAGTGCAAATTCATATGCCTTTTGAAAATCTCCGTACGTATCTAATAATATAATCACATAATCGTCTTCCCAAATTTTATCTCGTTCAGATAAGTTTGCTCTAATATCTTTTGGATTAGAATCGTAACATTTAAAACCAAAGTACAGATATTCATCATCATAAAGTGCTTTCACAATTGTTCGTTCAGGTGCTGGAGAGTTATCGCCAGGTCTAATTTCATAATTTACTTCAATGGGATCAGCAAGCACCCATGCAGGATTATCTAATTTGCCATTATGCTCAATTGGTTTATCTATTTTAATAATATTTATAACTTGTTCGGAAGAAATTTTATCTGATTGAGCATTTGAAATTGAAAAAACAAAAATATATAAAAGTGTAAATTTGAAAAAAGGAATTTGCAAGTTCATTTTTTATCCGGGATATAATATCAGAATTTGGCTTTATTATGTAAACGATAATCGTTAACTTTTATTGTACTTCAATAATAAAATATAGACGCTTCATTTTAAAAAAGGTTTCTTTTCAAAATTGAACAAATTAAAAATGTTCTAACTTAAGGAAATTGTAAAAAAGGTTTTTCAAGACTTTGGAGAAAATATGAAAGAAAAAATTGATATTAAAAAATTGAAATTTCCGATTGGAGAATTTGAAAGACCTAAAAATATAACATCAAATCAAATTGATTTGTGGATAAATGAGATTCAACTATTTCCATCAAGACTTAATAAGTTAGTTATGGATTTGACAGATACAGAACTTAATTGGAAATATCGACCAGATGGATGGACAATTAAACAAATTGTTCACCATTGTGCAGATAGCCATATGAATAGTTTTGTAAGATTTGATCTGCTCCCCTCAAACTGTACAGTTATTTAAGCCACTAATCTAAAATACAATAATTCGTAATTATACGGAGAAAGATATTCTAAATAAGAATGTCTCCTCTTCCTGTTATAAAATACTTCAATAAAACTAAAAACACTAGATTTAGCTTCATTTCTTGTTTTGAACTTTTCCCAATTAATGAACTCGGTTTTAAGAGTATGGAAAAATGATTCAGCTACGGCATTATCATAACAATTGCCTTTACCACTCATTGACTGAATTATTTTGTGTTTTTTAAGTGATCTTCGAAAATCATTTGAAGCATATTGACTTCCTCTATCAGAATGAAAAATCAATCCAGCTTCTGGTTTCCTTACTTCAACTGCATGTTTTAGTGAATCAATTACAAGCTGACTTGTCATTCTATTACTCATCGACCAGCCAACTACTTTTCTTGAATACAAATCCAAAATCACCGATAAGTAGAGCCAGCCTTCATACGTGCTAATATAGGTTATATCTGCTACCCAAACTGTATTGGGGAGTGCTTCATTAAAGTTCTGATTTAACAAATTTGGCGATACATAATTGCTATGATTTGAGTCTGTCGTTTTTTTGAACTTCTTTTTCATTTTTGCTGTGATACTATTTTCTCTCATTAACCGTAGTACTCTTTTCCTATTTATACGAAGACCTTGAGAACGTAATTCTACGTGAATCCGTCTGTAACCATAGATATGATGGCTCTTTTCCCATATTTGTCGTATTAGTTCTAAGATAACTTTATTCTCTATTTTTCTTTGGCTATAGCGATGCTTCTTGTAATGATAATATCCACTACGAGTAACTCCAAGGATTCTACACATCTTTCCAATTCTGAAATTTGTTCTATTATTTTCTATAAACTTGAATTTCATTACTTTGCTCTTGAAAAGATGCTTATGGCTTTTTTTAATATATCGCGTTCCTCCTTTACGTCGGATAGCTCTCGTTCTAGTTTCCGTAATTTCGCATCTTCTGGACTTAGATTTCCTTTCCCGGGGAAACTGTTAAGCGGATCTGATTTGTATTTTCGTATCCATCGATAAATGGTTTCTGTACATATATCCAAATCCTTGGACACTTGAGAAACTGATAGCCCTCGTTCTAATACTAGTTGTACGGTTTCTTCCTTAAATTCTTTTGTGTAAACTCTTCTGCGTCCTATACCTTCCATTGTTCCTCCAGTTTTATTATTACTAATATACTGGCTTTTCTTTTTGTACTCTAATTGGGGGGCAGGTCATTTAACTATCTTGAAGAATATGCCAAGCATTATAATACAGTTGAGATAGATCAATGGTTTTGGTCATTGCATGGGAAGAAAGTAACTCTTCCTAATCGAAGTGTTGTTAAAGAATATAACTCATCCACTCCAGAGGATTTTAAGTTTACAATCAAAGCTCCAAACAGCCTGACTCTTACCCATCATTATAAAAGTACTGAGCCTAACAGACACTTCTTATCACCGGATCTGATGGAAAATTTTCTTTCTTCTCTCGAGGGAATTAAGTCTAAGGTAGGCATGCTTATGTTTCAGTTTGAGTACTTAAACAAACAGAAGATGCCATCCTACAAAAAATTTGAAAAACAGTTCTCACATTTCAGAAACTTTGTTAACTCAGATATTCCGATTGGTATTGAAATTCGTAACCCAAATTACTTGCATGAAAGATTCTTTGCCTTCCTTAATGATATAAATGTTGCCCCAGTATTATTGCAAGGATATTACATGCCGCAAATAACAGAAGTTTATGAAAAGTATAAAACTTTTATCAATAACTCTGTTGTTATTAGACTTCATGGATATGATAGAAAAGCAATAGAGGAAAAGACTAATAAAATTTGGAGTACAATTGTAGACCCAAAAGATTCTGAATTAGCGAGTATTGTAAATGTGTTTATTGAACTCTTAGAAAAAGAGGTTGAACTATATGCCAACATTAACAATCATTATGAAGGCTCTGCACCATTGATGATTAAAAAGATAAACTCCCTAAGTAAACAATTATAATCAAATTCGATTCGAAAACTTTTAGAATGATTAACACAAATATCTTTCAATTATCTTCCATTGTCTCGCATTATGTAGATTATAAGCTAAAGAATAATTGACCAATTGTCATATCCTAATATATTCAATCTTTGTTTATTAAATTTAACAAAACTACTTTACCTCAAAATTTATGAGGGATTATATACACGTTTCCCTATATGCCCCCTCAGATTTTTAGTATGTCCTATTCTTTCGCTTATCCGAGTAGAATCTTATCAAATTTCTATATGAAAAGAAGCTTAGCAATTATTAATAACAAGTAATTTTTGTTTCTTTAGTTGATTTCTTGAGGCGGATGAGCAAATGAATAGCCACAATTGTGTAATGATATTTATTTGTATTTTGATTTTTGTATTCCTGATTATCAGAAGTTAGTGGTGATAAATAGTCAGATTAACATTTTCGATCAATAATCCTTCAATTAAATAAAAATTATTATGAAAAAAGATAAACCTAAAATTACTATTGCAAAAGCATTCAAAGAATTTATTTGGCCAAGAAGATATATTGTTCTAATTGGACTTGTACTAATTATAGTTAGTCGGCTTGCCAGTCTTGTACTTCCTGGTGCAAGTAAATATTTAATGGATAATATCATTGTTGACAAAGATTTTGATATGCTTAGACTACTTTTAATAATAGTAGGAGCTTCAATATTAGTTCAAGCAATAACTTCTTTTTTACTAACAAGATTACTAAGTGTAGAAGCTCAATTACTTATTTCTCAATTACGAGCAAAAGTCCAAAAACAAATTCTATCATTACCAATTAGTTATTTTGATAATAATAAGTCAGGGGCGTTAGTCTCGCGTATTATGTCTGATGTGGAAGGAGTTAGAAATATTGTTGGAACCGGACTTGTTCAACTATTTGGTGGTCTGCTTACATCAATCTTATCACTTATTTTGATGATAAATATTAGTCCTATAATGACACTGTATGTTTTAGGTCCAGTTATAATTTTTGGAATTGTTGCACTTAAAGCATTTGGTTATATTCGTCCAATATTTAGGAAGAGAAGAATAATAACTGCTGAGGTTAGTGGTAGACTTACCGAAACATTAAACGGAGTTAGAGTAATAAAAGGATTTAATGCTGAAGACCAAGAGAATAAAGCTTTTGAAGTTGGGGTAGATCGGTTATTTCAAAATGTTAAAAAGAGTTTAACTTCTACAGCACTTATGACCAGTTCGTCAACATTTTTACTTGGTCTTGCGACAACAGGAATTATGGGAATTGGTGGTTGGCAGATTGTCAGTGGAGATTTGACCATTGGTGAGTTTTTAGCATTCACTCTTTATCTGGGATTTATGATTGCACCCATTGCCCAAATGGGAAATATTGGGAGTCAATTGACAGAGGCATTTGCTGGATTAGATAGAACTGAAGAAATAATGAATATGAAACCAGAAGATGACCCTGAGATAAGACCAGTTGTACTTGGTAATGTTAAAGGAAATATAAAATTTGAAGATGTGTCGTTTTCTTATGATAAAGGGAAAGAAGTATTACACAATATAAATTTTGAAGCTTCAGTTGGATCTGTTACTGCACTGGTTGGTACTTCGGGTTCAGGTAAAACTACAATTGCCAGTCTTGCGGCTACTTTTTTAACTACTAGTTCGGGTGTAATTACCATTGATGGAATTGATATAAGCAAGGTTAACTTAAACAGTTATAGAAAAAACCTTGGCGTTGTTTTGCAGGATGATTTTTTATTTGAAGGAACAATCAAAGAAAATATTTTATTTCCAAGACCTAATGCAACTGAAGAACAATTGCAAAATGCTGTAAAGGCAGCTTATGTTGATGAATTTACGGGAAGGTTTGATGATGGTTTGGAGACATTAATTGGAGAACGGGGAGTTAAACTTTCGGGTGGACAGAGACAAAGGATTGCCATCGCTAGAGCCATCCTAGCAGATCCAAAAATTATTGTACTTGATGAAGCAACCTCAAATTTAGATACTGAAAGTGAAACTTTAATTCAAAAAAGTTTGGCTAAACTTATGAAAGGACGAACCACATTTGTCATTGCCCACAGATTGAGTACTATTAGACAGGCAGATCAAATCCTTGTGATTGAAAAAGGTGAAATTGCTGAACGAGGAAATCACGATGAATTAATAGCGAGTAAGGGTAGATATTACGAATTGTATACCTATCAGGCTAGAATATAAGTTTTCTCATAAGTTTAGTTATCATTTTGCACATAATAAATAGGTAAGTAATTGTTGTCTCTATCCAAAACTACATCTGAGTAATTTGGAAGGGAAAAACAAATTAATATTTCTAAACTAGTGATCTTGAAATTAAATAAAAGGAAAACATGTTTACAAAAGCAATTGTCAGAACACCTTCTGAAAGTATGATAAAAGGCTTAACAACTACAAATTTGGGATTGCCAAATTATGAACTAGCACTTGATCAGCACAAGAATTATATTGATGCACTTACAAAGTGTGGTTTACAAGTAACCGTATTAGCTGCTGACGAAAACTATCCAGACTCAACATTTGTTGAAGATACTGCACTGTTAACTTCTAAATTTGCCATCATTTCAAACCCTGGTGCGGAAACAAGAAAGGGCGAAACTATTGAGATGAAACATGTCTTAAAATCATATTACTCAAAAATAGAAGAAATTGAAGATCCAGGTACTGTTGAGCCAGGTGACATTATGATGGTAGGTGATCATTTTTATATTGGACTTTCCGAAAGAACAAATGAAGATGGTGCTGCCCAAATTATTACGTTTCTAAACATGTATGGATATTCAGGTTCAGTAATTCTTCTTAAAGAGATGTTGCATTTGAAAACTGGTGTTGTGTATTTAGAAAACAACAATCTTTTAGCTTATGGAGAATTTCTAAAAGAAGAGGAATTTAATAAATTTAATATAATTGAGATTGACGAAAACGAAAGTTATGCGGCAAATTGTATTTGGGTTAACAATAATGTTATTGTACCAAAAGGATTCCCTAAAACGAGAGATAAAATAGTTAATGCAGGATATTCAATTATTGAAGTCGATGTTTCAGAGTTCAGAAAATTAGATGGTGGATTGAGCTGTCTTTCACTGAGGTTTTGAATAAAAGAGACACAATTATTATAAATACTAAATTGGTATGAGTGGAGATAATATGACCGTCATTCCAGTGTAATACTAATCTAAAAGAATTATTATCAACATGTGAAAAAATGAGAGTAATAGCCACAAGCTTAATAAAAGTAAATAGTAATTATTAGTTAATAGGACAACAATTATTTTTCTTCCTTTGTATCCGGAAGCTCGTTAAAACTTTTTTCATATTGACGAATAGCTCGTTCACTCATCCCCATGTTTGAAAATCCACCGTCATGATATAAATTTTGCATAGTTACTTTTTTAGTTAGATCAGAAAATAACGTAACACAATAATCTGCACATTCATCAGCTGTTGCATTACCCAAGGGCGACATTCTTTCAGTAAAATCAAATAATGAATCAAATCCATCTATACGACTACCTGCAGTTGTTTTGGTGGGAGATTGTGATATTGTGTTAATCCTAATAAATTTTTCTCTCCCGTAAATATATCCAAAACTACGTGCTATCGATTCAAGTATTGCTTTGGCATCAGCCATATCGTTGTATCTATCTAAAGTGCGCTGTGCGGCAATATATGATAATGCTACAACCGATCCCCATTCAGTAATTGCATCAAAATTACGACAGGTTTGTAATGTTTTATGAAATGACAATGCTGAAACATCCAATGTTTTTAAGAAATTAGGATAATTAATATTATCATAAGGAATATCTTTTCTAACGTTTGGTGACATTCCAATTGAATGAAGTAGGAAATCAAATTTTCCGCCAAAATGATCCATCGATTTTTTTATTAATTTTTCAATATCTTCAAGATTAGTAACATCACAAGGAATTACAGGTGAATTAATTTTTTCAGCAAGTTCATCAATCTTACCCATTCTAATAGCAAATTGAGCATTTGTTAAAACAATTTCTGCTCCTTCTTCATTAGCACGTTCAGCAACTTTCCATGCAATTGAACTGTCGTTTAAAGCTCCAAAAATAATTCCCTTTTTCCCTTTTAATAAGTTATATGCCATTACTTTTTTTTCCCTGTTAATATTTTTGATATTGTTATAATTCTTTCACTCCAATTTAATAATTAAAATTATAAGAAATAATCTTTCTATAGTAGTTTCTAACTATAATTGGAAAACTAAAATAACGACCACAGTTTTCAAGAATTTTCTATCTGAGTTTTTGAGATGGATGAACAAATGAAAAGGCACAGTTTCCTTTATTCTTAAAAACTAAAATATATTTTTCATTTAATTTTATTCCTTAAGAATTCTCATTCCACTTTTCAACACTCATTCTTGTATCTTCAAAATTTATAAAGTATTTTGCCTGCGAACAAAAAAAGAAAATTTCATTCAAAAAAAAAGAAATTACTATGCTTAGAAAAATCTCGTTTATACTCGTTATCCTAACATTTGGATTTACTTATAATGCAATTGCGTGCACTGTTATAGCAGTTGGTAAAAAAGCTTCCGCTGATGGTTCAAATATTATTTCTCATACTGATACTGGACAAGATTCTAGAATATTTGTTGTCCCAGCTCAATTTTATAAACTGGGAGATCAGGCACCAGTTTATTGGGGAATTCAAGATGCCACGAATTCATTAAGAGATGATGGTGAAATTCTGGGTTATATACCTCAAGTGGAAAAAACGTTTAAGTATTTCCATTCTGCATATTCGCATTTGAATGAGCACCAGCTTGGCATTGGCGAAACTACAACTGACCAACGCAAAGAACTAATTTGTACTCATGAAAATGGCGAACAAATTATGACCATTGAACAAGCGCAGATTTTTGCTCTGCAAAGATATAAAAGTGCCAGAGAGGCGGTTAAATTTATTGGTGATTTAATGATAAAGTATGGATTTTTGCCTTCAAGTGGTGATGGTTCTGAAACTCTTGTAATAGCTGATACAGAAGAAATATGGGTTTTTGAAGTTTTTGGAGTTGGTCCAGGATGGAAAAATGAAAGTGGAAAACCTGGAGCAATTTGGGCAGCTCAAAGATTACCAGAAGATGAAGCGACTATTATTCCAAATTATAGTATCATTAAGGAAATTAACGAAGATGATAAAGAAAACTTTTTGGTTTCTGATAATTACAAACAAGAAGCAATTGATAGAGGATGGTATAATCCTGCTTCTAATAAACCATTTATTTGGCAAGAAGCATATGCACCATTACCTGCAGAATATGCAACTGGAAGATTCTGGCTTTTCCATCAAACCTTTGTTCCGAATTTGAAAGAATGGCCTAATCGTTTTATGGAAGAAGGTGATTTCTATAAAGGAATAACTCCATATTTCCAGATTGTTGAACCAGTATCGATCTATCCGTTTTCAGTTAAACCAGAAGAAAAAATTTCGGTGAGGGATGTAATTGCATTCCAACGTTCAACATTTGAAGGTACTATTTACGATATGACTGCTGGTCCCGAATGGCTTGTCCCAGATGGAAAAGGAAGCTATATTAAAAGTCCATTAGCAACACCATTCCCAAGTGGAGATCTTCGCAAGTTGATGAAAATAACTTACCGCCGACCAGTTGCTCGTCATCGTGGACACTATGGAATGGTACTTCAGCTTCGTGATTGGCTACCCGACGACATTGGTGGAGTTTATTGGGTTTATCTTGATAATCCGTACTTTAGTCCTTACGTTCCAATTTATGCTGGTAACCTATCTGTAGATGAATCATACAAAATATATGATCCAACCAATTATAATGAAAGCTCGGCACGTTGGGCAATTGATTTTGTTGATAATTTGGCAAACTTAAAATTTCAGAAAATTGCTGAGGATGTAAGAGAAATAAGAACTCCATTTGAAAAGAAAATGTTTAATCACCAAACAGCACTTGAAGAGGAAGCCCTTACACTTTATAAAAAAAATCCTAAAGATGCCCAGAAATTTTTAACAAACTATTCTAATGGATTAATGAAAGATGTGACAAAAATGTTCATTGGCTTGAGGAATGATATTATTACAAACTATACCAATAATCATGAATAGTATTCAGTACTTTTATTTAGGGGCATAGTTTAAGTTGGCTAACTTTAGATTGGAAATAATTTTAAATTATAATGAGAAATTATTTGTTCATCCAATTTAATAATGAGTAACTGCGGAAAATGTCTAGCGTCCAATCTCTTAACAAACTATTGATAAATTGTTACGGACGATTTCTGAAATAACGAACAATTATAGTAATTAGCAATAAAGGAAGTTAAGACATGAAAACTACACCCGAGCACAATGAACGAATTGCAAGAATGACCTTTGCGTCAGTATATCCACACTATATTACTAAAATTGAGAAGAAAGGTAGAACGAAAGAAGAATTACATAAGGTGATAGAATGGCTAACAAGCTACAATGAAGATATGTTACAAAAACTCATAGAAGAAAAAGTAACTTTTGAGCAATTCTTTAATAAAGCAAAATTGAATAAGAATGCTCAATTGATTAAAGGTGTAATTTGTGGGTATCGAATAGAAGAAATTACAAATCCATTAACGCAACAAGTAAGGTATTTGGACAAGCTAGTAGATGAGTTAGCTAAAGGGAGGAAGATGGAAAAGATTTTGCGAGTTAAATAGAATTACTGAAAAAAGTAATTCCCACAATTGACTTGACGTATTAAGTGTAAAGGCACCAATCTTACCTTGTCAATTTCTATTAGTTTTGTTATACCAAGTATAAATGGGGAACATTTTTTTATGTATGTTAACGAAAATATTTTGTCATTTAAGATTCAAAAAGTTAAAATTATAATTAACCTTATGAAAGAAGATTTGAATTAAATGATTTATTTTTGAGTTTTCTAATCCACGGTTTATAAATAGGAATTTTTTATGGCTTATCTTTTTAAGAAATCTTCATTGCTTATTTTTGCAATCATTACAATTTTTCAAACAAATTTATTCTCACAAGAAATCCCACTTTTTATTGATACTTTTGAAGATTATTCATACTCCTCAAGTTGGGGATATTATTCAGAACCAAGTAATTTGGAACTAGTATGGTCTCGAATTCCAATTAGTAAAAAGTTTTCTCATTCAGGTAACTCTAGTCTAAAGCTACATTGGCAATCTCAGAATGGAGGAGAGTGGGCTATTGCTATCGCATCGGTTGGGTGGGAAAATCACGATATAACTAATCAAGATTCGCTCGTATTTTGGGTTTATTCTCAAAAAGAAATTACAACAAAACATCTTCCTAAAATATATTTAGAAGATGTATCATATAAGAAAACTGAGAAAATAGATCTTACCCAGTTTGTTGATACTATTCAAGTAAATAAATGGAATAGAGTAATATTGCCGATTGAGTTATTTAAACAAAATAATAATGGAATTGATTTAACAAAAATTAGGTCAGTATTCTTTGGTCAAGGTAATAGTGATAATACTGAACACGAATTATTTATTGACGATATAAAAATAATTAACAATAAAATTATAAATGGAGATTTATCTCCAGTAGTTGTTGTGCTCGGCTCATCAACTGCCGAAGGTGTTGGAGCAAACCCAAAAGATAGTTCGTGGGTGAACAAATATAGGAATTATTTGCAAACTATCGATTCTACTTACGAGGTTGTAAACTTAGGTGTTGGTGGTTATACATCATATCAATTAATGCCATCAAATATTCTCCCCCAAATTAATAGACCTTTCCCCATAGTTACAAAAAATCTTACATATGCTTTGTCATTTAATCCAACATCTATAATTGTAAATTTACCATCTAATGATGTAGCGCTCAAATATACTATTGAAGAACAATTTAATAATTATTTTGAATTGAAAAATATTACGGATTCATTAAATATTCCTCTTTGGTTCTGTACTACGCAACCAAGAAATTTTGATTCACTTGATATAACTCAACAAGTTGTTGCAAGAGATAATTTCTATAAATATTTCCCGGGAAAAGTAATAGATTTTTGGAATGGAATTGCAAATGTAGATGGAAGAATAAAAAAATATTTTGATTCTGGAGATGGTGTTCATGTTAATAATAAAGGGCATAATCTACTTTTCGAAAAAGTTAGAGATTCAAAAGTTCTGCAAGATTATATTCCAACTGAATATTTGGCAATTAACAAACAAAAGAGTAAAAGTAAAATTGATAGTCTTTTATTAGTTATGACTATAGATGAAAAAGTTGGACAATTAGTACAGATAGTAGGAGTAAACTCAGTAGAGGAAAATTGGATTAATAAAGGTCATGTTGGCTCTTACCTGGGGAACCATGAATTAAATGAAGCTAACAGATTACAAAAGATTGCTGTAGATAGTTCAAGGCTTGGCGTACCATTGTTATTTGCTAATGATGTAATTCATGGATATAAAACTACATTCCCAATTCCACTTGCAGAAACATCAAGTTGGAATCCCGAGCTAGTAAAAAGTGCCAGTGAAATTGCTGCTTTTGAGGCTGCTTCTAACGGTACTCATTGGACATACGCCCCAATGGTAGATATTACTCGAGATCCAAGATGGGGCAGAGTTATGGAAGGTTCAGGAGAAGATCCTTATCTTGGCAGCATCATGGCAAACGCTAGAATAAATGGATTCCAGGGAAAATCTTTAGTGGATAAAAACACTGTAGCAGCCTGTGCTAAACATTTTGTAGGTTATGGTGGAGCTCTTGCTGGCAAAGATTATAACACAGTAGATGTTTCAGAAAGAATGTTGCACGAATTATATTTACCTCCTTTTTATCAAAGTGTTAAAAGTGGTGTTGCTACAATGATGAGTTCGTTTAATGATATTAGCGGTATCCCTGCCTCAGCAAATCATTTTACTTTAACAGAAATTCTAAAAAATGAATGGAATTTTAATGGTTTTGTAATAAGTGATTATAATTCAATTGGTGAATTGATAAACCATGGAATTGCAAAGGATAAAAAAGAAGCAGCACTAAAAGGATTTACTGCTGGTGTTGATGTGGATATGGTTGGTGGTGATGCTCCGGTTCCTATTGAAAATGTTTATCACCCATGGCTTGAAAAATTAGTAGATGAAGGGAAAGTTTCTATGATGCAATTAAATAATTCTGTTAGAAGAGTTCTAAAATTAAAACAGAAATTGGGCTTATTTGATAATCCTTATTTTGATTCTAATTATTATAGAGAATCTTCTCCTTCAAAAGTTTATAAAGATAGTATTGCAAAGCAATTGGCTAAGGAATCTGTGGTATTACTTAAAAATTCAAAAAGTGTTTTACCTCTTTCAAAAAATCTAAATTCTATAGCTTTAATTGGACCTTTGGCAAAAGATAAATCAAATTTATTAGGTGGCTGGTCTGCATTAGGGAAAGCTGAAAATGTTATTTCTGTTTTTGACGGACTAAGTGATAAAATGAATGATGGAACTGAAATATTATATTCAAAGGGATGTGGAATTGATGATGAAAATAAAGAAGGATTTTCAGAGGCTAGAGAAATTGCTAAAAAGGCGGATGTTGCTATTATAATTGTTGGTGAATCTAGGAATATGTCTGCTGAAGCAGCAAGTAGAACTAGTTTGTCTTTACCAGGAATTCAAGAAAAATTAATATTAGAAATTGCAAAAACAAAAACTCCAATAATAGTAATAGTTATGAATGGAAGACCATTAACATTAGGATCTATTTATGAAAATCCAAACGTGAACTCAATATTAGAAACTTGGTATTTGGGTGATCAAACTGGCGGAGCAATTGCGGATATTTTGTTTGGTGATTATAATCCTTCAGGTAAATTACCAATTACATTTCCTCGATCAATTGGTCAAATCCCAATTTATTATAACCACAAATCAACTGGAAGACCTCCAACTGAAGAAAAGTACACTTCCAAATATATTGATTCACCTGTAACTCCGTTATTTCCATTTGGGTATGGTTTAAGTTATACTGAATTTACATATAACAACATAAGTGTTTCTTCTGATTCAATCTCTGTCGGAGATAATTTAACTGTTTCTACAGAGTTAGTAAATGCAGGAATCTATGAAGGAGAAGAAGTCGTTCAACTTTACATTAGAGATGTTGTTGCATCAATAACACGACCAATTAAAGAACTAAAAGGATTCAAGAAAATTAAATTAAAACCAAATGAGAAAAGAAATATTCAATTTGAAATAACTTCTGATATGCTTGAGTTTTACGATATAAATATGAATAAAATAGTTGAAGATGGTGAGTTTGAAATTATGATTGGTGGTAATTCCCAGGAACTACATAAAATTAGTTTTATTGTAACTAATTAAAAACCCATTTCAGTAACATATAATTAAATATTCAATTCATTTTAGTGCAAAAAAGTAAACTATAGTAAACATCAGTAATAAATTCTCTTTACTTTACAACCTCTTTTGTCTATTATCAATTTAATAATAATTTTGTTTGAAAACTTTAATTCAAATAATGTGTCTACAAATATTAAGAAATATTTAAGTAACTATTATGTTCAGCAAATTGTATTTGTATCAATTATTATCATATTTTTTTTATTATTAATCCTTCCAAACTTTTTCACAAAATCATCAACTACTGAAGAAATAACTATAACCTATGCCGATAATTTATCAGATGCACATAAAATTCTTATCTATAAGTTCAATGAGGAAAATAAAGGAAAAATTAAAATTGAACCTATCGATTTGCCATTTGATAAATTTAGTACCAATGAACGAAAAGAACTTCTCGCACGATCATTAAGAAGCAAAAGTGACAAAATAGATATTTTCGCTGTTGATTTAATTTGGGTTGCTCGTTTTGCTAAATGGTGCGAACCTTTAAATTTAAAAGAGTTAGAGGGGATTGAGAACAAACTATTAAAATACTCTTTAGAATCATGTTATTACAAAGACAAAATTGTTGCTCTTCCTCTTTATATAGATATTGGTTTAATGTATTACAGAAAAGATATTTTAGAAAAAATTCCTAACTTTAAAGAATTCGAAGTGGAATTAATAAACTCAATAACTTGGGAAAGATTTATTGAGTTAGGTAAATCGCTGAGAGATAAAGGTAATCCATTTTATATTTACCAAGCAGAAAATTTTGAAGGTCTTGTTTGTAGCTTGTCCGAACTACTAATTAATTTAGATCCTGACTTTTATAATTCTGAGATAAATTTTACTTCTAACAAAGCTAAGTATGCTCTTCAATTATTAGTTGACTTAGTCCAAAAAAATTATACAGCCATAGCCAATAGCG
>Ga0209633_10001692_pt1 | contig 22209 bp, 19 predicted proteins | sample Cruoilmetagenom1_FD_187290 | JGI IMG/M metagenome (GOLD analysis project Ga0209633, IMG submission 187290) | Oil polluted marine microbial communities from Coal Oil Point, Santa Barbara, California, USA - Sample 1 (SPAdes) (version 2) | ecosystem: Environmental > Aquatic > Marine > Oil seeps ... | reverse complement strand
AAGCCGTGTCAGGCGGTGGCGAACTGTTATCCGGTGGCGCACCGATCGGGACGACAGCCTATGAGCCCACAGTAATTTTTGAGCCACCTGCTGAATGCCAGCTTTCCAACCGCGAAGTATTCGGCCCTGTAATTAGCGTTTACGCCTATGATGATATGGGTGACGCCATATCCCGCGCCAATGCGCTGCCCTACGCCTTTCAGGCGGCAGGTTTCACCAGCGACCTGGGCACCGCAATGCGGCTGATAAATGAACTCAACGCCACCGCTGTCATGATAAATGATCACACCGCATTCCGTGTCGACTGGATGCCTTTTGCGGGGCGCAAGCTATCCGGTTACGGCACTGGAGGTATCGGTTATACAATGCGTGACATGACGGAAGATAAGATGGCGGTTATACGCCTTGGATAAACCCCACACCAAACCATGACCCGGTCGTACAATGCCGCGGACGGGCCAAAAATAAATGCTTTAGCAAAAAGCTTTAAAATAGCCCTCAATAAAACGGGCGTAGATATCCTTGAGCTTATAAAGATCATCAACAGCCGCATGCTCATCGACCTGATGAATGCTCTTGTTAACGAGACCAAATTCAACCACCGGGCAGATGTTTTTGATGAACCGCGCGTCCGAAGTGCCCCCCGACGTTGAAAGCTCAGGTGCCCGCCCGGTAACCGAACCAATCGCCGCACTTAAAACATTCACCAGAGGGCCCGGAGCCGTCAAAAAACTATCGCTCGATGGTTGGTATTGGATTTCGGATTTAAGCTCTGTACCTTTAAGCGCGCCGTCGACAACGTCACTTATCCACGCCTTGAGCGAGACGCCGTCATGCGCATCATTAAAACGAATATTAAACCGCGCATGAGCCTGAGCCGGAATAACATTGGTCGCCTCATTGCCAACATCAATAGATGTGACCTCCAGATTTGAGGGGTCAAAATGCTCCGTACCCTCGTCAAGAACGCGGCTCTGGAGTTCATGTATAATATCAATAAGGCCCGAGACGGGATTAGCCGCCATTGCGGGGTAAGCCACGTGGCCCTGAACACCCTTGATCAAAATTTCACCAGTCAGGCTGCCGCGCCGTCCGATCTTGATCATGTCTCCAAGAGCTTGCGGATTGGTCGGCTCACCGACAATGCAATGATCAACCACCTCGCCCTGATCTTTAAGCCGGTCAAGCATTTTGACCGTACCGTTGATGGCAGGCCCTTCTTCGTCACCCGTAATAATGAAGCTCAAAGAGCCCGGTAAGTCACCCTTGCTTTTGGCGGTGTATTCCAGAGCTGCCGCCAGAAAACAGGCAATGCCACCCTTCATATCCGCCGCACCGCGCCCATAAAGAACGCCGTCCCGCACTTGCGCAGAAAAGGGTGGAGAGGTCCACGCAGCCTCATCACCAACAGGCACAACGTCTGTGTGCCCCGCATATGCGAGATTTGGACCTGACGAACCTATCCGCGCATAAAGGTTGTCGACATCCGGCGTACCCTCTTCGCTAAATACCATGCGCTGACAGTTAAAACCCGCATCCCCCAAAACCTGAGAGAGATAGTCAAGCGCACCCCCCTCCAGAGGCGTGACACTCGGGCACCTGATCAATGCGTTAGCGAGTTCCAGAGGATCAAAGTTTTTAGACATTTGAACGCATCTCCATACCAACCTTCGGATCATCCCCAAAGCGGTTGCGCCCCCGATGACCAGGCATAAAGCCCATCACAATGAGCAACCATACGCCCAGAATAATCCCGGCAAATAGCGGAAGATTTAGCGTCATCCATTCAAAGCTGAACGGACGCAGGATACTTCCATAAAAAGGCTGAAGGTGGATTTGGAAGAGAAAGAGATAAAACACGCTCAGCCACCAGCCGGAAATCCCCCGGTCATGCAGTCTTTTAAACCCAAGACACATTCCCGGCATGAGGGTCAGAAAAAATGCCGACAGCATCACCAATTGTGTACTCCTCGTCTCGGTCCAGAAATCGACCGGACTAAGGTCAAGTATAAAGCCCATCAGCAGGAGATAGTTGATTTCTACCAGCGCCAACATGATGGCGCCGATCCAGAAATGCCATCGTCCAATACGTCCACTGAAGCCCGAGAATAGTCGTTCATATGTCATAGTGTTGTTTGACTTATCCTCTCAACGTCGGCGCGCAGCTTGTATTAGTCGCGTAAAAGTTCATTGATCGATGTTTTTGAGCGCGTGCGCTCGTCCACAGTTTTCACAATGACGGCACAATAGAGATTGGGACCAGGCGTGCCATCAGGCAGGTTTTTGCCAGGCATGGTACCCGATACAACAACCGAATATGGTGGCACTTTGCCGTAATAAACTTCACCCGTTGCCCGGTCGACGATCTTCGTTGACTGTCCGATGTAAACACCCATGGAAAGTACAGATCCCTCGCCCACAATGACACCTTCCGCGACTTCTGCACGCGCACCGATAAAACAATTATCCTCAATGATGACCGGTCCAGCCTGCAATGGCTCAAGCACGCCACCAATTCCCGCACCGCCCGATACGTGCACATTCTTACCGATCTGCGCACATGAACCAACGGTCGCCCAGGCGTCAATCATGGCCCCCGAAGCGACATGCGCACCAAGGTTTAGAAAGCACGGCATAAGAACGACACCAGGTGCCACATAGGCGGAGTGGCGAACCGTGCAATTGGGCACGGCGCGAAAACCTGCTGCGCGAAACTCGGCTTCTCCCCAGCCTTCAAATTTGGACGGCACCTTGTCCCACCAGCTCGCGCCACCCGGACCTCCCGATATCACCGACATATCGTTCAGGCGAAATGACAGAAGCACGGCTTTTTTCAGCCACTGATTAACAATCCAGCCATCCTCGCCCTTCTCGGCCACACGCGCCGCACCGGAATCCAGAAGGTTAAGCGCTTGGCTGACCGCATCACGAATATCGCCGGCTGTGTCAAATCCAATGGCGTCGCGGTCATCGAAAGCGTCATTGATAATTTTTTCTAAAGCGTCATGTGCCATGGAGCGGGTCCTGATATTGAATGTGCAGATGTGAAAATATTTGATCAGCCTTGTGCGTGAGCAATCTCGGAATGTCAATCAATGTCAAACATTGAGCGCTTGTGGGATACTATCCGTCAGCGATTTTCGCCACAAGTGTTTGCAGGAAATCATCAAGATTGGGCGTCACATGATGAATATAATCAGGGCGCTCATTTGATTGTTTTAGTTCGTGCTGCGCGGGATGATCAAAAAAGTCAGATTCAACCAGAATTGTCGTCATTCCAAGGTCGTGCGGCTCGACAAGGTTTTGCGGCATATCCTCGAACATCGCCGCCCGGGTGGCATTTATATCATGGGCCTTGAGTAACGTGTCATAGGCGCGCGCATCGGGTTTTGGAATATAATTGGCAGCACCAATATCAAACACATCGTCAAAGAGATGAAGTACCCCGAGCCGTTCCGCAACATTGGTGCCGTGTGTGCGGGAGCCGTTAGTGAATATCAGCCGTCGTCCAGGCAGTGCTGCCAGAGAGGCCTCAAGCGTGAGCGATGGTTTCACCACACTCAGATCAATATCATGAACGTAATCGAGATAGGTTTTGGGCGCGAGACCGTGCTCTTTCATCAATCCGGACAACGTGGTTCCATATTCGAAATAATACTTTTTCTGGATGAGCCGGGCATCCGCAAAACTCAAATCGAGATATTCCGCAATAAAGCTTCCCATGCGTTGATCAATTTGCGCAAAGAGGTTGCAGTCAGCCGGGTAAAGCGTGTTGTCGAGATCAAATATCCATGTTTTCACATGTCCAAATCCCCGATCTGTTTGCGTGCGTGCCATAATCTATTCCATCAATGATCCGCCAAATGTCTTAACCGAGAAGTGTACCAGCACCATGCGCCGTAAAGAGTTCGAGCAAAACTGCATGCGGCGTGCGTCCATTGATGATGACAACACCCTCAACGCCGTTTTGAACAACCGAAATGCAGCTCTCGATTTTCGGTATCATACCTCCAGATATGGTGCCGTCTTTAATCAATGCACGCGCCTCGTCAACAGTCAGCTTTTCAACAAGCTTGCCGTCGCCGTCAAGCACGCCTTCAACATCGGTTAAAAGAAGTAACCGTTTCGCCAGCATCTTGCCTGCAAGTTCACCAGCAAATGTGTCAGCGTTGATATTAAGCGTCTGCCCTTCACGCGACATGCCAATAGGGGCCACCACGGGAATAAGGTCACTTTGAATTATAACATCGATCACGTGCGGATTAACCTTGGTTGGCTCACCGACATGTCCCCAATCAACAGCTTCCATGAGATTGGAATCCCCAACCGGCATTTCCTTTTTTAGCTGGCGGGCGATCATCAACCCTCCGTCTTTGCCGGAAAGTCCAACAGCCTGTCCGCCCTGGGCGTTAATGGCCGCGACAATGGATTTGTTAATCGAGCCCGAAAGAACCATCTCAACAACGTCAATGGTGGCGTCATCGGTGACGCGCAGCCCGTGCTTGAATTCGCTGGGTATATCAAGACGTTTGAGCATGGCGCCAATTTGTGGCCCACCACCATGGACGACAATCGGATTAACGCCCGCCTGCTTGATCAATACGATATCACGGGCAAACTGCGCGGTCAGTTGCGCATTGCCCATTGCATGGCCACCATATTTAACAACGACTGTCTGCTTGTCGTAATGCTGCATATAGGGAAGCGCCTCGGAAATATGCGAAGCCTGCAAATGCGGCTGCACAAGCTCCGCGCCATCCAGGGCAGTTTTCTCTGTTTTAGTCATTCCAATTGCTCCAAAAGCCATACAAGCGAGCAGTTATAGCGAGAAAGTCGAGCCCGACAATCAATTTTAATGGGAATATTTCATATATAATTATCTGCAACAAATTCAAAGACATGTACTAACCCTTGAAAATGTCGGCTGAAAACTCGATCTGAACAATATAATAGGGCTTCTTCGAATAATAAAATCAGTTTTACCAAACCAGCTCGCAGACTGGACAATTAAACGAATCCATGACGAGATACCTAAAATTAAGCTAGGATTTACAACAAGCTGCATTTGGGACACGGGAAAACCAAATTCGACGTCCATATCAGGTGTAGTAACAGTCAAATATAAAGTAAATGGGCTTTCGAAAAGTTTGAAACTCATTCAGATTTTTCGAATTTAAGGAAGACGCTAATGTCGCAGTTCTCTGTCGATAGCCTAGGTTGGGTAGCCAAAACACCTGTGCTTGTGTCGAGCGTCCACAGGGCCCAGGCTTACGCCGCCCAACAGCAGCATCGCGAACTGACCCTCGACCATTTACTCCTGGCATTGACCGAAGACACGGATGCGCTGGTTGTACTCCACGCCAGCAATATTGATGTTGAGAGATTACGCAGCGCTGTTTCAGATATTGTTGGCCGCAATGAAGACCGGGCCACCATTCCAGACCTTGCCGGACCAGCCGCTTCATCCGAGCTTACAACCATATTCGAATATGCATCAGCCGCCGCAGATCAATCAGGGCGCGGTATGATTGACGGTGCCATTGTTTTGGCAGCCCTTATCGGCGAGGGCAACAGCTCCGCTGCCCGCCTGCTTGAAACTCATGGACTTACATTTGAGCACGCAATTGCCTCACTGCAAAACAGGGCGAGCACAGCGCAACCCGAAGCTGTGGCCTCACCGGTTAAGGACAGCTCTATTCTTGTGTCCCCCTCGCCGTCTTCGAGGCCGGCTGCTCCGCCAGCACCACAGGTTCAACCTCCACGGGTTCAACAACCACAAGTTCAACAACCGCAGGTTCAGCAGCCGCAGGCGCAACCAGTGCAGGTTCCAGATGCCAGGCCCGCACCTCCCGTAGCTGCTCCTCCAGCAACCCAGCCGGCACCATCCGATATCCCGCCTTCATTTTCTGGCGCTGCCCAACAACAGCGATCCGTGCAGCAACAGTCACAACCACGGCAACAAGCAGAATTCAATGGCGCACCTCAACCCGAAGCCAGCCCTCCGCCACCGCCAGTGAAGAGGCGCGCGCCCGAACCCGCTCCAGGTTCAGCTCCGAACGGCGCTCCATATACCCAGGCGCCTCCTGCCCCATTGCCAAATGGAGCACCGCAAGCCGCGCCACAAGCAGCTCCTTACAATGATGCCATGATCGCACCCTGGCCGGATCCCGAAACAGCAGCACCTCCTCCCCCTCCCCCGCGTCCTATGCCGGGCACAGCGCCCGCACCAGGGAGGCAGCATCCAAATGAGCGCGGCCAGCCATCGGCTGCAGCCCAACCCGCTACCACGCCTGATGCAGTGGTTGAGGAAGGGCAGCTTATTGAGAATATCCCACGCAAAATGCGCGTCGGGGTTTCCGAGCAAATCGAGGTCCGTATCGCTCGTAACAGCGTACAAATTCCTGTCGACAACATGCGGGGCGGCGGAACCCCGCAAGGCCATAATCTATATGTCACCAAAGCCATGACAGTTCGCCTGCGTGCACCCAAAGGCGGCATACGAGTTGAAACAAGCTCGCCTGAAACTCAATGGATTGATAACGCGCTGGGACTTATACAGGACGATTTTGCGTCCTGGCGCTGGACCGTTACGCCCGACTTACGGGGCACCAGGAAGCTTCAGCTCGTTGTTTCAGCCCGTACAGTAGGCTCGGACGGAGTAACGGCAGAAACTGCGCTGCCCGATCAGGTTTTTGATGTGGTGGTGCGGATGAATTATGCTCGTACCGCCGCCCGTCTTGGTGGCTGGGCCGTTGCAGCTGCTGCTGGCGGAGCTATCACCGCATTTGGCGAAGAGGCCTATAAAAAGGTTATCGAGCTCGCTAATCTGATCTGAACAAACCCGCTCTCATCTGATCAAACTCACACTCCCCCCAGACTTATTTAATTTTAGGCCGGTCGCAAATATCATAAATTTCGGCCCGAAGTTCAGCCAGACCATCACTCTTGCGCGCCGAAGTCGCTATGACAAACGGGTGCGCGGCCGGCTGGGTAGAGAGTTTGCCTCCAACATTTTCGATCAGTTTTTCAAGAGCCTCTTTTTTGATTTTGTCGGCCTTGGTGAGAACTACCTGATAAGAAACCGCAGCTTCGTTCATCAAATCCATGATCTCAAGATCATTGTCTTTGATACCGTGTCGTGCATCAATAAGCACAAACACCCGTTTAAGAGAAACCCGTCCCCTGAGATAGCTCTTGATCAGCGAGGTCCATGCCTTAACCCGCGATTTCGACACCCGCGCATAGCCGTATCCGGGCATATCGACGATATATAGATCGCTCCCGCGCTCAAAAAAATTGAGTTCCTGCGTGCGTCCGGGTGTATTTGATGTGCGCGCGAGGCTTTTGCTGCCAACCAGGGCGTTGAGGAGGCTTGATTTACCGACATTCGAACGACCGGCAAAAGCGACTTCAACACGGTCCGCCACAGGCAGGTGTTTGAGCGCTACGACGCCCATGAGGAACGTCACCGGCTTGCGGAAAAACTTGAGGCCGCCCTCAAGGGCATCCCCATCAAACTCTCTTTGATAAATGGATGCCATATCAATCTTCGCCTAAATCTGCGAGCGCGTAAATGAAGCGGCCCGGGCAGAGGTTAAAGAGGCCAAACGCCTCAATCGCCGGTGTCTTTCTTGAGCCAGGAAAGGCTGTCTTTGATATTATCCCAAAGCTCGATCTTGGCGCCCGCACGGTGCATGATGTAGGACTGCTGAGCGATGGTAAGCACGTTATTCCATGTCCAGTAGATCACCAGACCGGCCGCAAAAGGTGCCAGAATAAATGTGAACATCAAAGGCATCCAGGCAAACATAACGCGCTGAATTTCTTCTGTAGGTTGCGGGTTTAGCCGCATTTGTAGCCACATGGATATCCCCATCATGATGGGCCAGGCGCCAATCATCAAAAATTGTGGAGAGTCAAAAGGCAGGAGGCCGAAGAGATTGAAAACCGAGCTCGGGTCGCGCGCGGACAGATCCTGGATCCAACCGAAAAACGGCGCGTGACGCATTTCAATCGTTCCGTAAAGCACTTTATAAAGCGCAAAAAACACCGGAATCTGAAAGAGGATCGGCACACAGCCCGACATCGGGTTGACCTTCTCGTCCTGATAAAGCTTCATCGTCGCTTCTTGCTGCTTCATGCGGTCATCCGCATAGCGCTCTTTAATTTTTGCCAGTTCAGGAGCCAGAAGCTTCATCTTGGTCATCGACTTGTATGACTTGTTATTCAGCGGGAAGAACAGGAGCTTCAAGAGCACCGTAACCGTCATGATCGCAATGCCGAAATTACCAAACAATTTGTTGAAATAGGCGAGCATATGGAAGATCGGCTTGGTAATGAAATAGAGCCAGCCCCAGTCGATCAGGAGATCAAATTTCTCAATTGTGAGGCTCTCGCCATAACCTTCAATCAGCGACGCCTTTTTGGCACCTGCAAAAAGATGGCTTTCAATTTTGTGGCTCCCGCCTTTGGGAATATTCACCCCTTCAAGGAGCATATTGGTCTGGTAGTAATCCCGGCCAGTATCATTATGCCCGGTGAAGCTAGCCTTATATTTTTTCTTTTGATCAGGAATAAGCACCGCAGCCCAATATTTATCGGTCAGGCCGATCCAACCGGTTTGTGCATCGAAGGCCATTTCTTTGTCTTCAAGAATATCGTCATAATCAATTTCCTGAAGCCCTTCCTCGCCCATAACCCCAACCAAACCTTCATGGAGAATATAAATACCGCTTGTCGAAGGCGTTCCGTGCCGCGCAACAAGCGAATAGGGGAACAGGGTGACATCCTTTGCACCCTGGTTCTCTACATTTTGTTCAATGGCGAACATGTAATTTTCATCGACGGAAATCGTCCGGCTAAAGACAAGTCCCTGACCGTTATTCCATTTGAGCGTAACCGGATTGCCGATATTCAGGGCGCCCTTGTTATCGGTCGTCCAAAGCGTATCGGGGCCTGGCACTTTCGTTTTGGCGTCATCGCCAAGCCAGCCAAAGTCGGAATAGTAAGGATTTTTGGAACCCGATGGAGAGAAGAGTGTAACTTCGGGGCTGCTTTTGTCGACGGTCTCCCGGTAGTCTTTGAGGATGAGGTCGTCAATACGCCCGCCTTTAAGCGCAATAGATCCTCTAAGTGTCGTCGTGTCGATTGCCACGCGAGGGCTGTCTTTGAGAACCACATCGCGTGGGCGCAATTTAAAAATGCTGATCTTACCGTCTTTGCTTGTGACTATCGTCTCGCTGGGTGAAGCAACACTTACTCCACCATTTGCCGCAGTTGCAGCTTCAGCCGCCTTTTTCTGCTCGAGCTGAACTTTCTCAATGGCCTGCCGACGGGCCTGTTCTTCTTCCAGCTTGGGGGTGGCATAAAAAATCTGCCAGGCGATCAGCACGATGACCGACAGGCTAATCGCCATAATATAATTTTTGGTATTTTCGTCCATGTTCGAGAGCCTGTTTAAAACCTGTATGCGCGCAACCCGCGCTTAAAATGTATGTCAGTGATGAATATAGTGTGAAGGACCGGTGCGGTACCCAATATCACCGTGAATTGGTGTCTCCCGAATTGCTTTCTCCCGGTTTGGGCTTCAGTTTGCCATGAACGCGCCGTAGTGCAAGTTTGAAATCCTTTGAAAGGTCTTCAAAACGTCGCTTTTCTACACCCTGTCGCGCAATCAACACATAGTCCACATGCGACCGGGACAGATGCATTGCGTCAATTCTAACGATCTCCCTCAATCGACGTTTGATACGGTTTCGCATGACGGCATTTCCGATCCGCTTTGTAACCGTAAAACCAACCCGTGCTCCCTCATGATCATACTTCGGGTCAGGGGGCACCACTCGTTTTTCCTGCTCTCCCGAACCTTGATGTCGCTTGAACCCGCGCGCCCGTCCTGCCTTTCGTGCCTTTCGTGCCTGTAATGTAAAGCCCGGCGTAACCCATCGAGCTCCACCTTTAACATGCAGAAAGTCGGCCCGTTGCTTTAAAGTTTCAAAATTCATCTAACTGAGGCCGGCCCTGTACCAATGAAACCATATAGCAATGAAACAATGGCAGGTGCCACACGATATCTTTGCCCCTTGGGCAAGTCATCCGCTCACCTGAATAACAGAGACCAAATAGCCGCAATTAAAGCTGCACCCGTAACAATATCAGTTCAACACTGCACATAATGCGCAGGCCCGACAAATATTATCTATGCAGAAAGGCGCTTGCGGCCCTTGGCACGCCGACGCGCCAGAACTTTGAGACCGTTTTTTGTTGAAAGCCTCGAGCGAAAACCATGACGGCGTTTTCGGACAAGAACACTTGGTTGATATGTACGTTTCACAATTGTCTCCATTGACTGAACAAATAAACCACTCGGCAATATGACACGAGAAGGCCAAAGTCAGCTATGCTAAAAAATGACGTGGATTGCTGGGCTTATAAGTCCCTTAGCCGATCAAGTCAATTATTTGGGTAAATAGATTTAACTGAATAATTTTTGCCAATTCTCAACTTTCATGACAACCCATCACAAAGACTTGAGAAGCTATTTCCTGAAGACAAAAAAACCTTATTATTTTGGGATGCATTTGGTGGTTGGATTTGTACTTTTTTCAGACAAATATTTCCACCAGCCCATTGAGATTATTCCACGGTTAGTTTGAGGCGAGGTAAAATTCATGATTGAGCACATTAAACCAAGGTCCTCGGCTTTTACTGGACCAAAGTCGGGCCAACATAGAGAGGGCTTGTCCAGGTCTGGCAGGGCCAGCAACCAGGCCACATCAGAGGTTCTCACCGCACCCATTGAACTTGCCGCCCGCACCTACCTCCCCTATCTCATGCTTCTATTCATTGTCAGTGTTTTGATAGCGACCACACCTGTGCGCGCCGGAGCGCTTGAAGATAAATTCCGCGCGTCAGACGAAAAATCCGCAATCCAGATAGATCATTCCCGCTGGCAGGCGCTTTTAAAGACCTATGTTAAAAAGGGAAGCGACGGGCTGAACCGCGTCAACTATGCGGCCTTTAAACAGATGGGTCGCAAAAGCCTCAAATCCTATCTCACCGATTTGCAGGCTGTAGACGTTGCAAAACTCAACAAGAACGAGCAGTTCGCCTATTGGGCAAATCTATATAATGCCCAGACCATAGAAATTATTCTTGCCCACTATCCCGTAAAATCCATTCGCGATATCGATATTTCACCTGGCATTTTTGCCGATGGCCCGTGGAAAAAGAAAGTATTGACCGTGGCAGGTGTCAAAATCAGCCTCGATGACATCGAGCATAAAATTCTGCGTGGCTTCTTCAAAGACCCCCGCATCCATTATGCTGTGAACTGCGCATCTGTTGGTTGCCCAAATCTCGGGCGAGAGGCCTTCACTGGTCCCCAAATTGAAAGTCAGCTGAATGCCAGTGCCCGCGCCTATGTCAATTCACCACGCGGCGTAAGTGTCAAAGGTCGTCGTATCACGGTGTCAAAGATATATAGCTGGTTTGATGAAGATTTCGGCAATAGTGAACGCGGCGTACTGGCCCATGTCCGCAAATATGCGGATTCTGATCTGGCAAAACAGCTTAAAGGGCTGGATGATATATATGACTATGATTATGACTGGAGCCTTAATGATTCACGCGCCCAGGGTCTATGACGTCGCTTGGAATATTGCCAAATCCACAGATCATACCTGAAACAGGAAAAGATTTATGAGTGAAACCCAATCCCGTAGTTCCAAAAAAGAATTGGAAAAAGGGTCGGAAAAAGGCTCGGCAAAACCAACCGGCGGTATAAGCCGATACTTGCCTCTTCTGGGCCTGGGCGCGGTTGCTGCGCTGGTCGTATCCCAAGGCTGGCACAAATATCTCAGCCTAGAAGTGATCGCCCAAAACCACGACGCACTGACATCATATATCTCCGCAAACCTATTCCTCGCACTGCTTGCGTACACGGCTATATATATTGGCGTCGTCGCACTTTCCCTGCCCGGCGGTGCAGCACTGACCCTTGCCGGAGGCTTGCTGTTTGGGTGGAAAATAGCTGGCCCGACAACCATAATCGCGGCGACCATTGGTGCAACCATCCTCTTCGTTATCGCCAAGACAGCCCTCGGCGAGACCCTGGCTGCTCGCGCCGGACCCTGGCTTTCCAAATTGCGCGATGGTTTCAAGGAAAACGCCTTAAGCTACCTGCTTTTTCTCAGGCTTGTTCCAGCCTTCCCTTTCTGGCTGGTAAATCTGGCACCCGCACTCCTGGGTGTACCCTTTGGAACCTATGTGGCAGGAACCTTTTTCGGCATCATCCCCGGCACCATGGCGTTCTCATTCCTCGGCGCAGGTTTTGGCAGCGTCATAGAGGCCCAAAAACAATCTTATGCCGATTGTCTCGCAGCCCAATCGCCGAATGCGGCAGGTGAATGCCAATTCACTCTCGACACAAGTGCACTGGTAACAACCGAACTATTGCTCGCTTTTGCAGCATTGGGTGTCGTTGCTTTAATACCGGTACTTATCAAGAAATTTTCGAACAGGTCATCAGCAACTCAAGCGTGACGCAATTATTGCCAGCATATACAACAAATAAATCAATCAATTAAAGCGCTGACATTCTTCTCTGAAAGTTTAAACTAGTGCATGTTCAGCAATAAGTGGGAACCGGTTTTCACTAAATCAGAGATCTCCCCTGCCCTGTTTCCCCATGAATACGATACCGCACACTAAGTGTGCGGGTGAACAGGGCGGGTAGGGCATCTAGATGCCGCGGTCGGGGCAAAATAATATGATCAGGCAGCAATGCCTGTTTCGATGGTCACCAACGAAAAGACATAACGACAAAAAAACACCTGAAACGGGAACAAATCATGAGCGAAGTTTTAAAGCCAGATCTATGTGTAATCGGTGCCGGATCGGGCGGCTTGTCAGTAGCCGCCGCCGCGGCCTCATTCGGTGTTGATGTGGTCTTGATCGAAAAAGGCAAAATGGGTGGCGATTGCCTGAACTACGGTTGTGTCCCATCCAAAGCCCTGATTGCGGCGGGCAAGCGGGCCCATCAAATGCGCACGGCGCAGAAATTTGGCATCATATCAACCAACCCTTCAATAAATTACGCAGCTGTCCACCAGCATATTAAGGACGTTATCGCGGCCATCGAGCCAAACGACAGTGTCGAACGTTTCACCGGTCTTGGGGTCAAGGTGATCGAGGCCCCCGCCCGGTTTGTTGATCAAAATACCGTGCTCGCCGGAGATTATGAAATTACCGCCCGCCGGATAGTAATCGCCACCGGTTCCTCACCCATGGTGCCCCCGATTGCCGGGCTGGACACCGTCCCCTATTTCACCAATGAAACCATATTCGAAAACAAATCCCCCCTGGACCACCTTATAGTTATAGGTGGCGGTCCCATCGGCATAGAGCTGGCCCAGGCGCATCGCCGTCTTGGCAGTCGCGTGACAGTCATTGAGGCGATGAAGGCGCTGGGTAAGGACGACAAGGAATTAACCGACATCCTTTTGAAAAGCCTGATCTCTGAAGGTATCGAAATTCGCGAGGGCGCGCGGGTCGAGGGTGTTGCGGCGAATGGCGATAATATAATCGTTAGAATTTCGGAAAATGGCGTGGATAGCGAAATCGAAGGCAGTCACATACTGGTGGCCACAGGCAGAAAACCAAACATCGATGATTTGAGCCTCGCCTCAGCAGATATAAAATACGATCACCGGGGCATCAAAGTCTCCAAAGGCCTCAAGACATCAAACAAACGGGTCTACGCTATCGGCGACGTCATCGGCGATTTGCAATTCACCCATGTTGCCAATTATCACGCTGGCCTGGTTGTCCGGAATGCACTTTTCCGCATGCCGGTTAAGGTCAATAATGACATAATACCATGGGTGACGTTCACCGATCCTGAGCTTGCACATATCGGCCTGGCCGAAGACGAGGCGCGCAAGCGCCACAAGGATATCAACGTCCTGAGATGGACATATCAGGAAAACGACCGCGCCCAGGCAGAGCACGCGACCAGTGGTGCCGTCAAAGTTATTACCAAAAAGAACGGTCAAATACTGGGTGCCACCATAGTCGGCGAACACGCCGGCGAAATTATTCAGATGTGGGCACTGGCCGTTTCAAAAAAACTTAAAATTGGTGCAATGGCGGGCTATGTTTCCCCTTATCCTACGTTCAGCGAAATCAACAAGAGAGCGGCGATTGTTTACTATCTTCCAAAACTATCCAATCCGTTCATCCAGAAAGTTATAGGCTTTCTGGCAAAACTTGGATAGCGACACGCCATTGTTTGGCCCCGCGCGTCATTAACCGAAACTCAGGATGACATGATGTCACGAGAACCTGAAAAACAGCAATTTCAAAATGCCACGGAGGAGGTTTCGGCCCCCCAGTCAAAACGCGTGGCGGGTCAGCTTGGCCTCTCTGGAAAATTGCTTATGCTGACGGTCCTGTTCGTGATGATTGCCGAGGTTTTGATCTTCTTGCCCTCAGTTGCCAACTTCCGCGTCAACTGGCTGATGGAACGCCTTGCCGCCGCACAAATCGCGTCTTTGGCAGCCGAAGCCGCGCCGGGTGGTGAACTGCCTTCCATGCTCAAGGACGAGCTTTTGAAGTCGGCCATGGTACGTGCCGTTGCTCTCAAGCGCGGCGATGAGCGGCGCCTTATACTGCAGACCCAAATGCCATCTGCGATTGATGGCCACTATGATTTGCGTAAAAGCTCGCCCATTAGCCTTATTATGGATGCCCTCGCTGTCTACGGAAGAGATAAGGACCGCATCATTCGTGTAATCGGTCAGCCGGGATTTGGCGCTGGCGAATTTATCGAGATCGTCATATCAGAAGCGCCGCTCAAGTCAGCCATGGTGAAATTCGGACTGAATATTCTGGTGCTTTCCATCATCATCTCGATGATCACTGCGGCTCTTGTTTACCTGGCGCTGAACTGGCTACTCGTCAGACCAATGATGAATATTACGCGCAGCATTGTACGCTTCAGCGAGAACCCGGAAGACATAAACCGCATCATCGAACCCACTGGCCGCACAGATGAATTGGGCATTGCCGAAAAAGAACTTGCCACCATGCAGGCGGATCTTGCCCAGCTCCTGAAACAGAAAAATCATTTGGCGGCACTCGGTCTGGCGGTTAGTAAAATCAATCACGACCTTCGCAACATGCTTGCCAATGCGCAGCTGATATCCGATCGGTTCGGAACCGTTCAGGAGCCGGTCGTGCAGCGCTTTGCTCCAAAGCTGATTAAGTCTCTTGATCGCGCTATCGCCCTATGTACCGATACTTTGAAATATGGTCGCACCAATGAGGGGGCGCCCGAACGCACACGCTTTGCATTAGCACCATTGCTGGATGATATTGCCGAAGGTCTCGGCCTGCCGCGCAATGGCGGTGCCATGCCCGTTGGCTGGACTGTTAAGCTCGACCCTGATCTCAACGTAAGCGCTGACCGGGATCAACTATTTCGCATCCTGAGCAATATATGCAGAAATTCCGTCGAGGTAATGAACGCCATCCCGCAACCGGGCAATGAAGTTTGTGTCACTTCCTGGGATGAGCAGCGGGAGTTGGCGTCACAAACGATAATAGAGATATCCGATACCGGACCAGGTGTACCTGAGAGGGCGAAGGCACATCTCTTTGAGGCATTTCAGGGTTCTGCTCGCGCCGGAGGAACGGGACTTGGTCTGGCCATTGCAGCAGAACTGATACGCGCTCATGGTGGCGAAATCGAACTCATGGACTCCGAGCGAGGTGCGCGGTTCCGCCTGACATTACCCGGTTAATTTCTCAGCCCTCACCGCCACAGCCTAACCACCTCACGCGAGGCCCGCGCAGGCCCGACCATAGCGAGGAATAGCGTTGAGCGAAAAATCCTTAGAACGAAAAAACTGATAGTCATTAATAGCACTTATTGCGCTCCGCAGCCTTTACGATGGTTAAGAATTAAACCTCAACAAAATCCCCTCTTGATTGGTGCGGCGTTTCAATGTAGTTGAGAGAGCTTATTCGCGATCTCATTGTGGAATTTTGAGATTTGATCCCCAAAATATTGCCTCCTGGAACCTCGGACTTGTAGTCTGAGCATTCATCCGGGCGGTATGGGATCGGTTAAAATTCCACTATTATCCGGAGATCGCTTGGCGCCGGTAGCTCAGCTGGATAGAGCACCAGACTACGAATCTGGGGGTCGGGGGTTCGAATCCTCCCCGGCGCGCCACTTTTTCCCAATAAAATCAAAATCTTAAGTTGGTAGCTTCCACATCTTGTCTTGATTGAGGTAGCACATAGGTAACAATATCGCCGCGCTGCAATCCTAGTTTAATATGCCCCTAAATCACCACTTATTACGTTACATGCGTTCTATATATCACTGCGTTTCATCTCATCAGGCTTATTTCTATCGAAATTGTCCTAAACTCAAGTAAAGCTCGAATGAACTGCTATTAGGTTCAGGGAATTTCATGGGCATTAGCAATATATAATTTGCCAAGCTTGTTGATCGAAGTCTATCCAGTATTGCAACAGCCTCAGAATTCCTCGTAATAAATGCATAGCCACAACATTCCAATTTCTGCCAGTTCTGACATGACCTTGGTACCTATACCATGCCTTCATGATCAATGATCCGCGACAGAGAAGCGCTGGGTAGCCAGGTGCGATTTTGTGGTGTCCAGAATGGTTGGAAATGCGAAAAACAGGCTCTTCCGTTTACTGGGATATACCGACCGTGCACTGATCATACGTCTGAATGGTGCTGTTGACCCTACCCGGAAGAAAGTGATTAATATTAGCGTTGCGCGAGTTCGACCGCTTATGTACAAATGCCTACAAATAGGTTTGATTATTCCAAATCGCGATGTGGTATCTGAGGAAGTTTCCGTATCTTCTCTAAAGATTATCTTGTCGCAATGCTAACGTTCGTCTTTTTTGTGAACCGAGATGTTATCGAGGAAAATTACTTGATCATATTTAAACGAATCCAATGTCGTCGTTCGCATTATATCGCCGCATTCTTGGCGGCCCTACTCATAGTTGTCGTACAGGTTTTTAGCAAACCGGAAAAAACTCCGGTAGCTGATGAGTTTATTTATTTGAAGATTACATCCGACCTGATAACTAGCGGTACTTATTCCGATGGTCCATTTGCCCACAATCGCGATAAAATCGTATCTGGAAGGTTTTTTTCACCTCTATACCCCGGTTTTTTACTGTTGATCGCTGGAATGGATGAAAATGTTTCGACGGCAATCTTGTGCGATGACAAAAGGTTGAAGCAGAATGAATGTAGTGGCAATTTTCAAAAAATTGTTGCTGTTCAAGTGTTCTTGGCGGCTCTTTCACTGTTGTTCATTTTTATTATTGCAGAATCACTTTCCAGCTCTTTCATCGTTGCTTGGCTGGCCATGTGCATTGCGGTTGCGACCGGTGAATTCGGATATTTTGCTCGGACATATCTGACAGAAAACCTAGCCTTTTTTAGCTTTTACGGACTGCTTTTATTTCTTGTTTTAGGGGTTATGAAGCATAGGGCTTATCTTTTTCTTATTGCCGGTCTGTTTGCCGGATTTGCTATCTTATCGCGTCCTTCATATGCATATCTCTATTATCTGCTGATCCCAACTCTGTTCGTCTTATTGATTTGGGTAAAAAAACTTTCGCCCATCCAGGCAACAAAAACAGCCGGGATGTTTGCCTTTGGGGGTATTATTGTATTGGCCCCGTGGATGATACGTAATTATATGCTTTTTGGTGATATGGCTATAACCCGGGGATATGGGGAATTCATTCTGCTTCAGCGTCTAGCATATAACTCAATGAGTTGGCCTGAATGGGGAGTGTTTTTCATTTGGGGTTTGCCGGATTTTGGGGATGGTATGTCAAAGATGCTTTTTTCTCAAAACTTGTGGGAACGCCTAGATTACTATCACAAAGGTGTTTCGACCTATTATAATATCGGAAACAGTTCAGCATGGCGCAATCAGTTGCTTCCCGCGGCAATAACAAATGATCAGCACCTGAGCCATCTCATCAAAACCTATATTTTAGGTGATTTATTCAAACATGTAATGGTCACCGTTCCGCTCGCTTTGCGCGGGATGTGGGCTGGAAAATACTTAGCACTATTAGGTGTGGCGTTTGCCTGGCCGGTAGGTCGTCTGATGATGCAGAAAAAACATCTTACCCCTTATCTTTTGCTCCTCCTGCCTCCATTGTTCATGGTAGGGTTGCATGGTTTTGTTTCGGTCAATGTGGTGCGCTACAATGTGCCCATGATTGCTGTTTATTCAGTAATTTGCGCAATCTTTATTCGCCACCTAATCTATATTTCCCCTCGACTATCTTCCGTTGCTTTGCGACTTGAGGGGCGTTTGGAACCAAAACGGTCAAAGTGAGTGGTATTGTGAGTTATTTCTGGCCTTTACTCTTTACGATTTTGATGACTGCGGGGCAGTTTCTGTTTAAGAAAGCAGCGCTGGCGTCGCAAGCTGATAGTTTTATTCTAAGCATCATGAATGTATGGATGTTTTTTGCTATTATTTTTTATGCGGTTGCGACCTTGCTCTGGGTGTGGATTTTGAAACATTTGCCGCTGAGCGCTGCCTATCCCTTTGTGGCACTGGCTTTTATACTGGTGCCTATCGGTTCGGTTTATTTTTTTGATGAAATACTCAGTATGCGATACATGTTAGGCTGTCTGTTGATTGTGGGTGGTATCATTCTATCCGTTACTTGAATAAGAAATTGTCGAATAAATACCGCCAGTCCGAAAGCAGTTTGATGCAGAAATACGATAAAATTGCCGTGGTCATTCCCTGCTATAAAGTCGAACAGCATATTCTACCTTTGCTGGAGAAAATTCCGCCGCTGGTCGAGAAAATATATTGTGTTGATGATGCCTGCCCAAATGGAACAGGAAAACTGATTAAACAAAATTGTCGCGACTCTCGTGTCATTGTGCTGGCACATGATGAAAACAAAGGTGTGGGCGGAGCCGTCAAGACGGGGTATAAGGCGGCCTTTGATGATGGTTGTTCAATAGCCGTTAAAATCGATGGTGACGGGCAAATGGACCCCGCCTTGATCCCGCATTTTATAGACCCAATCATCAAGGGGCAGAGCGATTACACCAAGGGAAACAGGTTTTATACGCTGGACGATACCAAAGAGATGCCAGTGATGCGTCTTATTGGAAATGCATTGCTGAGTTTCATGGCCAAGCTTTCAACCGGATACTGGAATTTGTTTGATCCAACAAACGGCTATACCGCGTTCCATCTGTCGTTGTTAAGGGTGATGCGGCTAGATAAAATATCAGATCGTTACTTTTTTGAAAGCGATATGCTGTTTCGGCTAAATATCAATCGCTGCCTAGTCACAGATATCCCCATGCGCGCCCACTATGGTACAGAACGCTCCAACTTGCGGATAAATAATATAATCTTTCCCTTTATCCGCGGACATTTTAAAAATTTGTTCAAGCGCTTGTTTTACAATTATTTTCTTCGTGATTTTCAGGTAGCTTCCATCGAATTTATCCTTGGGCCGTTGTTATTAATATGCGGCGCGACTTATGCCTGGTATCAATGGAACCTTGCGCTTAGCAGTGGTATTGCGGCAACTCCGGGCACTGTCATGATTGGTGCGCTGCAAATAATCATAGGCATGCAGTTTATTCTTTCGGCATTGAATTTCGATTTGCGCAATATTCCCAATAGTCCGTTACACCCTGCTTTAGCTGATCCGACCAATGAAGAGAATGAGCAATCCCCCTCACCTGGAAAGTTTCTTGATGATTGATATCCACTCCCTACTTGCCAGCTATCCTCGCAAGCGGCCACCGCTGACACCTGAGCATGAAGTTATTTATGAAAAAGAATATAAACTTAATCGAGAAGGTGAGCGAGCTATTGAAGGACTGGCCAAAAGGCTGGAAGGCTGGATGCATGGCAAAATCGTGACAACAACAGGCTCTACACTGGAGCTGGGGGCGGGGACTCTCAACCATCTGAAACATGAAAAAAAGCTTGATAAATATGATGTTGTTGAGCCATTTGTGGCACTCTATCAAAATAGTGAGAGGTTGGAACAAGTCAGTACAGCATATACTCAGCTCTCGGATATTTCTGGAGAAAAAAAATATGAGCGAATCATTTCCATTGCCGTCTTGGAACATATGACCGATTTGCCCCGTGAACTGGCTCTTTGCTGCCGACACCTTGTAAGTGACGGGGTGTTTCAGGCCGGTATCCCCAGCGAAGGTGGTTTTTTATGGTGGATGGGATGGCGCAGCACTACAGGCCTGAGTTATTGGCTACGCAATAGATTGGATTACGGCACGGTAATGAAGCATGAGCATGTCAATACGGCTCCCGAGATTATCAGCCTTGTCAAATATCTATTTTCCGATGTCAAAGTGTGCCGATTCCCGACACCAATGCACAATTTTAGTCTTTATGCCTACATTGAAGCTCGTAATCCGATTGATGCGCGTGTTACTGAGCTGCTTTAAAAAGAAGATTTTCCTCACCATAGATCATTATAATTGCACGCGGTGAGCATGTTTATGTAACGTGATCCGTGTGAACATTTATCAACCTGCAAAACCGCCGCTATAGCCCCCAACAGTAACCATCAGCAACTGACCGTGTGTTAAATTCTCAAAAGCTGACGATCGGCAGACACCACATGGGGCAAGTCGCCATGCACACTATTGGTCCTTTCCAGTCCATTGGATAGTCACGGCATCAGGACCGTTGGTAGGGTGAGATCAGACGTTAGCTGACTAATTGTCTGTTAAGCACTGAAGAGCTGACGCTGCAGCGGACTTGCAGCAAGGCCGTAGTTGGCCCAACTCGACCGTCGGGCATTTGGCAGAAGCTATACAGGATGGGACATTCATTAGGTGAACCGCGACAAGTTGGCTACGGCCGCTATTGGCAAAAGCTGACTTATTATTGCCTTTTGGCATCGACGCGATGTGCCATGAGCAGATGTGGCTGTACGGATCATTCTGCTCCCCTACACAGCTTTCTAAAAGCCGCAAAGTTTCAAGAAATTACTTAACCGGGTTCACATTATCAGAAGGCAAAATTTTGAAACGACACCTCTTCCCGCCGGTTGCCATGCAGCAGACACGTTGAATTTTGCTGTCCAGAAGAGACGACAGTAGCGACATATCCAGTTCACAGACTTCGTCATTCTTGTAAGCAAGATTATGGAAGATGCAATTATAGGCGTCAATCATCGGAAGTTCACCCGGCTTACCTAACTCAAGGCGGGCTTCATATCCCAACTCCTGCATGATAAACACGGTCATTTCAATTTGCTCACTCAGAGACTTGTTTTTAAGCGCATCTTTTTTCGTTTCGGAAAGCGAGACACCGAGTTCGTGCAGATACTCAACCAGTCCTTCGGAACCAATCTTCTCTCGGATAAGATTGATCAGCATATCGGCGAAAAGGCTGTAATGTTTGGGAAACAGGTGAACACCTTTGTCCGTAAGAACATAGGCCGTTCCAGGCCGTCCTCCTGTTTGTATTGTGGCCGATCTGACCAAATAACCATCGCGCTCCAGAATTGTCATATGTTGATGAATAGCGCTTCTGGATATTTTTAAAGGCTGGGCAAATTGATCAACCGTCATGCCTCCTTTTTCCTGCACAAGTAGTTGCAATATCATTTGCTGCTTCTCGCTAAACACTGCAATGCTCATTATATCCCCTATCCTGACCAATGTTGCAGTTCTGGTTAACTCCTCAATAATAACCAAAACACTACGGAATTTTATAGAAAACTCTAGCTGTATTTTATTTGCTACCTGGGCAAACCGCTTTTTCAGAAGAGAGAGGGTTCCCTTAACAACAGTTTAACATCTTTATACAGTTATTAATTGACAAAGTTTTTTATCCTCCTATCCTAAGAAAAATTCTGTTGGATTAGTGGCGCCTGTTTTCACCAATATTGAAGGTCAGGTGCCCGGGAGGAAATCATGAATTATACGAAATTCGCCGGCGTTTTTATCCTGGGTATTTCATTTGTTTGCGCATCGACAGAATTAACACGGGCAAGGGAACCTGGCGCGTCGACCGAAGTAGCAACGGGCGCGCATCATAAATTCAAAATGACCATTGAGGAGGTGACAATACAAGTCGCCCCGAAATTAAAATACAAAGTGTTCGCCTATAATGG
>Ga0209633_10001691_pt1 | contig 22237 bp, 15 predicted proteins | sample Cruoilmetagenom1_FD_187290 | JGI IMG/M metagenome (GOLD analysis project Ga0209633, IMG submission 187290) | Oil polluted marine microbial communities from Coal Oil Point, Santa Barbara, California, USA - Sample 1 (SPAdes) (version 2) | ecosystem: Environmental > Aquatic > Marine > Oil seeps ... | reverse complement strand
GATAGCAACCATTCCTGCATTTTACGTAATATCACAGATACCGCTGGATAAAGACTTTGGGAGATTAAAACGGGAGGATAATACCTAGAAACTAGTCTGAGAATAACTTTGGCTGATGCTAAAAACTAGAAATGCCCCCCCCCCCGGGTTTTTAGTATCAGCAGTTTAATTGAAGCTCCTTCTTTGCTAATAATGATGACTGATTTCAAGCCTTCAAAATCCATTTCTTTAAATATAAATTCAAACATTCCAACTAATAGATAATATTGCTTCCAGTTTTATACATTTTCCTCAGTTTCTTCAACACAAATAAAAAAAGCGATCACTTTCGTAATCGCTTTAAAATATGGTGGGCCCGGGAGGACTCGAACCTCCGACCAATAGATTATGAGTCTACTGCTCTAACCAACTGAGCTACAGGCCCTTGATTTAACAAGTTTCAACTTGTCTGAATGAAGAATTAGGAAGCGCCTATATCCTTATCCATTTCAAGGAAGCTGCGTAGCATATCTGATCGGCTTGGATGACGCAATTTTCTTAGTGCTTTTGCTTCAATTTGTCTGATTCGCTCGCGTGTAACATCAAATTGTTTGCCCACTTCCTCTAGTGTGTGATCGGTATTCATATCGATACCGAAACGCATCCGTAAAACCTTGGCTTCACGTGGGGTTAAACTTCCAAGCACGCCACGGGTACTTTCGCCTAATCCTGTCGAGGTTGCAGAGTCAACCGGAGACTGTACATTGCCGTCTTCAATAAAGTCACCTAGGGATGAATCTTCATCATCTCCAATTGGTGTCTCCATTGAGATCGGCTCTTTGGCGATTTTCATGACCTTGCGAACCTTGTCTTCTGGCATTTCCATTTCTACGGCGAGTTCTTCAGGAGTTCCTTCACGACCTTTTTCCTGTAATAACTTGCGCGAAATACGATTCAGTTTATTGATGGTTTCAATCATATGCACAGGGATACGAATGGTTCTTGCCTGATCCGCAATTGAGCGAGTAATCGCCTGACGAATCCACCAAGTTGCATAGGTTGAGAATTTGTAACCACGACGGTATTCAAACTTATCTACCGCTTTCATTAAACCGATATTGCCTTCCTGAATTAAATCGAGGAATTGCAGTCCACGATTTGTGTATTTTTTGGCAATGGAAATAACCAGACGCAGGTTAGCTTCTACCATTTCTTTTTTAGCACGACGTGCCTTTGCTTCACCCACCGAGACAATCCGGTTGATATTTTTAATGGTAGTAATGCTGAGACGGGTCTCCCGCTCTATTTTCTGCAGTTGATTCTGATTAAAAGAAACATCTTCAATGTAAGGCTCAAGCGCTTCTTTTTGTTTTGGTTTCTTGGCAATATAGTCTTCAAGCCAGTCAGTATTTGTTTCATTCTTGGGAAAGCTGGTAATGAAATCTTTGCGCGGCATGGCTGCTTTTTGAACACAAAGCTTCATAATCTGACGTTCATAGCCACGAATACGCTCAATAATATCGCGCATCTGACCACCAAGCGTATCAATTACAGGCTGTGTTAATTTCAATTCCATTAGCTTCTTGCCCTGTTCGGCGCGAAGTATATCAAACTGTTCCAGATCATCATTTTCACAAGCCTGACAGGCTTGAACATAAAACTCGTTTAATGCACCAAACTTTTCCTGTGCGATTTCTGGATCTGGCCCGAGATCTTCTGGCTCTTCTTCCTCTTCCTCTTCACCGGCCTCAGCTCGCTCTGCTTTCTTCTTCTCGGCTTCTTCTTTGGACTCAGGCGTGACAATAGGAGCAGGCTCTGGTATTACATGTCGTTCAGCATTCGGATCGATAAAATCTGAAATCAAGTCTGTGAGGCGCTTTTCTTCTGCTTCAACTTTTGCATAAAAATCGAGCAAGTATTCAGTTGACGCAGGTAGCTCTGACAAGGCGGTGAGTACTTCAAACAGGCCTTCCTCAATACGGATAGCAATTTCGATTTCGCCTTCACGGGTGAGCAGTTCTACCGTACCCATTTCACGCATATACATACGTACTGGATCGGTAGTACGACCAAAGTCATTATCCACACTGGTAAGTGCAGCAGCCGCTTCTTCTGCGGCTTCATCATCGGTATCGGTAGTTTCTTCCGCTAGTACCAAAGTATCTTCATCAGGTGCTTTCTCATAGACCTTAATGCCCATATCACCAATTGTGGTTACAATTTCCTCAATCTGCTCTGGATCAACTATCGAATCTGGAAGATGATCATTTACTTCCGCATAGGTTAGATAGCCCTGCTCCTTACCTTTAAGAATCAGTGCTTTAAGCCCTGTTGCCTCAGTTGATGTATCCTGTAAAGCCACGTCTCCTTTAGCTTCAACTGTCTCTATGTTATCAACAGCTTTGGATTTATTATCAACCTTGGTCTTGGGAGTAGTTGTCTTTTTTGTCATAGGTTTATTTACGCTTAAAATGTATTCAATGCTAACAATCAAGATGCGGCATTCAATAAAAAAATATTAATCCACCATTATAGCACAGTTTTATATCTTGCAATGTATCTACATTGAGAGAGAACGTGCTATAAAACGTTTCGGAATTGACAGATAAGATAGGGGTGAAATTTCAAATTTAAAGCTTATATGTACAAAAAAACTAGACTGGGTTCTGGAGTAACATTAATAATGCCTGTTTATCCTCATCGTCAAGTCCCTGCGTACGTTCTTTGTGCAGCAAGCTTTCAATTTTAATTTCATTGGCCCTTTTACGAATTTGTCGTATGCAGTCCTGGAATTCGCTGCGCAAGATGTCTTCATCATCAGACTCTGGCTGCCATTTCATCAGGTGTGTTAGAGGGGCCTCTAATTCTGTGTTTCTCCACCTTTCCAAAAGAGCCACTGGTTTTACATTCGGGCTCTCCTGTATTGCTTCAATGAGTGTAGTCAATAAATCTGATCCTGGCAGTTTTGATAGTGCTATTTTTTCGATATTTTCGACAAACTGCACCAATGTCGGCTCAGATAACAACAATGTGATCGCATAACGAACCGGTGTCTGCCTGACTTCACGGTTGCTTAGACGCGATGTTAGGGCTTTGGGTTCATCCTGATTTGATATTATTTGTCTTTGTCTTAACGTTTTTTCTTCAATATTAGTAAGCTTGGATAATCGGCTTATTAATTGATCTTTTATAAGCGTATCCGGCATCCCCTGCAGTAGTTTTGACGCTTCTTGTATAAAACGCGACCTGCCTTCATCAGAACTTATATTAAAGCGTCCATGCAGGCTTTCGACAAAGTAAGCGGTAAGAGATTGTGCATCATCATAGGATGCCTCAAAAGCCTCTTTGCCGATTTTACGAATCTGTGTATCCGGGTCTTCACCGTCGGGTAAAAATAAAAAACGGATCTCTTTGCCATCCTGCATAATTGGCATGGCATTTTCAACCGCGCGCCAGGCAGCTTCGCGCCCTGCTCTATCACCATCAAAGCAGAAAATGATTTCAGGAACCGCCCGAAATAATAGCTTTAAATGCTCTTGTGTAGTTGCCGTACCCAATGTGGCAACCGCATAAGAAACCCCAAATTGTGCCAGTGCTATAACATCCATATAGCCTTCAACCACAATGATACGCTCCAGCTTCTGGGTGTTTTTACGTGCCTCATAAAAGCCATAAAGCTCGCGTCCTTTATGAAATACAGTGGTTTCAGGTGAATTGATATATTTAGGTAGATCATCACCCAGAACTCGACCACCAAAGCCGATGGTCTGGCCTTTGCGATTACGAATCGGAAACATAATGCGATCACGATAACGATCATAGGTTTTAATATTATTGGGATCATCTTCATTTTTGATGATCAGCCCTGAATCAACTAATTGTTGCTCGGGATAGTTTTTTAAGAAAGGTTTATAAAGATTATCCCAGCCCGCTGGAGAATAGCCGATAGCAAATTGTTTGCTGACTTCGGCGCTCAGATCTCTATCTTTTAAATAGGAGCGCGCTTTATCAGAACCCTGAAGTTGTAACTGATAAAAATCACTGGCATCCTGTAGCAATGTAAATAAATCTTTACTACGCTGGCGTTGCTCATCCGTTGGAGCCTTGCCACCCTTCTCACGTGGAACAATGATCCCCATGGAATCTGCAAGTGATTCTATCGCTTCTACAAAATCCAGATGTTCATAATCCATTAAAAATGAAAGCGCAGAGCCGTGAACCCCACATCCGAAACAGTGGTAGAACTGTTTGTTCGGACTTACTGTAAAAGAAGGAGTTTTCTCATTATGAAAAGGACAGCAGGCAGTATATTCGCGTCCTTTCTTTTTTAAGGGAACACGTGCATTGATAACATCAACAATATCTGCTCTGGTGAGCAGGTCATCAATAAATTCACGGGGTATGCGTCCAGATGCCATAACGGATTACTGATATCAAAAAGTGGGGGGGGTGCCATATAATAAAACAGTGTTTTTATTATATGGCACCCCCCCCACTTTTTTGTATTGGCTAGATTTGTTTGACTGACCTAGCAAGGTAGTCCTGTATAACCCATTAGATAATCATCTATAGCATGTGCACATTGACGACCTTCACGAATCGCCCACACAACCAGAGACTGACCACGGCGCATATCGCCTGCGGCAAAAACCTTATCCAGCGAAGTGTAATAAGCTTCAGCGCCTTCGGTTTCACCTTTGACATTGCCACGCGCATCCAGCTCCACACCTAGCTCTTCTAGCATGCCGGACTGCACTGGATGTACAAAGCCCATTGCCAAGGTCACGATATCGGCAGGCAATTCAAATTCAGAGCCTGCTACTTCGCTCATCTGCCAGTTTCCATTCTCGTCTTTATTCCATTCTACCTTAATGCATTTGACTGCTTTCAGATTACCATTGCCATCATCTATAAATTCTTTGGTGCCCACAGAAAACATGCGTTCACAACCTTCTTCCTGAGAAGTTGAAGTACGCATTTTATTAGGCCAGTCCGGCCACACCATGCCCTTATCTTCTTTTTCAGGTGGACGTGGCATGATCTCAAGCTGGGTCACTGATTTTGCACCATGACGAGTGGAAGTGCCGATACAGTCAGAACCAGTATCACCACCACCAATAACCACTACGTGCTTGTCTTTTGCGGAGATTACCTGATCTTCGCCATGCACGCCTTGCACCCACTTTGTATTAGCTTTGAGGAAATCCATGGCGAAATAAACACCTTTTAAATCCCGACCTTTAATCGGCAGGTCGCGAGGTTTCTCAGAACCACCCGTGAGTGCCACTGCATCGAATTCCTCAAGTAATTGTTTCGCCGGAATATCAACGCCGATATGCGTATCAACACGGAACTCGACACCTTCGGCAGCCATTTGCTGCATGCGTCTATCAAGAAGCTTTTTATCCAGTTTGAAATCAGGAATACCAAAACGCATCAAACCACCAATGCGTGATTCTTTTTCAAAAAGTACTACTTCATGCCCAACTCGCGCCAACTGCTGAGATGCCGCCATGCCCGCCGGGCCAGAACCGACAACGGCTACTTTTTTGCCCGTTTTATGCTCTGCTATTTCAGGTTTAACCCAGCCGTTTTCAAATCCTTTATCAATAATCGCATTCTCAATAGTTTTGATCGTAACCGAATTATCATTGATATTTAAGGTACAAGATTCCTGACACGGCGCCGGGCAGATTTTGCCGGTTATTTCTGGGAAGTTATTGGTGGAATGCAGTGTATTTAAAGCATCCTGCCATTCACCGTGATAAACCTGATCATTCCAGTCTGGAATGAGATTATTGACCGGACAACCACCATCGGGGCCATCGTGACAAAAAGGTATACCACAATCCATGCAACGCGCACCCTGAATTTGCAATTCTTGTTCATCCAGCGGAATTACAAATTCATGAAAATGAACAATGCGCTCACCAACTGGCGCATAGCTTCTATCATGGCGTGCGTATTCTTTAAATCCTGTTGCTTTTCCCATTTCCTAATCTTTCCTTTTACGCTGCCGCTTTGTTGGAGCTGCTGTCTTGTTTTTCCAATGCGTTTTTATAATCCACAGGCATCACCTTTAAAAACTTGGGTAAATACTCACTCCAATTATCCAAAATCGTCTGAGCACGTTTAGAGCCTGTATATTTCTGATGATTTTCAATCAGTGCTTTTAAGCGAGTCTCATCTGCCTGCAAGAAGTCAGTAACATCCACATTGCCATCATCTGGGCTTATTGATTGTAGCTCTACCATTTCCTTATTACACAAACTGTCAAAGTTTTTATTCTCATCCAGAACATAGGCAAATCCACCTGACATTCCAGCCGCAAAATTGCGCCCAGTTTGACCAAGACAAACCACGATTCCACCTGTCATATATTCACAACCGTGATCACCCACGCCTTCTACTACGGCTGTGGCACCAGAGTTTCTTACACCGAAACGCTCACCACCGACACCATTAAAATAAGCTTCTCCAGCAATCGCACCGTAAAGAACGGTATTACCAACAATAATATTTTCTTCTGCTTTTTCAATTTTACAGTCCACAGGAGGATAGATGATAATCTTGCCGCCTGATAAACCTTTACCAATATAATCATTGCCATTACCCGCAAGCTCCAACGTTACGCCTTTAGTAACCCACGCACCAAAGGATTGACCTGCAGTTCCAGATGCTTTGATATGGATGGTGTTATCCGGTAACCCCTTATGACCATATTTTTCAGCTACTCGACCTGATAACATCGTGCCAAACGTACGATTATGATTTTGAATATCAATATCTATATTTACTTTGGTACCATTATCCAAAGCGGGCTGAGCTTGTTTAATCAGCTCATTATCCAGAGCGTGTTCAATACCATGATCCTGTCCCACAGTATGATGTTCATCATCATGTGACTCTGCTTTAGGCTTGGTTAATAGTCCGCTGTAATCCAACCCTTTTGCCTTCCAGTGATCAATAGCGGTGCGCATATTAAGTTTATCTGACTGACCCACCATCTCGGCAATAGTACGGAAACCCAGTTTTGCCATAATCTGACGCATTTCTTCAGCCACAAAGAAGAAATAATTAATAATATGCTCTGGCTTACCGGTAAATTTCTTGCGCAATTCAGGGTCTTGAGTTGCCACGCCCACTGGGCAGGTATTCAAATGACATTTACGCATCATCAGACAACCTTCTGCAATTAGCGGTGCCGTCGCAAAACCAAATTCATCTGCACCCAAAAGAGCCGCAATTACTACATCACGTCCGGTACGCAAGCCACCATCAGCTTGTACACAAACGCGGCTGCGTAATTTATTTAACACTAAGGTCTGGTGTGTTTCAGCCAAACCGATTTCCCAAGGTGACCCTGCATGGCGAATAGAAGTAAGCGGTGATGCACCCGTTCCTCCATCGAAACCTGAAATGGTGACATGATCAGCATGTGCTTTGGTGACACCCGCGGCAACTGTGCCTACGCCTACTTCTGAAACCAGCTTCACTGAAATACGTGACTTTGGGTTGACGTTCTTTAAGTCGTGAATCAGTTGCGCCAAATCTTCGATAGAATAAATATCATGATGCGGTGGCGGTGAAATTAAACCAACACCCGGCGTTGAGTGACGCACGCGCCCGATTTGATCATTTACCTTATGACCCGGTAGCTGACCACCCTCACCCGGCTTGGCACCCTGCGCCATTTTGATTTGAATATCATCTGCGTTCACCAGATATTCTGTAGTAACGCCAAAACGTCCCGATGCAACCTGTTTTATTGCAGATCGTTCAGGGTTCATTGAACCATCTTCGAGTGGATTAAAGCGCGTTGCCTCCTCCCCTCCTTCACCTGTATTTGATTTTGCGCCAATCGCGTTCATAGCCACCGCTAGCGTCGAATGTGCCTCATAGGAAATACTCCCAAAAGACATAGCACCTGTTGCAAAGCGCTTTACAATTTCTTTAGCAGGCTCCACTTCATCCAGTGAAATAGCGGTGCTTGCATAGTTGAAGTCCATCAGACCACGAAGGGTCAACAAGCCTTGTGACTGCTCATTAATGGCTTCGGAGAATTCTTTAAAACTATTCGCATCATTGCCACGAACTGCATGCTGTAAACGCGAAATGGTAGTTGGATTCCAGATATGTTTCTCACCACGTACGCGATAAGCATAATCTCCGCCTACATCCAGATGCTTGGCATAGACCTGCTTATCACCGAAACCGCGTGAATGACAACGTCTTGCTTCGCGTGCAATTTCAGTCAGACCAACACCTTCAATGGTGGTCGCAGTACCTGTAAAATAATCTTTTATAAATTCAGAAGACAAACCGACCGCATCAAAAATTTGCGCACCACAATAGGATTGATAGGTACAAATACCCATCTTTGACATAACCTTTTTAAGGCCTTTTCCTACGGCTTTGATATAGTTTTTATGAGCTGTCTGTTTACTCATTTTAGGATCAAAGCTTGCTAATTCATCATCAACCGTTTCCAGTGCAAGCCATGGATTTATAGCCTCTGCGCCATAACCTGCTAGTGTTGCAAAATGATGGATTTCAAGCGCCGCTCCGGTTTCGACCACTAGACCCGTTTCAGTACGCAAACCATTTTTGATTAAATGATGATGTACTGCAGAAGTCGCCAACAAAGCCGGGATTGCGAGTCTTTCATCCGACACATTACGATCAGATAAAATCAGGATATTATATTTACCTTCAACCGCTTCTTTTGCCTGCGTACACAACTCAACAATCGCTTCTTTCATGCCACCGCCACGAAGTTCGGCATCATAGGTAATATCCAGCGTTTTTGTTTTAAATACATCGCCAGCATGATCGTGAATATGACGAATACTATGCAGTTGTTCATTGGTCAAAATTGGTTGTTTGATTTCAAGACGCATACTGCTATTTTTATTTTCATGTCCCAGTAAATTGGGGCGCGGTCCAATCAATGTCACCAATGACATGACTAACTCTTCACGAATCGGATCAATCGGTGGATTGGTCACCTGTGCAAAGTTTTGTTTAAAATAATTTGAGATATGACGAGCACGATGCGACAGCACTGCAACGGGGCTATCTGTTCCCATTGAACCCGTGCCTTCCATACCCGTTTTAACCATCGGCGCTAACAGGAATTTAATATATTCCTGGGTATAACCAAATGCTTGCTGATTTTTTAACAAGTCTGCTGAGCATAATGGCTCAGGAACTTCAGCATCACCAAAAATCTCACAGACCTTAATTTGGTTTTCATTAAGCCAATCCTGATAAGGATGTGCTTTTGCAATGCCTGACTTCAGCTCTTCATCAGAAATAATTCTGCCCTGCTCCATATCTATCAAGAACATTTTACCGGGCTGTAGACGCCACTTCTTAATGATTTTGTTCTCGGGGATATCCAGCACACCCATTTCAGATGCCATTACAACCAGATCATCATCCGTAATCAAATAACGCGCCGGACGTAAACCATTGCGATCCAGCATGGCACCAATCTGACGACCATCACTAAATGCAACCGCTGCAGGACCATCCCATGGCTCCATCAAAGCAGCATTGTATTCATAATAGGCGTAGCGATCTTTATCCATTAAATCATCGCCATACCAAGCCTCAGGTATCAGCATGGTCATGGCTTCGGTCAATGAATAACCTCCTGCAACCATGAGTTCCAGTGCATTATCAAGACAGGCCGTATCTGATTGTCCTTCCGGAATCACTGGCCATATTTTATCTAAATCATCGCCTAGAATATCGGACTGCATAGACTGCTGACGAGCTGCCATCCAGTTGACATTACCCCGGTTGGTATTGATCTCACCGTTATGCGCAATCATCCTGAATGGATGGGCTAAGTCCCACGTGGGAAAGGTGTTCGTAGAGAAACGCTGATGCACCAAAGCAATCGCTGATACGACACGTTCATCTTCTAAATCTTTATAATATTCACCAACCTGTTCCGCAAGCAACATACCTTTGTAGACAATCGTGCGCGATGACATGGAGCAAATATAAAAATCATTACTACCGCCAATTTCTTGTTGTGAATTAATACGTGCAGTTAAAAGCTTATGTATAACAAACAGCTTGCGCTCAAATTCATCCTGATTTTTTACACTGTCAGCTTGTCCAACAAATGCCTGATAAATTGAAGGCTCGGTAGGCTTAACGCTTTCACCCAGACCACTTGGGTCAACTGGAACTTTTCTCCAACCTAGAAACGTTTGCCCTTCATCTTTGACGACACCTTCAACAATCTTCTTTAATGCTTCGCGTTGTCGTCCATCCTTTGGCAGGAAAACCATGGCAACGCCATATTCACCCGCAGCGGGTAAATCAAAATCCACTTCAGCCTGAAAAAACGCATCTGGGATCTGCATCAATAAACCAGCACCATCACCCGCCTTTGGGTCTGCGCCCACTGCACCACGATGGGTTACACGTTTTAATATTGTTAAACCCTGTTGAACAATATTGTGGCTCTTTTCGCCTTTGATATGAGCAACAAAACCTACACCACATGCATCATGTTCATTGGCAGGATCATAAAGTCCTTGCTTTGCGGGTAAGGTATTCATTGTTGAAACATTATGATGCATATACTTCCTCGTAAATTCTAATCAAAGCACGGTTTTGATCTGCCTGATCTGTTGATCCGTGCTTTTTAATTTATTTTTTTAACCCGAGACAGAGCACCGAATAGCGCAAAAGTCAGACAAAGGGTCGGTCAGTATATCAGCTTTTATTATTGTTGTTATACCTACAAATGCATAAAACGGATAACTCCATCAAACTAATGAGACAACAGCATTAGCCAAAAGAAAAGGCCGTAGCCGAATAATTATGTCGCCATTTCTGACGATCTCTAAGTAGGTATGCAGGATTAGCATTCCCATATGGGACAACGCTTATTAAGCCTAATAGTTTTAGATTTAATCAGAGCTTTCTTAACAAACGACAATTTTACAAATTAGACTTAATTAATTAGTGTCAAGGGACCAACTAACCGCATAAGGCTCGAGGTAGTCTTTCGCATATTCTTTAGCGATATACAATGAATCGCTTAACTGCTGTTCATTGAGTTGTTTCTTAAGTTCAGACTTCCCATTGATGCCTTCATCGTTTCCCTGTGCCGCTGAAAGGCTATACCAAATGTGAGCCATCATATTACTTTTTGGTACTCCCTGGCCTTTCTGATGCATATCAGCTATCACATTCATATAGATTGGATAGCCTCGTTCTGCCAGGTTTCTATACTCCTGATAAGCCTGTTTGAATTTACCATTTTGCATATGTGAGTATCCAACTGAAGAATCAGATGCACTTAGTTGTGAAACAGTTAGAACAAATAAGAAAGCTAAAGTAGTTCTGGATATGTTCATTATTATACCCTCCTAATCCACTCTGCTGCGCATATTAAAGTGTAGTAGATTATAAAGAATTCACCAAAATAGGTGTAAAAATGCCTGCTTTTTCGACACTTGTGCTGAGCGCATTTGAAGCATTGGCACCCCCCCTAGTTTTTAGCATCAGCCACGCCTATGGAGAACCTGATTAAGTCGATTAGATTTAAGCGACAGTTTTAGCAAGCTTAAAATAATTAGGCTTGCTCAGGATCTCCCTAAGAACAGAAACAGTGTACTAGCCTGATAAATAACAAATACAACCTAAGTTTTTATAACAGTCTCAGCCTGTTGATCTGCAAAGTAAGATGATCGAACCATGGGGCCACTGGCAACGTGTGAAAAGCCCATATCATAACCCGCAATCTCCAACTTTTTAAACTCATCGGGTGTTACAAAACGATCTACTGCCAGATGATCCAGACTTGGCTGCAAATACTGCCCCAGTGTTAACATTTCACAGCCATGATCTCGCAGGTCTTGCATCACCACAAGAACTTCATCTAGCTGCTCTCCCAGACCTAGCATTAATCCAGATTTGGTAGGAATATTCGGGTGTGTCATTTTAAAGTTCTGAATGAGATCCAGCGACCATTGATAATCGGCACCAGGACGAGACTGTTTATACAAACGGGGAACTGTTTCAAGATTATGATTAAATACATCGGGAGGTGCCTGTTCCATAATATCCAATGCAATCTGCATGCGACCTCGAAAATCAGGCGTTAAAATTTCAATACGAATATCTGGGTTACTAGCACGCACGGCTTGAATACAATCAACAAAATGCTGTGCCCCACCATCACGTAAATCATCGCGATCTACCGAGGTTATCACTACATATTTTAATGCCATGGCTTTAATGGTTTCAGCAAGACTGGTAGGCTCATTCTCATCCAATGGTTCAGGGCGACCATGACCAACATCACAAAAAGGACAACGGCGTGTACAAATATCTCCCATAATCATAAAAGTTGCCGTGCCTTTGGTAAAACACTCACCAAGATTTGGACAGGCAGCTTCTTCACAAACAGTATTAAGTTTCTGTTCGCGTAATACTTTTTTTAGGCGTTTAACTTCTGGCGTAGTCGGCGCTTTGGCGCGTATCCATGAAGGTTTACGCTTAACTTCTGTACTCGGAATAACTTTAATAGGAATACGAGCTACTTTTTCTGCGCCTCTTAATTTCACGCCCTGTAATTTTACACCCCGCTCTGCTTTCTTTACACTCATTGTCATATTCCAATTATCTGAGCGGGCAGTATACCTATCATGCAAAACCATTACCAAATCTGTTTTTATGTACCTGAGGAACAGTGTGAACGCGTCAAACAGGCAATGTTTGATGCAGGCGCGGGGGTCTTAGGTGATTATCAGGAATGCTCGTGGCAAGTATTGGGACAGGGTCAGTTTAGACCTTTAAAAGACAGCCAGCCTTATCTTGGAGAAATTAATAAACTGGAAAAGGTTGCAGAATACAAAGTGGAAATGCTTTGTCCGGAAAAAGCACTTAAACGAGTAATACAGGCATTAAAAAGTAGTCATCCCTACGAAGTTCCCGCCTATTCGGTGATAGAAATAAAAGCCTTGTAAACCACAAAGTCTATAATTATGTATTTTCCTGTTGTAGCTTTTGCTCACTAACAACAACAGTTTTAGAGTCATTATTTTTCTTGCTTCCAACTATAGCTCTACCCAGAGCAATAGAAGGCACTTCGACATATTTATAGGATAGTGTTGCCGCAATCTGGCTAGCAACCAAAGTAAATAAAAGTGTGCCAAATAACCTTAAGTTACTATCATAAATTTCAAGATTAATTATCAGTAATACTGCAATACCAATAAACAAATTATGGTAGAGATAGTTGCTATACGAGATCGTTCCATAGTGTTTCAATATCACTTCAAGTTTTTTATTAATATTAAATCTTGTAAATAGAACAATATATATCGTCAGTAGAGCAATCAGTATTTTCCAATTCGATTTAGTAGAAATAATAGGAAAATCTGGCAATCGAATATAGGAATTAGTAATAGCTGAAACAATTATCAATAGTCCAACCAGCAAAGCCATACTCAGCTTTAAATTAAAGCGAAAAGACGACCTTTTATAGAGATAGCCAATGATAACACCGCCACAAAAGCTAAAGGCTAGCATAAATAAAGAATTATCATTGGATTCAAACAAACCCAATTTAGGTAATAGATAAATCAGCAAGCCAATAACGACAGGGCCAATCACACCAACATACTTGAGCGATAAAATAATAAGGGGGAAGATTAAATAATACTGGAATTCAACGGGCAGACTCCAAAAGGCATTGTTAAATAATTCATCAGGACCTGTAAAATTAGATATCAAGCTAATGTAAGAAAGCACATCAGAAATAGAATAAGAAGATAGAAATTGTTTCTCAACCCAAAACCCTTGCGAGTTACCATAAAAATGGGCGAAAACAAGCCTAAAGAGCATATAAAATAGCAGTGATACTACGAATGCCGGCCATATTCTAAAGAAACGCTTAATATAAAATGTGACCACTTGATTATAAGCCACTTTATCGGAATTACTGATAAACAGGGTACAGCCACTTAGCGCGAAGAAAAGCACCACACCAAAATTTCCTAAATCAAAAAAAGACAGAATTGAAGAACTACTGGCCTTATCTAGCTGATCATATTTAACTTCTGTAGCACGTAACGTATGTGAAACGATTACAAAAAGCGCTGCGATACCCCTGAGCCAAGTCAATTGATCAATATAGGTAAAGCTTATGGTATTTTCCTTTTCCACTGTCATGTCATTTACAGTTTTCTCATAATATTTGCCTACGATTGATTATCAAAGGTCGCAAAAAGATCAAAATAATTAACATTAAATAAGAAATCACAAAAGAATATCCTTAATGCGCCATCTACACTAGCGTCTATAAGTAGATGATTTGAAATTATTGTTCATTTTCAATCTTGCGATTTAATAAACAAATATATTAGATTAAGGAGGCTTGATCAGGTTCTCCTTAATCTAAATCTAACGATCTATGGCTTTCTTTGAACAGCCAAACCCAGATGATTTAAGCGGTCAACGCGTAAACAATCAGCTTTTTCATCGTAACTTGCACTAGAGATTCGTTTTACTTCCTTATTTTTTTTAACTGCTTTTGTTTTAACTTTGCTTATTTGCTTCTTCTTAAGCACCTTTTTAAGCGGGGCTTTTACGGGCGCTTTGATTTTAGGGCAATTAGTGCGCAAGTAATAAAAATCACCACGTTGTGCGATGTAATTATCACGCGCCTCCCATGATCTAGAATTTCCAGCATAACTACGCACCACCTTTGTCGCAGCACCACACATATTCATGTGATCAACTTCTGGCCAAGCGTGTGCAGGCATACTGAGTAATCCACCTAGTCCCAAACTTGTAATCACAACTAATTTCTTTATCGAATAATCCTTCATCAAAAAAGTCTCCTTAAATTAAACATCTAACAACATTAACAAGGTATGCTTGCCATATTATTGTTATCATAGCTTTAATTTACATTTAATAGACTGTTTTGATCAATATTCGATCAAGCAGCAATAGGAAAATATCATGTCAAATCAGGATTCTACGCAGACTACCCATTTTGGATATGAACAGGTAGCTGTATCTGACAAAGAACATAAAGTAGCCGATGTATTCCACTCTGTCGCCGATAAATATGACTTAATGAATGATTTAATGTCGGCTGGCGTTCATCGTTTATGGAAGCGCTATACGATTGAAACGTCAGGTGCAAAAAAGGGTGATGTGATTCTGGATTTAGCCGGAGGAACAGGAGATCTAGCGGCCAAATTTGCACGTATTGTTGGCCCGGAAGGTTTAGTTACCCTTTCTGATATAAATGCTTCTATGCTTGAAAATGGTCGCGTAAGACTGACAGACATGGGTATTGCCGGCAACATAGAATATATTCAGGCAAACGCAGAAGATTTACCGTTTGAAGATAATAAATACAATATTACTACAATGGCTTTTGGTCTTCGTAATGTGACAGACAAAGATGCCGCTTTGCGCTCAATTTACCGTTGTTTAAAACCTGGTGGAAAGTTGATGGTACTGGAATTTTCAAAACCTGTGGTACCAGGCTTGAGTACAATATACGATCAGTATTCTTTCAAACTTCTACCGATGATTGGTAAACTAGTCGCCAATGATGAAGATAGCTATCGTTATCTGGCTGAATCAATTCGTATGCATCCTGACCAAGAAACATTGAAAGGCATGATGGAACAGGCTGGTTTTGAACGCTGCTCATATCATAATATGACAGGTGGTGTTGTCGCCCTGCATATAGGTTATAAGTTTTAGCACCTAGCATCTCTTAAATATCAAATTAAAAGTACTGCCGTGAAAATACCGACTCCATTCCTGTCCGCCATTGAATTAGCCATAAATACATGGTTGAAGCTTGATGATAATGCCTTGCCACAATTTAAAGAACCAGAAGGTAAAATCATTCGTTTTCATATCACTGATCTGGATATTAACCTGTACTTTCTACCTGCAGCCTCTGGCATACAAGTGCTAGGTAATTATCCAGACCCCGAAGATGGCGGCGTGCTTGATGCAACCATACATGGCTCAACAATGGCTTTAATACGTCTGAGCATCTCTAAAAATTCAGGTGAAACTCTGCTCAAGAGTGATGTAGAAATCGAAGGAGATATGCGCACCGCTGAAAAATTTAGCGCCGTGCTTCGGGAAGTTGATATTGACTGGGAAGAACTACTTTCAACACTAATTGGTGACTTTCTGGCTCATCGTGCTGCTAAAACCACTCAAGACGTTAAAGAATGGCTAAGTGTAAGTACTGAAACACTGAAAACCAATACCGCAGAATACTTAACCGAGGATTCGGATTTAAGCCCGACTGCTACTGAAATCAGTGAATTTATAGATCAGGTCGATGAGATACGTCAAGATGTTGATCGTCTGGATGCCCGTATCAAGTTACTTCACGACTCAATTCAAGACACAGATAGCCTGAATGACAAAGGCAACAAAGAAAAAAAATGAACTTATTTTCCCAGACAATACGGTTATTTGAGATTAACCGCATCCTCATCCGCCATAATCTTGATGAACTAATCTATGCCATTCCGGCATTTCGTCCACTGCGTTTTATTTATCATCTTTCGCCCTGGAACTGGGGTGATAAACAAAATCGAGAAACACGACCCGTGCGCATTAGAAAAGCACTCGAAGATCTTGGCCCGGTTTTTGTAAAGTTTGGTCAGGTATTATCAACCCGTCGGGATATGTTGCCAGATGATCTTGCTAATGAACTTGCTAAGCTACAAGATGACGTTCCACCCTTTTCAGAAAAAGAATCCAGAGCCATTATCGAAGAATCACTGAAAAAATCAGTCTCTGAGTTATTCAAAACCTTCGATGAAACACCGTTGGCATCAGCATCTATCGCACAGGTTCATACCGCCACGTTGCATGACGGAAAAGAAGCAATTGTAAAAGTGGTACGTCCTGGCATCGAAAAAACCATACGTCATGATATTGACCTAATGTTACTGATTGCCAAAATGATTTCACGTTTTAGCGACACTGGAAAACGTTTGCGCCCAATTGAGGTCGTTGAAGATTACGAAAAAGTAATATTTGATGAACTCGACCTAGGTCGCGAAGCGGCAAATGCCAGTCAGCTAAGGCGCAACCACGAAAATTCGCCCGACCTTTACGTTCCAGAGGTTTACTGGGATTATTGTACTCAGGAAGTGATGGTAATGGAGCGTATTCATGGTATTCCTGTCGGTAACACACAAGCCTTGCGTGACCACAATATCAATATGAAAGTGCTCGGAGAACGCGGTGTCGAAATATTTTTCACGCAGGTTTTCAATCACAATTTTTTCCATGCTGATATGCATCCTGGAAATATCTTCATTGATAGAAATAACCCTGAAAATCCAAAATACATTGCCGTAGATTTTGGCATTATGGGTACGCTCGAACCACAGGATCAACGCTATCTGGCTGAAAACCTGCATGCCTTTTTTAATCGTGATTACAAGCGTGTTGCCGAGGCACATATTGAATCTGGCTGGGTGCCTGCTGAAACAAAGGCCAGTGAATTTGAAGCTGCAATTCGTACCGTTTGTGAGCCTATCTTTCAGCTCCCGATCAAAGATATTTCTTACGGCAAGTTATTGCTACGTCTGTTTCAAACGGCACGCCGCTTTAATATGGAAGTACAACCACAGCTTGTTTTATTACAAAAAACATTACTCAATATTGAAGGAATGGGTAGGGAATTATATCCCGATCTAGATTTATGGGTGACTGCCAAACCGTTTCTGCAACGCTGGATGGATGAGCAAACGGGACTACGTTCATTGTTTAAAGGCGCCAAACAAAATCTGCCTAAATTTATTGAACAATTACCCCATATGCCTGTCATGTTAAATGAGGTCGTAAAACAAGTTCACGACCAAAAATTAAATATGCATTGGGAGTCCAAACAGCTTGAAGATATCCGTAGTGAAATCAAAAAAGCGAATAGAACAACAACCATAACCATTACCGGAAGTGTTTTGCTTATTACTGCGGTGTTAAGCAGCTCACCCTTATTATTGGTCTCCTCTAGCTTTTCTTTAGTATCAATGTTCCTGGCATTAGCAGGCATTGCTTTACTTATTTTTGGCATAACCCGAAAATAAACATTAACAATCCAGACCAGATTCATTTTCCAATAAATAGTTGTACAGTTTATCTGCAGCTTTATGCCCCTGTCCTGCAGCTAAACTAACCCAGTGTAAGGCCTCATCTTCATCCTCATTGATACCACTTCCATCCAGATACATAACGCCAAGCCAATACTGGGACTCAGCGTCACCTTGTTTAGCTGACTCTTTATACCACGCCACCGCGTCATATCGATCATCATAGCTTTTACTTTGCCTGAATTTTGCAGCGCTAGTATTGTTAAGCGGCTTTAAAAGTTGCGATTTAAGCGGTACATCATTATTTATGGGTTTATTACCATTCGCAAATGCAGCAGTGTTAGCAGTTATAAATGAAAACATCACGGTATAAATTAGCGAGCTTAAAACACGCTTTTTTGAATGCCTTTTTATACGATTATTGGAAGCTGTATTAGTAAGCCGTAAACTCAGGAAAACAGAATAATCCGACAGGGATTTTATCTGATGTAAATTATTAAATATTGGCAAACCAACACTGCTATTTCCACTATTTACAAACTCAGTCACATTATGATTTTTCTGAATAGCGGAGGAAAATCTGTTTTGATATTCAATACTTAGACACCCCTGAAGAACAAATAAAAGGCTAAATTTATCAGGGTGCGCATGCATAGGAATTTCTGCACCTTTAGGCATAATATGTAAGGCCAGTTCTATATTATTTTCATCTGCTAATTTAAAACTACGGTGTTGGTAATAAGGTGATGTTTGGCAAAAATTGAATTCATTTGTGACGAGTTGTTTAGCCATCAAATTGCAAAATCGTTTAATACCAATCACGCTTTGTTGCGAATCACCATTCTCCGAGTAAATCTTTAGCACCTTCGCACGGATCTTATTAAGCTTTGTCATAGAGACTTCAGGCAAATTAAAAAAACTATCTGAAATTAAATGTTTCATTTTTTACTCCCTTAGCATTCGTTTACTTTCTAATACTCAATGCTCAGGAGAATTTTAAACGGGTGTCAATATAAAAAAGGTTAAAAAATCACGCTTTTATAAAAATAGTATAAATATTTTCTACTAATATTAGGAATATGGATTTAACCACATAAAACCCCAAGGAAAGAATGCCCGCTTTAAAAACTCTCTCTGAAAGTGAATTACTAGAAAAACAGGCACAGAGACTCAAACAGATTGAATTATTTGAAGGCCTGCCGGAGCAGGTACTCATTGAACTCGTAGCTTTAATGAAGGAAGTTCCCTGCCCCAAGAACAAGCTCATTATTTCTCAAGGTGATAACACACGAAGTCTTTTTATAATTATTGAAGGCCGCTTGAAAGTATTTGCCGCAGATGAGGAAGGCAACCAGACCATTTTTACATTTCTTGGCCAAAGTGATTATTTTGGTGAACTAAGTCTACTCGATGATGCGCCGCGTTCCGCCTCAGTCAGCGCTGTAGAAGACAGCAAAATGCTAAAGCTGGACTATCAGAAATTCAGTGTCTTTCTGGAAAAACACCCTCAAGTTTGTTGGCCTTTGTTTAAATCACTCACCACACAAATCCGTAAAATGGATGAAACCATTTGTACGCTCACATCAAAAGACACCTACGGTCGACTAATCCAAGTATTGCGAAATGAAGCAAAAGAACAACCCGATGGAAGCCTAATGACACAACGCATCACCCATCAGGAACTTGCCGACATGATTGGCGCCTCACGAGAAATGGTAAGCCGGATTTTTAAAGCATTAAAACAAGGTGGTTATATCGAAGTCATTAATAAACAGGTCATACTTAGAAAGAAATTACCGAGTCATTGGTAGTTCAATAAACTATATGGGCGTGCTTAAGAGTTGTACACATAGCACCCCCCCTAGTTTTTAGCATCAGCGGTTTTCTATGATTATTAACCCGCCATACCACTAACAACACAACGTAAAACGCCATAATCAAACTCGCCATCTAGCTCGTCAAATAGTGGCTTCAGTGTTCTTTCCTGTTTACTTTTTAAGAACTCGGCAGTGCGTTCAATTGTTGTCAATTCTTCATCTTCTATATCCAATACATCCACGGCTGATAATATTCCGGCTTCAATTACATCGGATAAATGGGTATAGATTGTTCCTGGGGATAACTCCCGCTTTTCGGCTATGGCTTCAATATCCAGACCTTCATGATGCAATGTCAAAGTTTCATTAATGGTATCTGAGAAATTATTTTTAAGTAAGTCTGGTAATGGATACTCAGTGATGACTTCAATGAACCGCTGCCCATAACGCTCTAGCTTCATATCACCAACGCCATTGATATAACGAAAGGTCTCATCGGTTTGCGGGCGTTTTCGTGCCATTTCTATTAATGATGCATCACTGAAAATCACAAAAGATGGAACGCCCTGTTCATTGGCTAATTCTGTTCGTACTTCACGAAGCGCCTGAAACAGTTCTTCATCCATGCCCCGCAACTCTGCTTTGGCTTGGGCGCTTTTTGATGATGCTTTTGATTTTTCAGGTTTACGATATTTACGCGCCAATAAGGTGGTTTCGCCACGCAATAAAGGCCGCGAATTTTCGGTGAGTTCCAGCGCACCGAATTTTTCCATATTAATACTCAGATAACCCTGCGCGATCAACTGACGATATAAACCACGCCACTCAATCTGTTTGAGGTTTTCTCCGATCCCCCAAGTACTGACCTTGTCATGGGCATTCTGGCTGATACGATCATCCATTTTACCAAGCAAAATATCGGTGACATAAGCCACACCAAAACGCTGTCCGGTGCGATAAACCGTCGACAGTGCCTTACGTGCATCTTCAGTAGCATCCCAAGTTTCAGGCGGGTTTAAGCAGTTATCACAATTGCCACAAGGCTCTTGCATTTGTTCATCAAAATAAGCCAGAATCGCTTGACGACGGCAACTGGCAAGTTCACAAAGGCCCAGCATTGAATCCAGTTTTTGGTTGATAATACGCTTGTAGTCCTCACTACCATCGCTGTTTTGCATCATCTGGCGCAGTAAGATCACATCCTGCAAACCGTAGCTCATCCAGGCATCGGCTGGATCACCATCTCGCCCTGCTCTGCCTGTTTCCTGATAATACGCTTCGATATTTTTAGGTAAGCTCAAATGCGCCACAAAACGCACATCGGGCTTATCAATTCCCATACCAAAGGCGATGGTAGCAACGATAATGACACTATCTTCACGCAAGAAGCGTTTTTGATTTTGCGCCCGAACTTCAACCCCTAAACCGGCATGATAAGGCAAAGCGGTCAAACCTCTATCGCTTAACCACTCAGCCGTGGCTTCGACTTTTTTTCGCGACAGGCAATACACAATACCCGCTTTGCCTTCATGTTTATCCTGAATGAATTTTAATAATTTATCGCGTGCATTTTGCCCTTCAGAAATCGTGTAGGAAATATTGGGACGATCAAAACTATTCACATATACGCCCGCCTGATTAAGACGAAGCTGCTGAATAATCTCGGCACGGGTACGCTTATCTGCGGTTGCCGTCAGTGCAATACGGGGAATATCAGGAAAACGCTCGGGTAACACCGAAAGGCGCTGGTATTCAGGCCGAAAATCATGCCCCCACTGCGACACACAGTGCGCCTCATCAATCGCAAACAAAGCAATTTTACACTGATTGAGCAGGCTTAGCGTTTGCTCATTGAGCAAGCGTTCTGGCGCCACATATAGCATTTGCAGTTCACCTTTTAATAAAGACTCTTCAACATCCTGTCGTTCAAAACTGCTCAAGGTAGAATTCAAAAATGCAGCCTTGATACCTAACTGCTGAAGCGCATCCACCTGATCCTGCATCAGCGCTATCAATGGTGAAACCACTACACCTACACCTTCGCGAACCATAGCCGGAATCTGATAGCAAAGGGATTTACCACCACCGGTTGGCATCAACACAAAGGCATCACCACCCTCAATTAACTGCTCGATAATCTGCTTTTGATTATGGCGAAAATCACTATAGCCGAAGGTTTTTTGGAGTATTTCTTTTGCTTGTTGCGACATTTTTATTATCCTAGAATCCTCAGTTGGACAGGGTAAAGTGTACTGCTGTGGTGATGTATGGCTAGACGTAATTGCTCAGAATGTCGTTGCACCATGCCAATAAAGT
>Ga0209633_10001690_pt1 | contig 22238 bp, 22 predicted proteins | sample Cruoilmetagenom1_FD_187290 | JGI IMG/M metagenome (GOLD analysis project Ga0209633, IMG submission 187290) | Oil polluted marine microbial communities from Coal Oil Point, Santa Barbara, California, USA - Sample 1 (SPAdes) (version 2) | ecosystem: Environmental > Aquatic > Marine > Oil seeps ... | reverse complement strand
TAGAAGTCCCTTAATGTTTTTCTCAACAAAGGTGACTGGTTTTTCTATTCGGTCATAACCGATTGCATTTAAAAGCGGATATAGCTTGATGAGTATTCGTTCTAAAATCTCATATACTTTGTTATATGATTTTGCGTGGCTGACAGCAAATTTACGCAAGGCGTACATAATCAGCTAGCCACCTCAGGTTCTATACCTTTGTTTCGGACTATTTTCTCTAGTCGCTCGGTATCATATTTTGTTTCTAATTGTTGCGCGGTCTCTTCTACCAGCGAATCAATATCTCCTGCTAGATTTTGGTTGACTCTGCGCCAGTCATCAAGATAGGCATCAGCATCTGTTTTCTTGGCGCGCATGGCGGCACGGTCTATGGCTTCTTGAAAGCGGGCTGGCAGTAACTTCTTTGCACGTTTACGACCTTCTTTGGCAGTCACTTGAGCTGGAATATCACGCCAGTAAATAATCACTATTTTTAGCATTACGCAATCATCTCTATTTTGTGATAAACCTGTTGTTGTAATTGTGTTTCCATTTCACCATAGCCAGTAAAGATACGTTCATAGCTAAGTCCTAATCTTTGGGCGCATTCTTGTCCCTTTTGAGTGAGTTCCTTGTTATCTGTTTGTGCCAGATAAATCATTTTTTTGTAATTGCCAAAATACATTTCCAGCAGCTCAGGCTTGCGGTCAAGCCCTAGCGCCTTCCACACATAGGTTTCAAAGTGTTGGGTAAGGAAATCAGTGAGATAAAAAGTGCCAATTTCTGCTTCGTGTAAATTATTAAAAACATCAAGTCCGGCAAAGAACTGATAGCAATGCGCGCCGGGTAGTCGTTTTGTGTTTGTTTCTTGCAGTACTACATCCAGCAAACCGCCCGTGCCACAATCACCGTAGGCAACCAGAATTTCAATTTGATTATTTGTGTCAGTCTTGCTTTGGATTTGTTTTATTTTTTCTTTAACTGCATCAGGAATAAGTGCAGGAGTTTGGTGATATTTGGCGGGTAGACAATCAATTTTGAAATGATCCCACTTGTTAAGTTTTTTTAAAGCAAGCAACTCATTAGCGAGCGCGCCGCAAGCAATGATATGAGTTGCCGGCGTGTTCATGATCGTCAGCCAGCCTTACGTAAAGCTATCTGTTCTTTGGCAATATCCACCGCCGAAGCCGCATCACGACAATAGGCATCAGCGCCAACAGCTTCACCAAATTCTTCATTAAGGGGTGCGCCACCGACTAAAACGATATAATCATCACGAATTCCGCGTGAAACCATTTCATCAATAACGACTTTCATATAAGGCATGGTGGTGGTAAGTAGGGCAGACATGCCCAGAATGTCAGGTTTATGTTCGTCAAGTGCAGCAAAATATTCGTCAACTGACTGATTGATGCCAAGGTCGATAACTTCAAATCCCGCGCCTTCCATCATCATCTTAACGAGGTTTTTGCCAATATCGTGAATATCACCTTTAACCGTGCCAATTACCATTTTACCTGCGCTGGATGAATCTGATTCTGAAAGTAATGGTTTGAGAACTTCCATTCCGCCTTTCATGGCGTTGGCAGATGATAAAACTTCAGGTACAAATAAAATACCATCACGAAAATCAATGCCGACAATTGTCATGCCGCCGACTAATGCCTCAGTCAGTGTTTTATCCGCAGCCCAGCCACGTTTAAGAAGAATTTCGGTGCCTTCAATGACTTCTTCTCTCAAACCGTCATAAAGGTCATCCTGAATCTGTTCTACCAGCTCATCATCGGGCAAGGCGTTAAGGTCTATATCATCTTCAAAATCATCATTATCAGCCATGGCGTGTCCTATTAAAAATAAACAGTATGTGATTGTTACTAATGATATTTCTTTATGATTAACTACACTCTGGAATTAACGACTTTGTGTTGTCTGAGGACGACAACCTGTTGCTATTATTGATATGGCACCCCCCCCTGGTTTTTAGTATCAGCACCGACAATCCTAAGTAGGATGTGAGAAGACTCCCACTTAATCAGATTTTCCATAACGTTTAACTGTTTTAAGACAGAATACTCATATCATTATAAAATAACTGTTATAAATTGTGATCTATCAATACATTTCAATTATTAATGATTGAAAATGATACAAAAGATAAAAAGAGTTTAGTGTACAGTTTATTTTTTTTAAAATTTAGTAAACGGAAGTGAATAATAATGTCTAAAAAAAGAGTTCAGATATGGGATGGATGGCGCGGCATGGCGATAACGCTCCTGCTATTAGGTCATTTTCTGGATTTTAAGTGGATTTGGGAAGATCGCTTAGGCGTCGATGCATTTTTTGTGCTTTCTGGAATGTTAATGAGCACCATATTATTCGAAAAACGGATGAATCTTAAAGATTTTTATATTCGCCGGTTTAGTAGGATTTTCCCTGCTTTTTCACTGTATGTTATCGTTTCGTTCGCACTTGCATTTATTGGCTGGAAGTATTTTGGCAGAGCTGAATTCATCTTTGATAAAAACGAATTCTTTTCTACCATTACTTTCTTTCGCACTTATTATCCACTTGAACCACATATTTGGGTGACAAAAGTACCTGTAGGTCATTTGTGGTCATTAAATGTTGAGGAACACGCTTATGTGATTATGAGCATAATGACTTTATTTATACTCAGAAACACCAAGGTGGCCTATGTACTAATCGGACTTGGGTTTGTGTCTATAGGTCTTTGCTTTTTTTATTATAGTCTAGGTGATGCGGCTCCTACATTCTTTAGAATCCGAACGGAGTCTGCTGTTGGTTTTGTGTTTCTATCGGCTGGCTACAATTTGTTTAAGAACCAATTTCAAATAACCGTGCCTCCCATGTTGCCAGTTTTCACATTGATTCTTGCTTTTTTATGTTATGCGGAGAATCCTTCTGTTGAAGGGCAAGCACTTTATTTCCCTCAGCTTTCATTTGCTCTTGCTCCGATTTTACTCGCTTTTACGCTCAACCATATAACCGAGGTTCATGTCATACTTCAACGCTTTTTTGAGTTTAAGCCACTGAGATATATGGGTATTTGGTCATTTTCTATATACCTTTGGCAACAACCGATATATATGTATCAATGGGCTTTTCCAGGTGGAGGTTTTACTGCTGTGATTGTGGCGATTATCGCGGGAATTCTCTCTTTCTATTTTTTTGAAAATCCCATTAGAAACTGGATTAATAATCGCTTTACTAAAAATGTGTCATTAAACATTAGCCCTGCTGTAGCACAAACTCAGTAGTTCAGATTTATTATTAGCTACCAGTTGATCTCTGACTATCTCCATTGTGTCTGATGGAGATCCCAGGAACTATTAAATTTTTCTAAGTTTTCCTGGCTGTATTTGCGGTAATCAAAATCAATTTTTGAATGCGTTTCAGAGACCATACTCCATAGGGTTTCGCGTAACAAAGATGCAGCTTTCATGGCTGAATACTTCTTCATGATATTTTGCTCTGGAGTATGTCCAAAATAGCTGTTTAGTAGACTCATTTCCTGTTCTGCGGAGAAATTACTATTAGAGGCTAGACCAGCAAGATCAAATAACGGTGAATTAAATCCTGCGTATTCCCAGTCAATAAGCCAGAGTCTATTGCCGTCATGGATAAAATTTGCAGCTAATAAATCATTGTGTGCGAATGAAAGCTGTATTTCACCAACATCTTCCTCAAGCTGTTCGGCTATCTTCAGTAAATCAGAGAGTGAATTCCTGTACTGATTTGAGGTTTTTTGTAGTGTATTGGAATAATCCCGAAGCACCTGAAATACCCAAAATACCAAACAAGGCCCATGTAAAAACTTAGGGACTTCATAGTGACAATGTTTCATCAATGAAATGATTTCGGCAAGCAGTTCTGGCTTGCGCACATCTTCTGCTGTTAATGCAACCCCATCAATGTACTGTAAAACCATAATACCGGGTTCGGCATGGATAACCGCCGGCGAGATTTCTGCTTGATGTGCAGCTTTGCTCGCGGCTAGCTCATTGAATCGCATAATGCCATGCTCAGGAATATCATTTCCTAGCCGCACAAAATACTTTTCGTTTTGATCAATTACAACAAAATTCTGATTGGTAATGCCACCCGCAACAGGACGAATATCGATATCAGATTTCCATAAAGACATTTCACAGATGGTTTTAAAAGGGTCAGTCATTGTCTTTTATCTTGCTGATTCAAAAAACCAGGGGGGGTGCCATGTGGTTGTGAAGGTATTATAAAGAACACTTTATTCAGAATTACTACCGACCTTAAAACTAGGGATATTGCTAGTACCAATAACTAATAAAACCACGCCAACAAATATAAAAAAGAATGTGGCGGCAAGGAGGCTTGCTGATATGGGGCTTTGCCAGCCTAAATCATCAATTTTAAAAAATAGATAAATGACACAAACGACAGATGAAACAAAGCTAGCGTAGGCAAAAAAGAGTGCCATTTTTTGTAACACACCTTTCTTTTTTTCAGTAATGCTCTTGGGAGGGATAGTAGAATTATTCATATTGGTAATATTACTCTATTTTTGAATTAAAGGTTCGGGAGAAACCCAAGGCGTTCAAATACCCAATAACTTGCAATTAAAGCAATCATGATAGAAGCGGGAATAGTGATGCGTTCTCTATACCAGCTTTTTTTACCAAACCAGATGCCAACGAGTATAAAACACAATGCAATAACTGCCAGCTGGCCAAGTTCAACACCAACGTTAAAACCGATTAAACCGCTGATAAAATTACTCTCGGTGAGTCCAATCTCAGTCAACACACTGGCAAAACCCAGTCCGTGTAATAGACCAAATAAGAATACAAGAATAGGGCGCCAGCGACTGAGTTTGTCGGAAAAAATATTTTCCAGGCAGACATAGATAATGGATGCCGCTATTAAGGGTTCAACCATTGCAGATGAAACTGAAACGAAGCCATATATTCCTAAAGCCAGAGTGATACTATGGGCAATGGTAAAACTGGTTATCTGAATTAAAAGTGGTTTTAACTGCGTGCTTAATAAAAAAAGACCCACAACGAATAGAATATGATCCAGACCTTTAGGAATAATGTGTACAAAACCTACGTTGATATAGTTGGCAAGTACTTCCAGATTAGTTTTTTTTTGAGTACAGCCTTCTCTGACTTCACCCGCTTTTAGATTTGTGCAATCTGCGCCAATCGTAATTTTATCAGTGGCTTTGCCTTCCAATAAATAGGTGTCGTAAAATTCAGGGTTACTATCTGTGGCAACTCTAAATACTGCATTACCAAAGTCCGCGCCCCATTGCCAGCTCATGGTGTGCGTGTTTTCTGGAATAATCCCGGCAAAATTAATGATGGAACTTCTCGCTAGCTCTACATCCCCGACATCATCTATTTCCAGGTCAAGAATACGTAAAGGGTGATTCTTGTCATTAAAATTAAGCTGCACATTTTTAAGAAATTTAGGTTCAAATTTTTCAAATTCTTGAATAAGTCCGTTAGCATCAAGCTTACGTAATGCATCATATTTTTTGGTGTTATCTGATTCTTCGGTATCGCTATGTTGTGAACCAATCTCGGCAATTAATGCCTCAAGGTTGAGACGCATTGAAAGTTGATAATAACCTTCTTTATTAAAAGAAAAATCAACAATTGAAGGCTGTATCTCATGCGCCATTACAGGTTTGAGAATAAAAATAATGGCAACTAAAATGATGGCTTGCAGAAAAGACAGACGTGATAGCATAATTTAACCAGAAATAAAAAAGGGGCAGATTGTAGCGTGTTTTATCAAACATTTAATCGTTTAATTTTAAAAGTCATTTATTTGCTGGTTTTTGCAGGATTACCTGGAATGGTTGCTTCCCATGAAATGTGGATTGAACCCGTTAAATATGCAGTAGCAGTGGGTGATAATATTTATGCGCATGAAAAAGTAGGGCAGCATTTTAAAGGCAATGAGTATGCCTATTTATCTACCAGCTACAAAAGTTTGAATATATCAGTGGGCGATGAAACCCGGCCGGTTAAATCACGATTAGGAGATATACCCGCAGTAAAGGAAAAAGCAAAGAAAGAGGGGTTGCATGTTTTAAGCGCTATAACTAGCGGTTCTAAAATCACTTATGAAAGTTGGGATAAATTTGAGTCTTTTATAAAAGAAAAAGGATTGGATTGGGTAATTGGCAGGCATAAGGAAAGAGGGTTGCCGCAAAAAGATTTTACTGAGAGCTATCGACGTTATCCAAAATCACTGATTAAGGTAGGTCTTGGTAAAGGAAATGATCGCGAATTTGGTTTGCCGCTTGAGTGGGTCGCAGAAACTAACCCTTATATCAGTACTGAAGATATTAAGTTGCGTCTTTTGTGGCAAGGTAAACCCTATGTTAATGCGCAGGTGGATGTTTTTAATCGCGTAAAGAGTAAAAATGCCAGCATAGAGCTAATAGAAAGCCATTTAATGACGGATGATGAAGGCAGGGTGATAATACCTCGCGCACAGGGTGGTGAATTTTTAATTAATGCTGTTCGTATGCTTGAACCTTCTGTAAACGAAAAGACACAAAAAGGCATCGTCTGGGAAAGTTTATGGGCCTCGTTAACCTATAAACTTCTATGAATTTATGGTTTTTTGGATTTTGAAAAGCACTTTATTTGCTTGATAGATTCAATTACACTCAACGGATAATAAGGATTGATAATAATAGTATAGTTTTACCCATCAAATGAATCACATCAAATAAACAAGGAAGAAGATATGATATTAAAGTCTAAGCGCATTCTCGCAGTTTCAATAGTATTAGGATTTACCCTCACTGGTTGTTCGCAAAATGGAGATAATATTGCAGGTCAGCAGTCGAAAAGTGAGCCTGCTGTAAAATCCATGCCAGCAACAATAGTTGGAGAGGCACATACGCATCCAGCAAATGAATGTACCAATTCGATAAGCCATACGCACCCAAATGGCAGTGGTGCTCATAAGCATCGATATAGCTGTAAGCCAGGTCAGAGGCCAGCAGTAAAACATAACCCTGCGAATGCTCATACACATCCAGCGAATAAATGTACGCGTACAATCTCGCATTCTCATCCTAACGGGAAAAGCACCCACAGCCATCGTTACAGCTGTCAGGGCAACGCCAAGCGCAATATGAGCGGAGCCAATCAGCATAGGCATCCAGCGAATAAGTGTACGCGCTCAATCTCGCATTCACATCCCAACGGTAAGCGCACTCATAGCCATCGTTACAGCTGTCAGGGCAATGCCAAGCGCAATATGGGCGGAGCTAACCAGCATAGGCATCCAGCGAATAAGTGTACGCGCTCAATCTCGCATTCACATCCCAACGGTAAGCGCACTCATAGCCATCGTTACAGCTGTCAGGGCAACGGCAAGCGCAATATGAGCGGAGCTAACCAGCATAGGCATCCAGCGAATAAGTGTACGCGCTCAATCTCGCATTCACATCCCAACGGTAAGCGCGCTCATAGCCATCGTTACAGCTGTCAGGGCAACGGCAAGCGCAATATGAGCGGAGCCAATCAGCATAGACATCCAGCGAATAAATGTACCCGTTCGATCTCGCATTCACATCCCAACGGTAAGCGCACTCATAGCCATCGTTACAGCTGTCAGGGCAACGGCAAGCGCAATATGAGCGGAGCCAATCAGCATAGACATCCAGCGAATAAATGTACGCGCTCAATCTCGCATTCACATCCAAATGGTAAGCGCACTCACAGCCATCGTTACAGCTGTCAGGGTAATGGTATGAATAGAACAACAGATGGCAATGGTCATTTTCATCCTGCCAATAGATCAACTCGCTCTACTAGACATACTCATCCAAATGGGGTTAAAAAGCATAGTCATCATTATGGTTCTTAATTAGTGACCTTTCGTGCAAAGGTCTCATTAAAGAGAACCTGATTAAATCTAATCAACTTAATCAGAGATCCTTAATCGATTAAACAAAAAACCCCGTAATTTAATTACGGGGTTTTTTGTTTTTCCTTTATATTTTTCTAACGGCTATTGAAATGGGTGATTTGATTTTGGGCTTCTATTTGAAGCCGTGTGGTTAGATAAAAAATTATGGAAAGTATTACGTCACCTCGCATAAAAGAGACAAAAACAAGGGGCGTCTGCTATATATCTAATTGAAAACATCATAATTATAAGAGAGAAAAAATGAAGTTATCTATTTTTTTAGTTATTTCTTTCATTCTATTATCTATTGTTTCCTGTAGCGATAAGGGAGTAGAAAAAAGTCAGCCATCGAATCTTGGAGGTATAGTAGAAATGAAAAGTGTCACTTTAGGTATACCCGTCACTAATATGGAAAGCGCAATTAAATGGTATCGTAGCTTGTTAGGAAAGGTAGAGGAAATGAATCCTGTTCCAGGAGTTTGGGAATTTAGTCTAACTCCAACAACTTGGTTACAACTCTTTGAAGTTAAAACCAGTCAGCCTAATCCATCAGTCGTGCGTTTTGAAACAAATAATATTAAGGTGAGCCATGAGTTAGCTTCAAAAATTGGTAAAGATGTTACTAAAATTGAATCTGTCCCCGAGCTTGTAAAATATTTTGATTTTAAAGACCCTTTTGGTAACTCATTGTCATTTTACGAACTCTTGGTTAAATAATTGAATGTTACGATTAATTAGTTACCATCCAGAAAGCATACCAATTGAGAACGCCTCAGGCACGCAATCTTACAACCACTACATCTTGTTATTTGAGAATAACCAAACTCCAATATGTAGTAGTTACAATCTTACGCACCTGATTCATTCTCAAAAAGGCCTGTTTCTGGACGCTAACTCATTAGAAATCGCGGATAACAATAAATATGAAAATAGAGCCTTTAATAGTTGTTAATGACGCTCAATTGAGTAGCAAGTTTTATCAACAGGTGCTGTTGTGTCAGAGCGCGCACGGCGGAGATGAATATGAAATGCTAACCTCAGACGATAATTTGATTTTACAGCTTCATGCTAAAGATACGCATGATCATCCAGATTTATATGATACAAAAAATGCTGTAGGCAATGGTGTCTGCTTATGGTTTAGAACTGAGGACTTTGAAAGCGCTGTTAAGCGTGTCCATGAGTTCAGTCCTAAAATTATTGCTGATTCACATATCAATCAAAATGCCAAACAAAATGAAATTTGGTTTAGCGATTTAGATGGGTATTTAGTCGTAATATCAGACAACTATGGTGACGCTAACTAGTAATAAATATTAATAAAACATAACGATTACATCAAAGATGATCATACTGAGCAGTGTATATTCTGAATAGTTGTTATGGCTGTTTAGTATTTTTGTTTATGTGATAAATAAAAACATCTACGCTTACATTAAACAGGCAGTTACTAACTAAATAATAAGTTATGCTAATGCCCTCAATTATATACATATAATTGAGGGCAATTAATGCTAAATTTTTTTAAAATAACACTACTACTGGGCTTTACATTGACCTGTAGTTTACACGCATCTCCTAGTAATAAATCAATTCATGTGCTTAATATATTGAATCAATGGAATAGTGATTTGGGAAAAAAAGGTCTTCTTTTGCATGATATGAATTTTGATGAAAAATTCACCGAGTTTAAAAAAACAAACGAATGGTTTGAAATAGACCGCAAGTACCTTGAAAAAGATAAATTTTATCAATTTGCAACTGACAAAGACGGTGCTTCATATTATCTATGGTTCTATCCAGAATTAAGTGGAGAGCCTCCCGTAGTAGTGATTAATATGTCTGATTATTCTGCTGATTCTGTTACTGAAAATATTGAAGATCTTGTCTGCTCTCTTATCAAAGGAGAAACTTTATCTGGGGGTAAAACATATAATCATAAATCTGAAAAATTCTTAGAAGTAGAAACATACAAAAAAAACATATTGAAAGAACTTAATTGTGCTAAAAAAATAGAAGTTTGGTCTGGCTTACATCAACACCCTAAATTTGAAGAATGGTTAGAAGAAATTGATGAAAAGTACCAGAAGTAAAATTACTTATATTTATTGTCCCTTTGATGTTTTAACGATCATTGAAATGGTTACTTGATTATGGTTTTTTTTGGAAACTGTATCCTTACCGAGAATAATATCTAGCTGTGGGGCACTTAGTATTAATATTTTGGAATTGGCCTTCATTTTCAAAATATTTTATTGGAGAAATATCAAAAATATCAGGTTATGGACTAGTTGTAATTTCTGGTAAATTATAAGCTCACTCTCCATAACTGATACTAAAAACTAGGGGGGGTGCCATCTAATTCATTACGTCGTTTTGATACTAAAACTAGGTAAATTCATTGTTTAAATAATCCCGTGAAAAGTACCTTTTCCTCACCATTCTGATATACTAAGCCGCTGTTTTCCCCTAATAAATTATTTTAAAAAAGAAACCTCCAAATATGGCTGAATTCGCTAAAGAAATAATCCCGATTAACCTCGAAGACGAGATGCGTAAATCCTATCTGGAATACGCTATGAGCGTTATTGTCGGGCGTGCTTTACCTGATGTTCGAGACGGTTTGAAACCGGTTCATCGTCGTGTGCTTTTTGCGATGAGCGAACTGCGTAATGACTTTAACAAACCTTATAAAAAATCGGCGCGTGTTGTTGGTGATGTTATTGGTAAATATCACCCTCATGGTGATACTGCTGTATATGACACGATGGTTCGTATGGCGCAGCCATTTTCGATGCGTTACATGCTTATTGACGGTCAGGGTAACTTTGGTTCGGTAGATGGTGATTCACCTGCTGCGATGCGTTATACCGAAGTCCGCATGGCAAAGATTGCGCATGATTTAATGGCGGATCTTGAAAAAGAAACGGTTGATTTTCAGGGAAACTACGATGATTCTGAATTCGAGCCAGTGGTTTTCCCCACACGCTTACCCAATCTATTACTGAATGGCTCATCCGGAATTGCGGTGGGCATGGCGACTAATATCCCGCCACACAATATTACGGAAGTTATTAATGCCTGTGTTGCGCTTATTGATGATGATAGCCTGAGCATTGATGATTTAATGGTGCACTTGCCGGGGCCTGATTTCCCTACCGCTGGCGTAATTAATGGCGCTCATGGCATTAAGCAAGCGTATCACACGGGTAAAGGTTCGGTAAAAATCCGTGCTGTGGCTGATTTTGAAACAGATAAAAATGGCCGTGAGAAAATTGTTGTTACTGAGCTTCCTTACCAAGTGAATAAAGCGCGCTTGATTGAGAAAATCGCGGAGCTGGTTAAAGATAAGAAAATCGAAGGAATTTCAGAGCTTCGCGATGAGTCTGACAAAGACGGCATGCGTATGGTTGTTGAGCTTAAGCGTGGTGAAGTCGCTGAGGTTGTGCTTAATAATCTATATAAACAGACTCAGATGCAAAACAGTTTTGGCATCAATATGGTTGCCCTGATTGATGGTGCACCGAAACTATTTAATCTTAAAGAAATCATTGAAGCCTTTATTCGCCACCGTCGTGAGGTAGTTACACGTCGCACTATATTCTTGCTTCGAAAAGCACGTGAGCGCGCTCACATTTTGGAAGGTCTTGCGGTTGCACTGGGTAGTATTGATGAAATCATAGCCTTGATTCGTGCCTCAGCTAATCCAGCCGAAGCGCGTCAGGCACTATTATCACGTTCATGGAAGGCAGATATTGTGCTGGAAATGCTGGAGCGTGGTGAGTCGAATACGGCACGCCCTGAGAATCTTGATCCCCGTTACGGTTTAAAAGACGATGGTTACTGGCTGAGTGAGGCACAGGTTAAGGCAATTCTTGATCTGCAGTTACATCGTTTAACAGGTCTTGAAAAAGATAAAATATTATCTGAATACAAAGAATTATTAGATAAAATTATCGATTTGCTTGATATCTTAGGAAGTCCTGAACGTCTTATGCGTGTTATTCGCGAAGAACTTCTGGAAATGCTTGAGATGTATGGCGATGAGCGTCTTACTAAAATTAATGCGGTTGGTGAAGACCTGGGTGATATTGACCTGATTCCAGAAGAAGATGTGGTGGTTACGCTTTCTCATGAAGGTTATGCCAAGGCACAACCGATTGATACTTATCGTGCACAACGTCGCGGCGGACGCGGTAAAGTCGCCACTAAAATGAAAGATGAAGATTTCATAGAGAAACTGTTTGTTGCGAGCACCCATGACACGGTGTTGTGTTTCTCATCTAAAGGCAAGGTTTACTGGCTAATGGTCTATCAATTACCAATGGCGAGTCGCACATCGCGTGGCCGACCCATTGTGAATTTATTGCCACTGGAAGAGGATGAGTCTATCCAGGCTATTCTGCCAATACGTGAATATGAAGATGATAAATACATCTTTATGGCTACCGAAGATGGCACCGTTAAAAAGACTGAATTAAAAGCATTTTCTAATCAGCGTTCTTCTGGCTTGATTGCACTTAAATTAAATGAAGGTAATCAGTTAGTTGATGTTGCTCTAACTGAAAAAGATGATGAAGTCATGCTGTTCAGCACCCAGGGTAAAGCGATACGCTTTAAAGAATCCGACGTGCGCTGTATGGGCAGAACTGCTGCAGGTGTACGTGGTATCAGAATGTCTAAGGATCAAACAGTTAATGCGCTGATTGTATTACGTGAAGGCCGTTTATTAATGGCGACCGAAAATGGCTATGGTAAACGTACTGAGGTCGGAGAATTCAAAGCTCAGAATCGTGGCGGTGGCGGTGTAATTGCGATTCAGACCTCTGAGCGTAATGGTGCTTCAATTGGTGCGGTTCAAGTTATCGATGAAGATGAAATAATGCTGATTACCAATGGTGGTATTCTGGTTAGAACCAAAGTGGAAGATGTTTCTGTTGTGGGTCGTAATACGCAGGGTGTACGTCTGATTAAACTCGGCAAGGGTGAGAAACTGACCCAGCTTGAGAGTGTTGCCAGTATGGGAGATGATGAAGACGACTCTGAGTCTGAAGATACTGCTGAAGGCTCTAAAAGCGCTGATGGCACTGACTCTAAACTTGAAAATGATGCTTCTGGTACAGAGGAAGGGCCAGAAGAGAGTTAATAAGCCTGTAAAAGGTCTTAAGATGTAATAAAAAAGGGGCTAAATAAGCCCTTTTTTTACACTTGTTCAACGCCCTTCGACAAGCTCAGGATAACTTAAGTAGTAGCATGGCACCCCCCCTGGTTTTTTGTATCAGCTTCATTTGTTTGTGCAAAGGTCTCAAACCTAGAATCCTCGGTTGGACTGGGTAAAGTGTGCTGCTGTGGTGGCGTATGGCTAGGCGTGACTGCTTTGGAATGTCGTTGCACCATGCCAATAAAGTTCCCTTTCAAGTAGCTACAACAACGCCATACGCCATCACAGTGGTACACTTTACTCTGTAGCGCCTTCACTCTATAAATGAAGCATGATAAAGGGGAAATTTCAAAAATAATCATAAGGTTATTGCTTGCTAGTAGTGGTCAACTGAGGAATCTAGGTTAATATTTATGGAAAAATTAGTCGCACTGGTGAATCAACTTGATAGTCTAGGCTATCTCATTATCGGTATTAATGTACTTTTGTTGATCTTTGCAAGAGTCATTCTACAAAAGCTTTATCACGATCCTAAAAAGCTCTCAGCTTTATCTCGTAATGTGATGATTTTCAGGGCTTTAAACTTATTTATTATCATCGCTTACGGTTATTTTCGCTTTTTTCAGGACAAGGAAAATAAGGCTTTTCTGATCAATATCATCGCTGTATTAGCGATTGTTTATTTTGCTTATCTGGCAATGCATATTGCGAGTAGTTTTCTGGTTCGCTATTACGGTAAAGAGCGCGAAATAAATGGCAAAAAGCGTTTCACATCAAGCTATCAGACACGTCTTTTAAGTATCTTTAGCAGTGTCTTTATCGCCATAATTGCGTTTCTTAGCATTATTAATCTTTTGGGTTTTACCTCCTTGCTGGAAGCAGGTGGTGTAATTGGTTTATTCGGTGTTTTTTTAGCACTGACTTCCAGTATTTGGGCGCCAGATATTTTTCATGGTCTGATTATTCTAAACAGTGATATGTTCAGTGAAGGCGATGTGATCCAGTTTAACGATGGCGAGCTTATCTATGGACTCGTTTACAAGACTAAAGTTTTCCATACTGTGATTTTGAATATCGTTAATAATCATAGGATTATGATTAGAAACTCAAAGCTTCGTGATTTTACTTTGCATAATCTTTCCAAGTTTGCGTCGGCGCGGGGTTTACGTGAAAGCCTTAACTTCAAGATTGGATATGATGTTTCACCAGATCAGGTAAAAGCCTTATTTGAAAGTGTTTATGATGCGGCAAAAGAAGATAATAGTATTTTTATCGAAGAACAGTATGAGCTTGAATATGGCCTTAAAGAAACAGGTGATCACGCTGTAGAGTGGGTGTTTTATTATTATACCAAGGAAGTAGAAAAGCTGATGTTAACTCGCCAGCGTATCTTGCAGTTAATGCTTAAAACGTCAATTGATCAGGGTATTTCTTTGTCGACACCGATTACGCATCAGTCGATTGAATCTATAATTGATCAATAAACAGCTAATTAGTCATGCATCTTTTGGCGCTTCATGTTAAAACATTGCTTTCATAAATTTTAACCTAAATTACTAATCAGGAAATTCACATTATGACTCGTAAGTATAACTTCAGTGCCGGACCTGCAATGCTACCGCAGGAAGTATTAGAACAGGCTCAAAACGAAATGGAAGATTGGCACGGGAGTGGCATGTCTGTGATGGAAATGAGTCACCGTGGCAAAGAATATATGTCAATTGCCGCTGAAGCTGAAGCTGATTTACGCGAAATCATGTCTATTCCTGAAGATTACAAAGTGCTGTTTTTACAAGGTGGAGCTAGTAGTCAGTTTACCGCGATTCCATTGAATTTATTAGATGGTAAAGAAAGTGCTGATTACATTAATACCGGCGCTTGGTCTAAAAAGGCTATTGCTGAAGCGAAGCGTTATTGTTCTGTTAATGTGGCTTCAAGTTCTGAAGATAGCAACTTTTCAAGCATCCATCCTTTTGAAAGCTGGGACAGAAATCCTGATGCGGCTTACTTGCATTACACTCCTAATGAAACCATTGGTGGATTAGAATTCCCTTGGGTTCCTGAGACAGGTGATACGCCGTTAATTGCTGATATGTCATCAACCATTCTTTCTCGCCCTTTGGATGTAAGCAAATTCGGTATGATTTATGCGGGTGCTCAAAAGAACATTGGCCCAGCAGGTTTAACCTTAGTGATTATTCGTGAAGATTTGATTGGCAAGGCTATGGATATCACACCTGCCATGATGAATTACGAAATTCAGTCAAAGGGTGACTCAATGTATAACACACCACCAACCTATGCATGGTACTTATCAGGTTTAGTATTTAAGTGGTTGAAAAAGAAAGGTGGTCTTGAAGGCATTGGTGAAATCAATAAGCGCAAGGCAGACAAACTGTATGCGGAAATTGATAGTTCAGATTTTTACAAAAATCCTGTTCAAAAAGAATTTCGTTCCTGGATGAATGTGCCTTTTACATTGGCTAATTCTGAACTGGATAGTGTATTTCTGGAACAGGCAGCAGAGCGTGGATTAGTGACATTAAAAGGGCATCGTTCAGTAGGGGGTATGCGTGCAAGTATTTACAATGCGATGCCTGAAGCTGGGGTAGATGCTTTGGTTGAGATGATGCAAGACTTCGAGAAACAATACGGCTAAGTTATTCTCCAGAGCATCCATCTTTTGTCCCAGCACTTCGTTGCATTCGTGCTAGAAGGAATCACTATTTCAATAACTAATTAATAAGAATTATCCATACTTAGCGAAAAAAAGGAAAAATGACTTACTCAATTCAAACACTAAACAATATTTCAGACAAAGGCTTGAGCCTTTTACCTGCGGCAAAATACATCGTTTCAGATGAAGCTGATGCTCCCGATGCGATTTTACTGCGCTCTTATAAAATGCATGATATGGACATACCCACTTCTTTAAAAGCAGTGGGGCGTGCAGGAGCTGGTGTTAATAATATTCCTTTGGATAAAATGTCCGATGCTGGTGTGGTTGTTTTTAATGCACCGGGAGCCAACTCAAATGCGGTAAAAGAACTGGTTATCTCTGGCATGTTAATGGCTTGTCGTAATCTAATTCTGGCGAGAGATTTTGCTAAAGATCTGCAAGGTAATGATAGTGAGATTACCAAGCAGGTAGAAGCGGGTAAGAAAAACTTTGCAGGTTTTGAATTACCTGATCGTACTTTAGGTGTGGTAGGACTTGGCGCTATTGGTGTTCTGGTTGCTAATGCAGCCAGAGCGTTAGGAATGCGTGTTATTGGTTTTGATCCTTTGATTTCGATTGATAAGGCATGGGAGTTGGATGCCAATGTAGAAAAAGCATCAAATATTAATGAGTTGCTTCAAGAGGCTGATTTTATAACCTTTCATGTTCCTTTGGTTGATGCAACCAAAAATCTAATCAATGCTGAAAGCCTGCAAAACATGAAAGATAACGTCACTATCCTAAATTTTGCACGCAATGGAATTGTTGATGATGAAGCAGTTTGTGCTGCACTAGATACGGGTAAAGTTTATTCTTATGTTTGTGATTTTCCGTCAAACCTGTTAAATAAACATGAGCGGGTTATTGCCTTACCACATCTAGGTGCATCAACGGCCGAAGCCGAAGAAAACTGTGCCATTATGGTTGCTAATGAAGTCAGAGATTATCTGGAAAATGGCACTATTCTCAACTCGGTTAATATGCCAACAACACAACTAGCTCGTGCAGGTGAAACACGTTTGTCTATCATTCACAGAAATGCACCCGATATGGTGGGACAAATTTCACATGATTTAGGTAAAGCAGGTGCTAATATTATCCATATGGTTAATAATTCACGTGATGAGTATGCGGTGACATTACTAGATCTTGAAAATGGGATCGATGATGAAACTAAAAATGCGCTTCTTAAGATTGAAGGAATGTTAAAATTAAGAATATTATAAATGACCGATAGTAAAACAAATAAAAAACTACTCAAAATACGTGACCGTATTGATGCCATAGATGATCAAATGCTTAAGCTGCTGTCAAAGCGTGCTCAATGTGCAGAAGAAGTTGGCGAAACAAAACGTGAAGCGGGGGAGACAGATCTTTGGTTTTATCGTCCCGAACGTGAAGCACAGATTTTAAATCGTGTTACTAAAGACAACCAAGGACCGCTGGCAAATGAGCGCATCACAGCAATTTTCCGTGAAGTGATATCATCATGTCTGGCACTTGAACAACAAATTAAAGTTGCCTTTCTTGGTCCAGAAGGAACCTTCTCGCAAGAAGCTTCCAATAAACATTTTGGACAAGCCGTTGTAACTGTTCCAGTGGGTTCAATCGGGCAGGTTTTTAAAGAAGTTGAAAATGGTACGGTTGATTATGGTGTGGTCCCTATTGAAAATTCAACGGAAGGTGTGATCTCTTATACTCTTGATGTATTTATGAATTCGCCCCTAAAGATCAGTGGTGAAGTAAAACTACGTATTCACCAGAATTTAATGACTCATCCTGACTTGCAAAATAATAGCTGGAAGAATGTAGAACGTATTTATTCACATCAGCAATCTTTAGCACAGTGCAGAGAATGGCTGGATAACAATCTACCTAATGCTGAGCGTATCCCCGTTTCTAGTAATACAGAAGCTGCTAGAATGGTGCTGGAAGATGATCAGTCAGCGGCAATTGCAGGTGTACTGGCAGCTAAAACTTACGGTTTAAACATCGTGGAGCCGAATATAGAAGACAGTAAAGATAATACCACCCGTTTTCTGGTAATCGGCAAACAGGATGTTTCTCCCAGTGGTGTCGATAAAACCACCTTAATGATTTCAGCTAAAAACCGTGCAGGTGCTTTGTATCACCTACTTGCACCTTTGGCGGCAAACGGATTGGACATGACACGCATTGAGTCGCGACCTTCCCGAAATGCTAATTGGGAATATTACTTTTTTATGGATATAAATGGCCATATTCAGGATGATAAAGTGGCAAAGGCTCTTGAAGAACTTCAAAAAGAAGCAGAACTGGTACGCGTGTTAGGCTCTTATCCTAAAGCTATTTTATAGAAGTGAAAGAATATGATGGCACCCCCCCCACTTATGAATGATAGCTCGTTAGTTTTTTTAACGACTGCTAGAATTTATGCAAAGCTCAGCATCACAGCGTTACACAGGTGCAAAGCAAATAAATGAGTATCGATTTTCAGAAGCTTGCTGTTGCAGGTGTTCAGGGGCTACAGCCTTATCTTCCCGGTAAACCCATCGAAGAACTTGAACGAGAGTTGGGCGTAACTAATACGCTAAAACTAGCTTCCAATGAAAACCCCATGGGGCCAAGTACCATGGTGATAGATGCGCTGCATGATCCTAGTATTCAAATGGATTTATATCCTGATGGTGGCGGTTTTATCTTAAAGGAGAAACTGTCTCAAAAATTAGGCGTATCACAGGAGCAGATTACACTCGGCAATGGCTCAAATGATGTGCTGGATATGATTGCTCGCGCGTTTTTATGTGCGGGTCGAGAGGCGATCTATTCTGAATATGCTTTTGCAGTTTATCCCATAAGTGTGCAAGCAACAGGGGCGACGGCTAAAGTTTCCAGCTCATTGCCTATAGAGGATACTGAAAATCCTTACGGGCACGATTTAGATGCAATGCTGGCATTGATTAGTGATAAAACCAGTGTGATTTTTATCGCAAATCCGAACAACCCCACTGGCACTTGGTTAAATGAAGCGGAGCTAAATAGTTTTCTCTCTAATGTGCCAGAAGATGTGGTTGTGGTAGTAGATGAAGCCTATTTTGAGTACGTTACCGAGGCAGAATATCCCGACACCTTACAGTGGCTGGGTAAATATCCAAATCTGATAGTAACCCGCACTTTCTCCAAGATTTATGCATTGGCGGGTCTGCGTGTGGGTTATGCGGTTTGCAGTGAAGAAATTGCTGATCTACTCAATCGGGTACGCCAGCCTTTTAATGTAAATACACCTGCTTTAATCGGCGCAACTGCCGCCCTAGATGATCAAGAGCATCTGCAGCAATGTGTGGGTATAAATACAAAAGGAATCAAGTTTTGGCGTGCGGCTTGTCAGTACAGAGGTTTAGAATATATTCCTACGGTAGGCAACTTTATCACCATAGATTTTAAACAAGACGCAATGCCAATATACAACGCAATGCTTCGAAAAGCCGTAATAGTACGCCCGATTGCAAATTATGGCTTGCCGAATCATTTAAGAATAACCATTTCAACAACGGAAGAAAACCAGCAATGTTTGGATGCTTTGGATAGGGTGGTAAAACCTTGATTAAACAACTTACCATATTTGGAGTTGGCTTGATTGGTGGCTCCCTCGCGATGGCGCTTCGTAAAGCTGGCTACGTTAAAAAGGTAGTCGGCTGTAGTCGTAGTGAAGAGCATTTGCAACGCGCAGTTGATTTGGGCGTGATAGATAGTTTTACGCTTGACCCAATTGAGGCGGTAAAAGGCGCTGATATGATTATATTGGCCGTTCCCATGCGCGTCATAAAACCCATGTTGAAAAGCATCGCTGATCATATCGAACCCAACGCCATCATCACCGATGCTGGAAGCGCCAAAGGCAGTGTAATTGCCGCAGCCACAGCAGCTTTTGGTGGTGTGGTTCCGCCTAATTTTGTCGCTGGACATCCTATTGCAGGTCGTGAAAAAAGCAGTGTTGAAGCAGCTATCGATGATTTATACATTGATCACAAGGTGGTGTTAACGCCTAGCAGTGAAACTAGCTCAGAAGCGGTCATACGTGTAAAAGACATGTGGCAAACAGCCGGTGCTATCGTTGAAACACTGGATGCTAAACATCATGATGATGTGCTTGCTGCCACCAGTCATTTACCTCATATTCTTGCCTATTCTTTGGTGAATACCTTATCCAAATCAGAGTATGGTGATGCCGTTTTTGATTATGCAGCGGGAGGTTTTAAAAGCTTTTCACGAATCGCGTCCAGTGATCCTGTGATGTGGCGGGATATTTGTCTTGAAAATAAAGAGGCAATATTGTCTGCCTTAAATGACTTTCAACAAGATTTGACTGATTTAAGTGCCTCAATTGAAGACAAGAATAGTGAAGAATTAATGCAAATTTTCGCTAACGCAAAGGAAACGCGGGATAGAAATATTTAGCGAGCTTTCCGTTTTAGAGTGGTTTTTCTAAAACGGACAACTCGATTATGTCGGCGTTTTTTGCCGACGTGTTTGTACTGGCATGTTGTTGTAGATTTGAGTTAAAAAATATTAAAAAACAGAGGTGTATTGCTAATTTTCAAAATTAAGGTTTATCCTGAATAAATCAGTTAAAATGTATATCAGGATTTAACTTATAGAAATTTAGGGAGTTGATGATGGCGCGAAGTGGTCCAAGTCATACCAAAAAGAATTTCAAAGCACAGCATGTTTTTACTGATAGAGATGAACCACGGAAGGCTTTTGCCGATGCTTTGGCTAAACAGCAGAGCAATAAAGATTACCGTATTCTAAATTTTTACGGTATTGGTGGTCAGGGTAAAACGGCGTTGTGTGAACAATTTACCCTCAAACTTGAGGAAGAGAAAAAGAACAATAAGAAACTTGGCTGGGCAAAACTGGATTTTGAAAACTCAGAAAGCCGTATGCCTGCAAATGCTTTGCTTGCTATAAGATTGCAGTTGGCAGACTCATGCAATATTCACTTTCCTGCTTTTGATTTAGCTTTCGCAAGGTATTTTTCATTCTCCCGTAAAGGTCAAAATATTCAGGATGCACATCCTGACCTATTCAAAGGTGCTAATGATATATTACAAGATATTGAAGGAGTAGCCGGAGATGTAATTGATGAAGTTCCTGGTATTGGGTTAATTTACAAATACCTTAAAAAGTTAAGTACAAAAACCAAAAACTGGTGGCAAAGACAAGGCAAAGAAGTTCTAAAAGACTTAGATTCACTAGAACAACACAAATTACTGGATCAGCTCCCAAAATATCTAGGGGCTGATATTTATGATTGGCTATTTAATGAAAAGGCTCAGCAAGCTTTAGACCCCCATCGAATTGTCATTCTATTAGATACCTATGAAGCACTCTGGCGCAATGAACCCACAAAAAAAGGAGTAAGGTCAACGGGTGTTGATAAATGGGTGCGTAAATTAGGGAATGAAACTCCCGGTGTTCTTTTTGTCATGCTAGGACGGGATAAACTTAACTGGCCAGATGAATGGCAAGCTGATATAGAACTACATTTATTAGGTGGTTTATCAGATGATGATGCGGATAAGTTTTTACGTCAAGTCCCTATAGAAGAGGATCAAATACGAAGTACCATTATCAAAAGCTCACAGGGCTTGCCTTTTTACCTTGACTTGCAAGTTGACCTTTATGAAGACCTTAAGCAGACCAATCCTCAGCCAGATATCGCTAACTTTGGTGGCAAAGAAGAAGAGATTCTAACCCGTTTTACCAATCACATTTCAGACAGTGCCTATCAAGCATTGCAGATTGCATCTTATCCGAGATTTATTAATGAAGAAATGCTGCAATTACTGGCAGAAGAATTTCTTGGTGGAAAAGCCAGTATCAATATAAACGAATTAACTGATTATTCTTTTTGGCGAAAGCAAAACCAGAACTGGTCATTACATGCACTTATGCGTGATTACATGCAACAACAGGAAACTAAAGACAACCTCAAATTGTATCAACAAATCCATGAGTTTTTATTTAAAACTTATGATAGCCGCTTAGAATCACTACAACAGGTAATTGATATTAAAGAAAGGCATGCTATTGATCTGGAAGAAGCAAGTTATCATCACCAGCAATTTAATAGTGAAGGATTTCCAGAATGGGCTGGCAACCGGGGGCAATTGTTTTACCAAGCTTATGCATGGCAGATAGTTGAACCACTTTTGAATACAGCTATTTTTATTGGGAAAAAGGCACTGGGAAAAGATCACCCCGATGTGGCGGCCAGCTTGAATAGTCTGGCTGGGCTTTATCGACAACAGGGCAAATACGAGCAAGCGGAACCCTTGTATCAACGTTCTCTTCCGATTTTGGAAAAGGCACTGGGAAAAGACCACCCCGGTGTGGCGACCAGTTTGAATAATCTGGCTGGGCTTTATAAATCACAAGGCAAGTATGAGCAAGCGGAAC
>Ga0209633_10001689_pt1 | contig 22244 bp, 15 predicted proteins | sample Cruoilmetagenom1_FD_187290 | JGI IMG/M metagenome (GOLD analysis project Ga0209633, IMG submission 187290) | Oil polluted marine microbial communities from Coal Oil Point, Santa Barbara, California, USA - Sample 1 (SPAdes) (version 2) | ecosystem: Environmental > Aquatic > Marine > Oil seeps ... | reverse complement strand
CGTATGGGATGAAGGCAAGTGGGACAAAAGTGCCTACAGACGCTATGAACTTCACGAGAGAGATGAGTATGGACAGATGAAAGAGATGCTCTCTAGGCGTATAGAAAAATTTAAAGTGGATCCAGCCCCAGACCTTTGGATACTTGATGGGGGACAAGCCAACTTAAACCTAGCCCGTACTTTACTGAAAGATGCTCATGTCAACCTAGATGTCATCGCCATTGCCAAAGAAAAACTAGACGCCAAAGCCCACCGTGCAAAAGGGGCAGCCAAAGATATGCTCTACTCTACACAAGGGCTACTTGAGCTCAAACCCAATGACAAGCGCCTCCATTGGATACAACGCCAAAGAGATGAGGCACACCGCTATGCCATTACGTATCATCAAAACAAAAAACGTAAAGATGATACGCAGATTGCGCTACTTGACAAAAAGGGAATCGGCAAAGCCACGGTTAAAAAACTGATTGATTATTTTGGTACTTTTGAGGCTATAAAAAATGCATCTGAAGAAGAGTTAAGTAAAGTTACAAACAAAAAAATCGCTGCTATTCTTACAGCATAATGCCCTCATTATTTTTTTGACATTTTTTGACATTTAAATGTTATACTCTTTACATGACACTTTTTAGAGAAAAGTTACTCTTATATTATTTAATTAATATTTTTTACTAGAAACTATATTATATTCATTCTATTTTTAGCTTATTTAGTATAGAGTTTTAAGAGTAAAGGCGCTAACACAAAGGAAGGCTATGCAGAAACCTAACCCAATCAATGAAGAACATAACTTTGAAAAGGGCTTGATTATAAGTTCAACAAACCTTGATGGTATCGTGACTTATGCCAACAGGAAGTTTTGTGAAGTATCTGGTTATACAAAAGATGAACTCTTAGAGCAAAATCAAAATATCGTTAGACACCCTGATATGCCAAAGGCTATATTTCAAGAATTATGGAACACCATACAAGAAGGTAAAGAATGGAGTGGAGTCATCAAAAATTTACGTAAAGATGGTAAATATTATTGGGTTTATTCCCATATAAGTCCTATCTATTCTGATGGGGAACTCTCTGGGTATAGTGGTGCAAGAAGACCTGCATCTGCTTCTGAGGTTGAGGAAACAGCACCTCTCTACGCCGAAATGTTAGAAAAAGAAAATAATTAAAAGGGCCATGTATATAATGAATTATATTACAAACCAAACTAATCAAGTCATCGCTGCAGACGATAGTCTATTGGAGCTACTTCATGTTGAAAACATAGAGAAGCTCAGCACACAAATTGCCTTAGGCAACATTCATTTTGCTGCACTGACAGAAGAATGCATAAGTATCACTACGGATGTAGAGACTTTCACATTTGACAGCCATACATCCGTACTATCGAGCGTGGTGGGTAGTTTAAATCTTATATCTTTAAAAAGTGTTGATGATGAAGAAGAGTCTAACATATTTACCATTGGTGACACACCGGTAGAAGACACTGACATAAAAGATGAAGATGTTGAACCAGATACTCCCCTAGAGCCTGTCTCAGAATCTCATGATGACCTTCTTTTTATAAAAGAAGAAAAAACAGCCACAACTTTTATCAGCCCTGAAGAGCCAGCACTTTCTTATGACGACGAGATAGATCTTCTTAAAGAGTCAGATAAAGAGGAAGAAGAAAAAGAGACTCTTCCAATATCTACTCCTGAGCTTGATGATGACTTTATGCTCATAAAAGAAGATACAGAAGCTACTACTTTTATGACGCCTGAAGAACCAACCATTTCTACTGATGATGAAGTAGATTTCCTTAAAGTTTCAGATAAAGTTGAGGAAGAGCAAGAACATACAGAAGATGCCCTACTTGGATTAACTATCCCCCAGGCTCCTGAAGACATGATAGATGAAATCAGTATCACGGGTACAGAAGAGATCAGTCAAGAAGATGACACTCCTAAACTAGATACGACTCCAATCATTATCAATGTAGAAGAAGTGAGTCAAAACATCGGCATTTCAAGTGAGGATTACAAGATATTCTTAAATGAATATATTGATACTGCTATCTCATTAGAAGATGATCTCCAGAGTGATGACACTGCAAAACAGTCTTCTGCCATTGGTTCATTAACACAACTCTCGGAAGTACTCCAGTTACCTTTGGTCAATGAAGTCATGGCAAAAATTTCAACCGCTCATCCAGATCATAAAAATGATACTATAGAATCTTTTTATGCCATCCTCGCTAGACTAGTTACACATCAACCGCCTGTATCGCAAAAAGAACTACCGCAAGAAGAGTTACAAATAGAAGAGAGCCAACCTATGCGAGAAACAACGCCTGTCTCAGAAAGCAAGGGTTTTGGCACTATCAATCTTGATGATGTACAAGCCATACACTTTGACTTTCAACTTGAAGAAGCGGCAAATGATCTATCTTTACCCGTATCACTCATAGAAGAGTTTGTACATGACTTTATCGATCAGGCACATGTTGAAACAGAAAAAATGCTAGTTGCCTATGAAAAAGGTGACTTAGATGGCATCCAAAAAATAGGACATATGCTCAAAGGTGCTTCGAGTAATCTACGCATTGGTGCACTTTCAGACACACTGTATAACATACAGTTTTGTGAAGACAGTAACCTTTTAGAAGACTATATAAAGCAATACTGGGGACACTTTTTGTCTTTTGAACAACAAATTGATATCTTGTCAAAATAAAGGAAATAACCGATGACTATACGTAACCGACTAAAACTGATTGGACTTGTTCCAATTACCCTTCTCATCTTACTTTCAAGTTATTTCTTTATAACATCATACTTGAACTTTGAAAAGGCAAATGCGCTTAAAACATCTCTTGCTAACAATGCAAAACTCACAACTATTCTTTCAGAGATAGGAAAAGAGCGTGGGCTGACTGCTATGTTTTTGGGGAGTGACCAAAAAGATTTTTTTGATTCACTTATAAAGCAAAGAAGTAATACAGATCAAAGTCTAGCAACATTAAAGGCAAATCTTAACATTGAGGATTCAGCCTATATACCAGTGCTACTAGAGATATTGGGAGAGAAAAAACTTCTTGACACCGAGCAATATCAGGCTTTTTTAGAGAAAACAGAAAACCTACCTACACTGAGAAAAAATATTGATTCCAATCAAGTTGATTTTAGCAAAGCATTTTTTGATGGCTATACGCAGGGTATAACAACACATACACTTGACAACCTTTTACAAATCAACAACTTTGCACTAGATACAGAAATATCATCTTTGGTATCAACACTTTCCCAACTCTATACTGCAAAAGAAAATGCTGGTTTAGAAAGAGGACTTATCTCCTACTATATGACCAAAAAAGCTTCTATGTCATTTGATGAGATTGCATTATGGGATCAGTTTAAAACAAAAGCAAATATTTTTGATATTAAGCAAGTAACCAATGTTAAACTACGCCAACAACTAAATAATATTTTTACAAACCCTCAAAATAAGGAAATGCTCACGGAACTTGCAGAAACATCTTCTGCCATCCAAACCGATGTGGATAATGGTGACTATGCAGAAGAACCTATGGATTGGTTTGCATTGCAAACACAAAAGATATCACTTCTTTCAAAAGCAGAGCTTATCGTTTCAAATACCTTATGGAAAAAAAGTGAAGTCTACCTTCAAAAGCAACTTTTACTTCTAGCCATTGCAGCATCTATCTGGCTATTGAGTTTTATCTTAGCCTATTTAGGATATACAACAACTAGAGATATTACTAGAAACATTAAAGAGCTTGAAGAGGTACTAAACAAAGCTGTTGATGAAATGAAAAACAGTGAAGATTACCTTAGCTCTGATACTGCCAATATTGAAAACATTGAACTTGATACCCATGAGGGGACAAAAGAAGCCTACCAATTTCTTGAAACCCTTGTTGAGACTGCAAAAAGTGATAAGCGTACAGCCCTTCAGGCCAACGAAGCAAAATCATTATTCCTTGCCAATATGTCTCATGAGATTCGTACACCACTCAATGGTATTGTAGGTTTTACTGAAATTCTTAGAAGTACAGAACTTACAGATGAACAGGATGAGTTCCTGGCTATTATTGATAAAAGTTCAGAGAACCTACTTAGCATTATTAACAATATTCTTGACCTTTCAAAAATTGAAAGTAATAAAATTGAAATTGAAAATATTGTATTTGACACAGCAGATGAGTTTGAATCTGCCGTTGAAACCTATGCCGTTGCTGCTGCGGAAAAAAATATTGATTTAAATTATTATATGGATCCAACTATTTCAGCAAAACTCAAAGGTGATCCAACAAAGATTAAAGAAATTATCATTAATCTACTTTCAAATGCCATTAAGTTTACTTCTTATGGTGGAGAGATTAATTTAGTCATCAAGAAAACACATAATGAAAATGATTTAAACCCTAAAATAACTTTCCAAGTCCAAGACAATGGTATAGGTATGACAAAAGACCAACAGTCTCGTATCTTTGAAGCATTTTCACAAGCAGATGTTTCTGTTACAAGAAAGTATGGTGGTACAGGTTTGGGACTTACCATTTCAAGCCAATTCGTTGAACTAATGGGTGGTCAACTTGAACTTGAAAGTGCCAAAGACCATGGAACTACGTTCTTCTTCTCTTTACCTTTAGAAGAAATTATTTCAAATGAAGTGAACTATATCCATGCCTTTAATGATATTACTTTAGGTAAATATGAACAAGACATACCAACAAAACTAGATAATTACATTGAGGACTACTTTAAATACTTTGGTCCATCTATCAAACGTTTTGAATCGATAGGAACCCTTAAAGAGCTTGTAGATCAAGATGCTTGTAAAAGCTATTGGATTGACATTGATAAAGCAAAACAAAATATGCTAGATGCCATTAGAAGTATAGATAAATCTAAGCTTGTCATCCTTGCTAACGTCACAAGTCGATCAAAACTAGAAGAGTTAGGTATAGATCAAGAGAATGTCTTGTATAAGCCACTGACTCTTTCCAAATTAAAAAGTGTACTTCTTAAGAGTGCCACCGTTGTACCTCAACTTACTGAAGAAGTACTACCTGCACATCAGACAAAATTTGATGCCCATATATTGGTAACTGAAGACAATATTATTAATCAAAAGTTGATTAAACGTATACTTGAAGAACATGGTATCACTGTTGATCTTGCTAACAATGGATTAGAATCATTTGAGAAGCGTCGAAACAATAACTATGATCTTCTCTTTATGGATATTCAAATGCCTGTTATGGATGGTATTGAAGCCACACATGAGATACTTGATTATGAAGAAGATGAAGAGCTACCACATGTACCTATAGTTGCGCTAACAGCCAATGCCCTTAAAGGTGATAGAGAAAGATTTTTAAATGAAGGTATGGATGAATATATTACAAAGCCTATAGAAACATCTGAATTATTGTACGTACTCAATAAATTCTTATCTAATAAATCTAGTATTTCTGCTAAAAAGGCAGTAAATACCCCTGAGCCTAAAGTCGAAATTCAGAGTCAAGAAGTAGATACTAGTGATAAAATTGAAGAGATTAAAACTCTTGATGAGACTACTATAGAGGCTCCAACAGATTCACTCTCATTAGAAATACCAGAAGCAGAAACACCAGAAATAGAAACAATAGAACCAGTAGCACCTACGGCTAAAAAGATTTTGATCGCTAAAAAGTTCTTACTTGAGCGTAGAGTCCTAACAAAGATCATAGAAAATCTTGGCCATGACTATGAAGTCTTAGATTCTGTAGACTTACTTGAAAAAGAACTTGCATCTGGGGCATATGACATACTCTTTACAGACTCAGATCTAATCACAGATAATATCAGTAAAAGCTATGATTATCTAGCTATAATTACGTCAAATAAAACTAAAGAAGAGATTGAAATTCTCTTCAAAAAACAAAGAGGTTAAGCTAAATGGCATTAAAGGTACTTATCGTTGATGATGACTTCATTAACAGAAAACTCCTACAAACATTATTGAAGAAAAATCCTAATGTTGTAGATACCCAAGAGGCAGAAAATGGTTCTGATGCTTTAGATAAACTCAAAAAAGATAGCGGTATTAATCTTATATTGTTAGACGTTATGATGCCTATCGTAGATGGTGTAGAGTTTCTCAAGATCTTTAGATCTGACATGGTTAACTCTCACATACCTGTCATTGTTCTCTCTACAGATGACACAAGAAAAACGGAAGTCTTTGACAATGGTGCAAACGATTTCTTGAGAAAGCCCATCAAAGAAGATGAACTCTTTAAAAAAATAACCTTGTGGTCATAGAAAATCATGCAAGTTGACATAGTCCATTTGGACTTGTCAAGTCTTACCTAACAAATACTTCTTTAAGTACATCATCAATATCGGATACTCCGATAATCTCAATATTATTTTTTACTTCATTAGGGATTTCTTCTAGATCACGTTCCAAGTTCTTCATAGGAATAAGCGCTTTTTTTACGCCTGCTTTGTACGCAGCGATGAGTTTCTCCTTGAGTCCACCTATAGGAAGTACCTTCCCTGCAAGTGTTACTTCCCCTGTCATAGCTACTTTATTATCTATTTTATGACCACTTAAAATCGAAGCGATAACAGTCACCATAGCAATACCAGCACTTGGCCCGTCTTTAGGTGTTGCTCCTGCTGGTACGTGTATATGAAGGTCATGACGTTTGTATACTTCAGAACTATCAACAGTCACACGTTCTTCTCTCTCTTTTAAACTATGTGGTATCATTGCAGGTAATATCGCTAAACGTCTCTCATCTATGAGTATCTTTACCACAGAGTGGGCAATACGGGCAGATTCTTTCATCACTTCACCCAAACTTCCTGTAAGCTGCAAGCTGCCTTTACCTTTAATCTTAATGGCTTCTATGGTAAGTACATCACCACCAACAGCCGTCCATGCAAGACCAGAGACTATACCAACCTGAGGTTTATCATCAACTGTCGAGATCTCAAATACTTTTTTGTCTGTAAAGTTCTCTAAGTTCTTTTTGGTAATGACTATGCCGGCCTTACTCTTATCTTCAAGTAACGCTCTAGCACTTTTACGCATGAGTCCTGAGACACGACGACGTAAATTTCTTACCCCTGCTTCTCTCGTGTATTCATCTATCAAAAGTTTAAGTGCTTTGTCAGAGATGGAAAACTCTCTACGTTTTAAAGCATGTTTTTTAAGCTCCTGAGGTATGAGATAACGCTTAGCTATCTCGAACTTCTCTTTAGGTGTGTAGGAATTCAAGCCTATGAACTCCATACGGTCACGAAGTGGTGCAGGTATTTTCCCAACGTCGTTTGCTGTGGCTATAAAAATGGCCTTACTTAAGTCGATGTTGAAGTTTAAGTAGTAGTCTCTATATTTACTGTTTTGTTCAGGGTCAAGTATCTCTAACAGAGCTGCTGTAGGGTCACCTCTCATACTACGTCCTACTTTGTCTATCTCATCTAGTACAATGACTGGGTCCATACTTTTAGCTTCTACAAGTCCCTGTACCAAACGTCCTGGCATAGCACCCACATAAGTCCGTCTATGACCTCTTAGTTCATTGACATCTTCCAAACCACCTAGCGCCATACGTACAAGTGGTCGCCCAAGTGCCGTAGCTATGGAGTTTGCAAGTGAAGTCTTACCTACACCTGGAGGGCCTGCAAAACAGAGTATGACTCCACCTGTTTCTTTTTGCTTTATGCCTCTAAGTTCTGCAAGTTCACGTACTGAGAAAAATTCTACGATACGTTCTTTAGGTTTATCAAGCGAATAATGGTCTTTATCTAATTCAGCAGAGACCTTAGACACATTCAAACTTGTCTTGGTCAATTTTCCAAAAGGAACTTCAAGTACCCACTCCAAATAGGTCTGTAAAACATTTGCATCTGAAGAGTCAGGATGTATCCTTGCGAAGCGATCAAGCTGTTTAGATATCTCCTTAAAAGCATCTTCTTGCATATGTGGCTTCAGTGCCTCTACCTTTGCTCTAAAATCAGCTATCTCTTCTTCACGCTGTGTGTCCATTCCCAACTCTTGTTGTATCTCTTTGAGTTGTTCTTTTAAAAAGTATTCTTTGTTGGTTTGTTCTATCTTAGAATGTACTTTTGTGCGTATCTCTCGCTGCACCTTGGCTGTTTCTATCTCTGTTGTGACTACATCTATAAGCCCTAAAAGCCTCTTTTCTATGTTTGGCTCTATGTACAAAGCATAAGCGACATCTTTGTCAAGTTTCAACATGGAAGAGACAAGATCAGCTATGCGGTGGGGCTCATCATTTTCTTCTATGGTACGTACCAAGTCTGCAGGGATGGCAGAGTTTAATGTAGAGATATTTTTTATCTTGTCTTTGAGTACACCCATAAGTGCATCTACTTTAAGCTGATCAAAGCTCTCTAATTCGATAATATCGATGATGGCACGGTTAAATGTACCTTCTTCTTTTTGCATTATTTTACCACGGGCAAGTCCTTGAAAAAGTATCTTGACTCTCCCGTCTGGTATATGCACTTTTCGCATAATGGAGCCTACTACCCCTACTTTATACATCGCATCAAACTCTCTACTGCCTTCTTTCCCCTCTATAGAAGATGTCACAAAGAGTAAAGAGTTGTTTTCCATGGCATCTGTAGCAGCATCTATATCTTGCTGGTTGGTTAAAAAGATAGGGCTTATCATAAATGGATAGAGGAATAGTTCATCCTCTACAACGATGGGTAAAGTGGTGGGGAATGCGTCATAGTCGCTAAGTTGCATGGTTTTGTTCCTTAAAATGTATTAATTGAATTATTTTATTATATCGAAGGTGTTGCCTTTTGGCAACACTATGGAGTTAGGATGTAAAAGATATTTAATCAAATATTTTACCGATGATCCCTTTTTCAGGTGCAGTGATATCTGTCATCTCCACAATAGAATCACTGTTTTTCTCTCTATATATTTTCGCTGCATCTGGTTTACCGGTACGATCATACAATGCCGCAATGTTTTCATTGAGTAGGTATTGACTCATATGAAGTCTTATCAACATGGTATTGACAAGTGGTGCATAAGCAGAACCTGGATATCTGTATATATAAGTTTTAGCTTTAGAAATACTGTCCATAATAAGTTTTTGATCTTTATAGACTTCTTTGATACCTAAAAACGAAGCTTTAAGTTTCATAAACTCCGTATACTCACGGTTATCACTCTCTCCATAACGCTTATTATACTCATCTAAGTAATAATTTGACAACAAATATTTTTCGTTATTCATATGTGCGTGTGCTAGCATCATAATGGCAGTTGGCATCAAAGGTGAACGCATATGTTCACTCTTTAATGATATGTAGAAAGCATCTGCTTTGTCCATATTGTCATTACTGATACTAGAGCCTATCTGTTTATACCAATAGAGTGCTGGTTTATTAAACTCTGTTACTTCTTCTGTAGTACTCCCACACCCCACAAACAAAAACGCCAAAGCCGTCCCTGCTAAAATACTCTTTATCATATGCATATTCTACCTTGTAATATTATAATAGCTTTATAATAGCTCAAAATACGTAAGAGGTGTATTAGGTTTATATGAATGTATTAAAAATCACGCTTCATTATGTAAAATATACCTAGGAGTTAGGTTGCCCTACGATGAATGCATGTCCTGTTTCTTTTTCTATTGTAATTGTAAAAGGGGGTATGCTACTGTCATCAAAACTAAAAGTAAGATTACAATCTGTGTGTAACAATGTTGAGTAATCTGGTTTAGAGGAATTTGTTATACCCGTATGTGGACGTCCCATATAATCAAAAGCGATATGTTGTGCTGCACTGCTACAGCCTCCAGCATAGGCTATATTACTATCTGAAATTCCATATTTTTTTGTAATAAATATATTTGGAGAAGATTTATAGGTACCTGTAGCATCAATTTGAGCATCAAGGTTACTTTCGCATGGTTTGCTATTGAACCCCATCATGATCTCACCATTTGCAGGATCTGTAGCTTCCTCCCCCAAGTCAATATTCCCTTCTGTATCTTTATCTGATCCCACATAATAAAAAATGCCATTATCACTGCACCCTTCGAAACCAAAGCGCCAAAATGCCTTTTGCCATCCTGTATCAGTAGGAACTGTTACATTATCCATCAATGCATAATGCTGCGTATAACGTATAGAAGAAAGTATATTATCTGCTGCCTCCTGCCCAATGTCTCGTTCCATACGAGGCATTGCCAATGCTGCCAGTATACCTAAAACTACAATCACCATTACCAATTCCAACATCGTAAATGCAGCTTTTTTCATCATTATGACCTTTATTCAGTTTTCCTAATTTCGCTAAGTATACATTATTTCAACTAAAATAGAGTAATTCAATCTTTATCCCTTAAATCAAGAAGCATACATTAACAGAAAAATCCCTATAATTGACAAATTTTGACATTTATTTACTATACTATAGAAAAAGAATTTGTATTTATGACAGGAGATTATCAATGAAAACAGTAAAATCACTCTTTTCCACACTGGCTATCAAAAAAAATAATTCAATGAATTACTTTTACATTATATTGTTACTTTTATTTACATCAATCAATAGTAATGCCGCATGGGTACAAAGAGCCGGAGACACTGCAGGTTTTATGATGGACCTTGATGTCAATAAAAACTTTTCCTTGATCTATGGGGGTCAAGGTACAGCTGTTCTTGGCGACATGACAGCTACTGGGGACAGTAACCTTTATGTCAATACCCCCAATACTGATAATTATGCAGGTGCCTTATATAGTTCAAATGCTAAATATATGTTATCAGATAATGCATTTTCGGCAGCCACAACCGATAATAGAAAGAAAAATGCTTCCACTGCGATTTTAAACCTTCCCTCTTATGTCAAAGCAGAACATATTGTATCGGCTGGTCTTTTCTGGCAAGGACAAGTACATGAAAATGTAGGAAATGGCCTTACTACAGGTACTGTTGATGCTCGTGTACAAGGTTGGAATACCATAAATTTTAAAACACCTGATGGCGTGATACATCCTATCACAGCAGCATTGGGGGTGAAAGACAAGACCAGCAGTACTTACCATTATGGTATGAAAGATACAAATAGTTTCAGATACTTTTATGGTGCATACAAAGATGTCACTAGCTTGGTAAAAAACAGTTATACCTCTACAAATAATAGTTTCACCGTTGGTAATCTTTTGATAACACCCGGTGCAGACTTTGGAGATAATATGTTTATCTCGCATGCCTATAATGATGCAGGAGCATGGTTTGGAGGTTTACGTATGGGATATTTCGGTGGTTGGTCTCTTGTTGTTGTGTATGACTTGACTGGTACGCCTGAAGCAAGTACTCCTGGAGAAGTCTATAAGAATGTCTCTCTTTATAATGGGTACGACCTTTTCTTGACATGGTCTTCAAATAATGTAGCACCCTTTGAAACAACCATTCCGCTAGCAGGGTTCAAAACACCTAAAACAGGTGTAGTCAACAGTAAACTACTCTTTTTTGGTGGAGGAGCTGATCAGGGTATTAATTTTGACACCCTTCAAATACAAGAAAAAAAGACATCAACATTTTCTGATTTAGGTAATGCACTTAACCCTACAGGATTGCAATTTAACAATACCTATAGTGATCTTGGGAATCAGTTGATCCCAGGTAAACCTTATCATCATGGTATGGACTTGGATATCTTCGATGTTTCAAATCATATGGACAATGACCAAAGTAATACACAAATCAAATTTGGTATTGTAAAGAGCGGAAATGTTGCTGATCAAATATTCCCTCAAGTCTTAGGTTTTTCTACTAAACTTTATACCCCGAATATCTGTTATGATTACAGTGTACGTGTAGGAGACCATATCAAGCTTTCCTCTGAAAACAGAGATGTCAATACCTCTTATTGGGGAGGAGAACCCCTTGTCGTTAAAGTATTTATTCGGAGTATGGAAGCTGACTTCGATCTTATAAATACAAATTTAAAAATAGACTTTACTCCTGCTGGAAAATTTGATTTTATAGAAAACGCTTCTAGTATTTCACCCTCTAACCTAAATGCTTATATTCCTACCTTTGATACCAATGATTCAACAATATCCATAGGTAAAAATAACAGTCTTACAGGTGGTGAAATAGGAGCAAATGAAACAACCTATGCAAAAGTGGGGTTTGACTTTCTTACGACTAGTTATGTTGACAGTCATTTTGAATTAGACATTCAAACTGCCATACAATTTGATCCGAGTGTTGCACCTATCCCTTACACACTTACGACACGAGGCAATGCAAACACTTTCGGTCATATCGGCCTGTGTCCAAGAAACCAGATTTATGATCCTATCTATGGTAAATTAAATATAGAACGATCTGATAGTACCTTCAGCCAAGCAAAAGCAATACGCTATCCTTTATATACACAAATTACGGGTAGAGACTTCAATGTTTCAGTAGCAAGCTATGGGGGTTCAAATTTGGATCAAGCACAAACTATTTTTGATACAACTATAGAGCTTGAGCTTATAGATGCAGGTGGATTTGATAACAACAGTTCTGCAGGATATGATAGTGTCTGTGAAGAACCAGATGCCATAGGTGGCGAAGGTGCATTTATCTTACTGGACGATACAAGCAGAGTCCAAGTAGATGTAAAAAATGAATTAAACTATCCTAATGATCTGGCCTTACAGAGTGCTGCATTTAGAGTATGGTTACTCACAAAAGAAGATGCCAACAGCAGTGCACGATTGATTGTAAATCACACATGTAGCAGTAAAACAGATCAAAACTGTTTTAAGAAAATCTATGATGACAACTATAAAGATGCTGATGACCTTATAACAGGATACTGTAAAAGTGACTGTCAAAGTTCAGGGACGGGGTGTTACACCTGTCTTAAAACATATTTTGCAAGTCCTATTTGTTCACGTGATAACTTTTCTATTAGACCGGAGTCTTACCGTATTGCCATAGCTGACACAAATGAATCAAGTACTACTTCTTCCCTATTCCTTACAGAAAATAGTTCAGCCAATGTGGATCCAAGTCTCACTTTAGCCGCAGGGTACCAGTATTTACTTGATATTAATGCCACACACTACAGAAGCAATCGAAATACTAAGGGATATTATAATAATACCTTCCAAGCAGAAGATAATATTACAACCCTTGATAGTACAAAAAGAGTGATGGCTCCTCTTCAGTTTAATACAAGCACAGGAACAGGCTGTACAGACACAACACATAAAACCCTTGGACTTAAGATACAAAATGGAATACTTGATAGTAATACAGTATTCTCCCATGAAAATGTCGGACAATATACCTTTTCTATGTATGACAGTAACTGGACCAATGTAGACCAGGCAAGTTATCCATTTAAAACAGTATTTGACCCTAACTGTAAAAACAATGCTACCAATCCCCAATGTAATGACTGTATTGTGAACAGTGACACGTCTCTTGCTACAGGGAACAAAATAGGTTGTATCATCAATTCTGACCAAGTATGGAATGTTGAGTATACAGCATTGCCTCTTGCTTTTGCACCTTATGCTTTTGCTTTGAACGAAGTCAATCTTAGCACACTACCAAAAACCAGTACAGACTATCTTTTCATGAATGACCTAGCCAATATCTATTATGATGACCCTGTACTTCATCCACCTACAATGTCAAGCTCTTTCATTGGTGATATTGCGGCCATCAGTAAAAATAACATAGTCACAACAAACTTTACTAGTGGTTGTGCCGCACAAAATGTTATTTTACATATTAATAGAAATACCATACCAACAGAAGGAAATATTGTCGATAGTGAAGGAAACATTGTCCCCTTTGAACAATTCCTTCAACAAACATCATCTACAAGCGCCATTGTTGATAGTACAACAGTGCTTGATGCAAATACAACACTCCCAAGAACGGCTTTCCAAGATACCATAAAATCTGGGAAGGCAACCATGTTCTTGCATACAAACTTTAAAAAACCTATCAATGCCACGGTCAACCCCATAGACATTAACTATACAGGTCTGTATGCCTATGCACCAAATGCAGCATCCTCTGCAGAAATGATCAATAATTATATACCTGATGCAAATCAAAGCTATGCTAAAAATCTTGTGTATTATTTTGCAAAAGTAACACCACAGCAAAAACTGTATGATAATGTAAAAACAAATTCTATTCTCACTCCTGTGTATGTTGATATTTATTGTGAACTTGTAGCTCCTGACAGCTGTGCCAAATTTAATCTTACTGCTTTAACGCAAGGACAAGACGAAGAAGCAGGTTGGTATTCTGCAAGTATGTTTGATCAGAACAATGACGGAACCATTGACCTAAGTGTAAAAACTATATTTGGCGATAATGCAAATCCAAGTGTCAATCCAAATACAACTGTTCAATTTGATGATGGGAACGGCACACAGAAGGACATTAATGTCTCTCTTGCAGGCTCAGTAAGACCAAGTACTGTAGAAGTAGAAATAAAACCTGTTCCATGGTTACTTTATGATGAAGACGATCCAAAAGGCTTCCCTCATTACAGGATCAAATTCATAGGTGATTCTGCATGGTCAGGGGTAGGAAATGTGGGACGTGCTGTTGAAGCAACCTCAAATTCAAACCCTGGTCCAACAAGATTAAGTTGGTAAAAAGGATGAAGCCTATGTTTAGAAAAGGGATCGCCATGATTGAGCTTATATTTGCCATTGTGGTGATTGGCATTACGCTTATGAGTGCCCCTATGCTCATATCACAATCAGTAAAAAGTAACCTCATAGCCTTTCAGCAAGAGTCCATTGCCATGGCTGCAGCTCAGGCTAGTGCAGTTATGACCTATGCATGGGACGAACAAAATACTCCCAGCGAAACTCCCAGTGCCATATTGCAAGTCACAAACGGTGATCCTCAATTGGATCAAAACGTTACTGGTGATCTACGACTGTTAGTCACAACAAAAAATCCTCCACAACAAAGACTTCGTCGATTTTCTACGTCCTTTGCAACGCCTGCGTTATGGTCAGACGGGAACCTAACTGTTCAAGATAACCTGGATGACATAGATGACTTTAATGTAAAGCCTCTAACCCTAAGCATTTACAGTAATGCATTAAATACAGCCAATAAAGGTGACTATATCGATATCAATATTTCTATTGATACAACTGTTACCTATGGTAGAGACAGTAGTCCAAATTATGGTGGTGGGGGTACACCTCAGTTTAATATACCTTTTGCAGCAAGTAATAATATGCCGGTAAACCAAAGCACGAACATTAAGCGTATCACCACTGTACTTACTAGTACTTCAGATAGTGAAGAACTTAAATCCAAACAAATCATATTGCAGTCTTTTATGTGTAATATAGGAGCTGCAAGTCCAATACAAAATGGTGGATATTAAATGAAATTATTATTACAAAGACAAGCATTTACAATGTTAGAACTCATTTTTGTAACCGTAATACTTGGTGTGGTAGCCTCTATTGGTTCTTCTGTAATCGCTCAAGTCTATGAATCGTACATCATGCAGCGTTCTGTACATAATGCCAGTATAAAAACCGAACTTGCCATTAATCAACTATCCAACAGACTGACCTACCGTATCAATAGAAGCCTATTGGCCCGTGTACCTGGGACAACAGGGCTGGCTCCTGCTAATGCAGTGCCCTTATCTGGTATCACCTTGGCGGATGCTGCTACACATACTGGTCTGGAGTGGATAGGTTATGACAATGATGGATTCAGTGCAATATTCAACCCATCAAATTGGAGTGGTTTTTGTGATCTTAACAAGAGTAATTATTCTAAGATAAAAACGATAGGATCAAGATTAACTTCAAGTTCAGGAACAAAACCATCTGCGCAAGAAATACTCAATAACCTTTCTCGTAGTACTACTGCACCAGTACCAGCAATAACGTTTATGGGACCCTCCCAATACCGTACAGGTATGGACTATAATACTACATGTATGTATAAGACTGACGGAACAGGCTGTATGTTTCCTGTCTCATTAACAAACAATTCCACTTTAACATTTAGAAACTCTGGTCTCACAGGTGATAGAATAAATGGACAAATGATATACAGTGAGTTTTATCAACTTGCTGCCTCTGCTTATGCTGTAATACCTGAGAATAAACATAAGATAGACAATGAAGATGTGTGGGATATTTACTTGTATGCTGACTATCAACCTTGGGATGGGCAAAACTATAGCAATGGCTCAAGATCATTACTTGCAAAAAATGTCAGTGTTTTTCGTTTTCGAGATGAAACAGGAAGTGTACGTATCAAAATATGTTCCATAGAACAAACAGCAAATACTAATACGATATCCATTTGTAAAGAAAAGGCGATCATTCGATGATGAAAAAAATATATATACATAAACGCCCGGCATTTTCCATGATCACTGCCATTTTTGTTATTTTACTCATGGCATCAGTGGCTGCATTTATTATGAATTTATCGGGGAAAACAATACAGGAAACCACCACACAGTATAGAAAAGAACAAGCCATACTTTTAGCAAAAAGCTATACCGAATTTGCTATCATGGCTGCAACAGCAAGAGATTGTGCTAGACCAACTATCACGGCAAATGTGAATGGAAGCAATAAAAAAGTTAAACAGGGAGAAGGCTATAAAATCATCATAAATACCCGCTATATTGGGAAAAATTCTGGCTGTACCAATAGAATTGGAGGAGATATCAACACACCTGTTTCACAAGGAGGGACTGTACGAATTGATACCTATGTACGTTACCGTGATCCAGAAAGTCCAAATGCTTTAGCCAATAGAGCATGGTCCAATAATGAACCGGGCATCACCTACCACAGACGAACCCTCCAAAGACTCTAATCCATTTACTATTCATTAAGTATCTTAAGTTAAAATTAAGTATAGATAATAGGTATTATCTATACTTTAAAACGAAGGATTTATAATGAACAAAAGTATCACGGGAAGACATTTTGAACTAACTGAAACTATAAAAGCCTATGCAGATGCAGCAGTTGAGGGACTGAAGAAATATCATCTTGACATCATCTCTGCAAATACAGTCATATCAGCCAATGAAAAAAATGGGAAAAAAGGCTTTATCACTGAATTCATCATAAACCTAAAAGATAAAAACACTATCGTTATCACACAAAATGATAAAGATGTGTACGCAGCTATAGACCTTGCGATAGAAAGAGTTAAAAAGGCCTTAAGACGCCACTCTGATAAGATCAAAGGGCATCGTATCATGTCTTTTAAAGACTTAGGTGTAGAGGCAGAAGCAGTAAGTGAGTATAACACTAACGAAGAACTAGAGATAGTCCCGATGGACTTAGAGCTCCACAAACCTCTAGACTTCGATGAAGCCATTGATGCCCTCAAAGCAGAAACCAAAAGACAGTTTATCGTCTTTAATGACCACGAGGGTGTAATGAGAGTCATGTACAAAAGAGCTGATGGGAAGTTTGGACTTTATTAATAGATATAACTGTAGAGGGCAGACCTGTGTGTCTGCCCTCACAAATAATGGATAAACATACAGATTTACCCCTACGATATTTCAACATTTACCCTATTTTTAGCCCTTGCCACCACCTCTTCATCTTCACCCATATCTAACCACTTAAACTTTTGACCACTTTGTATCGTACCATCTAGTATGTCTCCAGAGTCTCTAAACTTCAAGTCTAGTTTTGCGATGTCGAAGCCGTTGGTCGTTTGGGTGAACTGGGTGAGTCTTTCTGAGGCTTTGAAGTTGCTGTAGAGGTAGCACCAGCTCTTCAAACCGTTACGTCCTACTCTACCCCTAAGTTGATGTAAAGTTGCCAGTCCTAAGCGTTCTGCACCTACTATAACGATAAGCGTAAGTCTTGGAAGTGAGATCCCTACTTCTACTACGGTAGTGGCTAATAAAATATTCCCTTTTTCTCGGAACTCCAACAAAACTTCTTCTTTTTGCTTATCCTTGCCATGTGTGACATACACATCTTTAAACTTCTCTTCCCAAAATCCTCTGCTCTCTTCAAGTGACTGGTAAGGCACTTCTGTACTCTCTTCAACTAGCGGGTAGATGATGAGGACTTGATGCTTCTGTGCTATCTCTTCTTTAATGTGAGAGAGTAAGTTTGGAAAGTCTGGTTTAGTGATGGTTTGCGTAAGTACTTCTCTCTCAAAAGGTGTAGTGGTGATGAGACTGACATCTAGTAACTCTGACTCCATCATAGCCTGCGTACGAGGTATGGGTGTAGCAGAGAACTGTATGTAGTGAGGCTTTTTCTCTTCCCCACCACTCACTAATGCCTCCAGACTTGCGCGTTGTTTTGTACCAAAACGATGTTGTTCATCTACCATGACAAGTGCTGCTAGTGGTAAATCCTCTTTGTAGAGTAAGGCATGTGTGCCTATGATGAAGTCTGCATCTAGGTAGTCTCCTTCATCATTTCCCTGCATCACTAAAGCTACTTTTATGCTTTTAGGTAAATGTTTACACGCTTCTTCATAAAGCTGTCTTGCTAGCAGTGAGGTAGGCGCCATCAGTATGCTTTTATATGGCAGTGCCATCATCACGGAAGCCAAGATGACCATCGTCTTACCTGAGCCTACGTCTCCCACAACCATACGTTTTGCAGCTTTCTCCACTTTCGCTACATCCACTTGTATCTGCTCTATGACTGCTTGTTGTTCATCTGTGAGTGTAAAAGGTAAGTTCTCTACAAAAGGTTTTATATCACCAGTGAGTGCTTGAAGCGCAGGAAAATCTGCTCTCTTTCTCCGTAGTTTTTTAAGATGATTATAGGCTTCAACAAACTTCAAAACATCTACGAACTCTGGCTTAAACTTGCCCTCCGCATGTACCTCTTCCATACTTTTTGGAAAGTGAATGTGCATAAGTGTCGCTACTTCTTTAGAGTCCAGTCCTTCATTAAAAAGATTTTGTTCACTGACGTAGACTTCTATGAGAGAACTAATCTCACTCTCTTTGAGTACTGTTTTGTACTTAGGGGTGATCTTTCCTATCTGCTTGATCGACTTAGGTTGTGACATCTGCCAGTAACCTTTGTACTCTTCTATTTTTCCTTGTATCACATGGCTAGAGCCTACTTCAAAAAGTTTATGATGGTAAGGAGTGACCCTAAAAAAAGTAGAAGAGATACGACGGCGTGACTCTAAAAGTTCAAAAGTTACACGAAGCTTCCCAGCATATATGTTAGAGTCAACTACTTTAGCCTCAAGGGTGTTTATCTTGCCGAGTTCTGGTTTGAGTGTAAGGGTTGTGTCGTTGTATGACGTGGGGATGATGAGTGCTAGGTCAAGAAGTGTATGTATTTTGAGTTTTTTGAAAAGTTGTTTTGCTTCTTCCATTGCTATCACCTCTTTTAGATAGACAAATTATAACAAAGCTTTTTCAATAAAGTAGAAAATATGTCAAATTGACATATTTTTTATTTCTCACTCTTCTTTGTTACAATAGAAAAGGAGATATCCGACAACTCCGTATGTTTCTTGATAAAATCATTGACCTCTTTGAGTGTCACTTTTTCAAGTGCTTCTAACTCCATCTTAGCAAAGTTAAGTGGCCTGTCAAAATAGTAGTCATTATAAGCACGACCGAGTCTTTGTGAAAGTGTCTCAGTTCTCAGTGGTTCAGAGCCTAACAAAAACTGTTTGGTACTGTCTAGCTCTTCTTGTGTGATGCCCTCTTTGACAAAAGTATCTACCACTGTCTGTATGAGGTCTTTGGCTTCATCTTGTGTAGTGAGTTTAGTTTGCATGTACCCACTCATATAAGACACCGACTTTGTGCGTCGCAATGAAGCATAAACACCATATGTAAGACCACGCTTGACGCGTATCTCTTCCATCATCCTAGAGCCAAAGCCTGCTCCACCGAGTAAGTACTCTGCTATCTTTGCTAAATGTTGGTCTTTTTCTTTGTAGGTGAAGTTAAAAGGAGCACCAAAAAAGATGTAAGCTTGTTGTGTATCTTCGTTGAGAAGTACCAACTCTTTTTTGTTGGATGCAGTGACTTCTTTTACTACTCTTGCCTCGACTTTAGGTAATAAAGAAAGAACCTTTTGTAAGTGTTTTTCTGCCTCATTAAAAGAGATATCTCCTCCTACTACGGCTATGAGATTATTGTAACCCAAGTGTGTTTGTATGAATGTTTGAATGTCTGCTACCCTCATCCCTTCCACACTTTCCAACGTACCATCATAAGCACTTGCTAAGGCAGAACCTTTAAAAAGTGTCTGACGTAAAGAAAATGCCGCGATGTAGTCAAAGTCTGATTTCTTCTGTGTGAGCCAACCTATCTTTTGGTGCTTGATCTGCGCTAAAGCTTCCTCAGAGTAGTTAGGGTCTCCCAGTAACTCTACCAAACGCTCCACGGCATACCCAAACTCAGACTTCAATGCAGAAACTTCGATCACAAAACTCTCACGCCCTACACTAGCTCCCACATCTACTGCATGTGCATCAAGCTTGGTCGCAAAGCCTATGCTTCCATCTTGACGTGTACCTTCGTTAAGTAACTTCGCAGACATATCTGCCAATCCGTCTTTCGTGTTAAACAGATGCCCTGCATTTTTAAAAACCAGTTGCATAGAGACGATAGGAATATACTTCTCTTCTTCAAATACAACAGGAACTTTGGTATCTTTTATAGTAATCTCATTGAGGCTAGCGGCCATCAATACTCCTTGTAATAGTAATAATAAAATAAATAATTTTTTCATAAAAATCCTCATTAAATCACACGATGTGTGCTTTGTCGTGGCGAACGCCCTTGAAAGCGAAGCGATTCGAGAGTCACGACGCTTTTTTGTTTCGTTTTTTCTAAAAAATGAAAAGAGAAACAACACCTCAGTACAAATAAAAGGCAATTTTAGAAAAGCAATAAAAACTAATATCGTTCCAATATATCATAAGCCGTATTACGCTTAGCAGGCAATTCTCCAACATCACGTATCAACTTTATCATCTCATCCTGGTTCATCTCATTCTTAGCCCCTGCTGCAGAGACCACATTTTCTTCCATCATTGTAGAGCCTAAATCATTTGCTCCAAAAAGCAGTGCCATTTGACCGATGTAAGAACCTTGTGTGACCCATGAACTTTGGATGTTTGGCACATTGTCCAAAAAGAGTCTAGCTACTGCAAGGTAACGCAAGTACTGGTTAGGTGTCGTCTTTGTGATGGTAGGTAGTTCACGCTTAAGCTGCGTATGGTCACTTTGATACGACCACATAATGAACGCTCTAAACCCACCTGTCTCATCTTGTAACTGACGTACATAATCCCAATGCTCCACTATCTCTCTTATGGTCTCTACGGTACCATACATCATCGTAGCTGTAGACTTTACACCTAGTTTATGGGCTTGACGATGTACTTCAAGCCACTCGTCTTTATCATGTTTTTTAGGGGCTATGATGTCTCTTACACGGTCACTGAGTATCTCTGCACCAGCACCAGGTATGGAGCTTAGTCCTTTGTCTCTAAGACGTCTTATCACCTCAGAGATAGAGATCTTAGAGCGATTAGCGATATAGTCTATTTCTATCGAAGAGAATCCATGAATCGTTACTTGTGGATACTTGGTTGAGATGTGTTCTACTAAGTCTTCATACCACTCTATCTCAAGCTTAGGATGTACACCACCTTGAAACAAGATCTGTGTTCCACCTATAGCTAAAAGTTCATCAATCTTTTGGTCTATCTCATCAAACGTAAGGATGTAAGCATTCTCTTTTTTCTCATGCGTGTAAAATGCACAAAACTTACAGTCTACCCAACAGATGTTAGTGTAGTTGATGTTTCTGTCTACCACAAAAGTAGTCACACCTTTAGGGTGCATCTCTTTTTTACGTGCGAGTGCCATCTTCCCTAAAGTTTTAAGGTCTGCTTTTTCTATGAGTTCAATGGCTTCGTCTATGGTCATACGTTTTGTTAATGGACTCGTCATATGTTCTCCTTCAAGCGTAGGGTCGATGAAATTGACCCATTGTATTAAGATTTAATTTGTGGTCGATTGTATCGACCCTACACATCTTTATTTGACTTCAAGCGCGTCAAGCACACCGTTGATGAACTTCGGCGACTTCTCATCAGCAAGTGTTTTTGCAAGTTCAACAGCTTCGTTGATGATGATGGCTTTGTCTGTTTTGGCTACAAGTATCTCATAAGCGCCTAGTCTCATAATGGCTT
>Ga0209633_10001688_pt1 | contig 22249 bp, 23 predicted proteins | sample Cruoilmetagenom1_FD_187290 | JGI IMG/M metagenome (GOLD analysis project Ga0209633, IMG submission 187290) | Oil polluted marine microbial communities from Coal Oil Point, Santa Barbara, California, USA - Sample 1 (SPAdes) (version 2) | ecosystem: Environmental > Aquatic > Marine > Oil seeps ... | reverse complement strand
TTACCCGTCCGCCAAGCCGCCGGCGCTCACCCCGTATGCGCCAACCCCAACGCGGAGATCCCGGTGAACAGCGCGACCACATAGCCGACATAGATGACCAGGAAGCCCGCCGCCATACTGCGGCTGATCCGCCGCGACAACAGGGCGAGCGCGACAAAGGCGACGGTAATCCCAACCATCGCCCACAGATCGAAGGCAAGGATGCGGTCGGGCACCGCCAACGGACGCACCAGCGCGACCACGCCCATGATGGCCAGCACGTTGAAGATGTTGCTGCCGAGCACGTTGCCGAGGGCAAGATCGGTGTGCTTCTGGCGCGCCGCGGCGATACCCGTCGCGAGCTCCGGCAGTGAGGTCCCGATCGCCACCATCGACAGCCCGATGATCTCAGGCCCGACGCCGGCGATCCGCGCGGTCTCGCGGGCGCCGGCGACCAGGAGCTCGGACCCGATCAGCACGCCGGCGAGGCCGCCGGCCAGCTTTGCCGCCATCACCCAATAGCGCGTCTCGTGGCCGCCCAACTCCTCGATCTCGGCCTCGATCGTCGCCTTCGCCGCCCGGCTCCGCCGGTCGCTGCGGTAGCAATAGATCAGATAGGAAACCAGGCAGACCAGCATCAACGCGCCGTCGGCCCGGCCGACGATGCCGCTCATGCACATCGCTGCGAAAAGCACGGTCGCGAACACCGCCGCCAGCCCGTCGCGATAGAGTGCCGCCTTGCTGGTGGGGATCGCGCAGAGCATGCCGGTGACGCCCATGATGAGCAGGACATTGGCGATGTTGGAGCCGACGACATTGCCGAGCGCGATGCCCGGTTCGTCCTTGAGCGCGGCGATCAGGCAGACGACCAACTCCGGCGCCGAGGTCCCGGCGGCCACCACGGTGAGCCCGATCAGGAGATGCGAGACGCCGAGCTTGTCGGCCAGCGCGACCGCGCCGCGAACCAGATATTCGCCGCCGAAATACAGCAGGATCAGGCCACCGGCCACTTGAAGAAACAGGATCATCCAGGCCCGATCTGCAATCCAGGGTCCCCCGACAGAACGGCAATGCCGCGCCGCTCCCCCGCCCATGACAGGCACCGACGGCATTGCCATATCATGTGGTGACGCGTCGCAGCAAAACCAGACGGCGTGATCCTCTGCCCCTTCCCCGCATCCGCCGATTGAGATAACTGAAGGGTCGCCCAACCCGCCCGCGGACATTCATGGAAAACCACGGCTTCCTCTTCGAGATCGTGCTGCTGCTGACCGCGGCGATCGTCGCCGTCGTGGTCTTCCAGCGCCTGCGGATAAGCCCGATGCTGGGCTATCTCGCCGGCGGCATGATCATCGGCCCATCGGCACTGGGCCTGGTCGCCAATGTCGAGACGATCGGCGTGGTCGGCGAGTTCGGCGTGGTGATGCTGCTTTTCTCGATCGGGCTGGAGCTCTCCTTCCGGCGCTTGAAGCTGATGCGCTGGGAGGTCTTCGGGCTCGGCGGGGCGCAGTTCCTGATCACCGGGCTGATCATCGCCGGCGCGGCCTGGGGGCTCGGCGCCACGCCGAAGGCCGCGTTCGTGATCGGCGCCGGCCTGGCGCTCTCCTCCACGGCGATCGTGCTCCAGCTTCTATCCGAGCGGGGCGAGGTCGCAACCAAGCTCGGCCGCGTGGGTTTTTCCGTCCTGCTGCTTCAGGATCTCGCCGTGATACCGCTGCTCGCGGTGGTGCCGATCCTCGGCGGGGCCGCGCTGGATACCGACTGGACCAAAGTCGGGCTCGCCGTCGGCAAGGCCGCGCTGGCGCTCACGCTGATCATGGTGGCGGGCCGGCTGGTGCTGCAGCCGATCTACCGCACTATCGCCCGCGACCACGGCCATGAGATCTTCGTCGCGCTGACCCTGCTCGCCGTGCTCGGCACCGCCTGGGCGACCGAGCAGGCCGGATTGTCGCTCACCCTGGGCGCCTTTCTCGCCGGGCTGCTGCTCGCCGAAACCGAGTTCCGCCATCAGATCGAAGCCGACATCAAACCCTTCCAGGGCCTGCTGATGGGGCTTTTCTTCATGGCCATCGGCATGCAGGTCGACCTCGCGGCGGCGGCGCGGAACTGGTGGCTGGTTGCGGCGCTCGCGGTGGGCCTGATCGTGCTCAAGACCGCGATCCTCTATCTGCTTTGCCGCGTGCTGGTGAAGCTGCCGGTCTTTCTCTCGCTGCGCGTCGGGATGACCCTCGCCCAGGGCGGCGAGTTCGGCTTCATCCTCATTGGCGCCGCTGCGCTGATCGGCTTCATCCCCGAGCCGATGAAGCAGGTCTGCCTTGTCGTGGTCAGCATCTCGATGATCGCAACCCCCTTCCTCGCCAGTGGCGGCAAGGCCCTCGCCGACCGTTTCGAGCGCTTCACCCCGGTCGGCCTGGCGGCGCTGGAGCAGGACAATATCGACCTCGCGCGCCACGTCGTGATCGCCGGATTCGGGCGGGTCGGCCGCATCGTCGCGCGCCTCCTGGAAGCCCGCCGCATTCCCTATGTCGCCATCGACAGCAACGCCGCCAACGTGCTCGACGGGCGCAGCCGCGGCCTGCCGGTCTATTTCGGTCATGCCGCCCAGCGCGAACTCTTGTGGAGCGTCGGCATCGATCGGGCCTCGGCCCTGGTCATCACCATGGGCGAAGCGCGGACCGCGCTCGAGCTGGTGGCCATGTTGAAGCACCGCCTGCCGGAATTGCCGATCATCGCCCGCGCCCGCGACAGCGACCACGCAGGCGACCTCCTCGATCTGGGCGCCGATATCGCCGTGCCGGAGACGCTGGAGGCCAGCCTGGTTCTGGGGGCCGCCGCGCTCAAGCAGCACAACATCGGCGAGAGCGATATCGAAGCGGCCCTGAACGAGCTGCGCGCCGATCGCGGTTTCCTGCTCGCCTCCGACCGTGCGCTCACGGGCGCCGAACCGGCATCGTCACCCCCAGCACCGCAAGCGCCGCAAGCGACCACGCCCGACCGCCCACCGGCCTCCGATACCGATCTGGCGCTACCGCCGGCCGCCCCGGTCAGAGAAGAAACAGCGCAAAAAGACAGGTAACCGCGACGAACCGCAGCGCGTCGGCGAGCATCGAGAAGACGATCAAAAGCGCCCGCACATCCTCATTCTCGATCCCCGCGAGCCGCTCGCGCAGCCGCAAGAGGTCGAAGCCGAATATCTGCCCGGCAATGGCGATCGCCTTGCGCATGGCGGCGATCCTAGCCGAAGCAGGCTTGCGATTTGCTGAATTGGGGAGGTACCCCGCCCGATCCCGGCCCTAATACAATATCAAAACGAAAATACACGTCACCAGGAAGAAGCGGATCGTGTCGGCGAGCAGGGTGAAGAGGACCAGCAGGATCTGATTCTTGCGGTCTTCCAGCGTATCCAGCCGCGTGCCCAGCTTGACGATGTCGAAGCTGAACAGGCTGGAAAGGATATCGATGACGAAAGACATCGCGGCTGGCATCCCCGTGGCGGCGCGGCCGTGGCGCAAACCATCCCACCACCATCCTGGCCGGCTATCCGGTCTTATGGTCCTGGCGAGCTGATCGGCACGTGGCCCCGCCAAAGAAAGAGCCGCCCGAGACCATTTCCACTGAATAGGTCTCGGACGGCTCCTGGCACTTAGATACGGGCGTCCTAGAGCTTGTCGACGCGCATATCGTCTTCGGAGGTGTTGAAGGTGGTATCGGCCACGTTGCGCAGCTTGTCGATGATCTGCTTGGAAGCCAGACCGACAATGGCGCCGACCGCGGCGATGCCGAAGGGGCTCAGCTGGGTGCCGAGGCCGCCGTCGAGCAGAAAGCCGCTGCGCAGAATGAAATAGATCAACAGCGCCAGCGCGGCACCCATCGGCGCGCGCAGGAGGAACCACCAGACCCAGCTCGCCGAGAGCCGGCGATTGCCGACAAAGCTGGAGAACGAGGTGGCGATATGGATAAAGGAGCCAAGCGCGCCGGTGATCATTACGATCGCCAGAGCGATGGTCTCGTCAAGCCCAGTCCACACGACCTTGCCCCCTTCTAGGGACGAGGACGGCCAGAGATAGAGCAGCAGGGCGCCGAGCCCTCCCACTAGGCCGATCATGAAGACCCCGACCACGAACGTGCCGTAGCCGTGCAAAAACTGGGCGGGCCGCCTTCTATTTTGGTCCACGACCGTGGAGCTCCCAGCCATATTCAACTCTCCTTTCTGGCGCTTGAGGCCAGTTCCCTGGCCCCGGATCGCCGGGCGAAGCGTCTACCGCGCCGCGATGACGGGGCATCGAATTCGACCGCATTCACGGGGACGCAACGCCGCCTTTGGCGCCAGATATCCCTTTCGTGCGCCCCGAAAATAGGGACCATGTGGTTAAATTTGGTTTAAGGTTAACGCACAAAATTCAAACCCGCCCGGACGCGCGGGTGCGGCCGACGGCGCGGTTTCCCTGCCATTCGGCAGCTTTCTCCAAATCGAAGAAGAAAAATCGGCGTGGGCGCGAGGGCGCCCAGGCTAATCCTTCTTGAGCTCCAGCGAGACCGAGTTCAGGCAATAGCGCTGGCCGGTCGGTGCCGGACCGTCGGGAAAGACGTGGCCCAGATGCGCATCGCAGCGCGCGCACACCACCTCGGTGCGGCGCATGAAAAGCGAGCGGTCTTCCTTGAGCGCAACCGCGGCCTCGTCGGCCGGGGCGTAGAAGCTCGGCCAGCCGGTGCCGCTCTCATATTTGGTTTCGCTGGAGAAGAGCGGCTGGCCGCAGCAAATGCAGTTATATGTGCCCTTGGCCTTCTCGTCCCAGTAGCGCCCGGTGAAGGCGCGCTCGGTGCCGGCCTTGCGGGCGACGCGGTATTCCTCGGCCGAAAGCTGCTTGCGCCATTCCTCGTCCGACTTCACGACCCTGCCGGCCCCGGCGGATTTTTCCGCTGTATTGGCCATTGTTGCACTCCGTGTGCCGTTCCACCCTGCCCTACGATATGGCCACAGCGTGGCCTCCTGCAAGCTGTCCGTGCTTCACGAGCGCGTGCGCGGGCCAGGTTGCGGGGCGGTCAGGGCGCGCGTTCGACCGTCACCGCCTTGCGGGCGAGGCGATAGGGCTCGGCGGTGAAGGCCAAGACCATGCCGGCCTCCAGCGCCTCGATCCCGGCCGCCGCGAGCGTCTCGGGATAGACCACGACATCGGGCCCGCCATCTTCGGGCGTGATGAAGCCGAAGCCCTTCGCCGCGCTGTACCAGGAGACGATACCGATTTCCGGGGGGCCGTTTTCCATCCCCGCGTCGTTGTCAGACACCTCTATCGCCGTATTCTCAGTCGCGGCCGCAGCGCTTTGAGCTTTGCCGCGCCAGCCCGCGTAACGCGGCTACTGGTCAATGAGACGAACCGCAACGCCTTCATCGCCGCAAGGGTTTCGATGCTGGCATCGCTGATCCGGGTTCGGCTGGCCAGAAGGAAACTCAGCTTTGGCATCCCGACCAGATGTTTGAGCCCGGCATCAGTAACCGCCGTGTTGTCGATTGACAGGTTTTTCAGCCGTTTGGCCTGGGCCAGTGGCTTCAGCCCAGCGTTTGTCACCTTGGTGCCACTGATGTTGAGGCGTGTGAGATTTGGCAAGGCTGCGATTGCGCCCAAGCCCTTATCTCCGATTTGCGTGTCGTAGACCATGACGCGCGTCAGCGTCTTGATCCGCCCAAGCACTGCCGCGCCGGCATCGTCGAGATTGGACTGGGTGAGCCCTATCTCCTGTAAGCGTGCGGCCTTTCCGATCGCCTCGAAGCCTGCACCCAGCTTGGCTCGGAAGAAGTTGAGTCTGACCAGCGCCGGCATCGCCGCCAGCGTTGCATAGCCATTGCGGGTGATCCCCTCGGTTGAACCGATGCCAAGCGAGTGGAGGCGGGGCATGCTCGCCAATGCGGCTATCCCACGATCGCCCACCCTGTTGCGCCCGAGGCTGAGATCACCCAGCGATTTCAGGCGAGCAATGGCGGTCATCGCATTCGGCCCGAGCTTGGCATGCGAGAACTGAAGCCGTTTGAGTCGGCTCAGCCCAGCCAGCTTGGCAAGACCGTCCTTGGTGACGCTGGCATTGCCGAGCCGAAGGCCGGTCAGCCCGGTGAGTTGGCCGATCTGCGCCAGCTCGGCGTCGCCGAAGCGGGGGTCGCCCAATTCGAGCGAGCGCAAAGAAGGCATCGCCTTCAAGTGGGCGAGTTCTTTGGCATCGAACTTCTTTGCCCTGCGGAAGCTGATGAAGCTCGCTTTGCGCACACCATCGCCGGTCCAGGCCTTACCGTAACGTTTGAGCCCGATCTTGTTGAGCCATGCCGCAGCATCGTCGGCAGCGTCAGCCGCCGCCGGTCCGGTGAAAGCCAGTGCAATGACCGTGAAAACAGAAGCCAACGTCGCGCCGCGCCAAAGGATCGTGTGCACCATTGTCTTCTCCCGTCCGCCAAAGAATTTGTCAAAAAGAAGATAGCGGGCCGTAGCCGGGCCGCACAACAGGTCCCTTGCGGGCGACTAGCCGTCCGGCTCGCCATGGCGCTCACCGCCGGCAAAGCCCGGATTGCACCGGTCGGTCCTGATCTTGTTTGCCAAAGTGGCCACGGTATAGGGTCTGATGGTTTCATCAGCGGCGAATAACGAATGACCGTGATACATGGCAGGGAGGGGGCATGAACGCCCAGACGGACTACATTTCGGAGGTCAGCAAGACCGAGCTGCTCCGCATCATCGTGGCGCTCTCCACCGAAGTCTATGCGCTGGCTGATCGGCAGCGCGCGACCGAGGCCGTCCTCTCGGCCCACAAGATCGACCTGACCGCCCTCGATGCGCCTATCGAGCCGGCGGTCTATGATGAGGACCGCATGGCCGAGCGTGACGACTTCGTCGCCCGCGTCTTTGGTGCGCTTGCAGGCAGCCCGGTTGGCGCAGCGGGCGAGAGTTGAGGAGCGATCCCATGGACCTGACGCTGTCCCGACCCGCCCAGGCCCGGCTCGATTTCGTCGAGGGTCTGAAGTCGTTCGTCTCCACCGAGGTCATGGCCGGGGTCAAGGCCGATTTTGCCGCGTGGGCCGATGAGCGCGACGCCGCTGCCTTGCGCGACCGCCAGATCCTGGCGGCCCGCCTGGAGCCCGATCCGCGCTACCAGGCATCGCGCGGGCTTCAGCGCCTGAGCCAGGAGGCGATGTGGGCCGAGGTCGCGCGCGGGCTCGAACCGCGCCGTGCCGCGCTCGAAACGGAAATGCGCGGCGACGACCAAGCTGATGACGGACCAGCCTTCGACGACAAGCTCTAACTCCCCGCCTATTACACCTCCAACGAGTTCCATCTCCAGCCGGGCGGCTTCTGGCGCGACGCGCTGACCGGGCCGGTCTACGAGCTCGGCGTCGCCGCCTATTCGCTGCACCGCTACGGCCGTGCGGGCGACGACATGGGCCGCGCGCTCGTATCCGTGCTGCCCGACCACGGCATCAAGCGCTGGCTGGAGATGGGCTGCGGGCCCGGCTACAAGATGTACCCGGTCTGCGACGCCATTCCGGATGCCGAGGCGGAGGCCATCGACCTCAGCCCGCATTTCGTGCGCTACGCGCATACCAGGGCCAAAGCCCACGGCAAGAACGTCCATTTCGCCCAGATGAACGCCGAGGCGCTCGCCTATGAAGACGCCCGCTTCGACCTCGTCTTCGGCATCCTGCTGCTGCACGAAGTGCCCGAGACGGCGATCCGCGCCATCGTCGCCGAGGGCTTCCGGGTGCTCGACAGTGGCGGCGTCTTCGCCCATGTCGACCTGCCGGGCTACAAGCATCTCGATCCGCTGACGGCCTATGTCATGGACTGGGACACCGAGCACAACGGCGAGCCCTTCTGGCGCGGCTTCCACGAGATCGATATCGAGCAGGTCTACCGCGACGCCGGTTTCATCGACGTCGAGACCCGCCCCGCGCATAGCAACCTCGGCAGCTCAGGCGACTACTACCAGGGCAAGTTCGACTACCACGTGGTGATGGGACGTAAGCCGTAAAGCTTGCGATGGATGCGATGATCGATTGGTTCGGCGGTGTCCGATGCTGGGCCGCCCAATCAGGGAATTGGGGAGATAGATTTTCATCTCAAAATTGGGTGAGCTATAGTGACTTTAACCATTGGTACTTGAAAAACCATTTTCTCAAGAGAGAGTCTTGCTGCGGTTTTAGCTGATGATAAGCAAGGTAAGCTTCGACCACTTTAGGCGATTTCGCCGATATACTGCACATTTCGGAAAAACCAACATTCTCGTTGGGCCTAACAACTCCGGAAAATCATCAATTCTCGATGCAGTACGAATTCTTGAGAGCGCCATTCGTTATGCACGTCGACGTCGTCCAGAACTTGTGCGGGACGAAACCGGACAAGTGCATAGTGGTTACTTGATTCCAAACACACTCATCTCAATCAATTTGGAAAACGTCCATACAAACTACCGAGATGTAACAACAAGGATTCGCTACTGGACACATCAAGATCATCTCTTGACCATAGAAGTCACACCCGACGGGGTATGCAAACTGCTTGTTGATCCGGAAATTGGGCACATCAAATCCACAACTGAGTTCGTTAGATTTTTTGATGAGGACATCGCGGGTTTCCCGACTCTTGGGCCCTTCGAGCAAGAAGAGCTAATTGTCACGGACCAATATTTCCGTGCATGGTGGGGATCGAGGCGCTCACCCCGCCTATTCAGAAATTATTGGTTCAAATCGCCCGATAGATTCGAAGAATTTCAGGCACTGATTGAAAACACTTGGCCTGAGATGAGCATCATTCCGCCAGAGCAGATTGATGTGATGACCCGACAAATCTCGATGTTTTACAAAGAGCGTCGATTTGATCGAGAAATTTATTGGTCTGGATTTGGTTTCCAAGTGTGGCTGCAATTACTCACACATATAATCTCAAGACCAACAGCTAGTATAGTTGTCGTCGATGAACCGGATATATATCTGCATCCTGATCTGCAGATTAAGTTAATGAATATCCTTAGAAATCATCAGGCTCAAGTAATTGTAGCAACTCACTCAGTTGAGATTGTCAATGAGGCAGAACGGAATGAAGTGCTAATAATTGACCCTGATAAAGTTCGATCGCGACGGATCTCTGATTTAGAAGGTTTTCAGGATGCTGTGTCTGTCTTGGGATCTACACAAAACATCGAGCTTGCTCGATTATCAAGAGGTCGAAAGGTAATTTTTTTTGAGGGCCAAGATTTCAAAGTACTTCGGCGCATTGCTGATCGAATAGGATTGTCCGAGCTAGCGGCAGCGACCGAAGTATCTGTGATTTCCATAGGTGGAATATCTCAACGTACTCGAATAAAGGACGCCGCATGGACGTTCGAGGAAATATTGAAATCTGAGGTCAGATTTGCGGCATTGTTTGATCGTGACTACCGCAGCGATGAGGAAATTGCTGAATTCATTGAAAGCCTTGAAGATAAATTGGAATGCATTCATGTATTCAAAAAGAAGGAGCTTGAAAATTACTTAATAATTCCAAAAGTAATTGAAAGAGCCGTAATCGAAAGATTAGAAGCTAGAGAAGATGAGCTAGCCACGGACACAAAAAAAATATCTCGAATTGTAAAAAAGCTTATTAGAGACACCACGGATGAACTCAAGAATATCGTCAATGCACAAAAGTGCGCACACAATATTAGATTCTTTGCCGGAACCGGTATTGATGAGTCCACGATAGTATCTGATACAATTCAAGAAATAGACAAGCAATGGAAGGATCTAAATTATCGAATAAATATGGTGCCTGGGAAAGACGCGATATCATCAATCAACAAAAAACTACAGGACTCTTACGGCATCTCAATCACATATCCACTTCTTGTCAAACACATGCGCGCCGCCGAAGTTCCAGAGGAGCTACGTAACATTCTCGAATCCTTCAACAATTTCGCCAATAGCTAACGAAGATGTGAAAAATCACAACATCGCCTAGACAAGCGATTTATACGGCGAACATCTCGTTCCCTACCGCCGCTGCCGTCGCCCGGTCGGCCGACCGCCACGGCCGCCGCGCCGCTTGCTCTTCGAGAGCGCGGTCGCATGCTCCATCTTCTCCTTCAGCGAGGAGGTGGCGGACATGCCAAGGTCCTGGGCCTCGAGCCGCTTGATCTCGTCGCGCAGCCGCGCGGCCTCCTCGAATTCGAGGTTGGCGGCGCTCTCCTTCATCTGGCCCTCGAGCTCCTCGATATAGGCGTGGAGGTTGTGGCCGATCATATGCGGGTGGTCCTCGTCGCCCGTCGCCACGGTCACACGGTCGCTGCGCTCGTAGACCGAATCGAGGATGTCGGAAATGCCCTTCTTGATGCTTTCGGGCGTGATGCCGTGGGCCTCGTTATAGGCCTGCTGCTTCTCGCGCCGGCGGTTGGTCTCGCCGATGGCGTATTCGAGCGCGTCGGTCATATGGTCCGAATAGAGGATGGCACGGCCCTCGATGTTTCGCGCGGCACGGCCGATCGTCTGCACCAGCGAGGTCTTGGAGCGCAGATAGCCCTCCTTGTCGGCATCGAGGATCGCCACCAGCGTGCATTCTGGGATGTCGAGCCCCTCGCGCAGCAGGTTGATGCCAACCAGGATGTCGAAGACGCCAAGGCGTAGATCGCGGATGATCTCGATACGTTCGAGCGTATCGATATCGGAATGCATGTAGCGGACCTTGAGGCCGAGCTCGTCCATGTATTCGGTGAGATCCTCGGCCATGCGCTTGGTCAGCGTCGTCACCAGCACGCGCTGGCCCTTGGCGGTGACCTCGCGGCACTCGGCGAGCAGGTCGTCGACCTGGGTCTCCGCCGGACGGATGATCACCGGCGGGTCGATGAGGCCCGTCGGGCGCACGACCTGCTCGGTGAAGACGCCGCCGGTCCGCTCGAGCTCCCAGGGGGCAGGCGTTGCCGAGACGTACACCGTCTGCGGACGCATCGCCTCCCATTCCTCGAATTTGAGCGGCCGGTTGTCGATGCACGACGGCAGCCGGAAGCCGAACTCGGCGAGCGTGGACTTGCGCGCGTAATCGCCCTTGTACATGGCGCCAAGCTGCGGCACGGCAATGTGGCTCTCATCGACGAAGAACAGCGCGTTCTTGGGCAGATACTCGAACAGCGTCGGCGGCGGCTCGCCCGGCGCCCGGCCGGTTAGATAGCGCGAATAGTTCTCGATGCCGGCGCAGGATCCCGTCGCCTCGATCATCTCCAGATCGTAGAGCGTGCGCTGCTCCAGGCGCTGGGCCTCGAGCAGCTTGTTCTCCTTGTGCAGCTCGTCGAGCCGCGTGATCAGGTCCGCCTTGATCTGCTTGGCCGCCTGCAACAGCGTCGGCTTGGGCGTCACATAGTGCGAATTGGCGTAGATCTTCACCGCCGCCAGCGCGCCGCCCTTCTCGCCGGTCAACGGGTCGAACTCGACGATGCTCTCGATCTCGTCGCCGAACAGCGAGAGCCGCCAGGCGCGGTCTTCGAGGTGAGCGGGAAACAGCTCGATGGTATCGCCGCGCGCCCGGAAGGTGCCGCGGTGGAAATCGGCGTCGTTGCGCTTGTAATGCAGCTCGACGAATTTGCGCAGCATCTTCGCGCGGTCCATCGTCTGGCCGGTCTTCAGCGGAAAGGCCATCTGCTGGTAGGTCTCTACCGCGCCGATGCCATAGATGCACGAGACCGAGGCGACGATCACCACATCGTCGCGTTCGAGCAAGGACCGCGTCGCCGAGTGGCGCATGCGGTCGATCTGCTCGTTGATGTTCGATTCCTTCTCGATATAGGTGTCGGTGCGCGGCACGTAGGCTTCGGGCTGGTAGTAGTCGTAATAGGAGACGAAATACTCCACCGCGTTGTTCGGGAAGAACGAGCGCATCTCGCCATAGAGCTGCGCGGCCAGGGTCTTGTTGGGGGCGAGGATGATGGTCGGCCGCTGCAAACGCGAGATCGCATGCGCCATGGTGAAGGTCTTGCCCGAGCCGGTGACGCCGAGCAGCACCTGATCACGCTCGCCGGCCAGAAGCCCCGCCGTCAGTTCCTCGATCGCCTGCGGCTGATCGCCCGCCGGCTCGAAATCGGAGACGAGCTCGAAGGCGATCCCCTTGCCCTCGAGTTGCCGCGCCCTGACGGCCTCGGGCGAGGGAAACGGGCTTTCTATGACGGAGGATGCGCGCGCCATGGTCCTCAATAATATGCGCCCCGCGCGCCGCGATTCCAATGGCCTGCCCATCCACTCCTGACACGTCCGGCCGTAACCAATCTTCCTCGATCGTCACCCCGGCCGCAGCGAAGCGGAGAGCCGGGGTCCATCGACCGTCAAAACACGGGCACGACCCGGGCCTGGCCAAACCAACCCTGGACCCCGAATCAGGTCCGGGGTGACGGTGGCGGCGGGCGTTCTGGCAAAAACCGTGGCCGGCCCGTCGCTCTGGGGAGGGGGTCGAGCGACGGAACCGGCCACGGATGCTGGCCTCAACAGGTGGAGCGTCGGATCAGGCGATCCGGCTCCGCCGCAGCCAGACCATCACACCGCCCAGCAACAACACCAGAAGCGCGAGCGACGCGTAGAGATCACGCCGGTCGCGCCCTGCCGCCGCCTGCTGGTCCTTGCGCTTGGCGGCGGCCATCTTCACAGCGGTAATCGCCGCGGAGCTGTCGACAACCTGCGTCGGGGCCTTGACGACGGATTTGCCGCCGACATTGGCGCCAACTTTGCCATCGGTCTTGACCGGCGCCTTGACATCGGCCCCGGCCCGCCCGCCACTGTTGCCGGAGGCCTCCTGGGCGAGGCGCTCGCGCACCTTCCCTGCCTCCGCTCTCGGCTTGGGCTTGCCCGGCTTCTTCGTTGAGCCGGTCACCGGCGGCGGCGCTTTGGCGGCATCCGCCGAAACCTTCGGCGAGTGGAGCGACATGATGCCGCCCTGGGCACGACGCGTGACGGTCGAGCGGTAGGCCGTGCGCTTCTTGCTGAGCTGACCGCTGGCCCGAAGCCTGGCCTCCTTCTTCTCGGTCTCGATCACGCTGGGCGTGACCGCCCTGTCAGCGCGGCGCTCGCCGTGCTTGCCGCGGCGCTGGCTCGGCTGCTTGCCGAAGACGCTCTCGAAGTTCCAGCCGGCCGGCAGGTTCACCGCCACCGCCTCGGTGTTGACACCCTCGCCCTTGGGACGCGACGGGGTCACGTCGACGGCAACGAGGCTGGTGAACTTGCTGACGAGATGGTGTTTGAGGGCGACGGCGATGACCTGCCCGCGCACCTCCTTGCGGTCTGCGCCCTCATGCAGCGTATCCATCAGCGCCGCGATCTTGGCGCGGGCCCACAGCGTGCCCATGCCCTTGCCCTTCTGACCGCCGGTGAGCGGCAGAGTGAGCTTCCACGGCTTGCCGGCGAAGCGGCCCTCGATCGTTACGTTGCCGGCGAGCTTCTTCAGCTCCACGGCGACGATCACCGGCTCGCCTCGGTAGAGATCCTGGACCTTGCGTGGCCAGGCCTCCGCCCCGGCGTCCTTGGCAAACGTCACGCGGATGTCCGTTAGCACCGGCTCTTCGATCTTGCGGAAGAGCGCGGTCATCTTCTCCTTGGTATCGGCAACGCGGCTGACGAAAGTGAAGGTGCCGCGGCCGTATTGCGCGGCCTTGGTCATGAAGTAACTATTCGGCGCCGAGCCGATGCCGACGGTGAACAGCCGCGTGTCGCCCAAGTTCGCCTTGATGAACTTGAAGAGCTGCGCCTCGTTGCCGACCGAACCGTCGGTCAGGAAGATCACCTGACGCAGGCGGTTCTCGTTCTTCTGCCCGTTGAGCGCCATGGTGAGCGCCTTCAGCATCTCGGTGCCGCCGCGTGCCTTGAGCCCCGAGACAAAGGCCCTTGCCCTGGCGATTGTGGCCGGGCTGGCATACTGCGCGTCGACGAAGAGCGAATAGGCCTTGCTGTTGAACTCCACCACGTTGAAGCGATCGCCGGGCTTGAGGCGATCGAGCGCCAGCAGCAAGGCCGCCCGCGCCTGCGCGATCGAGGTGCCGGACATCGAGCCCGAGGTATCGATCACGAAGACGACCTCACGCGGAAGCCGCTTGATCACCGTCTTTTTGCCGCTCTCGCCATTCGGCGGCATCACCATCAGCAGCGCATAGGTCTTGCCGCCGATGGTCTCGGTGAAGAGCCCCGCTCCCGGCGCGCTGCCGGTCTTGGGCAGCCAGGAGATCACCAGATCCTTCTCGGCGAACACCGCCTGCTTGTCGAAGGTGATGGTCTTGCCGCCGTCCTCGTTGTCGGTGATCTTGATCTTGTGCGTGGCGCTCTTGATCCATTCGATCGGAAAGCCGGGCTTCAGGCTCACATGCAACGAAACCGGATTGACCTTGCCGTGCTTGGGATGGCGCACCGGCGGGGTGATGCGGTCAGCGTCGGGCACGCGGGCCGTGTTCGCGCCCCAGCCGGTGCCGGAAAACGCCACCACGCGCTCGCCCGAGGGGATGTAGCGCGGTCCCACCACCATCGGGAAGCGAAGCGCGAAGGCGCCGCGGTCGTAGCGCAGCGTCTGCTGGTATTCGATCTGCACCAGCACCGTCTCGCCCGGCCCGATATTGGCGACCGTGTTGGTGAAGATGTTGGGCCGCTCCTGCTCGGTGAGCGAGGCCTTCTTGCCCGCCTTGAGGGCCGCCAGGTAGATTTTCCGCGCGGCCTCGCGCTCTTTCACCTTGCCCTCGATGAAGCGGTCGCCGATGCGCATGCGCAAACGGTCGACGCCGGAATTCACCGGCAGCGGAAAGACGTAAACGCCCTCGATCCATTTCTTCGAGGGGTTGGTGAATTGCTGGCTCACCACCACCCGGGCGACGAGGCCGCTCACCTCCATGCGGATATCGGTCTTGACCGTCGGCGCCCGCTCGTAGCGTCCCGGGATCTCGGTCTTGATGAGAAGGCTGCCGCTCTCGACCTCCGACAGCCGCACGCCCGTACGCGCCTCGGCAAAGGGGCGGCTCATACCCGCGATCAGCGCGAGCGAGAAAACAAGCAGCGAAAGGACCAGCCGGAAGGCCGGGTCGGCGGTTCGCAATAGCGTTCGTTGGGTAGGGGGTGGTTTGGCCCCGGGACACGATACGCCGGGACGCGATACGCCGGGACGCGATACGTATGACATGCGTGGCTCCCTCAAATGCGGCGGCGCTTTTTTGACCAGCGCGGCCTTGGTTGCGGAGTGCCCGGCCGTCCGCTGGCGCCGCCCCCAACGGCGCCCAAAGCAAACCCGCACGACCGGATCGCTTAAGGCAGACGGACGGGCGCCGGCACTTTCCGCAAACGGGAGATGTCATTTCTTGAAATATTCGGACCTCTGGCGGCCCTACAGAGCAATTTCGCCGTCCGAACCATGCGGTGCCAACGCTGCAATGCGCCCGCTATAAACCGGCTCAGTCCCGCTGCGGCGCCCGGCTTTGGAGGTTGTTGCCATCGGCGATCCGTTTCAGATCGCCGAGGAACCGCGCCCGCGCCTGCGGGGCTAGGGGCGCCAGAACGCGCGCCTGGGCAATTTCGACCGCGGGTCCGACACGGTGCAACAGGTCGCGCCCCGCGGCGGTACAGGAAATCGCATTGAAGCGGCGGTCGGTCGTCGAGCGCCGACGCGTCAGCAACCGGCGCGCCTCCAGCCTGGTGATCACGGTGCCAATGGTCGTGCGGTCGAGCGCGGTCAGGCCGCCGAGCCGGTTCTGGTCCATCTCCCCATGATGATCGAGGGCGCTGAGCGCGATGAACTGCAGCGGCGTCAGCGCGAAGGCCTTGCATTCCTGGATGAAGATCGACACCGCGATCTGATGGCAGCGGCGCAGCAGATGGCCGGGCATCTCGGTGAGTTCGGCGAACCCCGCCTCCGGCACCGGATCGGTCTGCCCCGACGTCGTTGGCGGCGTTGACGGCGTTGATGGGGTTTGGGTTTCGTCCACGGCCGTCACGCGCCCAGCTTGAACTGCTGAGCGCCGGTCGCATCAAGGCCCTCATAGAGCCACGCCATGCCTTCGCCGGGCTTGGTCTGATCGATGGCGCCGAGCATCGTGTTCCGCAGATCGGCGGTGGCATCGGCGGCATGATAGACGTCGCCGAACATCCGGGCAGTGAGCTGGACGCGCGCGGTGCGCAGGTAGCGTAGCCCCTGATATTCCTGAAAGGCGGTTTCAAAATCATCGCCATTGGCCGCGACCCGGGTGGCGAGGCAAACCCCGTCCTCGATCGCCATGCAGGCGCCTTGCGCCAGATATTGCAGCATCGGATGCGCCGCATCGCCTAGCAGCGTGGCGCGGCCCCGGCTCCAATTGCGCACCGGCTCCCGGTCGCACAGCACCCACATGCGCCAGCTGTTGATCTTGTCGAGCATGGTCAGCACATCGTCGTGCTCGCCAGCAAAGCGCTTTCGCAACTCCTCGGAATCTCCGAAGCTGTCCCAGCCCTCCTCATACCGATCACTATGGAAGACCGCGACCAGGTTATAGATCTCGCCCCGGTGCAGCGGGTAATGCACCAGGTGGGTCCTGGGCCCGGCCCAGAGCACGACATTGTCCTGGCGGATGTGGTCAGGCACCTCCTCGGTCTTGAGCACGGCGCGGTAGGCGATATGGCCGGAGACGCGCGGCGCCCCGTCGCCGACGATCTCGGCGCGCACCTTCGACCACAGCCCGTCGGCTCCGATCAGCGCCGCGCCCTCATGGGTCGCGCCCTCCTCGGTGAAGACGCGCACGCCCTCGCTGCTGTCTTCGAAACCGGTGACCGTCTGGCTGACCTGGCTGGTCACCAACGGCTCATTCGCGCAGGCGTCGATCAGCGCGTTGTGCAGATCGGGTCGGTAGATCACGCCGTAGGGATAGGTATAGCGCTCGCGGAACGCTTTCGAGCCGACTGGCATGCGCACGATCTCGCAGCCGCTGAGCCCGTCGCGCATCACCAGGTATTCGGGCAGCACGGCCACATCGAGAATGGCCTCGGTCAACCCCAGGACCTCGAACATCTTGAAGACGTTGGGTCCGATCTGGATGCCGGCACCGACCTCGCCGAACTCCGGCGCCTGTTCCAACAGCGTGACCGCGCGCCCCTGCCGGCTCAACGCCAGTGCCGCCGCGAACCCGCCAATACCGCCGCCCGCGATCAAGATCGGTTGCTCCGCCACTGGATATTCCTCTCACGGTCCAATAGTTAGTCAGCATTATGATCATAATGCTGACTAACATCCTGAGTCAATCGGGCCAAGGCCGCCGCCCTGCCCGGCGCGCCGTGCGCTGGTCTGCTCTGCATGGCTCATTTCGCGAGGCCGACGGTGGACGGACTGCGGCCATCATGGCACTCTATCCGGGTTGCTTCGCGATTGACGCCTCGGGAGACCCAGCGCGATCCGATGAGCGATGAGCCGAACACCCCCCGCACCAAGGTTCTGCCGAAGACCAAACGGCCGCGCCTGCACAAGGTCATCCTGTTGAACGATGACTACACGCCGCGCGATTTCGTCGTCACGGTGCTGCGGGCGGTCTTCTCAATGACCGAGGATCAGGCGTACCGGGTGATGGCCACCGCCCATCAGAGAGGCGCGTGCGTGGTTGCCGTCTTCACCAAGGACGTGGCCGAGACCAAGGCGAGCGAGGCCACCGAGATGGCGCGCGCCGCCGGGCATCCACTGATGTTCTCGACCGAACCCGAGCAATAGGCCCGCTGTCGGTGCACCGGTTGCGGCGTTGGCGCTTATTCGTCTCCGGGAGGAAGGTCGCTCTTGCCGCTGGCGCCGTCACCGCCGCCTTCGGGCGCGTTCGGATCGGGACCTTCGGGCGCCGGCCGCTCGACCCCGAACCCGCCTTCTTCGCCGCCGCCGCGCTGCGCGGGCTTCTTGGCGGTCTGCTTGCCGCCAGCCTGGCCGGACGATTTCTTGGTTGCCTCGCCTTCCTTTTTTTCCTTGCCGGCCTCGTTATCGGCAAGCTGCACGGGCGCCGCCGGCTGCCCGCCGCTGCCCAGCGCGAGCGCCTGGGGAGCGATGAGCATTCCGCTCAGAACCGCTGCGGCAATAAACCGCGCATTGATCGGCAAGGCCATGAGAGACACTCCTGCTGGTCGAATGCCGTGATACCCGCCCGCCGATCCGAGCAATCGCGCCGGATCGAGGAGCGGCAGTATCGCCGGGCAAGCCTATCCGGGTTATCGTTGCCCGAAGCTTAAGAAAGGACAGCAATTGAGCGAGCTGCTCGCCATCGAGACCGTGGAGATGCATACCGGCGGCGAGCCGGTGCGGATCGTCACCGCCGGCTATCCGGCGGTCGAGGGCGCGACCATCCTGGACAAGCGCCGCTATGCCGCCGAGCATCTCGACCGCCTGCGCCATCTCCTGATCTTCGAGCCGCGCGGCCACCACGATATGTATGGGGTAATCCCCGTCGCGCCCGACCACCCCCAGGCCGACCTCGCCGTGCTGTTCATGCACAATGACGGCTATTCGACGATGTGCGGCCATGCCGTGATCGCGCTCGGCCGCTGGGCCGTCGACAGCGGCATCGTCACGCCGGCTGGCGAGACGGCGACTGTCCGCATCCAATGTCCCTGCGGCCTCGTCACCGCGCGGGTCGCCCGCCGCGCGGACGGCAGCACCGGCGAGGTCGCCTTTGAAAGCGTGCCGGCCTTTGCGCTCGCCCTCGATCGCGAGGTCACGGTCGAGGGGTATGGCGCGGTCATGCTCGATATCGGCTATGGCGGCGCCTTCTACGCCGTGCTTCCGGCCGGCAGCTTCGGCCTCGACGTGCTCGGCTCGGCCACGCGCGATCTTGTCGACGCCGCCGGCGCGGTCACGCAAGCGGTCAAGGCGCAGGTGGCGATCGCCCATCCGGACGACCCCGATCTCGGCTTTCTCTACGGCACCATCCTGACGGATGGCGGCGACGGCGCCAGCCACGACCGGCCGAGCGCCAATATCTGCGTCTTCGCCGACAACCAGGTCGACCGCAGCCCGACCGGCTCGGGCGTCGCCGCGCGCATTGCTTTGATGCGCGCGCGCGGCATGATCGCCGAGGGCGATACCGCCTATTTCGAAAGCGTGACCCGGACGATTTTTCGCGGCCGCGCGCTGGCGGACTGTGACGCCGGTGCGTATGACGCGGTCACCGTCGAAGTCACCGGCCATGCCCACTATACCGGCACGGCGCGTTTCACGGTCGAGCCCGACGATCTGCTCGCCGGCGGTTTTCTTTTGAAATAATCAACCAATAGTAGCTTTTCACCGGCCGTTGGCTCAAGAGCATGGGGGCGAATATGGCCCCTGCGTTCAGCACATGGCCAACCTATATGGGAAAAACGTCCCCAAATCCGGCGTCATCTAAAATTTTCCTTAAAACTCCTATAGTTGTCGTTAGAATTTTGGTAAGAATTGATGCTCACTATCGCAATCGACATAGTGGAGCATGTCCAAGACAGCGCCGTTCGCCGGCATGGTTTGCTTGTGAACGGAGACCGGGAGACTGAGGAAAGGTGAGCAATGGCGGAACATAACAAAAGCATCATTCGCGTCATGGTAATCGATGACTGTTCCACGATGCGGAAAATCGTGCGGTATCAGGTCAACGAGATGGGCATCGACGATCTCGTCGAAGCGGCCAATGGCCAGGACGCTCTGGCGAAGCTTGGCGACCCTCAGATACGCAAACCCCACATCATTCTGTGCGATCTGCACATGGACCAGATGGACGGGCTTGAGTTTTGCAACGCCTTTCGCAAAGACAAGACGCTCGCGGCGACCGGCATTCCGATCATCATTCTGACGGCCGACGGCGAGCGGATGGCCCATGAGGTCGCGGTGCAAGTGGGTGCGAAGGCGGTCCTGACCAAACCGTTCAACACCAAGGATCTGCAAGAACATATGGAGCAGGCAGTCGGCTTCCAGGTCGGCCAAATGGCTTAGTGACCGGGCGGCACCCGCATTTCATGCGACGAAATTTGCGGGGGCCAACACCCAAAAGGAAATGGCGGCCGATCCCTTGATCGACCGCCATCATGCTAGCTTAGGCATGGTGCCTCATTCTAGGTGCCGATGGTTCTAGCAGCTACTAGTAACCGTAGGGGCCGTAGAACGGACGACGATGCCGGCACAAGCGATAGAAGGCGCGGCGGGCGAACGGGTTGCCCAGAACGAAGCCCTTGTAGTAGAGGCGACGGCACATCCGGCGATAGCGATACCGACGATGGTTCCAGCCGTGGCGGTGACGCCAGCCACCGCGGTGGCGGATCTGCTGGGTCTGTGCCGTCTCGCCGCCCTCGAACAGCCCGGCGTTGGCGGCCGGCGAAGCGGCCGAGGCGGCACCGGCGGTGCCGAGGGTGATGGCGGCTGCGGCCGCGATGCTCAGAATGGTGGTCTTCATCTTCAGGTACTCCTGTTTCCAGTTGTTGCGACCGGCTGCGTCAGTGCCCCCGGTCTTGATGGTGTCTGTTTTAGCGAACCGCGCTTGAACCGGATCTGAAGCCATCATTCATCTCGCATTCACCTGCAAGGAGCCGGCATCGCCTTCGTAATTTGTTGATTCACAAAGAAAAAGCGGCCGATCTTTCGATCGGCCGCGTTTCCATTCAGAGGGTCTCGAAGACCGGCCTAGTAGCCGCGGTAGCCGCCATAGCGGTAGCCGAAGCGATAGGTGCAGAACCGGTTGAACAGCCGGCGGGCAAACGGGTCGCCCTGCACATAGCCGCGGTAGTAGAGCCGGCGGCAACGCGGGCGCTGCGCGAACCCACGGCCATACCCATGGCCCCGATGGCGACGGAGCCTGCGATGACGATGATGCACGAGCTGCACCTTGGCGGCGGACGCGCCCTCGAAGAGGCCGGCACTGCCGGCCGACGGGGCGGCGGTCGCGGTACCGGCGGCGCCAATGGTGATGGCGGCTGCGGCCGCAATGCTGAGGATGGTGGTCTTCATGGCAAGTCTCCTGTTCCCGGTTGATCCGGCCGGTGGCGGGCGGCCTCGACTGTATGGCCCCGTTTTAAGCGAGGCCGCTTGAACCGCTCCTGAAGCCACCGTTCATCTGGCGTTCATCCGGGATTGATCGTCCAAGACGGCCCGGGCGCACGACGGAACCCAAAAGGAAAAGGCGGCCGATCTTTCGATCGACCGCCATTCGGTGGCGCAAGTGAGGGGGGTCGGCGCTACGCGCCACCGATCTTAGTAGCCGGCCCTAGTAACCCCGGGCCTAGTAACCATAGTAGGGACGACGATACCGGCAGAGGCGATAGTAGGCCCGGCGGGCGCGCCAGTGGCCAAGCACGAACCCGCGATACCGGAGCCGGCGGCACATCCGGCGATGGCGCCAGCGCGGACCGTGGCGCCAGCGGCGGTGATGCACCTGCTGCACCTTGGTGGCGCCGGCGCCCTCAAAGAGGCCGGCGTTGGCGGCGGGAACGGCCGCGGTCGCGGCGCCGGCGGCGCCCAGGGTGATGGCGGCTGCGGCCGCGATGCTGAGGACGATCTTCTTCATGGGGGAGTGCCTCCTGGTTCTGGTTTTTCTTACCTCGGGGGCCGGGTGCCTCCGTGGGTGATGGGCGTGTTGTAGGGGACCGCGCTTGAACCGAAACTGAAGCGAGTGTTCATCCGGCGTTCATCTGTGTGGCGCCGCTGGGGCGCGCGCCCGGCGATCGCGTCAATTGCTGCTGGGACGGCGAATTTGTGTTGACCGATCGTTCTAAACCCGCCAATTTGCCCGCGAAAGGACCCCCCGCGATGCCTTGGGAAAAGCAGTTCGACCCGGACAGCGCGCTGCTGAAGGCGATGCAGACCTTCTGGGCGCGGGGCTACGACGCCACCTCGATGCAGGATCTGGTCGAGGGCATGGGCGTCAACCGGGGCAGCCTTTATGCGACCTTCGGCGACAAACGCAGCCTCTTCATCCAGGCGCTCAAGCGCTACGATGCGGTCCATCGCGTGGCCTGGACCGCGGCGCTGGCCGAACGGGCGGCCCCGCGCGAGGCGATCCTGGGCGCTTTCGAGGGCGCCATCGCCGCGGCCATCGAGGGCGGCTCGCGCGACGGTTGTTTGCTGGTGAACACGGCGCTCGAGCTCTCCCCCCATGACCCGGAAGTCGCGTCCATCGTCGCCGAGGCGCTGACCGGCATGGAGCGGTTTTTCCGCACAATGATCCTCGCCGGCCAGCAAACCGGCACGATCCCGGCACGGATACACGCCGACGAGACGGCCAGCGCACTGCTTGGCCTCTTCATCGGGCTGCGCGTGCTCTCGCGCAGCCGCCCCGAGGCGCCGCTCCT
>Ga0209633_10001687_pt1 | contig 22250 bp, 8 predicted proteins | sample Cruoilmetagenom1_FD_187290 | JGI IMG/M metagenome (GOLD analysis project Ga0209633, IMG submission 187290) | Oil polluted marine microbial communities from Coal Oil Point, Santa Barbara, California, USA - Sample 1 (SPAdes) (version 2) | ecosystem: Environmental > Aquatic > Marine > Oil seeps ... | reverse complement strand
ATCATCTATAGTTTGATTTCTATGAGATGCCAACCCTTGCACCAATTTAAAACCAACACCACAACCACATAATTCATCAAAAGGATAAGTGCAATCTTCTCTTTTCGGATCTAAAACCGCAATGGCTTTCGGTAATTCTTTGCCTGGACGATGATGATCGCAAATAATAAAATCAACTCTTTTTTTATTGGCATAATCAACCTTGTCAATTGCTTTTATACCACAATCTAAAGCTATGATTAATGAAAAATTATTATCATCAGCAAAATCAATGCCTTGAAAAGAAACGCCATAACCTTCGTCATATCTATCAGGAATATAGGTAGCAACATTCGGATAATAACTCTTTAAATAAGAAGCCACCAATGCCACTGAACTTGTACCATCAACATCATAATCACCAAAAACTAATATATTTTCATTCGCTGAAATTGCTTTTTCAATACGATTGACAGCTTTTTGCATGTCTTGCATTAAAAAAGGATCGTGTAAATAAGATAATTTTGGTCTAAAAAAAGCTTTGGCTTGCTCAAAATTATCAACACCGCGTTGCACCAACAAGCTTGCTATTGAATCGCTAACGGTCAATTCTTTAGCAAGAGTACTAACTTCTTTTGAGGAAGGTGAAGGTTTAAGTATCCAACGCATAGAGTTTTTTATCTTTCAAAAATAAGGTTTTTTTGATATGTAAACTAACTACACCATTTCCTCAATTCTAAAATCAAAATTATTGTGACTCTGTTTTCTTGAATTATACCTTTGGTTTTTCATAATGTTGTACCACAACAGGAGGTACAATATGATCTTTTTCTTCTTCTTTGGTTTCTTTTTTAGGAAAAACTTTTTTATTGAAAATTAACAATAAACTTACGCCAGTAGTAATTGCAGCATCAGCTACGTTAAAAACATATTGAAAAAAGGTAAAATGTCTGTCAACAAATAATGAGAAATTTTTACCCCCTAAAAAAGGCAACCAATCTGGCCAATTAAAATTAATAGCGGGTAACCAAGAAGGCAACTCAGCATTTTCTACAATAGGAAAATAAAACAAATCAACTACTTTACCGTGAAAGTAAGAATCATAACCTCCGCTTTCTGGTAAAAATGTAGCAAGCTGTCCGTGACTATCACTAAATAACGCTCCGTAAAAAACCGAATCTATAATATTACCTAAGGCTCCTGCAAAAATAAAAGCTATCGCTATAATTAAAATTTTATGTCCTTTATGATTCAACGCAGAATGCAACCAATAACCAATACCGACAATGGCTATCAATCTAAAAAATGTTAAAAATAATTTTCCGTTTTCACCACCAAACTCAGTACCCCAAGCCATTCCGTAATTTTCTAAAAAGTGAATACGAAACCAATCTAGCCCCATTACCTTAACTTCTTCACCTAAAACAAAATGAGTTTTTAAATATATTTTACTAAACTGATCTATAAACAGTATTATTACTATTATAAGTATGGACTTTTTCATTAAAGTTCTTCTAAGTTTAAAAGTTGAGCAAAAATAAGAATATTATTGAGTTGTAGCAGCGTTTACAATAATATTTGCATTGATTGTCAACACCTTTAGAGTATTCGTGTTTTTACCATACATTCCTTTTAATGAAGTTTTAGTTTTATACCAGTTTGTTGTTGGAAAATTTGTTTGTATTTTATCTTTGTTTGATTGCACCTCGACTTTTGTATTTTCAATAGTTACATTCATGTTTCCAGATAGTAATTCCGTATTGACATTTCCTTTAAAATTATCAATTTCAACAGTTCCAGTATCTAAACTTAAATTAAGATTCCCTTCAAAATTAGTCGCTTTAAAATTTCCATTATTATAATTGATAGTAATCGTACATCCTTTAGGGATAGCTATTTTGAATGTAGGGAACAAAGGCTGCACATAACAATATTTTTCGGTTTTAATTTGCTGCTGAAAAGGAGCTGTTATTGATGCTTTAATTGTAATCATTCTACTAGTATCTTCAATTTTTAAAAAGGTTGAATTCTCAGCATAATCTTGCATAATAATTGCAATTTTAGGGTCATCAGTATGGATTAACTCAACTAAATCTACATCTAACAACTGAAGATCAATCTCTTGATGATTGAAAGCTATCTCTTGATATGTCTCTTTTTGAGCAGATATTTGTAATACAAATAAAACATATATATAAGTTAGTAGTTTCAAAATTATTCTGTAATAAAAAAGCTTCTCAATGAGAAGCTTTTAGAATTTATTGCCTGTTTTTAGCCTCTATACTCAAGGTGGCATGAGGCACTAGTTTTAACCTCTCTTTTTGTATCAATTTACCAGTTACACGGCAAACACCATAGGTTTTATTTTCAATACGCAACAAAGCATTTTGCAAATCTCTAATAAATTTTTCTTGACGTAATGCTAACTTTACGTTAGATTCTTTTGACATGGTTTCAGAACCTTCTTCAAAAGCTTTAAATGTTGGAGAAGTATCATCAGTACCATTATTACTGTCGTTTTTAAACGCACTTCTTAATAAGCTTAAATCTTCTTCAGCATGTGTAATTTTATTTTGTATAAGTTCTTTAAACTCTAGTAAATCTTTATCTGAATATTTTATTGTATTTTCTGTCATGATTTCTAATTTTTCTCTATTAATAATTTGGTACGCACATCATCAAAAGCAATTTCTATACCATTTTTTATGGTCTCTACTAACACCAATTCATTCGTTAGTGTTTCTGTTTTGATATACGCTTCATTTTCTTGAATTGCAACATTTACAATACCGTCTTTTTGAATTTGTACTTTTATTTTATCGGTTACCTCAAAACCTGAATCTTTTCGTAAGTTTTGAATTCTATTGATTAACTCTCTTGCAATTCCTTCTTTACGTAGTTTCTCTGATATGGTAACGTCTAATGCTACTGTTAAATTGCCTTGATTGGCAACCAACCACCCTTCAATATCTTGCGAAGATATTTCTACTTCTTCGAGTGTCAAGGTACTATTTTTACCATTAACTTCAAATGATATTTGTCCTTGTTTTTCAACAATTAAAATGTCTTCTTGTGTCATTTTTTGAATTTCAGCAGCTACAAATCGCATGTCTTTTCCGAATCTTGGTCCTAAGACTTTAAAATTAGGTTTTATATTCTTTACCAAAATACCTGAAGCATCATCAATCAACTCTATTTCTTTAACATTTACTTCTGCTTTGATTAAATCAGCAACAGCTTCAATATCTTCTCTGTCTTGCTGATCTAACACAGGAATCATAATGCGTTGTAAAGGCTGACGTACTTTAATCATTTCTTTTTTACGTAAGGATAACACCATAGAAGATATATTCTGAGCTTTTTGCATTTTCCGTTCTAATGAACTGTCAATTATCGACTCATCATACTTAGGGAACGCTGTTAAATGAACAGATTCGTTACTGTCATTTGCTGTAACTTTGTTCAAATCTTTATACAATTGATCCATGTAAAACGGAGCAATTGGTGAACTTAACTTTGCAACCGTTATCATACAGGTATATAATGTTTGATAAGCTGATATTTTATCTTGACCGTATTCTCCTTTCCAGAAACGTCTTCTACTCAATCGTACAAACCAGTTACTTAAATTTTCAGTAACAAAATATTGTATGGCTCTGGCTGCTTTTGTTGGCTCATAATCATCATAATAAGAAGCTACATTTTTTATCAAAGTGTTCAATTCTGACAAAACCCATCGGTCAATTTCTGGTCTTTTTTCGATCTCAATACCTGCCTCAGCATAAGAAAACTGATCTATATTGGCATACAATGTGAAAAAAGAATAGGTATTATACAGCGTGCCGAAGAATTTACGTCTCACTTCTAAAATCCCTTCTTCGTCAAATTTTAAGTTATCCCAAGGATTGGCATTCGCTATCATATACCAACGTGTAGCATCTGCACCGTATTTTTCCATCGTTTTAAACGGATCGGCAGCATTGCCCAAGCGTTTTGACATTTTCTTTCCTGTTTTATCTAATACCAAGCCGTTAGATACTACATTTTTATAGGCAACTGAATCGAAAACTAAAGTACCGATAACATGTTGGGTATAGAACCAACCTCTAGTTTGATCTACACCTTCAGCAATAAAATCTGCTGGAAAGTTCCCACCTTTTGTTCTCTTGGCTAGGGATGGGATTAAATCTTCATTTTCAAAAGGATAATGCCATTGTGCATAAGGCACTGAGCCTGAATCAAACCACACATCAATCAAATCAGATTCACGTTTCATAGGTTTTCCTGTAGGAGAAACTAAGGTGATTTTATCAACTACATTTTTATGTAAATCAATTTTATCATAATTAGCTTCGCTCATATTACCGATTTCAAAATCGGCAAAAATATCAGCATCCATTATCTTCGATTCTACAGCACGTTTCATTTCGTTTTTAAGTTCTTCTACAGAACCTATTAAAATTTCTTCTGTGCCATCTTCTGTACGCCAAATTGGTAAAGGAATTCCCCAAAAACGAGAGCGTGATAAGTTCCAATCATTAGCATTTTTTAACCAATTACCAAAACGTCCTGTTCCTGTAGATTTAGGTTTCCAATTGATAGTTTCATTAAGCTCAAACATTCTATCTCGCTTCTCAGTAACTTTTACAAACCAAGAATCTAATGGATAATACAAAATAGGTTTATCGGTTCTCCAACAATGCGGATAACTATGCTTATACTTTTCTACTTTAAAAGCTTTATTTTCTTCTTTTAACTTGATTGCTAATTCTACATCCATTGAACGTTCTGGCACTTTATCAGCGTCGTAATATTCGTTTTTAACATATTTGCCTGCAAACTCACCCATTTCTGGTCTAAACCTACCCTGTAAATCTACTAAAGGTACTGGATTTTCATTATCATCTAACACTAACATTGGAGGAATTTCTGGTGTAGCTTGTTTGGCTACCAAAGCATCATCTGCACCAAAAGTAGGTGCGGTATGCACAATACCTGTACCGTCTTCGGTAGTTACAAAATCTCCTGCAATAACCCGAAAAGCATTTTCAGGGTTTTGATAAGGCAACGCATAGGCTAATAATTGTTCGTATTTAATTCCTACTAAATCTGCTCCTTTACACTCGGCTAAAATATGGTATGGAATTTTTTTATCTCCCTCTTTATACGTTTTTAAGTCATCAACAGTTTCTACCTCTTGAAATTTACTTGAAAACTGATACGAAACTAACTTCTTTGCTAAAATTACTTTAGTAGGTTGAAACGTATATTGATTGTAGGTTGATACTAATACATAATCAATCTTATTTCCAACTGTTAAAGCTGTATTAGAAGGTAACGTCCATGGTGTAGTTGTCCATGCTAGGAAGAAAAAATCCTCCCCCGACCCCTCCGAAGGAGGAGAGATCTCAAATGCTTTTTGCAAGAGAATTCTCCCTTCAGGAGTTAGGGGGAACTGTGCCACTACGGTAGTATCTGTTACATCCTGATACGTTCCTGGTTGGTTTAATTCATGTGAACTCAAACCCGTACCTGCTTTTGGAGAATACGGTTGGATGGTATATCCTTTATACAACAAGCCTTTGTTGTATATTTGTTTTAAGAGCCACCAAACCGTTTCCATATACTTAGGCTTGTAGGTAATGTATGGATCGTTCATGTCTACCCAATGTCCCATTTTTTTGGTGAGTTCTTCCCAGACATCTGTATAACGCATTACAGCTTTTTTACAAGCTTGGTTATATTCTTCAACAGTTATCTTTGTACCAATATCTTCTTTGGTGATGCCTAATTCTTTTTCTACACCTAATTCAATCGGTAAACCATGGGTATCCCAGCCAGCTTTACGTTCTACACGGTAACCTTGTAGCGTTTTATATCTACAAAATATATCTTTAATTGCTCTTGCCATTACATGATGAATACCTGGCAATCCATTTGCTGAAGGTGGTCCTTCATTAAATACAAAAGGTTTACTTATATCACGAGAAGTAATACTTTTTTGAAAAATATTATTTTCTTCCCAAAAAGCTAGTATTTCGTCAGCACTACTTGTAAGGTCTAAGCCTTTATATTCTCTAAATTTGGCACTCATATTTATCAATATTCTATCAAGGTGCGAAATTACGGTTTTTATTGAAAATATTTATTTTATGCCCATAAAAAAAGCATCATAAATTTTATGATGCTTTTTTTATTAGTTGACAATTTTTTTATACTATAAACTTGAGTTCGGCTTAAGTTATAACTTGATCACTGTAAACTCTGTTCGTTTATTCAAATCGTATTCTAAATTAGTACATTTAACTCCGTTTACACATTTGTTTAAGGGTATTGTCTCTCCATAACCTTTACCTGTTATACGTCTTGGTTGAATACCTTTATCTAGAAGATAATCTACTGTAGCAGACGCTCTCCTTTTAGACAAGCTTAAATTATAACCATCTGGCCCTCTAGAGTCAGTATGTGCTCCAAATTCTATAATCATTTCTGGGTATTTACTCATAAGGCGTACTACCTTATCTAAAGCTTTTTCAGACCTTTCTGTAATTTCAGCAGTGTTTATCGTAAATCTTATATTCTCAACATTTAACATTCTACTGCCATTACGTTCAATAAATTCTTTTTCTTTAATAAAAATAGTTTCATTATTATTAAATCCATTAGTATTTGAAGTTTCTATCGCATTTGTTGAGCTAAAATAACCCACTTTACTAATCTTTAATGTATAATTTGTACCACATTTTGCGTTGAAATAAAACTCCCCATCAAACTTGGTTTCAATTTTACGTCTTTGATTTCCTTCTTCATCTATTAAAGCTACAAAAGCATTCGGCACTCTCAGTCCTGTAACTTCATCTTTAATAACACCTGTTATGATTTGATCACAAATGGGTATTGTTGTTTTTTGAACAAAAGAATATATATCATCATCACCTGTACCACGAGTACGATTAGAAGAAAAATAACCTTGCAACTTATCACTATCAATAATAAAAGATAAATCATCTCCTTTACTATTAATAGGTTCACCAAGATTGATTGGCTTTGAAATTGAGCCGTCTAGCTTCGACATATAAATATCTAAACCACCTTGACCACCTTTTCTGTTTGAAGAAAAATAAACTACATCACCATCAACAAAAGGTGTGTATTCTTTATATTTGGAGTTAATGGTTGACCCTAAATTAATTGGCTTTCCGTAATGACCTTCGTTTAAATCAACTACAAAAATATCAGTATCACCAATTGTACCTGGCATATTAGAAACAAAGTATAATTTTTTGCCATCTTTACTAATCATAGGCTGCCCTGTATCATAGTCATCACTATTAAAAGGAAGGGATACTATATTTGTCCAATGTCCATTTTTACCAATTGTAGCTTTAAATATTTTAAGATTACTTGATTTCAATTTGCCATGTAAATAATTATTGGAAGTGAAATACACGTCTTTTAAATTTGGAGAAAAAGCAACCATGGCATCATGGTATTTTGAATTTACTTCTGTAGAAAAAGGCTTTACTTTAATAATTTCACCTTTACTGGTAACATCACCAATATATAAATCTAAAAATGGCTGATCGTTTCCGTCCCATTTTCTACTAGAAACTCCAGCTGCCTTTCTAGATGATGAAAACACAATTTTATCTTTACCGTAAAATGTAGTTCCAAAATCACTATTCTCTGAATTGGCATTTAAATTTTTGATACTGTATTCTGCAGCTTTAATTGAATCTGCTCTTTCTATTTGAGCATTTATGACTAATAGATTTAAAATAAAAAAAAGTGTACTAAAAAACTTCATTGGGTTATTGGTTTATCTTCATATATACAAACGTTATACCAAACGTCATAGTATAATAAATATTCGAAAAATATAATTAATAGTAAACCTTTTCCTTAGCAGTATTTTTTAATAAAAAAAGCCTTCGTTTCGACAGCTACCGAAGCAAAGGCTTTTGTTAGATTTTATAGATGTTGTTACATTCTAATAATAACGAATTCAGAACGTCTATTTTGTTGATGTTGAGCTTCTGTACATTTTGCAGCATCGTCACAACCGTTTATTATTTGAGTCTCTCCATAACCTTTTCCTGTAATTCTTCTAGAATCAATACCTCTATTAATAATATACTCTACTGTTCTTTTAGCTCTATTGCCTGACAACCACATATTGTACCCTGCAGGTGCTCTTGCATCTGTATGAGAAGCTGATTCAATAATCATTTTAGGATATTTATTCATCAAATCAACAACTTTTTGTAATTCTGTCTTTGCTTGTTTAGTTAAATAAGAAGAGTTTAGGTCAAAATAAATAGGATCAACATTTACGCCAAAATCACCTGAGGGTAATTTTACAATTGCATCTGGTAATACATCTGGTAACCCTTCTGGCTTTTTATCTTCTATAACACTTCTAGTGCCATCAGCATTGGTAATATAATTTACATTGGCATTATTTCCATACCCTGCACCTAACAATATTGGCATTTTCAATTCTTTATCTGCTTCATTTGAAGTTGTAAAACCTGTTGACTTAGGTGAGAAACCTATTTTTTTACCTTCTAATTTATATTCTGTTTCACAAGCTATTTCAAAAGAAAAAGTTGCATCATCTTTTACAATTATAGTTTCTATTACATTGCCATCTTTATCGCTCAAAATAACTTCAGAACCTGGTAGTAAACTTGTTGAATTACTATCTCTAACATCTCCTGTTACTAGTTGAAGACATTTAAAATCTACAGGTTCTTCTTCAGTAAAAGAATAAATATCATCATCTCCTTTACTACCTTCTTCTCTATTTGAAGTGAAATAACCTTTTCTAGTTTCACCATTCATAATAAATGCAAAATCATCTGCAGCACTATTTATACTTAAACTTATTGGGTTAGTTTCATACCCTTTTAATTTACTAGCGTAAATATCAATACCTCCTTTACCACCACTTCGAGTAGAAGAAAAATAAAGAACATCACCTTCAACAAATGGAAACCAATCTTTAGCCGTAGAATTCACTCTTGGTCCTAAATTTATAGGGTTTCCAAAACCGCTTTCATTTACTTCAACTTTGTAGATATCTGTTTCACCTAACCCACCTGGCATATCTGAGGTGAAGTACAATGTTTTACCATCATCACTCAATGTTGGGTGACCAACTCCGTATTCAATATTATTAAAAGGCATTGGTATAATATTTATCCATTCATCTTTTGCATTAACGTCTGCTTTAAACATAGCTAGGTGTGTTAAACCTTGTTTATCTTTTCCTAATTTTTTATTGTAATAATTATCTCTTGTAAAATAAACTGTTTTTCCATCTTTTGAAAATGTAACACTAGCTTCATGATATCTAGAATTTACTTCACCTTTTAGTTTTCTTTTATTTGTTACTGTACCGTCTTCAGCAATATCTCCTTCGTATAAATCTAAAAAACGTTGTCCATTAGGTTCCCAAACATCACGTATTACTCTAAAACCTCTTCTTGGTGCTGCAAATACTAATTTAGTATCACCGTGAAATGCTGTTCCAAATTCAGATTGTTCGGTATTTACTTCTAAATTTTGAATGGCATATTTTCCACCACCATCTTGTGCATAAAGACACACAATACTAAACATTAAAACTATTACAAGATATTTTCTCATGGGTAAATTATTTACTACTTATTTTTATTTTTATCTACTTCTTTTAGGCTTACATACAACTTTCTTTACTTTTGAAAGTATATATTTATACATAAGCTATTAAAAATGTTTTGCTTAACATCTCTAATAACGTTATCTTTTATAGTTCTAGTATGCCTAATGTAAAATAATTTAAAAATTATTAATTTTAAATTTATTTCACAGACCTAGTCCTATTGAAATAATAAAATACTGTAAATAAATATGGTTATTATAGAGTTAATTTAATCTAGTATTTTATCCCAATTCTTTTTAAATAATATATTCTTTTAGAAGAATCTAGGCGATTTCAAGTTTTTCTTTGAAAAATCAATATCCCATTGTAAAAAGGCTTCGTAAGTACCACTATTATAATTACCTAAATTTGTAGTTGTGTAATCATAAGCAAAACCTAATCGTAAATCTCTGGTAATACCAAAGTTTATCAAACCACTTACTGAATCACCAAAACGATAACTTACACCCAATTCTAATCGGTCATTGAACAAAAAGTTGGCTGAACCATCTATTGAAACTGGTGAACCCGATACCGCTTTTACCATCACCGAAGGCTTAAACTTTAAGGTCTCTGACAAATCAAACACATAACCCATTGTACCAAAATAATGCATCTTCTCTGAAGCTTTTGTGATTCTACCATTTTCCTTCTCTAAATGCTTAGTCTCTAATAAATTTGGTGCTGATAACCCTAAATAAAACTTGTCTGTATAATAATAAACGCCTGCTCCGAAATTTTCCATTGATTCATTTACATTATCATCAAATAACGGATCTACTCCTGGTGCCGTCTGTGGTAAAGTCAATGACAATAAACCTACATCAAAAAAAGTAATCCCTCCTTTTAATCCAAATGCCAATCTACCCTGTTCTGATGTGGTTATCGTATAGGATATATCTGCAAATAAATTCGACTCCTTTACAGGACCATGTCTATCAACAATTGCTGAAAAACCTCCCCCTAAATTCTTCGCTAATGGTGCATGAATTGCCATAGTGGCGGTCTCTGGTGCTCCGTCTATACCTGCCCACTGTATTCTACCCAATAGACCTATACTTAAGGTGCCTCGTGATCCAGCATAGGCCGGATTAACAATGTTCATATTGTACATGTACTGTGTGTATTGGGGGTCTTGTTGACTGAAACTGTCAAGACTCAACAAACTTATAAGTAGTAGTAAAATTAATGATCTTCTCATGATTATACTTTATATATGATTTATATAAGAAAAATAAATTTCTCTAATTTTATTTTTAATAATTAATATATACCCAACCTGCAATTGGCTCAATACCACCTTCATTATACCTAATGATATAATAATAAGTGCCTACAGGGACTTTTTTACCTTTACTGATAGTTCTAGTACCAGTAGAATGTCCATCCCACCATAACGGTTCTGATCTTCCATTATTGCTATAGTCATAAACAATATTCCCCCATCTGTCATAAACTTCCATTTCAAAGTTATCATATTGTGCTAATGCAGGAATGATAAAAGTTTCATTCTTACCGTCACCATTAGGAGAAAATCCATCAGGGATAATTGTACAAGATGTAATATCTAAATAATCAGGGAATGCATCTTCATCACAATTATCATTAGTTGGGTCACCATCACCATCACCATCTTCATCAGCAGTTAAAATACTATCATTATCATCATCTGTATCTCTATAATCAACTTCATCAACTGTATCTCTATTTGGTAGATCATCTGCTGGACTAAGGTTTACTAAAAGACCATTAGGGTCTAAGAAATCACCAACAGAACCATCAAATGCGTCATCTAAACCATCGTTATCAGCATCTGTTCCTGAAGGTAACACATCTGGTTGACCATCAGCATCTAAATCATGCCCTTCAGTACTATCTGGCACAGTATCGTTGTCAGAGTCAGTATCTAAATAATCAGGATCAGTGTCAGCATCTGTGTCTACTGGTGAAATACCTTCACCTGTACCTGGTGCATCCTCATAAGCATCATCTAAACCATTACCATCAGCATCTTCTCCAATTGGATTCTCATAACCTGTTGTAGGTTGACCTTCAACATTATCAGGAATACCATCATTATCAGCATCTTGATCTAAATAGTTAGGGAAAGCATCATCATCTGCATTCCCTGGACCTTCAATTATCGTTTTGATACCATCACCATCATCATCAATATCTAAATAATTTGGATTTCCATCACCATCACTATCATCATTTGTAGGATCACCATCACCATCTACATCTTCGTCTACGTTTGTAATACCATCATTATCATCATCAATATCTAAATAATCTGGTGTACCATCATTGTCAAAATCTTGTGCATCAGAAGGATTACCATCACCATTTGGATCTGGGTTTTCATCGGCTGTATCAATACCATCATTATCATCATCAATATCTAAATAATCTGGTAATGTATCACTATCAGTGTCTTGTGCATCACTTGGGTTACCGTCACCATTTAGATCAGGATTTTCAAATATGGTGTACACTCCATCATTATCATCATCGACATCTAAATAATCTGGAATTAAATCATTATCAGAATCTTGAGTATCCCCTGTATTAGGATTACCATCTCCGTCAGGATTAGGATTTTCAAATATTGTTAAAATAGAATCTCCATCATCATCAGTGTCTAAATAATTATATTTACCATCTTCATCAGTATCTAAAGTATCTCCTGTATTAGGATTACCATCACCATCGTCATTTGGACTTTCAAATTCTGTTAAAACACCGTCATTATCATCATCAGTATCTAAATAATCTGGGAATAAATCACCGTCAGTATTGAGAATAGCAACACCTGTATTAGGATCACCATCACCATCAGCATTAGAAACTTCAAATTCTGTATTTACCCCATCACCATCATCATCAATATCTAAATAATCTGGTATACCATCATTATCAAAATCTTGAGCGTCTGCAGGATCTCCATTTCCATCAGGACTTGGATTTTCAAATTCTGTATTTATACCATCATTATCATCATCAATATCTAAGAAATTAGGATTTGCATCTCCATCAGTATTTAATATAGTGTAATTTATTGTACCACTATCTGGTGCAGTTTCAACAGCATCAGACAAACCATTTGTACCAAAACTAGCATTGTCACCATCTATAACACCATCATTATTTGCGTCTAAATCTGCGAAACCTGCTTCATTGGTATCGTAGACACCATCTCCGTCAGCATCTAAATCATGATGATTAGGGATGCCATCTCCATCTAAATCTCCTGTACCTTCTATACTATCAGGAATACCGTCATTGTCATCATCTAAATCATCTTCATCAGGAATACCATCACCATCAAAGTCATTTACTATAGTTAATGTAGCAGGATCAGAAGTTACATTTCCATCACAAGCATATGCTGGTGATGATAAAATAACACGATACATATTACCATTAAAAGATATTGGAGTACCAGAAATTGTTAAAATAGAGGTGTTTACACCTGAATAGTTAACATCATTAGAAAGATTTCCATATGAAAGACCTCCATTAATACTAACTTGCCATTGATAATTAGGTGAAGTAGCTGTTACATCAAAATTAGCAGTCGCATTTAATATGGTTGTTTGATCTGATGGTTGTATCGTTATTGAAACTGCTTGACCAACTTCTCTGTAATCATAATCACCACTAAAGTCATTGTCAAGAGGTGTGGTATAACCATTACCTGGCCCTCCACTTGTAACTACACCATTTACATCAACAGTTAAACCTGCACCTATAGTCCCATTACCTAAATATCCATTTGAGTCACCATCTGTAAATCCTGCTTCAATAACATCATTACAACCATCACCATCAGAATTAATTTCATTTGAATCTGGTATACCATCACTGTCAGAATCTAGTATTGGATTAACAAGAACACCTGAATCGACAGCAGTCTCTAATAAATCAAACAATCCGTTAGCCCCAACTGTTGTTGAATTAGCAGCATCAATAATACCATTATTATCAGCATCATCAACAATGTTTCCAGGAGCACTTATCTGCCCAGATTCAACGATATCAAAAATACCATCATTATCACTATCTAAATCAAAATGATTTGGAACACCATCGCCATCAGTATCGAATGCTGGTTGAACACCTGTATCACCAACTCCATTATTATTATCATCACCATCTAAATATGCAGGCACACCATCAGCGTCATTGTCTGCATAAGGATCTACTCCACCTGACTCAATAACATCTGGAATACCATCATTATCTGAATCTATATCTAAATTATCTGGAATACCATCATTATCCCAATCATCATCTATAACAGTTAATGTTACAGGATTAGAAGTTACATTACCATCACATGCATAATTTGGTGATGATAATATTACATAATACATATTGCCACTTAAAGCCAATGTATTTGCATTAATTGTTAAGGTTGCTGTATTTGCACCTGAATAAATACCTCCATTTAAAACAGGATTGTAAGTTACACCTCCATCAGTACTTTCATACCATTGATAGACAGGTGATGTTGCCACAACATCAAAATTAGCATTCGCGTTTAGAATTACAATTAGATCTGTTGGTTGTGTAGTTATTGAAACCGCTTCACCAAGTTCTTGAAAATCATAAATACCATTACCACCTAAATCGTCTGGAGTAGTATAACCATTTCCTACAACTGCACTAGTTACAACACCATTAACATCAACAGTTAAACCTGCACCTATAGTTCCATTACCTAAATATCCATTTGAATCTCCATCAATAAAACCTGCTTCAAACACATCTAAGCAACCATCATTATCAGCGTCTAACTCATTAGAGTCTGGTGTACCGTCACCATCTGAATCTGCTGTAAGGTTTGTTAAATTCCCGCTTTCTGGACCATCTTCAAGTGGGTCGAACAAGCCATTAGCACCTACAGTGCCATTATTGGCTGCATCTATAATACCGTCATTATTATTATCTACAATATTATTAGCAGGATCTATTTGACCAGATTCAACGATATCAAAAATACCATCATTATCACTATCTAAATCAAAATGATTTGGAACTCCATCACCATCAGTATCGAATGCAGGCTGAACACCTGTATCACCGACTCCATTATTATTATCATCACCATCTAAATATGCAGGCACTCCATCAGCATCATTGTCTGCATAAGGATCTACTCCACCTGACTCAATAATATCTGGAATGCCATCATTGTCTGAATCTAAATCTATATTATCTGCAATACCGTCACCATCCCAATCACTATCATCAATTGCATCTCTATAATCAACATCTCCACCAGTTGTTGCATCACTATCTAAATCAGGTAATTCTATTGGTAAAGCTAGAGGATCATCTATTGTACCTCCTGGGTCTGCATAACCTGTATTTGTTGTTGCATCTGTATTGTCATCCAATCCATCATTATCTGCATCGGCATTAGCCAACGTAATTCCTGCTTCAGTAGTATCATCAGCCCCTTCATTATCTGAATTTAAATCTAAATAATCTGGTTCATCAGCTCCATCAGTATTTTCAGGAGTTAAACCTCCTGGGTAATTTAAATCTACACCATCAGCATCTACTGTCCCACTTGGTGAAATATAACCTATTGTTGTTTGAGACTCAACATTATCTGGTATACCATCATTGTCAGCATCTAAATCTAAATAATTAGGCACACCATCACCATCATTATCACATACAGAAGTTGTTTGTGTTAATTTGATATCATCAATTGCAAGATCATTTCCACCTCCTCCTGGAGCATTATTTATTAAAATTATACGTACATCTGTATTTACACCTGGATTAAATGATAATGAATAATTGTTCCAAGTTTCGTTTTCAGGAACATCATTTGTATTAGTACTTGCTATAAGGTTATTTGACAAGTCTCTTACTTCAATAGTTATATTAGGCAAAATTATATTAGTACCATTTTGAATAACATTCAATACCCATAAACTCAAATTAGCATTCACATTAGGTATTAAATTAGACACCGTACCATTATAAAATTCTCCAGGGCTGTTTGCCGCATTAAACACAGCCATTCTACCATTAACATCTCCTGTATGATCTCCAACACCTGCAAGCCATGCTCCAAAGCTAGAAGCTCCAGTATTTATATTAAATGGTGCTGCGAATTGTAAAATTGCATAATCTCCATCATTAACATCAATACCTGCACCAGCAGAACCTGTTCCATCTTCGTAAAGATAATTTGTAAATGGAATTGAGGTACGATTACCATTTCCAAAACTTTCATTAAACAAAACATGTTCAATATCTACTGTTGTTCCGTTACATAATCCATTCTCTTCTGAATCTAAAACACCATCATTATCTGAATCTAAATCTACAAAATCAGGGATCAAATCTTCATCTGCATCTACAACTGCACAGGCGGATCTAATATAATATACTGGTGTTGAAAAATCATCAAGTGAACCAACTGCACTTAGTTCTATCTCTATTTTACTTATTTCAATATCTGAAAAAGTTAATTCTACATAATTTGTTAAAGAATTTTCCCAAGTTTGAGGACCGTCAACGTCTATACTTAATCCATGTGTAGCTGTCACAGAATTTGTATGTGAAGTTGTTGACCCTACATTTGCTGTAATATAAGGGGTCAAATTTATTATTCTATTTCCATTTCCATCCCAAACATTCAAATGAATCAACTCACCACTATCTAAATCTCCTATTAAAAAAGCAAGATTTGAAACATTGGTTGAAAAATCATAAGTCATTATATTACCTGGGAATGGTTCTACCCCCGTTATACCTGCAATATCTGAATAATCATTTGCAGCTTTAGTACCACTTTGAGTATAAAGAATGTCAAAAACTCCATAAGAGGTATTTATTGGAGCAGCAGGAGGGTCAGAAGAATCTGAATTAAAATCTGGAGCATTAATTGCAACTGAAGGACAATTTAATTCTTCTACATCTAAAATACCGTCTCCATCGGCGTCTTGAGCATAGTTATTTACGCTAAAAAGTAAGCTAATTAATAATAATGCTAAAGTAACAGATAATTGACCAATACTTCTATGCGAGTTTGGTCTAGTTAAGTAATCTTTTTTCATAATATTTTTTACTTAATGTTGTATTTTGTGTAATCTATTTATAATAGTGTAAAATAGAATTACAAGAGTTATCCCAATATTTTATTTGTTCAATTATATTTTCACAAACGAATACAAATATATAAAAAAATGTTAAAAAAATTTAACAATTCCTTATTTTAAAAATTCAACCTAAAAAAACCTTAAATCAACATAATATTGATGTTAGTTAAAGCTTACACTGTAAAAGGTTAACAAACAATTACCCCTTTCATTAAAGTTATTTAAAAGTTTTAACAATTTTAACTAATAACTCCTATTTTATTTGATATTTCATTACAAGAAGTACTTTAAACATACTAATATGATCATATTAAACAATTAAATAAGGTTTTAATATTTTTTCTAAAAAGTATTCTTTTAGAAGAATCTAGGCGATTTCAAGTTTTTCTTTGAAAAATCAATATCCCATTGTAAAAAGGCTTCGTAAGTACCACTATTATAATTACCTAAATTTGTAGTTGTGTAATCATAAGCAAAACCTAATCGTAAATCTCTGGTAATACCAAAGTTTATCAAACCACTTACTGAATCACCAAAACGATAACTTACACCCAATTCTAATCGGTCATTGAACAAAAAGTTGGCTGAACCATCTATTGAAACTGGTGAACCCGATACCGCTTTTACCATCACCGAAGGCTTAAACTTTAAGGTCTCTGACAAATCAAACACATAACCCATTGTACCAAAATAATGCATCTTCTCTGAAGCTTTTGTGATTCTACCATTTTCCTTCTCTAAATGCTTAGTCTCTAATAAATTTGGTGCTGATAACCCTAAATAAAACTTGTCTGTATAATAATAAACGCCTGCTCCGAAATTTTCCATTGATTCATTTACATTATCATCAAATAACGGATCTACTCCTGGTGCCGTCTGTGGTAAAGTCAATGACAATAAACCTACATCAAAAAAAGTAATCCCTCCTTTTAATCCAAATGCCAATCTACCCTGTTCTGATGTGGTTATCGTATAGGATATATCTGCAAATAAATTCGACTCCTTTACAGGACCATGTCTATCAACAATTGCTGAAAAACCTCCCCCTAAATTCTTCGCTAATGGTGCATGAATTGCCATAGTGGCGGTCTCTGGTGCTCCGTCTATACCTGCCCACTGTATTCTACCCAATAGACCTATACTTAAGGTGCCTCGTGATCCAGCATAGGCCGGATTAACAATGTTCATATTGTACATGTACTGTGTGTATTGGGGGTCTTGTTGACTGAAAATCTCTGTGACAGAGATAAAAATTAATAAAAATATTATTGTTCTTTTCATAACTATTGCATTTAATTCTTTTTCTTTTAAATTATAAAATATTCTAAATATAGTATTCTACTGATATAACAACTTCCTTCTAATAAATGCTACTTTATTTTATCTAAAATATTTAGTTCAAACCTCCATAACAAATTAGGATAAACTTGTTTATAGAATGGTCTAACTTAACAATTTTGACCCCACTCTACAATGGGGTCAATTAGGTTTACTAAATTCATTAATAATTTACATACACCCACCCTGAAATTGGCTTCACATCATCTTTATTAAAGTAAATGATATAATAATAGGTACCTACTGGTACTCTCTCTTCTTTGTCGATAGTCATTTTACCATCAGAATATCCATCCCACCATTCTCTATTTGCTCTACCGTTATTACTATAGTCATATACTTTAGCTCCCCATCTATCAAATATCTCTACTCTATAATCAGGATATTTACTTAAAAGTGGTATAATAAAGTAATCATTCTTTCCATCTCCATTTGGAGAGAAACCTTCTGGTACAACTGTACAAGAGGTAACATCTAAGTAATTAGGAAATCCGTCAGCATCACAATCATCATTATACCAAACACCATTATCATCATCATCTTCATCAAATGTTGGTGTACCATCATTATCATCGTCAGTATCTCTATAGTCTACATCATCATTAGTAGCATCTGGTTCATCTGAATAATCAAAGTTTGGTAAATTATCTGCTGGTATATCAATTTCATCATTAACATCATAATCATTAACATTTGCCCCTTCATAACCATCATCTAAACCATCACCATCTGTATCAGTTCCATTATCTTCTACATCTGGATGACCATCATGATCTAAATCATGCCCTTCAATATAATCATGCACTCCATCATTATCAGAATCATCATCTAAATAATCAGGATTATCTGAATCATCTGTATTCACAGGGTCTAATCCTTCACCAGAACCTGGTGTAATTTCATAGATATCATCTAATCCGTTACCATCAGAATCTATCCCTGAAGGTTCTTTATAACCATCCGTTAATTGTGCTTCTACATTATCAGGTATACCATCACCATCTGCATCAATATCTAAATAATTCGGATTGGTATCACTATCAAGGTTATCTGTTCCTTCAAGAGAAGTTAAAACACCATCACCATCATCATCAACATCTAAATAGTTAGGTTGACTGTCTCCATCAAAATCATCGTTAAAAGGATCTCCGTTCCCATCAATATCTTCATCAAATGTTAATACACCATCTCCATCGTCATCTGTATCACGATAATCTACTTCGTCAGCACCATCTGTATTTGGAATATCATCTTTCGGACTGTTAAACTCATCATTCACATCAAAGCCATCATTAATATCTACACCTTCATAACCATCATCTAATCCGTCTTTATCGATATCTGAGCCTAAGAATGACGCTTCTGTAGCATCTATCATACCATTGTGATTCACATCATGTGCTTCAATACTGTCTGGTACATTATCATCGTCAGCGTCTAAGTCTAAATAATCTGGGTTACCTGTACCATCTGTATTTTCAGGAGTAAGCCCTCCTAAATATGCAGAGTTGACACCATTATTTGCTAAATATGTTGCTGCATCATCATTATTTGGTACAATATAGGTGTCTGTTGGTTGTCCTTCAACATTGTCAGGAACACCATCATCATCACTATCTATATCAAGACTGTTTATAATACCATCATTATCTTCATCACATAATTGTTGAACGATTACAATATCATCTATAGCTAAATCATTACCTAGACCTCCAGGAGCGTTGTTTACTAATACCAATGTTATCTCAGTATTATTTCCAGGATTAAATGAACTTAGATAATTATGCCATTGTTCATCTTTAGCCACATCACCTGAAGAAAATTTAATAATTTCAGCTCCATTATTATCTTTTATAAGAACCGTTACATTAGGTAATATTCTATTTGAAGCTGTATTTATTTCATCAAGATTCAATGCCCAAAAACTTAAACTAATTGGCTTGTTTGGAGTAAAACCTGTATAGGTTCTATTGTAAAATTCGCCTGAAGCAAATGATGCGTTAAATAGAGCCATTCTACCATTTTCATTTCTTGTATGATCTCTTTCAGATGTCCAACCTGCAGCCCATGAAGCCCATTCAGCTGAATTTTGAATATCATTCAAAATAGCATATTCGCCATCATTAACACTACCTCCATCATTCAACCAATCGTTTGGCTCGTACGTATAATTTGTATATGGTGTGTCTGTTCTATCTCCTTGCCCGAAATCTTCTACAAATGAAAGAGTAACTTCTGGACATTCTGCTAATTCTACTGTATCTAATATTCCATCATTATCATCATCAAGATCATAAAGATCTGCAACATTATCACCATCAGTATCAATTAATATTTCTATAAATACTGTTGCTGTAGAGATATCGCCATTACTATCTTCAATAGTATAGGTAAATGAATCATTACCAACATATCCAGCATTTGGTGTATACACTACAAAGTCATCAGTTGGATCATTAGGTGTACCATTGTCATTTACTGAAGCTGTACCATTTGAAGGTTGTATAGCAATCACTATTGCTGTACTACTTGGTCCATCTCTACCAAAGTCATCTACTCCATTACCATTCTCTAACAATACATTAATTTGATTATTAGATGAATCTTCTGTTACAATAACATTATCATTAACTGCAACTGGCAAGAAATTAATTACAATACCATCAACTATACTTTCATCATCATCAGCTAGACCATCTCCTAAATCATCGGTATCAAAACTTACTGCAAAATCACTATCAGGATCTAAATTATCTGCTCCTGTAATTTCTGCTTGATTGTAATAACTCGTTGTGGTATCTGTACCCGTAACTAATACAGTTGCATCAAAAGTCAAGACAAGATCTGCTCCGTTTACTACAGATAGATTTGTCCAATTAATTGTACTTACTGTAAGAGAACCTCCATTATTAATGTTGGTAATATTGCCATAACCATCAGGTACAACATCTTCTACATTAATTCCTGTAGCATCACTTGGTCCATCATTATGCACCGTTAATGTAAAGGTTATTACATCTCCTGTAGTTGGATTCAAATCGCTAACTGATTTCACTAAACTAACATCAGATACAGGTTGTGGATCTGTTTCTGCATTATCAGTATTATTAACTAAATCTTCATCCAATTCTGTTGCACTTACTGTAGCCGTATTTACATAATTTCCTGTTGCTAATACGGTTGCTACAATATCTATAGTTGCTGTTCCATCTTTAGCTAAGCCACCAATGGTCCAAACTCCTGTACCTGAAACATAGTCTCCTGCTCCAGTATCACTTACATAACTATAACCATTAGGAAGTACATCTGTTACCGAAACATTGGTTGCTGCACTTGGTCCTGCATTCGTTACCGTCAATGTAAAAATTACATTTTCTCCTACATTTGGTGTAGCATTGTCAACATCTTTAATGATAGACACATCTGCTACTGCAGTAGGGCTAACACTCACTACAGAGCTCTCATCATCATCAGCGTTCCCATCAGTATAATCATCATCACCAAAACTACTTGTTGGATCACTATCTGGATCAAGATTATCTGATGCTGTAATCTCAGCTCTATTTCCATAATTTCCACTTGCTAAAACTTTAGCTGTAAATTCCAACGTAGTTGTAGCTCCAGAAGCTATACTTAAGCCTATCCAACTAATGGTATTAGATACAACAGTTGAACCTGCTGTTATAGGTGTTACAGTATCATATCCATCAGGAACAATATCTTCTACGGTTACACCTGTAGCATTACTTATCCCGTTATTAGTTATTGCTAATCTAAAGGTTACATTATCACCAACATTTGGTGTTGTAGTACCTACAATAGATTTCACAATACTTAAATCTGAATATACCATTGGTGTCTCAGCTGTATCTGTTTCAGCTGGGTTAATTTGGTCTGCCAAGACAGAAACAGTATTTATTAAGCTAGCATTTCCTGCTTGAAAATCAGCTAATGTAGTCGTATAACTGATCGTATAGGTCCAGGTCTCGCCTACTTCTAAAATACTATTCGCTGTTCCACTCTCTACTACCGCACTCAATACGCCTGCTGATCCGTCAGGTAAGACATCACTCGTGTTCACATTGGTGATACTCGTAGAGCCTGTATTGGTAACTACAATCTGA
>Ga0209633_10001686_pt1 | contig 22276 bp, 21 predicted proteins | sample Cruoilmetagenom1_FD_187290 | JGI IMG/M metagenome (GOLD analysis project Ga0209633, IMG submission 187290) | Oil polluted marine microbial communities from Coal Oil Point, Santa Barbara, California, USA - Sample 1 (SPAdes) (version 2) | ecosystem: Environmental > Aquatic > Marine > Oil seeps ... | reverse complement strand
CTTCGCCATGTTGTACTTCCGCGAGTAGTGCATCTTTGCAAGACGCGTCGGGCGGAAGCGGCCGCGCGGCGTGGCGAAGCCGCGCTTGCCGGTGGAGACGCGGAAGGTATAGCGCTGCACGCTGCCGACGCGGACGGTCATGCGCTGGGTGCGCTTGTTGATGGTGATGACGACCTTGTTCGATACGCCACGGTCGAAGCGCTTGGTGGCGTGCGCGGTGCCGGCCAACAGCATCAGCGCGGCGACGGCGGAGGTGAGCACTGCGAGCGTTCGCGAGAACGGTGTATTGAGTGTGGTCATTGGGGGCTCCTCGGAGGATTGGGCTGCGGCGTCATCGCCGCCTGTTGCCCCCAACCTAGGCGCGGGCCTCTGCACCCGCAGTGATGCCGGTCACACTTTGTTAACCTTTTCGATTTTTCGCGTTGATGGCCGAGGTTTAGCGCGCCAGAACCGCCGCGCAGGCCCTTGGCAGCGGCGGCTTGCGCGGCTTTTTGCGCGGTCGTTTGGCGGGCCGGCTGGGCTTCACCGTCACCTTCCGAAACCACCAGGCGAGCGCGGCGCCGCAGCCGGTTCCGGGCGGCACCGCCTTTTGTCGCACACAGCCGGGGCTGCCGGCAGGACAGCTCAAGCGGACATGCATATGCGCGTGGTGGCCGTACCAGGGCACGACCTTGGCGAGCCAGCGCCGTTCTTTCGTCACCGCCCGGCAGAGCGCGCGCTTAATCACCGGATGAACGAAGATCCGGTCGACACGGGCATCGCGCGCGGCGGCGCGGATGAGGCGTATCTGGCGCCGCGACCAGCGGCTGCGATCGAGCGCCTTTTGGTCGGGGGTCAGCATCGAGACATTGGGGGGATCGGTACGATAGGCGCGGGTCACCGCGGATCGCGGCAGCATCAGCAGGCGAATGTCCGCGTCGAGCCCGAGCTGGTGGCTGGCATGGCCCGAGACGGGGCCGCCGCGCGGTTGGCCGAGATCGGCGATCAGCAGCACGGTGCCGGCTCGAGCGATCCGCCGGGCGAGGTCGGCCACGAAGGCGACCATGCTGGGATGGCCCCAAAAGCGGTTGCGCTGCGGCCGCAGCACGGCAAAGCCCCGGCCGTCGACAGGCAGCGCCCGGGCGCCCGCAAGACAGCCTTTGTTGTAGAAGCCGTGTACACGCGCCGCTCCGGGCACGGGGGTTGCAACCCGGGCCCAGCCATTGCGCTCGGCCTGGGCCGGGGCGAGGACGACGCCCATGGACGCGAAGCCAGCGCCGAGCGCCAGCGCGATCCGCACCGCGTTTGCCAGGCCGCGGCATTGCTTGGGCAAGGTGGGGCTTTTGGTCATCCGTGCTCCGGAGAGGGTTGGCGACGTCATTCAAACGTGATTCGGGTTTAGAAATCACTGATATCCCTGCGCGCCGCAATATCCAGCCATGCACCTGCTGAATCTTGGAAGACGTAACGGTTCGGTGCTGGCGGACGCCAGGGGGATGGGTTAGAAGGGGCCGCTCGTATGCGGCCACGCACGGTCGCCATGATCAAGCGACCCCTCGCCGTGACGCCTCAGCCGACCGCTTCCAGCCGTACCACGCCCGCGTCCGCGCCGGGCGATGCCCCGCTCTTGGCACCGTTCCGGGGTCTGCGACCGACCCAGGCGGCGGCCGCCGGCATCATCGCGCCTCCCTACGACGTGATGACCACCGACGAGGCGCGGCAGTTCGCCGAGGGCCGTGAGTATTGCTTCTTCAAGGTCTCGCGCCCGGAGATCACCATGGCGCAGGGCGCGGACCCGCACAGCACCGATGCCTATGATGCCGCCCGCTCGGCGCTGCGGCGGATGATCGAGGCGGGCGTGCTGATCCGCGATGAGGCGCCTGCCTACTACGTCTACCGGATCGCCGATGGCGAGCATGTCCAGACCGGCCTCGCGGCCGCAGCGCCGGTCGCGGCCTACGAGACAGGCTTTATCCGCCGTCATGAATTTACCCGGCCCGACCGTGAGCTCGACCGCGCCCACCAGATCGACGCGGTCAACGCACAGACCGGGCCGGTGTTGGCGATCCATCGGCGCGAACCGGCCTTCGAGGCCCTGCTCGAAGCCGCCACCGCGGCCACGCCCGATTGCGACGTCATGGTCGACGGGGTGCGTCACACGGTATGGGCGGTCACCGATCGCGATACCGTGGCGGCGATCGGCGCGTCGGCGGAGGCGCTCGACGCGCTCTATATCGCCGATGGACATCACCGCAGCGCCGCCGCCGCGCGCGTCGCGGCGATGCGGCGCGAGGCCAATCCGGGCCATCGCGGCGATGAGGCCTATAATGGCTTCCTCGTCGTCACCTTTCCCGACGATCAGGTGCGGGTGCTCGACTACAACCGCGTCGTCTACGATTTGAACGGGCTGACGGTCGAGGCCTTCCTTGCCCAGGTCGCCGGCGCTTTCAAAGTCACGCCCAGCGAGGGTCCCGCGCGCCCGGCGGGCGTCCACGAATTCGGGCTTTGTGTCGGCGGGAACTGGTATCGCCTGGGCTTGAAGGAGCCGCCGGCGGCCGGTGCGGATGTGCTTTCCCGTCTCGATGTCAGCCTGCTCGCCGACCGCCTGCTGGGCCCCATCCTCGGTATCGGCGATCCGCGCGAGGACATGCGGGTCGACTTCGTCGGCGGCGCGCGCGGGCTCGAATGGCTCGAGCACCTCGTCGACAATGGACCGATGGCAGCCGCCTTCGCGCTATATCCGACACAGGTGGCGACGCTGCTCGAGGTTGCCGATGCCGGCGGGATCATGCCGCCTAAATCGACCTGGTTCGAGCCCAAGCTGGCCGACGGGCTGATCTCCTACCCACTCGACTGACCGCGCGCCCGGCCGGCGCTTATGCCCCGGCTTTCAGGCAGCCGACGAGGCTTGCCGCCATTCGCCGCATGAGCACGAAGTAGGCGTCCGCCCCCGGCCTGATGCGTGCGCCCAGCGGGTCGAGTATCGCCGCCTTGGCGTCGGTGCCCTCCATCACCGTTGCAACGAGGCTCGGCCGGAATTGCGGCTCGGCGAAGACGCAGCGCGCCCCGCGCACCCGGATCGCCGCGCGGATCTCTGTGAGACGCCGCGCGCCCGGCTTTCGGCCCGGGTCGAGGGTGATCGCGCCGGCCGCGCGCAGCCGGTAGCGGCCCTCGAAATACTGGTAGGCGTCGTGGAAGACGACGAAAGGCACCGACCGTACCGGCGCGAGGTCTTGGTCGAGCTCGCGGTCGAGCGCGTCGAGCTTGGCTGCCAGGCGCGCGCCATTGGCGCGGTAGGCGGCGGCGTTGCCCGGATCCGCCTGCGCCAGCGCCGTTACGATTGCCGCCGCCATCGCCTTGGCGTTCCGTGGATCGAGCCAGATATGCGCGTCGCGTTCGCCGCGCCGGTTTCGCTCGGCCCGCATCTCCGCCCGATTTTTCTTATCGTGCTCGGGCCAGACGCCGCCTTCGCGCACGCTCAGGATGGTCACGCCCTTGGCGTCGAGCAGCGCGACTTTGCGCGCCTTGCGGCCGAGCGTCTTCAGGGGGCGTATCAGGAAGCGCTCGACATCCTCGCCAATCCAAAAGATGAGGCGGGCCGAGGCAAGCGCCCGTGCGTCGGATGGCCGGAGCGAATATGTGTGCGGCGAGGCGCCGCCTTTGAGCAGGAGCGTCGGCGTGCCGACGCCGGCCATCACGGCCGCGACCAGCGAATGCACCGGCGCGATCGAGGCAACGACCCTGGGCGGGTCCGCCGCCTCGGCCGCGGCGCCGCCGATCAGCAGCGCCGCCAACACCGACACGGCCCCGATGCGCAAAACGCCAGGCATTCCCGTCACTCCTCACCCCCGCCGGCCCGCTTGTTCACGGTGGTTTGAATTCCGGCTTGAAACGCTATATCATAACATACAATGTTATAGTATAACGATGTCTGTCAAGCGCGCTGATTTGCTTGACCCGCCCGATCCGCCGATGCGCCCCATCAGCCAGGGCCGGCGGGGTGGCGCGGTTGGAACGCCAGCGCGATCGCCCAAACACCAAGCAGCAATGGACCGAAATGGCCGGACACCAAGCGAGCCACGACCACGAGCAATGTATCGATGACGCGCTCGACGCGGCGGCCGAAATCTGCGCCCGCCGTGGCGCACGGCTCACGACGCTGAGGCGGCGGGTCCTCGAGCTCGTCTGGGCCGGCCACGAATCGGCCAAGGCCTACGATCTGCTCGCCCAGCTCGGTCCCGGCGCCAAGCCGCCCACGGTCTATCGCGCGCTCGATTTCCTGGTGGCGCATGGCTTGGTCCACAAGCTGGAGAGCCTCAACGCCTATGTCGGTTGCCCGCGCCCGCAGACGGCGCATGAGGGGCAGTTCCTGATCTGCGATACCTGCGGCATGGTCGACGAGATCGACGCGCCCGAGCTCAACAGCCAGCTCGTCGAGCGCGCCGCGGTTGCCGGCTTTGCGCCCCAGCGCCAGACCGTCGAAGTCCACGGCCTCTGCGCGGCCTGCGGGGGACGCCGATCATGAGCGCCGATGGCGGAGGCGACAGGCACGCGCCGCTGATCGCGGCCCACGATGTGGGTGTCCGCCGCGATGGCAAGACGCTGCTCGAACATGTCAATATCGAGGTCGCGCAGGACGAGATCGTCACGCTGATCGGCCCCAACGGCGCCGGCAAGACGACGCTGATCCGCGTGCTGCTCGGCGTCACGGCGCCCGACACCGGCACCGTGCAGCGGCGCGCGGGGCTGCGCATCGGCTACGTGCCGCAGCGCTTCGAGGCCGACCCTGTGCTGCCGCTCACCTTGGCGCGGTTTTTGACCCTGGGCTCCAAGCGGCCCGCGGCGGGCGCGCTGGAGCGGATCCTGGAGGAGACCGGGATTGCCGCCTTGCGCGGCGCGCCGCTTCACACGCTGTCGGGCGGCGAGCTGCAGCGGGCGGTGCTGGCGCGGGCGCTGTTGCGCGCGCCCGAGCTGCTGATCCTCGACGAGCCGGTGCAGGGCGTCGACTTTTCCGGGCAGCTCGATCTCTATGATCTCGTCGGGCGTCTGCAGCGCGACTATGGCTGCGGGGTTCTGATGGTCTCGCACGATCTCCACGTCGTCATGCGGGCGACCGACCGGGTCGTCTGTATCAACCGGCATCTGTGCTGCGCCGGCCGGCCCGAGGCGGTGAGCCGGCATCCCGAATACGTCTCGCTCTTCGGGCCGCGCGCCGGCGAGCTTGCCGTTTACACCCACGAGCACGACCACGCGCACGATCTGGCCGGCCATGTGGTGCCGGCCGACGAGGCGGGTCACACGCACAACCACGCCCACGACCACGCCGAAGCCCACGCCGGCACCCACGCCGGCACCCACGTCGGCGCCCACGTCGGCGCCCACGAGAAGAAAGCGCCCGATGCCTGAGAGCCCCAATGCCTGAGAACTTTGTCCTGCGCGCGCTTGTCGGCGGCATCGGCATCGCCCTGGTGACGGGGCCGCTCGGCTGTTTCGTGGTGTGGCGGCGGATGGCCTATTTCGGCTCGTCGATCGCCCATGGCGCGCTGCTCGGCGTGGCGCTCGGGCTGCTCTTCGGCCTCGGGCTGACGCCGGCGGTGCTGGCGGTCTCGGTGGTGCTGGCGCTGCTTCTGATCCTGCTGCAGCGCCAGCGGTTGCTTGCGACCGATACGCTGCTCGGCATTCTCGCCCATGCCGCGCTCGCCTTCGGGCTGATCGCGCTCGCGCTGATGGAGGGCGTGCGGGTCGATCTGATGGCGTATCTGTTTGGCGACGTGCTCTCGATCGGCTGGGCCGACATCGCCTGGATCTATGGCGGCGGCGCACTGGCGCTGGCCGCCCTGGCATATGTCTGGACGCCGCTCCTGGCGGCGACGCTGAACGAGGAGCTTGCCCGCGCCGAGGGCCACCCGGTCGGCCGCGCGCGTATCGTGCTCATGTTGCTGATCGCCCTCGTTGTGGCGATCGCCATGAAGATCGTCGGCGTGCTGCTGATCGTCTCGCTGCTGATCATCCCGGCCGCCGCGGCCCGCGGCTTTGCCCGCACGCCGGAAGCCATGGCGCTGCTGGCGGCAGGGGTGGGCGTATTCGCGGTGCTCGGCGGCATTGCCGCCTCGATGGCCTGGGACTGGCCTGCCGGCCCGGCGATCGTGGCCGCCGCGACGATGCTGTTCCTGGCCAGCCTGGTGGCGGGCGCCGGACGGCGGGCGGTGGAACGGGGCTAAACGCGCCGTGCTTTACGACGTCTTCTTTTTGTCCAGCAGGTCCTTCAGGCGGAGCCGCAGGTGGCTGAGATTGGTCGCCGGCAGCTTGTAGGCCCAGCCCTTGACCCGCGCCATCAACTCGGCGATTTCCTTCTTGGCCGCCGCCGCGGTCTTGATCTCCATCTTCTCGTGCGCCTTGCCCTTGGGCACGATCGCGCCATCGCCGTCATAGGCGAACTCGAGGCTGACCCAGAACTCGTCCTTCTTCACCTCGGCCACCCGCGCGGTGACGACGATGCCATCATAAGTGCGGATTTCCGCCGTCGAGACCGTCTTGGTCGCCCAGTCGATCTTGGCCGCTTCGCGCACATCCTCCAGCGTCAGCTTCTCGAGCGCGTTGGCGAGCGCGGCGATGGTGCCGTCCTTCTTGGGCACCATGCCCTCGGGCAGCGGATCGGTGGTGAGCGCGAGCGCCGCGCCCGGCTTGGGGCGCGCGGTCACCACGGTCTCGCCGTCCTTGGCGGTCACCGCGAACAGCCGCACGCGGGTCTTGCGGATATCGCTGAGGCTCTTGTCGATCCAGTTCGAGGGATCGTGATCGATAGCGAGATCGCCCGAAGCCTTCCAGGCGCGCTTCTCGCCGGGCTTGCGGTAATAGATCGTGCCGGGCCCGAAGCGGCCGCGCGCGGTCTTGCCGACGAGGAGCTTGGCCAATGTCTTGTTGTTCGCGCCGGTGACCGTGATGAGGCTGGCGGCCGAGTCCTTGTGCGAAAGGTCGCGCAGCTTCAGGCGCTCATAGAGGTCCTTGCGGTCGGTCTTAGGCTCCAGCGTCTTCATGCCGGCAAGCCCGACCAGAAGCTGCTTGACCTTGTCGGGGTCGGCCAGATAGCCGCCGCGCTCCTTGATGCGCCAGCCATTCTTGCCGTGGGTGATGGTCAGCGTGCCTTTCTTGCGGGCGATGGTGATCGCGCGCACGTCGTTGATCGACTTGACGAGATCGGGCGCGACGACCTTGCCGCTGCCGGCGATCTTGGTCAGCTGGTTGGAGGGCTGGGTGACGATCGCCGCCGCCACCGCGAGCGCCGTGATGCCGGCCAGGGTCAGGAAATTGCGTTTACGCATGGGTTGCCCTCCTCAGCCTTCGGCCATCGCAAAGCGCTGACGGCGCCGGCGCCGGCGCACCAGGCCCATGATGGCGGCGAACAGCGCGATCGCCAGCGGCACGGCGGCGATGGTGTAGAACTGGATGCGCCGTTCCAGCCGGTCGATGTCCTTGCGCATGGCGAGTTGGACCGCGCGCAGTTCGGAGCGGGTCTTGATGATCTCCACGCGGAACTGCTCGATCGCCTTGATCTGGGCCGGCGACAGGATCGTCTCGCCCGCCTTGTCGCTCTTGCTCTGCATCTGGGTGAGCTTCTTGCGCGTCTCGGCGAGCTTCTTGGTCAGCCCCTGCTCCTTGGCGCGCAGGCGCACGCTGGCCTTCTGCTGGATTTCCTGCACCAGCGTGAACGGGCGCGACGACTGGCCGCGACTGCGCAGGCCGATGAGACCCTTGCCGCCCGCCATATTGTCCACCGCGTTGACGATGAAGGCGCCGTTATCGGCCGCGGCCACGGCGACCGGGCGGCCATAGACCGATTGGCGGGTGATCCAGAACTTGTCGTCCATGAGATCGGTGTCAGCGACGACGATGACGTTGATCGATCCGGCCGATTTGGCGAGGTGCTTGGGCTTGGCGGGCTTCTTCTCGGCCGCCTTCGCAGCGGTCGTCCCGCCGCCCTTGGGTGTCGCGCTGGTCTTGGGTTTTGTCTTATCGTCCGCTTTCTTGGGCTTGGCGCCCTTCTTGGGTTTTTCCGGTGGCGGGCCCTTGGGGAAGGCGCTGTCGGCCTGGCCGCGCAGCCGTGCCGCCAGCACCAGCACCCGCCCGCCCGGCTTAAAATCGGCGACGAGTTTCGGCAAATTGGGGCGGAAGCGCAGCTTGTTGGCGTCGATCTGCATGGCCTGCGGCGTGGTGATCAGGAGCGGGGTCATGGTGACCTTGCTCTTGGTTTTTTCGTCGCGGAGGATGGCGCCCGGCGAGGCGATATAAAGCCGGCGCAGTTCGGCCGTAACAACGTCCTCGCGGTTCATGTTGCGCGCGGTCAGCGCCATCCAGGCAAGGTGCTCGACCACCTGGGTGCCGCGGCCATCGGGGCTGGGGAATTGGACCCGGACCGCATTCGTCGGATCGCCGACAACCCTGTCGGGCACGACCTTGATGCCCCACGGCTCCATCAGCTTGGGCAGGCTGGACCCGGTATCGAGGTTCAGCATGCTGAACCGGCCGCCTTGCGCGGAGGTCTCGGCATGGGGATCGATGAAGAAGATCACCTTGCCGCCGCGCATCACGAACTGGTCGATTGCATAGAGCGTTTGCAGCGAGGGGTTCTTGGGGTGAACCACCATCAGGACGTCGATGTCCTTGTCGATGGTCTTTGCCGCGATGCTGACCTGGCGCATGCTGAAGCGCTCGCTGATCTGGCGCAGGATGACCCACGGCGTGCCCCACATGCCGCGCCGCGCCGCCGGATGCGACAGGCGCAGATTGGACATCAGGCCGACGACCTTCTTTTTCGGGTTGGCGAGGCGCTCGATCAGCCGCGTCAGGTCGTATTCCAGGAAGGCCTCGCGGTTGGGATGGAAGAAGGCGACGGTCAGCTCATCGTCGGTGCTGTTGGTGCCGACGAGGCCGAAATAGCCTTTCTCATCGGAGCGGCTGCTGAGCGGGACCGACTGCAGCCCGGCGCGCACCGCCTCGTCCTCGGTGGTGGAAAACGATTCCGGATTGAGGATTTCCAGGCGGATCTTGCCGCCGGCGATGCTGCGATAGCGCTGCAACAGCTCGCGTACCCGGGTGATGTAGGGCAGAAAGGTGGGTGCCGCCTCGCCCAGCCGGCGCGAGTAGTAGAGCTTGAGCGTGATCGGCTCGTCGATCGAGGTCAGCACCCGGCGCGTGCTGTCCGACAGGGTGAACAGCTTGTGCTCGGTCAGATCGAGCGCGGTGCCGCGCGACAGCCGGCCCGACAGCGCGTTGACGGCGACCAGCAAGACGGCCAGCAGGAGGAGGCTCGCCACCGCCATCGTGCGCCTGCCGACGACGCCGGTCTCACCGGCTGCACTGGGCAGCTTTGGCGGCGTGGCCTTGGGCGATTTCGGATCGGCGGTTTTGCTCTCGGCCATCGCGCAGGCTACTCCGCTTTCTCAAGATCGAGGACGATCGAATTGGCGATCAGGAAGAGCACGATCACCGAGCCGAAGAACACCAGATCGCGCACCTCGATGACGCCCTTGGAGATCGCGTTGAAATGGGTGAGGAAGCTGAGAGAACCGATCGTCTCGGCGATCGACTCGGGCGCCCAGCCGGCCAGGAAGTTGAGCACGAACTGGGTGCCGCTGAGCGTGAAGACGAGGCAGACGGCGGCCGATACCACGAAGGCGATCACCTGGTTCTTGGTCCAGGCCGAAAAGCAGGCGCCGATTGCAAGATAGCCGCCCGCCGTCAGGAAGCTGCCGAAATAGCCGGCCAGGATGGCGCCGTTATCGGGCGCGCCCAGCTTGTTGACGACGAGCCAGATCGGAAAGGTAAGCGCCAGCGCCACGCCCGCGAAGGCCCATGCCGCAAGGAACTTGCCGATCACAGCTTGGGGCAAGGATATGGGCAATGTGAAGAGCACCTCGATCGTGCCGCTCTTGCGCTCTTCGGCCCACAGCCGCATCGAGATCGCCGGCACCAGGAAAAGATAGAGCCAGGGATGGAAGACGAAGAATGCCTGCAGGTCCGCCTGCTCGCGGCCGAAGAAGTTGCCGACGAAATAATTGAGCGCCCCCGCGACGGCGAGGAAGACGACAAGGAAGACGTAAGCCACCGGGGTCGCGAAATAGCCGCGCAACTCCCGTTTGAATATGGTCCAGATGTTGCGCATGCGCCGTCTACCTGTCCTCAAGCTGCCGTCTGGGTAATCTCGCGGAAGACCTCGTCGAGGTGGCCGCGTTCGGCGTAGATCTCTTCCACCGGCCATTTCTTTGACCGCGCAAGGTCGCTAACCGCGGCGATGATCGATATGCCGCCCTTGGGGTATGCGATCAGCGTGCCGTCGCGTGGCGACTGCACGCTGGCCACGTCCTTAAGGTCCTTCAACGCCGCTTCCGCATTCGCCACGGCGTCCTTATCGAGCTTTATCGTGACCGCATTGTGGTGACGCGAGCGCGCTTCCATCTCGTCGGGGGTGCCGTCGGCGACGACGCGCCCGGATGCGATGATAATGGCGCGGCTGCACACTGCGGTGACCTCTTCCAGCAAATGGGTGGAGATGATGATCGCCTTCTTGGGCGCCATCTCGCGGATCAGCTTGCGCACCTCGTGCTTTTGGTTGGGGTCGAGCCCGTCGGTGGGCTCGTCGAGCACGAGGACGTCGGGGTCGCTCAGCAGCGCCTGGGCGATCCCGACCCGGCGCTTGAAGCCCTTGGACAGCGTCTCGATCGGCTGGTCGTAGACCGCAGCGATGTTGGCGAGCGACACGGTCGTTTCGATGCGCTGGCGGCGGGCGGCCCCGCTGAGGCCCCGGATGCCGGCGATGAAGCCGAGATAGCTGCGCGGCGTCATGTCGGCATAAGCCGGCGCACCTTCGGGCAGATAGCCCAGATGCTTCTTGGCCTCGATCGGCGCCTCGACGATGTCGTAGCCGCAGATCGACGCTGATCCGGCGGTCGGCGTCAGGAAGCCGCAGAGCGTCTTCATGGTGGTCGACTTGCCGGCGCCGTTGGGGCCGAGGAAGCCCAGCACCTCGCCCTTCTTGACCTCGAAGCTGACACCGTCGACGGCCTTGATGGGGCCAAAATATTTCGTCAGCGAATCTGCCTGGATCATGGCATCCCTATGCGCCTTGGCGCGGCTCTCGTCGGTAGATTTGTCCGGCCGTTCGGCCGTCGATATGAGGGCAGCGGTGCCAGCCGTCAACCGCCATGCGCCCGTCGCTCGGCGGGAAGTCATACTGGACCTGACGGTCCCACGCAAACCCTTCGGCCAGAGATTTTTCGCAAGATTCAGGCGTTAATCATAAATCCGCCCGCGCTCCGCGGTGTTGCAGATTGAGATCGGCCGTACAGATGATGTCGCTTATCGCGGCCGCGCGGAGATCCGGAAGCAGGGTGAACTCGCCCGCCTGGGGCGGCGCTTCCAGATCGCAGCGCACGCTGCGGCCTTCATTGTAGACGATGTAGGCGGGCTGTTGCGGAACACGACCTCGCGGTCTTCGGTCTGGTGGTACTGCCGGAAGCTGAGGCCCTTGCCGTGTTCCCAAAGGGTGGAGAAGCTGTCGACCTGCGGATGCAGGCTCGGCACCCCGGTGGTGTAGCGCGTGATCGGCAATCCCGCGTTGCGCAGTTGCTCGACAAAGGCGGTATCGAAGTCGGCCGAGCTGGCAATGAACCGGCCCTCGGTGCGCAGCCAGGCGCGCAGCGTTTCGATCTCGGAATGGTGGTCGGGCATTGCGGCTGGCGCCCTCCAAGGAGCTCGGAGCAAGTCAGTTCTTCAAAGAACCTGCATCGCCCCGGCGTGTCCGGCAAGCCGGCCGAGCACCGTCGCGGTCAAGAGCCCGTTGCCCGAGAGATAGCCCGAGACGACCGGCCCGGAAATGCCGCACGCTGCCCCGCCGCCGGCGAAGAGGTTGGGCAGCGTCGTGCCGTCCTCGCGCAGCACCCGACCTTGCGTGTCGACCACCAGCCCGCCTTGCGTGTGCAAAAGCGCCGCGGTGACGCGGACGGTATAGAAGGGCGCGGCAAGCGCGGGCTGGCCAGTGAAATCGCGGCCGAATGGACAGGCCTGCTCGCCTTGGGCAAACGCCTGTGTCTCGGCGATAGTGCGCGCCAGCGCCTCGGACGGCAGTCCGGTCGGCTCGGCCAGTTCTTCAGGCGTGTTGCCTGTCTTCACCGCGCCGGCCTCGAACGCCGTGCGGTAGTCCTCGAAGGTCATGCCGAGATCGTGAATGCGGGCGTCGTAGATGTCGAAGGCGACGCCCTCGGGCTGTGCCTGCACCGAAACCGCCTGTTCGGAATAGCCCTGGTGCTCGTTGGAGAAGCGCTCGCCGTGCAGGTTCACCTGAAATCCGCCCTCCATCATCAGCGCCCAGGTAATCTGGATGCCGTGCGGATGCGCGATCGAGCCGTGGCCCTGATAGCCGCTCATGTCGCGGGTCGCGGCGCCCAGCGCGGCGCCCCAGTTGATGCCCTCGCCCTGATTGCCGGCATGGCCGAAATAAAGCGCCTCGGCGATCTCCGGGATATTGCGCGCGACCATCGCCGCGTTGCCGCCAAAGCCGTTGCAGGCAAGCAGCAGTGCGTCGCAGCCGAGGTCCTCGCTGCTGCCGTCGGGCCGCTCGTATCGCAGCCCGTGGACGCGCGAGCTCTCATCGGCGAAGAGCGCCGTCACATGGGCGTCGCAGAGAATCTCGATGCCGGCCGCCTCGGCGGCATTGCGCAATGCATCCATCAGCGCCTGGCCGGTCTTGCCCGGCGGGGCGTGCATGCGCAGGCGCGAATGGCCGGGATAAAGGAAGCCCTCGACCAACTCGAGCGGGATGCCGCGCTCGCCGGCCAGCCAGTCGATCGTTGGCCCCGAGGCGCGGGCGATCGCCTCGACCATGGTGGGATCGTTGAGGTTCTTGGCCTTGCGCCTCAAGTCGCCAGCGAAGATCTCGGGCGTGTCGTCGATGCCTTTCGCCGCCTGAATACGCGTGCCGGCGGCGGGGATCATGCCCGAGGACATGGCGGTCGAGCCCATGGGCAGGGGGTCGCGCTCCAGCACCACGACCTCGGCGCCGGCTTCCGACGCCGCCAACGCCGCCGTGAGGCCGCAGGCCCCAGCGCCGACGATGACCAGCGGGACGGTGAGGGCGAAGTCGGCCTGGTCGGGGGCGAGGATGGTCATGGCGATGGCGGCGCATCTTGCCTGGCGAGGAGCCCGCAAGCGGAAACAGTACCCCCCACCCTGACCCTCCCCCTCAAGGGGGGAGGGGACGAAGTTGCAGGGGCATCGCCTCTATTCCCTCCCCCCTTGAGGGGGAGGGTCAGGGTGGGGGGTGTGGTGAAGGCCACGCCAGGATCTCCCCGCTTACGCCTGCCCCTTGAACGAAGCGAGGATCTCCGCACCGGTCGCCGACCAGACGCCGTCATGGCCCATGATGTGGCTGAGCGCGGCTTCCAGAAACTTGATCCGGTGCGGCTGGCCCGACATCCAGGGATGGATGGTCAGCGCCATGATGCGCCCGCCTTGCGTCTCGGTCTCGCGGTAGAGCACGTCGAACTGATCGCAGACCTGGTCGACGAACTGCTGCTCGGAGTGATGGTAGTTGCCCATGATCGTCTGGTCGTCGATCTCGAAGGCGTGCGGCATCGAGTGGATCGCGCCATGTTTCGTCGACATCTCGTAAGGCATGTCGTCGTTGATCCAGTCGCAAACGTAGCTGATGCCCTCGGCGGCGACGAGGTCGAGCGTATTGTCCGATTGCGACTTGGCCGGCGAGAGCCAGCCGGTAACGGGCTGACCCGAGGCCTCGCGCAGCACCCTCAAGGCTTCCTGCACCAGCGCTTTTTCCGCCGCCTCGTCCTGGCCTCCGTAGTGCAGCTTGCCCATGTCGACGCCGTTCGCGATGAGCTCCCAGCCGCGCGCATTTATCTCTTCGATAAGGAGGGGGTAGCGCTGGGCGATCTTTGAATTGACCGCGACCGAAGCCTTGATGCCCAATTTGTCGAGCAGGCCGAAGACGCGGAAGACGCCCACCCGGTTGCCGTAGTCGCGCAGCGTGTAGTGCCGCAGATCGGGATAGGGCGTGACCATGCCGCCGGGCGCCTTGAAGGGCTGGGCCGGCTGGTTGAGCGGGAAGAATTCAAGCGCCGGCACGACCCAGAGCGCGATCCGCGCGCCGTTCGGCCATGTGATCTTCGGGCGTTTCTGCAGGATCGACCACTTGTAGCGGTCGTGATCCATGCCGTAGCCGCGCTTTGGGTACTTCAGATAGTCATCGGGGAGCGTCAACGGATCAGGCTCCCTGATACTTTGCGATATCTGCCGCCGCCGCGTCGTAGTGATGCTCCAGATACCACTGGGCGATCTCGCGGCCCGTCGTCACCCAGACGTCGTCATGGCCGGTGATGTATTCGAGCGCCTCGGCGAAGGGCTGGATGCGGTGCGGCTGGCCGACGGCATAGGCATGGAGCGGTATGCACATGACGGTGCCGCTTTCCGCGCCCTCCGCATAGAGCTGATCGAAATTCGCCTTCAGCATGTCGGCATAGCGGCGCGGGGCCTGAGCGTTGACGTTGTAGACGATGATGTCGTTCATCTCGAGCGAGTAGGGGATCGAGATGAAGCGGCCGTCCTTCACGTTCACCGGCTGGGGCTGGTCGTCGCAGAAGAGATCGCAGGTGTAGAGCAGCCCGTATTCGGCCAGCAGGTCCATGGTGCGCTCGGTATGGGTGAGCGCAGGTGCCAGCCAGCCGGCGATCATCTGGCCGGTGTGCTTCTTCACCGTCGCGATCGCGTCCTCGATGATGGCGCGCTCTTGGCCTTCGTCCATGTCGTAGCAGTAGCGCGTGTTGTAGATGCCGTGCGAGTAGAACTCCCAGTCGCGCTTGACGCATTCCTCGATCAGTTCCGGGTGATGCTCGCACAGCGCCACGTTCAAGGAGACGCTGCCGCGCACGCCGCAGCGGTCCATCACCTCCATCATGCGCCAGTGCCCGGCGCGGTTGCCGTAGTCGCGCTGGGCGTAGGGCAGGATCGCCGGGGTCGGCCGCGGCCAGGGCGTGCGCTTTGGATTGCTGGGCGGGTCGAGCTCGTAGAACTCGATGTTGGGCGCGACCCATAAGGCGACGCGCGCGCCGTTCGGCCATTCGAGCTTCGGGCGGTCCTTGTAGGGCCAGTAGTCGTAGAGCCCGGGATCTTCTTTTTGCATTGTGCGCAGCTCGATCAGTTAGGTGCGGACCAGTCTTGCAGATAACCGATCACGTCGGCGGCCGGCACGACGTCGGCGTATTTGATCGCCATGTCGTAGAGGTTCGAAAAATGCGGGCTCTCATGCTTGTCGGCGACGCATTCCTCGGCGACCACGGTGCGGTAGCCGTGGCTCAAGCTGTCGACGCAGGTCGCGCGCACGCAGCCGCTGGTCGAGCCGCCCGTCAGCACGATCGTGTCGCATTGGTGCCAGATCAGCAGCGACTGCAGGTTGGTCTCGTGAAAGGCCGAGGCCATGCGCTTGTTGATGATGACGTCGCGCACCTTGTCGATCTTGAGGCGGTCGTCGAACTCCGAACGCCGTGAGCCGACCTTGATGTTCTGCAGCGAATCGGGCGTGTCGGTGCGGGTGCCCCAGATGCCGCAATCCTCGCCCGACTCCATGTAGGCGACATGCGTCCAGACCACCGGGATGGCTTTTGAGCGCGCGAGATCAGAGATCTCGTTCACGTAGTCCATCTGCTTGGGATCGGTCTCGTAGGCGGTCTTGAACTCGCCGACATTTGTGTAGGACTTCTGCAGATCGATGTTGACGATCGCCGGCTTACGGCCGAAGCCGAAGCGCGGGCGCGTCGGGTTCGCCTTGATCTCCTCGTAGAGCTGGCGGGCGGTCTTGTCCGAGGTTTCCATTTCTCCTCCTCTACTTTTCTTCGCTTTCATAACGCTTGCCCATGTCGAGCATGTCCCTGGTGCCGAGCAGTTTCTGCAGTGCGTCGAAATCAAGCATACGATCGCGCCAGGGCGCGGTCGTGCCGTGTTCGGCGAGGCTCTTCAAGTATGCGCGCAAGGCGTGGCCGACCGCGCGCGCGGTGCCGCCGGGGAAGATCACCAGCCGGAAGCCGAGCGCCTGCAGGGCCGCGGCGTCGAGGCTCGGCGTCTTGCCGCCCTCGACCATGTTCGCCATCAGCGGCGCAGAATTGCCGAGCCGCGCGACCATGGTTTGCATCTCATCCTCGCTGCGTGGCGCCTCGACGAAGAGCAGATCGGCGCCGGCCTCGGCATAAAGCGCGGCGCGGTTGAGCGCCGGCTCGAAGCCCTCGACGCCGATCGCATCGGTGCGGGCGATGATCAGCGTGTTCTCGTCGGCGCGCGCATCAAGGGCGGCCTTGATCTTGCCGGCCATCTCGTTGGCCGGGACCAGGCGCTTTTCGTCCAAATGCCCGCAGCGCTTGGGAAAGGTCTGGTCTTCGATCTGGATAGCCGAGGCGCCCATGCGTTCGAACAGCTTGACCGTGCGGATCACGTTGAGCGCGTTGCCGAAGCCGGTATCGGCGTCGACGATGAGCGGGATCGCGATGCGCTCGCGGATCGCCGAGATCGTGGCCGCGACCTCCTCCATGCCGACGAGGCCGATATCGGGCCGCCCGAAGCGCGCATAGGCGATCGAGGCGCCGGAGAGATAGGTGGCGCCGAAGCCCGCCTCCTCGACCAACAGTGCCGTGAAGGCGTCGTAGCAGCCCGGAGCGACGACGATCTCCGCGCTCGCGAGCATGGCGGGGAGGGTGTCTCCGGTATGGGGGATGGCGACGTTCATGCCGCCTCACGCCGCCGGCGACCAGATCTTGCGGTCCTCGCCGTCGATCCGGTTGAGTGTCATCTGATACTGGTAGCGGTCGGGCCGGTAGAGCCCGGTAATGTACTCGACCGCGCGATGGTCCTGATCGAAGACACTGCGCGAAATGCGCAGCAGCGGCGCACCGACCTGAGCCTCGAGCAGCGGCGCGATGCGCGCGTCGGCGAGCGTGGCGGTGAGCGTCTGGCGCGCGGAGGAGACGATCACCCCGCAACGCTCCAGAAGCGCCAGCAGCGGCCGGTTGGCGAGGTCCTCGCGGCTGTAGGAGCGGCCGATCGCCTCGGGCACGTGGGTGGTGAGATGCGAGAACGGCTCGCCTTCCATGTGCCGTACGCGGACCGCGCGTTGAACGATCTTGCCGGCCTCGCAGCCGAGCGCGCGGGCGATTTCATCGGATGCGGGGACATAATCGAACGCCAGCAGCCGCACCTCGGTCTTGAGGCCCATCTGCAGCAGGTTTTCCAGCAGCCCCTCGACCGAGGCGCGCACCGGCGGCGAGGGCGCCTCGAAGCGCACGACCGTTCCGCGCCCGCGCTCGCGGCTCACCAGATCCTCACTGGCAAGCTCGTTCAGCGCCCGCTTGGCGGTCACGCGGCTGACGCCGTACTGCCGCGTCAGCTCGAACTCGCTGGGCAGGATGGCGCCGTTCGGATAGGCGCCGCTGACGATCTCGTCGCGCAGGATGGTGTAGATCTGGTGGTAGAGCGGCGTCGGCTGGCGCGCATCGACACCGCCGCGCGCATGCGCCGGGCTTGCGGACCCGGCCGGGCGTCTGGCGGGCAGGGCGTCAGCTTTCGACTGCGCGGCCATCGGTCTCCATGACCTTCCGGTGTAAGCGGGACGTGGCTGAAACACGATGCGCCACAAATGATATACTGACATATCATTTGTGGCGTCGCCAGCGGCGATTCGCCGGCATCGGTCGTCAGACCGGCCATTCCAGCCTATAACCCGCGTTTACCCGAAAGCTAACCCGGCGGCGATCGGGAACGCAAAAGAGGGAGCTCGGCGCATGAAGGCAGTTCTTTTCCAGGATTACGGCGGACCCGAGCAGCTCAGCATCGGCGAGATCGCCGATCCCGAGCCCGGCGCGGGCGACGTCGTCGTCGATATCGCCGCGGCCAGTCTCAACCCGATCGACTGGAAGATGCGCGCCGGCGATGTGCGCAAATTTTTCGAGTTCGCCCTGCCGCACGTGCCCGGCCGTGATTTCTCCGGCGTTGTCCGCTCGGTCGGTGCCGACGTCGATGGAATCTCCGTCGGCGATGCCGTCTTCGGCATCGCGGAGGTCTCCCGCTGGGGCAGCCACGCCGAGGCGATCGCGGTGAAGGCGGGACTGGTGGCGGCCAAGCCCGAGGCGCTCTCCCACGAGGCGGCGGCGGCGCTTGGCATCTCGGCGATCACCGTGCTGGCGGCGCTTGAAAAGACCGCGCCCATCGGTGCGGGCGACCGCATCCTGATCCACGCCGGTGCGGGCGGCGTCGGGCATCTCGCCATCCAATACGCCAAGCACAAGGGCGCGCAGGTGCTGACCACGGCGCGCGCGACCAACCACGACTTCGTGGCCGCGCTCGGCGCGGATGAGGCGATCGACTATACGACGACGGATTTCACCGAAGCGGCGGCGGGCTGCGACGTCGTATTCGACACGATGGGCGGCGAGGTGCATCGCCGCTCTTTCGATGCGCTGAAGCCGGGCGGCCTGCTTGTCTACATCAATGCCGAGCCGTTGCCCGAGGGCCAGGGCCGGCCCGATGTGACCGTGCTGAACGCGCCGGTTCGCGGCGACCGGGCGGGGCTGGAGCGCATCGTGGCGCTGGTCGGCGAAGGCACGTTCAAGCCGGCGGTCGAGCAGAGCTATGCGCTCGAAGATTTCGCCGCGGCCTATGCCCGCATCGAGACCGGGCACTCGCGCGGCAAGATCGTGTTCGTGAACGAGTAAGAGTGTAACTGAGCTTCGAGCCGGAGCGAGGCGCCAGCCACGAAAGCCTAATACCAACGGCTCACAAGAATGAGCCGTTGTATTTCCCTCAAGCGCCGGGCGGCCCAAGGCCGACATTGGAGGGCGCGGCCTTGGCTTTCCTCGCATGAGCCCGGGCGCGCAGTCGCGCTTGCCAGAGGGCGATGAGTCAAGCTCATCGACCTCTGGTTAATTCAGAACTTCGCCCAGGGCAGCCAGGTGGCGATCCCCGGGAAGCTGATGATCAGCGCCACCAGCACCATCGCGCAGGCCATGAAGGGGATTGCGGCGAGGCAGATCTCGCTGAACTTGGTGCCCGGCGGCGCCACGCCTTGCATAACGAAGAGCAAGAGCCCGAAGGGCGGCGTGGTGAAACTGATCTCCATCGCCAGCAGCATGATCACGCCGAACCAGATATGTGTGACCTCGAGCGGCAGGCCGAATTGCAGCTTGGCGATGACCGGGAAGAAGATCGGCACGGTCAGTAGCATCATCGCGAGCTGGTCCATGAACATGCCGAGCAGCAGCAGAATGCCGATCATCATCATCAGCATGACGTAGGGCGAAACGTCGAAGCTGGTGACCCACTCGATCAACTTCACGCTGGCCCCCGAGGCGGCGAGCACGTTGCTGAAGAGCGACGAGCCCAGCAGGATCACCAGCGCGATGACGGTGACCCGCCCGGCGCCCCACATCGATTTCCAGAGCGCCTGGCCGAAGGCGGGCCCAAATTTGCGCAGCTGCGCCAGGTTCTCGCGCCGACGTATGGTTGCCGCCTCGCCCGATGCGCCGCCGCCAACCAGCAGCCGCACCAGCGGCGCCACGAAGAGGTAGATCAGCGCCAGCAGGATCACGCCGACTGAGCCGTAGGCCGCCGCCTCCGATGGCGTGGCGATACCGCCCATGATCAGCGCGATGACCATGCCGATGATCGAAATCATCGGCATGACATCACGCATCAGCAGAACCAAGCGCGCACTGTACGGCACGTATTCGACGTCGTAGGCGGGCGCCGCATCGGGATCGATGGTCGCGCGGACGAAGATCAGCACCGTATACATCAGCGCCAGGATCACGCCGGGAACGATGCCGGCGATCAGCAGCTTGCCGATATCGATCTCGGCGATGGTGCCGAGCAGCACCGCGAGCGCGGAGGGCGGGATCAGCATGGCGAGACCGCCGGTACCCAATATGGGCCCGATCGACATGTGCTTCTTGTAGCCGCGCTTGGTCATCTCCGGGACCATCAGCGTGCCGAGCAGCGCGGTCGAGCCCATCGAGGAGCCCGACAGCGTGGCCAGCGCCGTGCCGCCGGCAACGGTCACATAGGAAAGCCGCGCCGGCACCCGGCCCATCAGCATCTCGACCGCGTTGAACATGCGGTTGGCCAGGCCCGTATGGAAGAAGAGCTCGCCCATCAGCAGGAACATCGGTATCGGCACGATCGCGAAGATCGAGAGATTGGAAAAGGCATTGTCCGCGAGCTGGAAGACGCTTGCTTCCAGATTGGCGTCAAAGCTGCCGAAGCGGCCGTAGAGCAGATAAGCGGTGACGGTGCAGACGATCACGAAGGCGATGCCCACCGGCACACCGATAAACATCAGGATCAGGATCGAACCCAGGAGCGCGAGGAGGATCCAATACCACTCCATCTAGCGCTCGCGGGCCAGTTCGCGCTGTTGTTCTTCGAGCTCGACGCGGTCGCTCGCCACGCCGGCGATACCGACATGCATCGGCTCGGCGGTGAAGGCAAAGCGCAGGAACTCCACGCCCATCATGAAAAACCCGATGGGGAAGGGGATCGTGCTGAGCCAGAGCGGGATATTGAACTGGGCGCGCAGCTCGTCAAACGACATCGTGTCGCCCCAGCGCTCGACGAGCAGCCCCCAGGTATACCAGGTCCAGATGAAACAGATGATGGCGCCCGCGGTAACGATGCCGCGCGAGAGGATCTTGCGGGCGCCCTCGGGGATCGCGGCGGTCAGAAGCTCGATGTAGATGTGAGCGCGCTGGCGTACCAGCCAGGGCGAGCCCAGAAACAGAATGTAGACGAAGCCGTATTCGATCGCGATGTTGGCGAAGGGCGTATAGGACCAGCCGGCGGCACGGAAGACCGTCACGTAGACGATCAGCACCATGATGGCGCCGACATAGACCGCCGCGATGGCCATGAGCAGCCACAGCAGACGCCCCCACAGCCGATCAATGGCTTTCAGAAATGCCATTGCCCCCACGCCAATGACGCCAACAACTCCAAACCTTCGACCCCGGAGCCATTGTGCGATATGGCCCCGGGGTCGCTCGGAACGTGCCTTGGGCGATTACTCGCGCCAGGCGGCGCGCATCTTGGCGGCGTTCCCGGCGCCGCGTTTGGTCTTCTTCAGGCGGTCGGTCATGCGCTGATAGGCGCTATCGACGGCCAGCTTCACGTAACCCTTGGGATTGGGCACCGTATAGAACTTCATACCCTCGGCCATGAGCGTCTTGCGCTCGGCGGCGGCCATGCCCAGCAGCTTGGTGCGCGCGTATTTTTCATGCGCGACGATCGTCGACTGCATCATCTTTTTCGCGGCCGGGCTCAACGAGTTCCATTTCGCCAGGTTCATGATCCAGCCGATATCGGTTTGGAAGAATTCCGGCTCCACCGCGTGGCGCAGGAATTTGTCCCACTTCAGGCCCTTGAGGCCGATCGTCGCCCAGGCGGCAGCGTCGACCACACCCTTTTCCAAGGCCGGATAGGTGTCGGTCGAGCGCAGCGTATGCGTGGTGGCGTTCATGGCGCGGAAGAAGGCGCCATAGATCGGGTTGTCGCGCAGCTTGACGCCGGTAAAGTCGATCAGGCCCTTGGAATGGAACTTGGGCGGGTTCTTCATGTAGATGCGGAAGTGTCCGCCCGACGAGGTCCAGCCGAGATACTTCACGCCGAAGTGCTTCTGGTGAATCCCGTCGAGCAGCTTCATGCCGCCATTGCCGCGAACCTTGGCCGGCGAGGAGTTCGAGGTCGCCACGCCCTCGGCCTCCGGCAGGCCGCGCGCGTAGAAGGCGGCCGGGGTGCAGGCGATATCGACGCGGCCGGCCCGCACGGCGGGGGGCTGCTTGAACATGCCGATCGAGTTGAACGGCAGGACCTTGATGCTGACCATGCCCTTGCCGGCGGCGTTGATCTTGCCCACCAATTCCTTGCACAGCTTGGTGTAGATCAGAAAATCGGGAAACGGGTGAACGAGGGTGAGCTCGGTTGCGGCGGCGTTCGCCGGCGCCGATGCGGTTCCGATCACCGCAGCGGCGCTCGCCGCCAGCACGAATGCTTTCAGTTTCATTTTCACAGTCTGCCTCCTAGCTTGCAGTTCTCTTTCTCAAGTCCGCATTCTTCAAGTGCGTTGTCACAATCATCCCACGCTGCCGGCGGATCGACAACGTTTTTGCTGGATATCCAACAATCAGTGCCCCCACGGCCATGGCCGCAACGGGTGTCTTTGCGCAGCTCATGCGGCGCGTTCCGCCATAATAAGCGT
>Ga0209633_10001685_pt1 | contig 22282 bp, 24 predicted proteins | sample Cruoilmetagenom1_FD_187290 | JGI IMG/M metagenome (GOLD analysis project Ga0209633, IMG submission 187290) | Oil polluted marine microbial communities from Coal Oil Point, Santa Barbara, California, USA - Sample 1 (SPAdes) (version 2) | ecosystem: Environmental > Aquatic > Marine > Oil seeps ... | reverse complement strand
ATTTCGTGTCATTTATACTTGCTTTTTACTTTTCTTATCAAGTACAACTTTAGCAAATACCATAAAATGAGACATCAATAGTAAAGGCACAAATGATACTGGTATAATAACAGTAGGAAATGCAGTTAGTGGGTCAATAACATGAAGATTTTCGGGCAATACCCCAAATGCAGACGTTCCAGTAGAAATGGCGAGAACTAAATCTATAGCTCCGAAGATGTGAAAGATTATGGCATAACGAATAGCATACTTCCACTGGAGCCATACTGCAACAGCTACAAATGGTGCGGCAATACCAACAATAAAGTCACCAAATCCTGCAGGAGCCGCAAATCCGGCTGGTAAAAGTCCATAAAACCATTGAACCAAGAACAAATAGCCTATTGTACGCCAGGCATGGGGTAATGTTAACATAGCGATATTCAAGCTTTGAGTCCATTTACGAAAATTTGAGAAAAATGTAAAAAGTAATCCAAAGATAATCGTTGGCGTTACAACCGTAACGATGATCATCAAGTGAAAAACATCACGGTTATATTCGTAATATCCAAGTGTTCCTAAAATTGCAGTAACGATTATCCATAATACTGCCAATACTATTGCAATAATTACACCTTGGTTACTTTGTTTTGCTGTCTTATTTTTCATTTTATATATATTTTATTTCAATTTTAATTTATAAATGGTTTTACTAGCCATTCACTTAATCTATTTGTAAGCATTTGGATGGACCAATAACAAACTTCTACTAATGCTGTATCGCCAGGTTTCGCTTTTCTGAAATCTTCAATATCTTTTTCCGTTACAGCAAAAGGTGTAAAAGCAGCTAGAAACATAACTTTAGCTATTGGTTTTTCATTTTCACTTAAAGACTTGATGGTCTCATTAAGCCAACTTCTACCCATTGCCATTTCTTCTCCCTGCCAACTATTTATTTTTTCAATAAATAATTGTGCTAATTTTTTTGGAATCAATTCTTCCTCAATTTCATTTAATACAACTTGGTCTGCTGCCAAAGCTTTTGAAAACGACGGTATTGATTTGGACCATTCTAATGATGTTGGAATAGGATAATTTTTAATGAATTCTAAACTATCTCCAGCAGTAGATTGCTTCTCTACCATGCTTTTAAATAATGTTTTAGAAGCAATTTTAAGAGCCGTTTTTTTTATTAGTTTGCCACTCAAAAAGCTAGGTAACGGCGATTCTTCTAAAAAAATGTTTACCAAACGATTAGTAGAATGAAAAACTAGGGCTGTTCCTATTATTTCCGGAGCTTCATGAATCGAAAAGGGAGGGTTCTTAATAATTTCTGAATTTGGGCTTCTAGTATTTAAACTCCATTCTATTATTTGTTTCGTCTTTTCATCTTTTAAGGTTTGCCATGTTCCATTGATAATTTTTTTTGATGTGATCTTATCTCCAGCGCTAACAATAGAAGTTCCATGTGCATCTTCACAATAAGGACATTGATTTATTTGAGCGACACTTGCGGCCACAATTTCTTTTATTACTCTTTTTACATTCGTTTCTACAACAAAAGATTCTCTTGCAGTTACCCATCTTACTGTATGAACTCTAGTACTAGGTGTTGATAGCGTAAGTGGACCAGCTAAACCAAAATCACGATTTATTTGCTCGTTAATTTTCTTTATTTTTCCTGTAGAATCTTTAAGTCCAACTGCTTTTATATATTTTACAGCATGACCGTTTTGTTCTATCATCTTTTTTTCTAATATCTTTATCATAACATAATTTCAATGTTGTGTATACAACATTCATATTAAATTTTTTTACCCTATTAACTTTTCTAACTTTTCTATTTGTTCCATTCCTCTTTCTCCCATTTTTGCGCAGATGTCATCCATGAATTTTTCCCAAACCGGAATTAATTTTTCGACCAATAGCCTTCCCTTACTGGTCAACTCAATGTCTGGCCTATAGTCTGATGTCCTTTTCACGTACTCCTGTTTTTCAAGTAACTTAACTCCTCTACTTACCGTAGATCGTTCTAATACAAGTTTTTTGCCTATTACTCCTTGCTCAACTCTTCCCAATTTATAAAGAATAAAGAGAATATTCATTTGATTTTCGGTGATATCAAAACCCTCTAGTTGCTTACGCAAGTAACTGTCCGCAATACGCGACAATCTTCTTAATCTGGAGGCAATGCACTGGTTAATTTCAAACTTCATGTTGCAAATATAATAAAATATGTTGTATATGCAACATTATTTTTATATATTTGTAGTAAATAAATTTAAAATTATGAAAAAAAATATTGGAAGTATAGATAAAATAATACGCTTTATTGTGGGTGCTATTGTAATTTGGGTTGCTTATACACAAGTTACAAGTCCTTGGAATTATGTATTATATGGTGTAGCCGCTCTTGCAGTTATAACTGCCTTCGCGGGTACTTGCCCTACTTGGTTGATTTTTGGTGTGAATACTATTAAAAGTAAGAAAAAGTAATATCAAGTTTTTAGGTGGTATAATATATGGTAATCATATTATTCTTATGTATTCTAAAAATATCTAAACTCTGCATAAGGATTATTTTTCTCTAATCTCACACGTAGTAGAATTTGCAAGCAAATGTGCCTGTTCAGGTCTAACTTCTTTTATATATTCCACACCCCAGCTATATAAAGGGTCAAAAATAAAACATAATTTCTCACCTATTTCAGTAAATGAATATTCTACTTTTGGCGGAACTTGCGGATAAACTTTCCGATTTATTATTCCATCTTGCTGTAATTCCTTTAGTTGGCTTGTCAGCATTTTTTCGGTAATATTCGTGCAAATTTTTCTTAATTCTCCATATCTTTTTGGTCCGCTTTTAAGTCCGTTTAATATGAAAAGTTTCCATTTCCCACTTATCATTTTTACTGCTAATGTTAAAGGACAGCTCTCTTTTGGATGCTTCATAAAAATATTTTTAAGAAATTTTGTTAAAATTATTTAAGCGAAAGTACTGATTTTATACATAACATACAAAAAAGTATGTATCATACAAAAAAGTAACTACTTGTGTAAAAGATTGTTTCAATGTAATTTTACAGTAAATAAATATATAATTATGTTAAAACTATTAGAAAAAATAAAAATTGGAAGTTTAGAATTAAAAAATAGAGTTATCATGGCTCCATTAACAAGAAACAGGTCTAAGGAAGATGGTGTTCCGTCAGATTTAAATGTAACGTATTATTCACAGAGGGCAAGTGCGGGATTGATCATCGCAGAAGCAACTTCTATATCGAAACAAGGAGTTGGATATGTAAATGCACCTGGAATTTACTCTTTAGAGCAAGTGAGAGGTTGGAAAAGGGTAACTGATGAAGTACATAAAAAAGGTGGCTTGATCTTCTTGCAAATTTTTCATGTTGGAAGAATTTCTCATCCCGACTTTTTAGGTGGGAAATCCCCTGTTGCTCCGTCTAACATTAAACCTACTGGCCAAGTATTTACACCTAATGGTATGAAAGATTATGAAATGCCAAAGGAGTTAGAATTAAATGAAATTTCAACAATTATTAATGATTTTAAAATTGCGGCACAAAATGCAAAAGATGCCGGATTTGATGGCGTCGAAGTACATGGAGCAAATGGTTATCTTATTAATCAATTTATAGATGATATTAGTAATAAACGTACTGATAGTTATGGTAATTCAATAAAAAATAGAAGTAAAATTCTTTTTGAAGTAATTGATACAGTACTTGAAGTTTGGGACAGAAAAAAGGTTGGTGTGCGGTTGTCTCCGTCAGGTCTTTTTAATTCTGTTGGTGATTCAAATTCAAAAAATACATATACTTATATTATTGAGAAACTTAACAATTATGACCTTGCTTATTTGCACTTGATTAATCCAATGATGCCGATAGATGAATATCCTGAAATGGTATCGGATGTTGCTGAGTTTTATGGGAAACTTTATCATGGAAATAAAATCATAAATTGTGGATATACACGAGCAACTGGAAATGAAGCAATAGAAAAGGGAGTTACAGAAATGGTTGCCTTTGGAAACTTGTTTATTGCTAATCCTGATTTACCTATAAGATTTGAGTTGAATTCTGAGCTTAATTCTCCAAATCCCGATACATTTTACGGAGGTGGAGCTGAAGGATATATAGATTATCCTTTTTTAAATTAATAATATGAGTATTCAAAAAAGAGGAAGTAATATATTCCTCTTTTTTGAATACCTAATTTGAAAACGTAAATCCGGTCCTAGTTTGATTTATTACGGATTACAAATTTATCTATATTTATTTCTCTACATTAACAAATTCATCATTTCAATTGCAACTTCCGAAGCAGAAGCCGGATTTTGACCAGTTACTAAATTGTTGTCTGTAACAACAAAAGGATCAAAGGGTGTTGTCTTTGAAAATATAGCGCCTTGGTTTACTAATTCCGCATCCAACATAAAAGGAATAACATCTCCTAATTCATGTTTATCTATATTTTCTTCTGCTTCAGTAAAAGAATTGATCTTCTTCCCTTTCAACAAGTTACTTCCATCAGATAATATCACATTAAGCAAAGCTGTAGGACCGTGGCAAACAGCTCCAACAACTCGTCCACTCTCATAAACTTGTTTAATCGTTTCTTTCACTAATGGATTGTCTACCATATCAGTCATTAAACCTAAACCACCGGGAAAGAAAATCGCATCATAAACATCAATATCTACATCATTTAATTTATGACTGAAATTGAGACGTTTGAAACCACTTCCTTCTTTAAATTTCTTACTGTTATTTTGTGAAGGGTCGTAACCCACAAATGGAGGCTTACCACCAAGAATACTTGCAAAATCTACTGTATACCCTTTGTTGATAAATTCAAAATAAGGATCTGCTATTTCTGAAAATTCATAGCCTGCAGCATGTTTTCCTGTACCAGTTTTATCGATACTGGTAACAATAAATAGTATGTGTTTCATTTTTAATTTGTTTTAAATTAAATTCTTTACAAATGTGAGAAGTATTTCAGGCTTAAAAGTTGTCATATGACAACTTTTAAGCCTGAAATGATCCAGAGATATTGCTTCCCAATAAGACCAATTTTTAATTAACCTTTTCCAATGGCTTCTCCTAATTCTTCATTGCTCATTGCAATTCCGTCTAAATTCCAACCTCCATCTATTGTGTGAAGTACGTTGCCATAGATGTTGTCTTTAGGTTGTTTACCTCCTGACAGTTTATAGATAATTTCGGTTGCATCAGCAAAAAAAGATTTTTGGACATTCCTATCTGCAAGTGCAAACGATGGAACTTTCCATTCTATCCAGGCTCCTTTAAATTCTTCTCCGCCAGAGAAACTTCTATTTTTTGGTATTATTGTAACCTGGGCAGTGACATTAGGTGTCATTACAGTATTTCCAATTAATCCGTGGTTTTTTAAAAAAGCATCTGTTATTTGAGAAACGGCTTCTTTTACTTTTTCCTCAGGTATTATACCTTCGGTTAATGTGAGTGTAAGTGGCATATCATTTTATTTTTTTAATTGTAAACTTCATTGTTTAACAACACTACAAATTTGATAAGTAAACAAATAAAAACCGTTGTCATATGACAACGGTTTCGATGGCGTATTATAATCTAGAGCTATCTATTTAAAGTATTATTTGCCTTTTGACCATAAATTATAGTTTGGCTCGTAATTTACTTAAAGTAGAGTTCGTCATTCCCAGATAAGAAGCCACTGCCTTACTTGAAATACGAGTAAGGAGTTTTGGTTCATGTTCCATAACCCATCTGAGTTTATCTATGCCCTCCATTCCTAAAAAACTATAAATTCTCATTTGAGAATGTATAAAGGCAAACTCCATAAATTCTTGGTAAATTTTATTAAACTCTGGAATCTCGTCTACTAATTTGAAAAAATCCTTTCGTGAAATAACTAACAATTCAGATGGTTCTAGAGATACTAGATAATCTCTTGAAGGCTTTTGCAAAACAAAACTGGTTATTGCAGAAATCAAACTGCCTTCTAATGCAAAATAACCCGTAACTTCATTCCCCTTTTTATCAATTTCATACATACGCAAACACCCTTTTTTAACAAAATAAAAATGTTTGCATATTTGCCCTTCATTACATAACATCTGCTTTCTTTGGGTTTTTATGGGTTTGAAAACAGAATGTATTTGTACTAATTTTTTTTCGTTGATTGAAACTCTTTCATTTATATATTCATCAAGTTCTCGATACATTTTCTTTTGATTTTTGAATCGTAATTAGTAGAACCTAAAGGTCGTTAAAAATTCTGTCAAATTACATTTCCTAATTATTACAAAATTAGAGAACATTATTTTTGAATGTGTTGTCATATGACAATACTTATAGCTTAAGATTTTAAAAAATTATCATTTTAACATCTAATTTTCTTTTTTATTTGGAATGTTCGTTCTAATATGTATATTTGTATTTGGAACATTCGTTCTATTATTAATAATTAAAAATAAAATATGAGTAATCTAAAAAACAAAGTTGCTGTTGTTACTGGAGGTAATAGCGGCATTGGTTATGCATCTGCCAAAGAATTAAAAGAGAATGGTGCAAATGTGATCATTACTGGAAGATCAATTGAAAAAATTGAAACAGCGGCCAAAGAATTAGGAGTTAAGGGAATTGTTTCTGATGTAACTAATTTATCACAAATTGACAACCTTGTAGCCGAAGTTAAAAACGAATATGGAAGAGTGGACATCTTATTTGTAAATGCTGGTGTATTCACTCCTGCACCTATTGGTCATAACAGTGAAGAGGCTTTTGACTATCAAATGGACACAAACTTTAAAGGCGCAGTTTTTACATTGGAAAAGTTTTTACCTATTTTGAATGATGGTGCATCAGTTATTAATCTTTCTTCTGAATTAGCAAATAAAGGTGTTGCTAATACAGCAATATATAGTGCATCCAAGGCAGCAATGAATTCTTATACTAAAACGTCTGCTACAGAATTGTCACCAAGAAAGATTAGAGTAAACTCTATTAATCCTGGACCTGTAAATACACCTATCTATGGTAAAACAGGAATGACAGAAGAACAACTTGGCGGAATGGCTGAAACATTTCAAAATAGAGTGCCTCTAAAAAGGTTTGCAGAACCAAGTGAAGTCGCAAAATTGGTTGCCTTTTTAGCATCTGATGACTCTTCTTTTATAACAGGCTCTGAGTATAATATTGGTGGTGGAATAAACATCAGCATTTAATTTTTTTTGCTTTATTTGGAACATTCGTTCTAATATTTGTATATTTGAGGATTGGATTTAATTATTCGATCCTCTATTTTTAGTATGCCAAGAGTAAAATTATTTAACGAAGAAGAAGTACTTCATAAGGCCATAGAACTTTTTTGGAAAAAAGGTTTTAATGATACGTCTATGCAAGATTTAGTAGATTGTCTTGGTATAAGTAGAGGGAGTCTATATGACACTTTTAATGGGAAAAAAGAACTTTTTGACAGGGCATTTAGGCAATATAAAAAAACTAATAATAAAATGATGATTGAGTTTTTAAAGAATCAATCTTCAGTTAAAAAGGGTCTATTGAACTTTTTTGAATTACCTATAAATGCTTCAGTTAATAATGAGGGCGAAGTTAGAGGTTGTTTCGTGGTAAATACAACAACCGAACTCCTTCCTAGTGATAAAAAGATTCATTCTATTTTAAAAGAAAATAGAATTGAACTTGAAAAAATATTTTACGATTATTTACAGAAAGGCATCGAAAGTGGCGAAATAGCTAAAGATAAAGATATTACTACCATATCCTCACTTCTTTATACTCTTCTTAATGGGGTTTTGGTTATAGCAAAAGTTAATCCTGATAAAAAATATTTGCTAAATATAGTTAAAACAGGACTTTCCGTTTTAGATTAGCAATTAACATAAAACAAAAAATATCTGCTTACCATATCCATGAGAAGTTTGCCCAATAAAATATTTGTTATCCGATTTATTAATTAGCTAAAACTATATACTTAATATTCTTCAATGGAAATTATTTAAAAGTCAAACGTTTCTCTAATCGATCGAGATGACAATATTTTTTTTAATGATTCCAATCTATGTGGACTTTGTACAAAGGGATGTTCTTTAAATAGTTGTTGGTATTCATTAACAACTTCACTTTCATAAACATTCACTTTTTTATTAGTAGCATTTGTTTCTTCTAATAATAAAACAATTGCAGGAACAATTAATGGGTCGCTCGGAATAATTCTATGAATAAGCTGCATAAATCGAGCAAATCCATATGCAAATCTATACGAAACACTAAAATGAGGTAAAGGATATTTATATTTTTTGTGCAAATAATTAAATACTTCTTTTACCGTTGGCACCTCTTTTCCAACTACATCAATACTATTGAATTCTTCTTTTAATTGAGCGATGGCAGATAGTCTAAATACCTGCCCAATGTCTCTGCCATCTATTAACGGCAAGGTTGTTTTTCCATTTTTTATCCAGGATACCAGATGAGTTTTCAATCGAGGTAATAAAATAGGTAATAAACCAAGGGCATAGTTTTTTCCTGTAAAATAACCAACTCTTAAAATAACTATTTCCATTCCTTCTTTACTTATTTTCTTTAAGTGGGTTTCAATTTTGATAATACTATTGTAATGAGGCCAAATTTTTTCTAATTTCCTTTTTGAGTGAATTTTATTTAGCTCGATGGGATTTGAAGTGATCGCCGATAAAAATATAAAGCGTTTCACTTTATTTCTCAAGGCCAGTATCAATTAGATTTATTGCTGAGTTATAAAAATATTTTTCTGAGTTTTCAATACTTCCATTCATTTCTGCCCAGGCAGCTGTATGACAAATGACATCAGCCTTTTGAGTTAGGTTCTCAACATAAGTGTGATTTGATAAATCACCAATTAATACTTCACCTTCATACCAATTCGGAAGTTTTGATCTGTTTCTGCAAGCTGCTATAGTTTTTTATTCATCATTGGGGTTTGCTTTAAATTCTTCCAGAATATGACTACCTGTAAAACCATTGGCTCCAGTTATGATAATATTTTTCATTATTAGTGTCTATTTTGTATTTAATAAGGTTAAAAATCACTTCTTTTTATTGTATTGTAGTATAACAGGGTTATAGGCTAATCGTATTTCCTTCGTCAAATTCTATTATTCTATTATCATTGAACTTGTAGAGTTCTTCTATAGGCTCTTCATATATAGAGAACGTTTTATGGTGAACGGGTAGAATTTTAGATGGATTGATAATTTTTGATATATCCATAACCTGATTGGCAGTGAAAGTATAAGGCCCTCCTAACTTCGTTAATCCGCCAGCACCAACGAAGGGAATAAAAATGTCTGCTTTATATCCCTTTAAGTGGTTCCTTACTTTTTTATGGTTAACTGTATCACCGGAAACATAAATTTTAAGTACTGATTGATTTTTTTCAACGGTTAACCAATAACCGTTGACACTTCCGGCAAGTTTTGCCACAATAAAATTACTTGCATGGACACATGGAATTGCTTCTACTGTAACTTTTATGTTTTCTTTTTGAAATACTCTTTTCTCTCCCCAATTTAAGTAATCTACATTTTGAGCGTAAATTAGCTTCAACCACTTTTTAAGGTTTGAATTCGCATATATTTTTGTAGAGGGTTTAATTTTAGTTACTCCATAGGCATCAATGTGATCTTCATGCGGATGCGTTAACAGCCAAAAATCAACTTTCTCGAAATCATCATCCTTATATTGAGGATCTGTTCGTCTTTTACCTTTAAAAAATCGGTGGTCTTGTAAGGTATCTTTACCGCAGAGTACTGGGTCGCATGCTATTTTTATATCATCAATTTTTAAAACCCAAGTTGCAGCTCCAATCCATTTAAACATTATATCAAAATCTTTCATATATTTGTATTTTAAGTTACTTAAAGTAACCAAAATTATGTTATATACTTTTAATAAACAAGAACTTACATTCTAATAACTAAGTAACATTATGATAACTAATACTGAAAAACAACGAGTTAGGTTAAAGAAAAAAATTAAAAAATATTATTTTTTTACAGAACCTTATATAAAAAATGGGTTTTGCCCAACAAAACAGCTATTATCAACAACTTTAGATAAGTGGAGTCTCTTCTGTATTTTCAACTTGGGCTATCATGACGTACTCCGGTTTAATGAATTAAAGAAAAACATTGATGGAATATCATCCAGGATGTTAACGGTAACTTTAAAAAAATTAGAAGAGTATGATATTGTTGAAAGAAAGGTATATTCTGAAGTGCCTCCAAAAGTGGAATACACTTTAACGGAATTTGGGTTTCAATTATCCGATAAATTGATAGATTTAAGTTCTTGGTTTATATCGAATTCTAAAGTTTTGAGGTAATTTAGCTTTTATTTATACTGGTAGTTGGTTTATTAATAATTTCAAAAAACGTTTAAAATATTTTCATTATTAAGGTATTGATCTAAACAGACAATCGAGGTGTCAGTTGAAGAAATAAATAGGTGACACCTTGATAGCCCCTTTTTATTTGATATCAAATGGTTCAAAATCAAATCAAAACAAGCTAGAAAATACAATGTTAACTCCTGAACCTTATGTTTTTGTAAAAATAAAGCCATCAAATAATATTATTTGATGGCTTTTGTTGGTATTTGATACCATTTTCAGCGGAGAAAGAGGGATTCGAACCCCCGGAGGTGTGACCCTCGCTGGTTTTCAAGACCAGTGCATTCGACCACTCTGCCATTTCTCCAATTTTTAGACCAAAAATATTCTGAATGCGGGTGCAAATATAAAACCCTTTTTTGTTTATAAGAAATAATTTTGAATTTTTTTAATGCACCATAAGTTGGCAAATAAATGGTACTTTAGAACCTTTAAAATATCGTATTAAACATGGATTTTTCTTTCGACCTGTTATGGCTAATTCTCATAGGTTTTATAGCAGGTATAATCAATGTCATTGCGGGTGGTGGCTCGCTTCTTACATTGCCAATTCTTATTTTTTTAGGACTTCCGCCAAATGTAGCGAACGGAACAAACAGAATAGCCATTATTATTCAGAATATATTTGCGGTCAGTGGCTTTAAAAGCAAAGGAGTTTCTGCATTCCCATACAGTATTTACCTGGCTATTTCTGCCACCTTTGGAGCTATTTTGGGAGCTCTAGTAGCAGTGGATATTAGAGGTGATCTATTCAATAAGATATTAGCAATAATTATGGTACTTATTGTTGCATATATGGTTCTTAAACGTAAAATAACAACGCAGGAATTGACAGAAAGAATTACAGGTAAATATCTTTGGTTGGGAGTCATTGCCTTTTTTTTTGTGGGTCTTTATGGCGGGTTTATTCAAGCGGGGGTGGGCTTTATAATGTTACTTGCATTATCGGGTATTAATAGATTCTCTTTGGTAAAAAGTAATGCCATAAAAGTATTTGTGGCATTGATTTATTCGCTTTCAGCACTAGCCATCTTCGCCTATAATGATATGATAAATTGGACATATGGTTTAATACTTTCTATAGGAAATGCCGCCGGTGGATGGTTTATGAGTAGGTGGTCGGTTAAAAAAGGTGATGGATTAGTAAGGCTATTCTTAATTATCATGGTCACAGCTATGGCTATTAAATTGTGGTTCTTTTAATATCGAATTTCAAAAGCGGTGTACTGTTGGATTTCCCTGATATCAAAAACCACTTCGGATACTTTTGACAAAAGAGAACCTTTGTGCAAGCAATCCAGAAATTGATCCAAATCTTTTTTAGATCCTTCTGCCTCAATATAAACACTACCCTTAAATTCGTTCTGAACAAAACCGAAAATTCCCAAGTTGTCTGCTTTTTCTTTAGTGTATTTCCGAAACCAAACACCTTGAACTTTACCTGTTACAATAATATTATAATGCACTTTCCCCATAACAACAAAAAATCTATACAAAACTAAACAATACGGTATACAGAGGGATTCTTTTATAGATTTATTTTACCTTTGCTTTCTAATTTTTAGCAGAAAAACATGAGTAATTCCTTCGGTAAATTATTTAAACTCTCCACATTCGGTGAATCTCACGGCAAAGCTATTGGTGGTGTTATTGATGGTTGCCCCGCCGGATTAGAATTGAACTTTGAAGCAATTCAAGCTGAATTGGATAGGCGAAAACCCGGTCAGTCAAAGATCGTAACACAGCGCAAGGAGCCGGACCAAGTTGAGTTTTTGTCCGGTATTTTTGAAGGGAAAACTACCGGCACATCTATTGGCTTTATTATTAACAATACGAATCAGAAATCAAAGGATTATGCCGATATTAAAGATACATTTCGCCCATCGCATGCCGATTATACCTATACTAAAAAATATGGTTTGAGAGACTATCGTGGGGGTGGACGATCATCGGCTCGTGAAACTGCGAATTGGATCGTTGCCGGGGCAATCGCAAAACAATTGTTGGCTTCTATCAAAATTAATGCTTATACTTCTTCCGTTGGAAATATTACTCTTGAAAAATCATATAAAAACTTAAACTTTAACTTAATCGAAAATAATGTAATTCGTTGTCCTGATGAAAGTTATGCTAAAGAAATGATTCAACGAATTCAGGAAACAAAAAAACAAGGAGATACTATTGGTGGTACTATTACCTGCGTTGCACAAAATGTTCCTGTTGGATTTGGAGAACCGATTTTTGATAAGCTCCATGCACGTCTTGGAAAAGCTATGTTATCTATAAATGCCGTTAAAGGTTTTGATTATGGTAGTGGCTTTGATGGAGCTAAAATGAAAGGTTCTGAACATAATGATTCTTTTAATACTGATGGCTCTACAAAATCAAACCTGTCGGGCGGGATTCAGGGTGGAATTTCTAACGGAATGGATATATATTTCAGGGTCGCTTTTAAACCGGTCGCTACCTTACTTCAGAAATATGATACCATAGATAAAGACGGTAATCAAATAGAAGTACAAGGTAAAGGAAGGCATGACCCTTGTGTAGTACCAAGAGCTGTACCCATTGTTGAAGCTTTGACAGCTATGGTTTTAGCAGATTTTTATTTACTTAGCAAAACCAATAAATTCTAAATTTATTTAATAGTTTGATTTTGCTACAAAATTAAGCAAGGCTATTAAAGTTCTTGCCTTAATTTTAAGCATCGGAAAATCGGATCACATAAAAGGAAGAGGGGCACAAATAAATACTCATAATCGGTTTCTACAAAATGAATATATTGTGGAAGATGACTTTTTAAACCACTGTCATTCCATGAATGAAAAACCTGAAACCAATAGAACGCAGTACATTGAAATTTTCCCAAAGACCATCCTCAATAAGGTAACAAGTCCAGACATAGGTTTAGCCTATTCAATGAATCCATATCAAGGTTGTGAACATGGATGTGTGTATTGCTATGCAAGAAATACACATGAATTTTGGGGTTACAGTGCAGGCTTGGATTTTGAAAGAAAAATACTGTATAAAAAAAATGCTCCGAAATTATTAGAAGAAAAATTGAAAAGCAACAAGTGGAAAGCCCAGAATATAATGTTATCCGGAAATACCGACTGCTATCAACCGATTGAAAAAAAACTGGAAATTACTCGAAAAATACTACAAGTTTTTTTTAAATATAGACATCCGGTAAGTATTATAACTAAAAATACTTTGATTCTTAGGGATTTAGATATTTTATCAAAAATGGCTGAATTAAATTTAGTACATGTAAGTATTTCTGTGACTTCGTTAAAAGAAGAAACCAGAAGGGTCCTCGAACCTAGAACCGCTTCTATTAGAAAAAGATTGAAAACCCTTAAAGTATTATCTGCAAATTCCATTCCTGTAAATATTATGATGGCGCCTATTATTCCAGCTATCAATAGCCATGAGATTTTTGACTTGGTTAAAAAAGTAAGTGAACTCGGTGCTTGCTCTGCGGCATATACGATTGTCCGGTTAAATGGATCAATTGCCAATATTTTCACTGATTGGGTTAAAAAGACATTACCCGACAAGGCAGATAAAATACTCCATCAAATAGAAGATTGTCATGGAGGACATCTTAATGATAGTCGATTCGGGAAAAGAATGCGTGGAGAAGGTAAAATTGCCGAACAAGTCGCCTTGCAATTTAGATTGGCGAAAAAAAAATATTTAAGTGATGTATGTCTACCGCCTCTTAATTATGATTTATATAAAAAACAAAAAAATAAACAATACAAACTCTTCTAAAATAAAAAAATGAAAGGGTAAGGTAGGAATTTTTTAGGGTCAGTTGTTATATATTAAATACGTGCGAGATCATAAACTAATCAAGTAAAAACTGTAATCACAAAATATTTTAACATATTGAACGTTGTATTTTAACCCCTACTGGCTTTATAGTTGCTTTGTAGGGTATTTTATTAGTACGCGATCAACCTAAATTAAACTACCATGAAAAATAGTTACCCAGTTCAACTATTAATGTTTGTTTTACTGCTTTTTCAATTTACCGGATATGCCAAAGATGGTAATATTAATCCATCTCTTAAAAAAATTGAACTTTCTTCAAATACTTTTGTAAGTGTAACTGACCCGGGATGGTTCTATTCTTGTGACGATGGTATCGAAGTCGAATTGTTGAGTTTAGGATTAAAAAATAATGTTCCGGCCACAATTGCAATTCCTGATACTGAAAGTTTAGATCATATTGTTGTAGAAATTGTATATAAAGGAAATAATCCCGGCAGCACTATTGAAATAAATGATGCCGAAGGTAATTCTTACACAGCACATAGGGAAATACCTTCTGGAGGAAGCTCAAATGTATGGTACTACAGAACCGAATTACCGGCAACTGCATCCGTAAATTATTTAAACACCGAGAGTAAAAGTAATGCACAGTCAATGTTGGTGTATGCCTTTAGGAAAAAGAATACTGGCGCGGCAACTTCGGGTGTTTTTACAGCTTTAAGTGGATATAATGATATTCAAAACACTACGATCCCTATTCAAACTGATGATGGACCCAGAACAGTGACTGTTGAATTGCCAATATCAGAACTAACAGATGATGGCAGGTATATACATATTGAAGTTTCAGCCGCTGACGGTAGTTTTACAGAACTCACAGAGACTATTGATAGTTTTTCTCCAGGTACTTGCTGTATAAAAGTTTTTAAACTAAAATTAGAGAATGTGGCGGGATCTGTTGATGAAATTGAAATTAAAATTGATACCAGACACAATAAAAACGGCCAAAATGTGAACGGCCAATCATGGGTTATGGGTGGTGCCGTTAAGACAGATGTTAAATGTAGTTGTGTTGATTTTGATACAACACCACCTACGGCCAGTAATTTTACGGATCATATTTTACTTGAAGATATCAGCCAGATGCCTAAAATAACCTTCAGTGATGAATGTTCTCAAGTTACTGTTGAGTATACTGAATATGAAGCTGAGGAATCTTGTTGGATTGGTTTTGGTCCCGTTTATACAGAATCGAACATTTGGTTTCATAGTTTCCCATTTGATAAATGGCATCACTGGGAAAATGGATATTTTCAAAGATTTGCCGACGGAACGGCTAAAATTCATGGAAGAGTAGTTAATAATACCGATACAACCTCTGGTTGGATCATAGAAATTTTCTTTGAGACCTTGGTAGATTTCAATACATGGGTAGCTGCCGGAGGTAACATTGAAAATGACCCATTACAAGAACAACGTGAGTATGCAAATATTGACTTTTCAAAACCTTATAAATTAGAAGGGTTTGGTGATTATACAAATTCCAACTTAACTTTGCTCAGTAATACTAATCTTCATAATATGGATATTGGTCCTAGAGATGTTTATGGAGATTATGGAATTGGTTTTTGGCTATCATATGAAGGAACCGTTAACGGCGAACAGGTCGGTGGTGAAGCGCTACAACATATAGATATGTACGCATCGTTAGATACCTGTGTACCCAGAAGAGATATACTAATTGTACGTGAATGGGTGGTAAGTGATGCCGCGGGAAATACCAGTATTTTTATACAACGTGTAGAGTTAGAATTTTAAATTAAGCATGAGTTAAATCAAAAAGTTAATCCAATGAAAAAATTAAACTTACTATATATTTTACTTTGTGCTTATTTTATATCAAATGCACAAATACAAGAAGAGACCTTTAATGCTGCTACAATGCCTTCAGGCTGGTCAACAACAACAACAGCAAATAACTGCCAATGGGTATTTGGATACACAGGGCCTATGCCCGGAAGCGGGTTTTCAAATCCGGCCTCCTTTCCATCTGGAGCAGCCCTCTTTGAAGATAATTATTTGAATACGAATCCAAATAGTTGCATCGATAATGGTTATTCGGTAGAACTTGAAGGTCCTTCGGTAGATTTAATAGCCGCAGGGGTAATTAGCGCTGCAGTAGAAATAATATACAATCATCAAACATTTGCTAATGATGGTAATTTCAAGGTTGACGTTTGGGACGGAAACGCATGGCAGAACATATTATTTGTTGATGGAGATATGCCAGCCCGTAATACAGGTTTAAATCAAACAAGTACCATAGATGTAACCAGCTATATTAACAGTGCTTTTAAAGTGAAATTTATTTATGAAGATGAAAATGTAGTAACCTATGGAATCGGTATTGATAACTATAAACTATTGGACACCGCGACAGCGGGAATTGAAGACCTTATAGGACTTGGATTTAGTTATTATCCCAATCCTGTAATTAATGATGTATTAACACTGAATGCAAGTGAAGAAATTTCAATCATCAATGTCTATAATAGTATAGGTCAAAAAGTAATTGCAAAAAAACCTGTTGCACTAGAATCTAAAGTAAATATGCGAAATTTACCGGTTGGCGTATATATTATACAAGTTGCTATTGGCCAAAGTGAAGGCAGTTTTAAAGTAATTAAACAATAAGAATAATTAACCATGTAATGAAGGCTCTCCTTTTGGAGGGCTTTTTTTATTTCATTATAATTCTAAAATCTAAAATCAATCAGTATCTTTGCATTTCTTTAAAATTTAAAAAAATGACAAACGGATTATACGCAAAATTGAACACCTCAAAGGGTGAAGTTCTTCTTAATTTAGAATTTGAAAAAACTCCTGGAACAGTTGGCAACTTTGTAGCTTTGGCTGAAGGAAACTTAGAAAATAATGTAAAGTCACAAGGTACACCCTACTATAACGGATTAAAATTTCATAGGGTAATTCCCGATTTTATGATACAAGGTGGTTGCCCATTAGGCACAGGTACCGGCAATCCTGGTTATAGTTTTGATGATGAATTTCATGCTGACTTGAAACACGATAAACCCGGAATCTTATCAATGGCAAATTCAGGGCCTGCAACTAATGGTAGCCAATTTTTTATTACACATGTTGAAACGCCCTGGCTAGATAACAAACATACTGTTTTTGGTAATGTAATTGAAGGCCAGGATATTGTAGATACCATTCAACAAAATGATACCTTAACTGCAATTGAAATAATTCGTGTAGGTGACGCGGCTGAAAAATTCAATGCAATCGAAGCGTTTAGAACTTTTGAAGGTTCTAGAGCTGAACGCGAGGCATTAGAAAGAGAAAAACAAGAAAGTGTTTTAGAGGCGGTTTCTGCAGGATTTAAAAAAACAGAAACCGGACTTAGATATCAAATCATCCAAGAAGGAAATGGAAAGAAGGCTACTAAAGGTGCTAAAGTATCAGTACATTATAAAGGGCAACTATTAGATGGTACTGTATTTGATTCTTCGTACAAACGCAAACAACCAATTGATTTTAATGTTGGTATTGGCCAAGTTATTGCAGGTTGGGATGAAGGTATCCAATTATTGAATGTTGGTGATAAAGCACGATTTGTAATTCCGCCAAATTTGGCATACGGATCTCAAGGTGCCGGCGGTGTTATTCCGCCAGATGCCCCATTGATCTTTGATGTAGAATTGGTAAATGTTAATTAATCAAAACGCTCCTTTCAGGAGCGTTTTTGCATATAAACTTATACATTTATTGCTTAACTTTTCGTATCATTGAAACGAATTTATAATGTTGTAAAAAAAACGTATAAAAATTGGATCCGGAAACTTTAGAACAACTAAAATATCCTATTGGTAAAGCTGAACTACCTAAAAAAATTACTTCCGAACAACTAATGGAATGGATAACCATATTAGAGGAGTTTCCTCAGCGTTTGGCCAACCTAGTTATTAACTCAACCAATGAACAATTAGACACACCATATAGGCAAGGAGGCTGGACAGTACGTCAGGTAATTCATCATTTAGCCGATAGCCATCATAATAGTTATACTCGCTTTAAGTGGGCGCTTACCGAAGAAAGACCCATCATAAAAGCGTATTATGAAGACCGTTGGGCAGAACTGCATGATAGTAAATCAGCTCCTATCCTACTCTCTCTGAATGCACTAACAGCATTACACGCAAAATGGACCTATTTTTTAAAGGGTTTAAGTCCTGAAGAATTGAAACAGGTTTTTATTCATCCCGATGGAAATGAAGAAATAACGGTAGCAGAAAATATTGGTATATATGCATGGCACTCTGTCCATCATTTTGCACATATACATAACTTAAAGAAAAGAATGGGATGGAATACTTAGTTAGCAGTGCCAGTCTTCAGTTCGCAGTCCATATCAATCGAAAATCTTTTGATCAAAAAAATGCAATCTAAAAACTGAGGACTAAGGACTAATCCTTCCATTTAATATTACAACCTATACTCGGTTTTTGAGTCTTTGTATTTTCTTTCCCTTCAAGTAAGCAATCTAAAGCATGCCGTAAATCGCTCCCGGTTACTTCAATTCCATTTCCAGGGCGTGAATCGTCTATTTGCCCTCGATACACTAACTTTAAGTTACTGTTAAATAAATAGATATCAGGAGTACAAGCGGCATTATATGCTCTGGCTACTTCTTGAGTTTCGTCATATAGATATGGAAAAGGATACTTCAATTCTAACGCTTTTTTCCGCATTAAATGCGGAGCATCATCAGGATAATTCTGTACATCATTTGAAGAAATTGCAATAAAAGATACATCTTTATCAGAATAATCATTCGCAATGCTAACCAATTCATCATTTACATGAATAACAAATGGGCAATGGTTACATATAAAAAAAACAACAGTACCCTTATCCCCTCTATTTTCAAAAAGTGAAAATTCGTCTTCAGAAATGGTATCATATAACATAAAACCCGGGGCAATTGTCCCTAAAGGAAGCATATTTGACGGAGTGTTAGCCATTTTAGAATTTATTTGTAGATTTATAGTTTTAAAGTTACAAAATAAATGTCAGATATTATTTCCTTTGAAGACTTCTCTAAAGTGGATATAAGAATGGGTACTATTATTAAAGTAAATGACTTTCCAAAAGCCAGAAAGTCAGCCTATCAACTTACCATTGATTTTGGAACCTTAGGCATTAAAAAAGCAAGTGCACAAATTACAGCATTATACTCCAAAGAAGAACTGCTGAATAGACAAATTACAGCCATTGTTAATTTCAAACCAAAACAAATTGCTAACTTTATAAGCGAATGTTTGGTTTTGGGTGTTGCAAATAATGATGGTAATATAGTATTGCTACAAACAAATGCACAAACAAATAATGGTACACAAATTAGCTAAATATGCCAGAATCACTAACCAAACGGCATATGCAAGAGCTTTCCGAAAAATTATCCGGAGAGCTCTTTTTTGATACATTACATAAGAGTATGTATGCCACCGATGCCTCCGTATATCGAAAAATACCCCTGGCCGTTGCTTATCCGAAAACAAAGTATGATATCAAACAATTAATAACATTTGCTACACAAAATCAGCTTACTTTAATTCCTAGGGCAGCGGGTACCTCATTGGCGGGACAATGTGTTGGTGATGGTATTGTAGTTGATGTTTCTAAGCATTTTACACGAGTTTTGGCTTTTGATGAACAACATAAAACCGTAACTGTAGAACCGGGTGTCATACGTGATGAGTTAAATTATTTCTTAAAACAATTTGGTTTGTTCTTCGGCCCGAATACTTCAACAAGTAACCGTTGTATGATGGCTGGCATGGTAGGAAATAATTCGTCAGGTACAACTTCTATCCAATATGGAGTTACGCGTGATAAAGTATTGGAGTTGGAAACCATATTGTCTGATGGCTCTGAAGCTATTTTTAGTCCGCTTAGTGTCGATGAATTCAGAGCGAAACAAATTGGGACTTCATTGGAGAATAAGATCTATAAAACAATCAATCGAGAACTTTCTAGTAAAGAAACACAGAAAGAGATCTTACATGAGTTTCCGAAAAAATCAATTCACAGGCGTAATACAGGATATGCTGTAGATATATTATTAGATAGTTCAGCTTTTACTGATTCTAAGGAAAAGATCAATATTGCGAAACTATTATGTGGTAGCGAAGGAACTTTGGCATTTACAACTTCAATGACCTTGCAACTGGATGAGCTGCCTCCTGAACAAAGAATAGTTGTCGCAGTCCATTTTACCAGTATTCAAGAAAGTTTAGAAGCTGTAATGGTCTCAATGAAGCACAACTTGTATATGTGTGAACTCATGGATAAAACCATTTTAGATTGTACTAAGAGCAATCGTACACAACTTAAAAATAGGTTTTTTATTGACGGAGATCCGAAAGCGGTATTATTACTTGAAGTGAGAGCAACTACTGAACAAGAAGTTGAGCGTTTTGCAAATCAACTCATTAAAGAGCTACAACATCATAATTTTGGGTATGCTTATCCTAAATTATATAATGATGATGTCAACAAGGCTACTGAACTCCGTAAGGCAGGACTAGGCCTGTTGGGCAATATTGTTGGTGATGCAAAGGCTGTAGCTTGTATAGAAGACACAGCTGTAGACCTGGAAGATTTACCGGCCTATATTTCAGAATTTACCAGTATGATGGATAGTTTCGGTCAGGAAGCGGTATATTATGCACACGCCGGTTCCGGAGAATTACATTTACGTCCGATCTTAAACCTAAAAGAAACAAAAGATGTTACGCTTTTTAAAAAAATAACTACAGAAACAGCGAAATTGGTAAAAAGATATAAAGGTTCCTTTAGCGGAGAACATGGTGATGGAATAGTTCGAGGTTCTTTTATACCCTTGATGATAGGCCAAAAAAATTATGACCTTCTAAAACGTATTAAACTAGCTTTTGACCCGCATTCTATTTTTAATAAAGGAAAAATAATCGATGCGTTTCCTATGGATGAATCGTTACGCTATGAAGTTGACAGAAAAGAACCGAAAATTGATACTATACAGGATTTTTCCGATTCATTAGGTATTCTAAGAGCAGCAGAAAAATGTAATGGCTCGGGAGATTGCCGAAAATTATCAAATGCTGGAGGTGCGATGTGTCCTAGTTATAGAGCAACATTAGATGAAAAGGATACTACCAGGGCAAGAGCCAATGCTTTACGTGAATTTTTAACGAACTCTGACAAGAAAAATAAGTTCGACCATACAGAATTAAAAGAGGTATTTGATCTTTGCTTAAGCTGTAAAGCTTGCTCAAGTGAGTGTCCCAGTAATGTGGATGTGGCAAGTTTTAAGGCGGAATTTTTATATCAATATCAAAAAGAGAACCCTCCTTCTTTAAGAACGAAGCTATTTGCTAACAATGTAAAATACAATAAATTAGGAAGTAAAATTCCTGAATTGTCTAATTTTCTAATTAATAGTAAAATAACTAAGACTATCTTAGGTATTACTACACATAGAAATGTACCAAAATTAGCAAAACAAACCTTGCATAACTGGTATAGAAAAAATGAATATAGTCTCAAGAATAACCATCATAGCAGCAAAAAATTATATCTTTTTTGCGATGAATTTACGAACTATTATGATACGCAGATTGGCATAGATGCCATCCAACTATTAGACAAGTTAGGATATAGTGTATTTATAGAGGATAACGATGAGAGTGGAAGAAGTCATATTTCGAAAGGATTTTTAAATGAAGCCAAAGTTCTTGCGAATAAGAACGTTGCTATTTTTAAGGATTTAATAACTAAAAATACACCCCTGGTGGGTATAGAACCTTCCGCAATTTTAACGTTTAGGGATGAATATCTTCGTTTGGCGGATGATAAAGAAGCTGCTCAGAAAATAGCCTCGAATACTTTTACGATTGAAGAATTCATTAAAAATGAAAATTTAAAAAGGAATATTTTAATCAATCAATTTACAAAAACACCAATGACCATTAAAATCCAT
>Ga0209633_10001684_pt1 | contig 22299 bp, 16 predicted proteins | sample Cruoilmetagenom1_FD_187290 | JGI IMG/M metagenome (GOLD analysis project Ga0209633, IMG submission 187290) | Oil polluted marine microbial communities from Coal Oil Point, Santa Barbara, California, USA - Sample 1 (SPAdes) (version 2) | ecosystem: Environmental > Aquatic > Marine > Oil seeps ... | reverse complement strand
TGGACCTGACGGACATCATGGAATCAACGAGATCTGGCTAAATGACTATCAAAAATGGTTTCTTTCCGATGCCAAGTACGATCATCATTTTGAAAAAGACGGGATCCCTTTATCTGCTTTGGAAATCCGTGATGAATATTTAAAAAACAGGGCAGCAGACATCACTCTGGTCTCCGGTCCGGATCGAATTCCCATCCAGCTTAATCCTGAAACCGGGTCAGGCTGGGAGCGTAGTGCTCAGACCTATACATGGATTGAATATCACACCTACAACAATATGTTCACTGTTTGGCCTGAGCATGAAACTTTACTGAGCATGTATGCGGACGATTATTTCCTGAACCATACCTGGATCTGGGATGGCAAACCCCACTGGGCCTATGACAAACCCGAGTTTATGCGCCGGGTCAGCGATCGTGATGCCATTGAGTGGACACCCAATGTAATATCTTCTGAGGTCTGGATCGAGGGTCAAAAGGTTAGGATCAGGCTCTTCTCTGAGACACCCAATCTGAAAGAGTACCAGTTAAGGATTGGTTCTTCCGGGGACTGGCAAGCGGTGAAGGATTCCCTGGATATGGAACTGAGTGGGGATAAGAATGAATATCAATTCCGGACTATGAATCTGGCAGGGGTGGGCGGACCGGTTCATAGAATTGTCATTGTTAGAAAGGAAGAGGGCGAAATGGAGGGCATATCTGAGCTTTATAAGGAGGGGATTAATCTGATACCCTATCCGCAGGAGGTCCATTTTGAGGGCGAAGATTTTGTGCCCGGGAAAAAACTCTCCATTGTGCTGGACAAGGATGCCACGGAGCTGGGGAAGTTCACGGCCCGGGAGCTGGCCCGGGAACTCGAAACACAGTGGGACATTAAGGCTGAGATCACCGATCAGGATTTTCCCGGGGCAATCCGATTAACCAGTGAGGGAGTTTCTGAAAAAATTACATCCCTTCCGGAAAAGACAGCCCTCCAGGGCTATGAGTTGATTACAGCTTCCGATCAATTAATCATAAGGGCCATGGGGGATGCTGGCCTGTTTTATGGGACCCAAACCTTGCTGCAGAATCTGAAAGCCGGGGAGGAAGGATACTATATTCCCGGAATAAGCATTACCGACTGGCCCGATATTCCTCAACGGGCATGTCACTACGATACCAAGCATCACCAGGACAAGCGCGAGTATGTTGAAGGTTTTATCAGGGATCTGGCCAGGTATAAAATCAATATGCTGGTCTGGGAATGGGAGGACAAGTTCCTCTACCCCAGTCATCCCGAGATTGGGGCTCCCGGAGCCTTCACCATGGAAGAGATGCAGGAAATCACACACTATGCAAAGCAATATCATGTGCAATTGGTGCCACTGGTCCAGGGACTTGGGCATGTGAGCTATATTCTGAAGTGGCCACAATACAGTCACCTGCGTGAGATAGAGGCTTCCAACTGGGAGTTCTGTCCACTGAAAGAGGGGAGTTATGACTTGCTCTGGGATCTCTGGAAAGATGCCATTGAGGCTACTCCCGGTTCGGAATACATCCACATCGGCTCCGATGAAACCTATGAATTAGGTCAGTGTGAGCTTTGCCAGCAAAGATCTGAGGAAATTGGAAAAAGCGGACTCTATCACCAGTTCATCAAAGAGGCAGGAGCACCCCTGCAGGCCCTGGGCAGAAGCGTCATGGCCTGGGAAAGGCCTATGGGCTGGGAGCAAAGTGATTCACCTGCCAGGGGCATGGAACCGCTGGAGGGACTGGTATTGATGGAGGATTACAGGTATGAGAGTGAGGACTTTAAATATGCCAGAGAGGCCAGAGAGGCAGGATACGAAGTTTTTGCCTATGATCCCAATCCGGGCATTGAGCCACTCTTCCTTCCCTACTTTTATAAACTGAGGGGGGAAGGAGACAACGAACATGAGGCAGTAAACGCCTTGCAAAACTCTTACAATGCTATCTCCAGGGCAGCAAAATCCGGACATTTTGATGGCATGATCAACACATCATGGGATGATTCCGGACTGCATAATCAAGTCTGGATGATGAGTTTTATCAACTCGGCCGAATGGTCTTGGAGCGGTGCTAATCCAACCATGGAGGAGTTTAGCAACAAGTTTTTCCTGAACTATTACGGAGAAAGGTCCAGTGATATGAAGGAGCTGTTTCAGTTGCTGAACGGAGCAGCTTACTATTATTATAAATCCCTGGAACGCAGGGTATGGCATTATGGGGATATCGGAAAGACGCATTTACCTGATCTGCCGCGTGGTGATAACCTGGAATATGATGAGTATTGGAACCGTGAGTATGCTGATAAAATTGAGGAATCGAAGGAGCAGATCAAACATATGGAACGCGCCATGGAGATCATCCGTGTAAATCGCATAGCGGGTATCAGTAAGGCATATGATCTGGAGATCTTTTCTTCCATCGCACAACTGGTTAGCCATACCTGCAATACCTACCTGGCACTTTCAGAATTAGAGCTGGCTATAAAGGAGGCCCATAGTCAGCGTTTCGGGAATCATGAAGCAGCCCTGGGGTCCCTGGAAAAAGCAGTTGAAATTATTGAGAACAACCTGGAGGAACGAGAGAAGGTGTACAAGGAGCTGGTAAGCATCTGGGAATGCTCCAGGCTTCCCAAGGGAATGTCAACTGATGAGAAGGAGTTTTTTCACAGGCAGGACCGTGCCCGGCATTTTGCTTTCAGGAAGGCCGATATGTCTTATTTGATCTGTGATGAAGAGCTCTTAGGATTGGAGGAGTACAGGGGAAAGCTGCTGACTTACATTGAATACTACAAGTCTCTTTACTTTAAGGAGGAAGTCAAAACGGTGTCAGGCATCTAGTTTTTTGAGTCGCGACGTTGCAGGAAAAACTGTTTAAGCAGGAGGGATGCCTCCTTTTCGAGGATTCCTGAAACAATGGATGTTTTCTTATGAAGAATCTGCTCTTTAAGTCGGGTAAAACCCTCCTTTGGATCGGAAGCTGCAAAAAACAAGCTGTCCATCTGGGCCCATTTCATGGCGGCGGCACACATCACGCAGGGCTCCAGAGTAACATAGAGGGTGCACTCTCTCAGGTATTTGGCACCGAGGTAGTTGGCGGCGGATGTAATGGCAATCATTTCAGCATGGGCGGTCACATCATTTAGCTGCTGGGTCTGGTTGTAGGCCCTGGCAATGATCCTGTTCTGATTCACAACCACAGCTCCCACCGGCACCTCATCCATATCCATGGCCTTATGAGCTTCCTTAAGTGCCTCATTCATAAAATATTCATCCGAGAGTACAGGGTATACCATGATAGATAAGCTTTCTTACTATTTCCTCTATAAAAGTTGCTAAATTTGCAGCTCAATAAAGTTACAAAAATAGAATCTTATGTACAGGACACACAATTGCGGGCAGTTGAATATGAAGAATGAAGGTGAGCAGGTGATCCTTTCGGGCTGGGTGCAGAAATCCAGGGACCTGGGGGGAATGACTTTTGTTGATCTTCGTGATCGCTATGGAATTACCCAGTTGGTGTTTAATATGGAGATCAGCCCCGATTTGTGCCAGGAAGCGCGTAAACTGGGAAGAGAATATGTAGTAAAGGCTGAAGGAAAAGTGGCCGAACGAAGCAATAAGAACTCCCAGATACCTACCGGCGATATTGAGATTCTTGTGGAGAAACTGGAAGTCCTGAACAGTTCAGAAACTCCTCCTTTTACCATTGAAGAAAATACCGACGGGGGCGACGACCTTCGTATGAAATACCGTTACCTCGATCTACGCCGGAAGGTGGTGCGTGAGAACCTGCAATTAAGGCATCACATGGCCATTGAGATCAGGAAATACATGAGCGAAGAAGGATTCCTGGAAGTCGAGACCCCGGTGCTGATCAAATCCACTCCGGAAGGAGCCAGGGATTTTGTTGTGCCTTCACGCATGAACAAAGGAGAATTTTATGCCCTTCCGCAGTCACCTCAGACTTTCAAGCAACTGCTGATGGTGGCGGGCTTTGATAAATATTTTCAGATTGTCAAGTGCTTCAGAGATGAGGACCTTCGGGCCGATCGTCAGCCGGAATTTACTCAGATTGATTGTGAAATGTCCTTTGTTGAGCGTGACGATGTACTCAATGCATTTGAAGGGCTGACCAGGCATCTCTTTCGCTCCATAAAGGAAATCGAGGTTGAGGGAGACTTTCTCAAGATGCCTTACACAGAGGCCATGAGCCGTTTTGGGAATGATAAACCAGATATTCGTTTTGCTATGGAGCTTAGCGAAATGTCGGATCTGGTTAAAGGGAAAGGATTCCAGGTATTTGACTCGGTCGAATATGTGGGTGGAATCTGTGCCGAAGGGTGTGCCGCGTACAGCCGCAAGCAACTGGATGCATTGACCGATTGGGTGCAGCGCCCGCAGATAGGAATGAAGGGACTGGTATATGTGAAATATAACGAAGATGGAACTCTGAAGTCCTCTGTGGATAAATTCTACAATGAAGCCGCCCTCAGGGAGTGGACAAATTTATTTGGAGCCAAACCGGGCGATTTGATCCTGATTCTGGCAGGTGATCTCGAGCTGACCCGAAAGGCTCTTAGTGAGCTGAGACTGGAGATGGGGACCAGGCTGGAATTGCGCGATCCCAATGTATTTAAACCCTTATGGGTGGTAGATTTCCCCTTGCTTGAGTGGGATGAGGACACGAAACGATTTCATGCAATGCACCATCCCTTTACCAGTCCCTATGAAGAAGATATGGAGCTGTTCCGAACCGATCCGAGGCAGGTGCGAGCCAAGGCATACGACCTGGTGATCAATGGAGTAGAGATTGGTGGTGGTTCCATCCGGATCCACGACGAGGGATTGCAGAAACAGATGTTTGAAAACCTGGGCTTTACAGATGAGGAGGCGAAAAAGCAATTTGGTTTCCTGATGAGTGCCTTCCGTTATGGTGCTCCACCCCACGGGGGGATCGCCTTTGGTTTTGACCGCTTTGTGGCTCTTTTTGCTGGCATTGAATCGATCCGCGATGTAATTGCTTTCCCAAAAAATAATTCGGGTCGCGATATGATGATCGATACTCCCTCTACCATTTCTGAAGATCAACTTAAAGAGCTAAGCCTCAAGCTGGATCTGCAGAAGGATGATTGATAGTACGCCTTGATCCATTGTTTAAATTCATGCTATGTCAAGAGTAGCAAGGCTTTCCTGTTTACTTCTTACGATCTTCTTTTTTGCTGGTAGTAGCCAGGCCCAGGTCCCAATCGATCCGGGCGATCCTCCTAATCCTTCACATATCCCTGATTTTTACGGCTCTTCACTCTCCGACATTGAGAAGGAAGTTAAGCAGGCTGAAAAGGGAGAAGTTCAGGTGGTGGCTACCTCACCAGGGGGCAGCCCTGTTTATGCAGTTTCTTACGGAACCAAAGAAGACTTTCATTCCCAGGCCAATTACAATTCTGCAGTGGCAGCCCGTAATCCGGCTTACTATGCAAGGAAAGACTCCAGCAGCAAACCTGTGGTTTTTTTCTTGGGACCTGTGCACGGACAGGAGGTGGAAGGAATTGTGGGTATGATTAATCTGATTCATGTGGCAGAGACCGGCAAAGATCATCGGGGACAGTCCTGGACCTCACTGCAAAGCAAGATGGATCAATGCAGGGTCATTATCGTCCCCTGTGGCAACCCCGATGGACGTCAGCGTTGTCCCTATGATAGTTTTGTGGGTCTGCCGGTGGAGATCATGACCAAGTATGGACAGGGCACAAGGACCGATGGATCCTCCTGGGGATGGCCGGGGGCCAAGTCGCTTCATCCCATGCAGGGGAACGTGGGCATCCTGGGTGCCTATTTCAACGATGATGGAATCAATATGATGCACGATGACTGGTTTTCACCCATGGCTTCCGAAACCAAAGCCATCCTGGAGATTACCCGTTCCGAAGCACCCGATATGACCGTATCCCTGCATTCACACCATCAAAAACCCCGGATTCTACCGGCCCACTATGTGCCCTGGTTTATGAAAATGCGGGTTGATACCCTCACCCGCAGACTGAATCAGCGCTATGCAGAGCAAGGACTTCCCAGCATTCCGGATGAATGGTTTTCGTCCCCCGGAGTTGAAGATGAGGCATTCCCCCCGAAAACCAGTTTCAATTTAATATCCGCCCTGCACCATGTATCCGGAACCATGGCCTTTACCTTCGAATGCAGTCATGGTACTGTGAGAGATGATGATACGGATGCACCTGTCACCTACAGTGAAATTCTGGATATCCAGCTTAATCTTTATGATGTGATGCTGGACTATATTCTGGAGAACAGATTGTATTAATTTTGCCAATAGTATGGATAAGAGCTTAAGAAATTCACGCAGGAGATTTATTAAATCTGCCGCCGTAATGGGATCCCTTCCCTTTCTACCCACTTCATTGTCCGGTTTCTCTGAACCTTCAAATTCAAAGTTGCTTCAGAATTCGAATCAGGCAAGAGCGATGAAAGATGGACAGAGTATCATCGGTCAGTATGGCCCCTGGGCAAAGTCCCTGGTTGAGGACCCTGCTCCCTTATCATTCAGAAGGGATGAATGGAACGACCTGGAGGAGTGGAGAGGTAGAGCCGGAAGAAAAGTGTTGGAACTGCTTGCTCCACCTGATACCGGAGGTGTACCCAGGGTAACAATCCATAGAAAGTACCATTATGACGGCCTGGATATTGAGGAGATAAGCTGGCAACTGCCTTATGGACGGCCCACCAGGGCTATCCTCTTAAAACCACAAGGCGCTTCAGGTCCTTTGCCTGCCATACTGGGACTCCATGACCATGGTGGTAATAAATACCTGGGAAAAAGAAAGATCACACGTGTTTCGGACCACGTACCTGATTTTGTACTGGCCCATCAGGAACAGAGTTACGAGGGCCTGGCCTGGGCCAATGAGATTGCCAAACGGGGGTATGTGGTGCTTGTCCATGATGCATTCACCTTTGGCAGTCGCAGGGTCATGTATTCGGATGTGGCTGGAATTGAATGGGGCCCCTGTAATGTAGAAGGAAAGTCAGATGCGAACCCTGAAGATCCGGCAAATATTGAAATATATAACAGATGGGCTGCGGAACATGAACATATCATGTCAAAATCATTATTCTGTGGAGGTACCACCTGGCCGGGAGTATTCTTAGCTGAAGATATGAGGGCTGTGGATGTTCTCAGTAATCGACCGGATGTGGACCCTGAACGTATTGGATGCGGTGGGTTGTCAGGCGGGGGATTGCGAACCGTTTACCTGGGTGGTGCCGATCCTCGGATCAAGTGTGCTGTATGTGCCGGGTTTATGTCCACTTGGGATGACTTTCTCCTGAATAAATCCTATACACATACCTGGATGACCTACACTCCGCTCTTACCCAGGCACCTGGACTTTCCTGAAATCCTTGGATTGCGTGTACCTTTACCGACCCTGATCCTGAATAATTCCGATGATGAGCTTTATACCATGCAAGGAATGACCCGGGCCGACGAAATCCTGGAAGAGGTATATTACAAAGCAGGAGCCGGTGACCATTATAAAAGTAGTTTTTACCCGGGACCTCATAAGATGGATAGGCAAATGCAAGACGAGGCATTTAATTGGTATGACCGGTGGCTGAAATAGTGCTCTTCGAACATCATTTTACCTTAAAGCTTACCTCCTGATTAGATTCCAGGAACACTTCATTTTGCTGATTATTTACGATCACCGTATAGGGTGACATATAAGCGGTCTTCTTGCCATCCACCTTATATTCAGGCAACTCTACTGAAACAGAGCCCTTGTCATCAGTTAGCCGACTCAACACTTCCTCCCCGTTTTTATCCAGGATATTCACTTTTGCTCCTCCTGGATCATTGCCTTTTTCATCAAGCACATGAAGGGTCATCGTCCAATATATCGAATATGAATGATGCTGGTCTGTAGCATCGATATCAAAATTCAATCCTTCAACTTCATTGGAGCGAAATTCAATATCATTTGCCAGGCAATCTTCGCGTTCAATCCAGCCCATGCGTATTACAGGAAAATCTGTTTCAGCAGCAGATGATCTGATAATTTTATTCCCGGCAATCACAGTACCTGTCGCACTACCATATCCACAGGCCACCCAGATAGGTGTTACATTGGAAGTGATCACGTTGTTATATAACTGTCCGCCCCTGGCGTTTCCAATATAGAAGGCATAAGCTTCCGCATCAGTTTCAGGATCCTCCTGATGGATCTGGATCTCGTTCCCGCTTATATAGTTCTCCCCGGCACTGGTACTGAAGAAAAAGGCCGAAGCCATGGGGGTATAGTTGGGATATTGTTTAAATTTTTTCCCGGTGATGTAAAATTTATTGTTGTAGATCCTGTTCCCGAAGCAGCCCCTGGGTGATCCCGGCTCTGACCCGTAGTCTGCTATCCGAATGGCATTCGTGCTGTAGCGTTCATGATATTCGCAGCTGGGGGGAGCGGCATGAATCCGAAACAGGTTATTGAAGATCTCAATATGTTTATGACGGAAAATTTCCACTCCGGATCCAATCTCCGGTTCGAAGCGGTTCTCAAATATCCTGGAGCTGTCTCCCATGGCCATCACACTGTAGTGATTGGTCACGGTCTGACGATTTACAAAAAGATTATGATGAATATTCGAATGTAAACCCTTGAATACCAGGCAGCCCTGACCTCCGTAAAACTCTGAGAAAGAGACTTCCGAAGGCTGCTCGCCCCGTAAATCCACTGCGTAAAACTCTGAACCATGCCGGTTGATGATAAAGGGGTTCTCTAGTTCAAATCTGCAAGAGCTTATAGTGGCGTGGCTTACATCCACGGCTGTGGTATTAATACCCGAAGTAATGAAAAGCAGATTATCCAGAATGATTCTTACTTCCCCGGCGGTTGACTGAATCCCCCAGGATAAAATCCCCCGGCTGGCATTTTTTATCACACCATTTTTAATGGTAACTATTCCTGCTCCTTTCGCCTCAGGAATGCCGGGGACCGGTTTCCCTGTTGAAACATCACCTGTATAATCAAAGAATGCACTGTGATTCCGATGGTATAAATGATCGTTGTGTCCCATGGGATGAGTCTCTTCAACAATACCGATACCCACATCCATGGCCGGCCGGATATCGATTTGATCCACAAGACAATCATTTCCGGCTTTTACCCTGATCCGGTATTTCCCGGCAGGAAGATTATTCAGATGGGCAATAACAAAGCCACCACCCAGTCTTGCAGAACGATTTTCGACCGGACAACTGAGCATGCATGTATCGCCATAGGTAGTAAAACACCTTACTTCCCTTCCGGCCTCATCATCCACATAAATACTTACACGCATATCATTGGCCAGATCTCCTCCCAGGTCTTGATAGTAATGCCCGGTAATCCCGCACATGGCATAGTATGATCGACCGGCTACGGGAAGGTTGATATATGCTGAAGCGATTTCGTCTCCCGCTTTCAATCTCAGAATCTTCTCCCCGATAAATTCATGAACCTCAACCGTATTCTCTATTTCTGCCCCCGGTGCATTGGAGATATCCCATCCCTTTAATCCTTCTTCAAATCCATAATTTGGAATGTGCTCATAGTTCCCGTCTGCATAGCTAAGGGTATAACCATTCAGATCAAGAGTTACATCTTTTCCGAGAAACAGCGTGCTTCTTTCACTGGTGATATCCCTGGTTAGCATGTACGTTGAGCCAGGATTGCCACAGGATCCCGGTCCTGATACCGCTATTACCCCTTCTGGTAAATCTTTATGTTCCGACTCCCGGTATTGGGCATTCAAAAGCAGAGGAAATACAAAGCATAATATAATAATAAGGGATTGATTGAATTGAGGCTGTTTCATCTGAATTAATTCTCCAGCTCTATAGAAGCCTGGAAGTTCTACTGATTAAAGTTCCTGGTCAAAATACTTTCAATGACAGGCTCCAGTACTTCTGCTATCCTGAAAGAGCCCAGGTCATTGGGATGTACCCCATCTACAGTGCATTCGTCGTAGTCATCTCCGAGAATAGTGGAGCCATCGAGAAAGTAAATGTGTTTATCACCAGCACCTTTTCTTTTATTCACCAGTTCTTTCTGGAAATCTCTAAGTTCCATCCATTGTTTATAAGAAGTACTGCCCTCCTGATTATAGGCATAACGGATCTTGGACACAATCAGGATGGGTATATCAGGATGCATATCCCGCAGGACATCCACAAATGGTCCAAGGGTCTCTTTCATGGACAGACCGGCATTGGCTTCATAATCCAACACGATCATACGGGTGTCAGGTATTTCATTGATAAGATGAGCCAGTGCCGGTTCTCCTCTTCCATTTCCGGAAAATCCCAGGTTCACAAACTGCATGTCCAGGTCCCGGCTCAATATGTTCGTATAGGCCATTCCCGGTCTCCCCACGCAACCACCCTGGGTAATGGAAGTACCATATACCACAATCTTACCAGGATGTTTAAATGGGGGAGGAGCTTCGACCAGGGATCCCTGTTCCAGTCCGATCAATACCGAATTAACTCCATTGTAGAGTGGGAAATTAAGTGTAAAAACACCTGTTTCTGGATTGTTTGTATTGTAAAGCTCTGCCTGGTAGCTGATGGAATCATGAGGGAAACGTGTAGTCCTTCTATACTTTTGCCCCTCCTCATTCAGCATATACAAATCAAATCCACTCTGACCTGTAGCCGGCATGTGATACATTCCCGATCGTTCTCTAAGCTCCACTTTTACCAGGATCCTTTGGCTATTGGTCCTGAACCTGAGCTGACCGCCTGCTGTATGATTGGCCAGCTGGTCGACTGCGTCGCGTATCTCCCAGTCGGGATTGAGAGGCAGACGCCTGTATACCTTATCCTCTTTGATCCATTCAAAGCCTGTAAGTTCAAAGGGATCTTCCCTGGGGTCAAACCAGATAATCCCATCAGCATCAGCCTTTTTCAAGGCCATGTTCGGATCCAGTTTTTGTGAAGTTGGTTCCTGGGTAAATCCTGCCGATTGAAGCATCAGCATGATAAAAAGCGCCAGTATACTCTTTGAAAGGATTGTCATAACATTGTTGATTTAGAATTGAATCTCTATAAGCTTAACCACTTGATGATTTCCTCATACACTGGCTTGCCTTCATCCACCACCATATGCTTAAAGTGACCTTCAAGGCCTTTCTGATTATAGACAATGCGGGGATAGCTCAGTCTGCACGACTTTTTCTCATCACTGGCCGCATCTTCTATTTCCGATAGTGGATTGATAATCAGTAGTTTTCGGGGGGAAAGCGCAGCCATAAGATCGCTTAGGTCATATGCTTCAATGGCTCCCGCCACGGTCCATGGAATTAATGCCGGTGAATAGTCAGGATTAAGTACAATATCTGCAAAACTCATGAAAGGATGAAGCAAGCCTATATTTTGAATGCTCGTGTCAAAGACTGCTGCATGTAACAATGCACTGCCGCTTGCCCCGGATGCCAGAGCAGAAATGGTTCCGAATTCTTCAAAGTCGTTTTTAACAAAATGAGTGATTCTGAGGATATCTTCAGCCCTCATAGCTACCAGGGATTTATTGGTCAGATTTCCTGCAAACCACTGATTGAATGAGGTATTATCAATATAGGCATCCCCTTTCAGATAACCGGGTCCAAGGCTGCCAATACCCCGGACATCAAACAGGCAAAGAGAATAACCCTGTTTCAACATAGAATAAATCAAAAGACTATCCTGTACTGCAGCCTGTTCCATCCCCTGCTCATGCAATAGCAGAAGCACTTCCTTATTCCCGCCTCCTATAGGCTTGAGCATGGCTGCAGGCAACATATAATCGCCATCTCCCGGGATCAGGTATTTTTCCAGCATATACTCTTCCCTGACATATCTGCCCGAAAAAACGGCTTTTCCATATGACTCAGGAATACTGATTCCTGATAAAACTAAAACTTCGCTGACTGTGTTGGCAATGTGCTCATCAATATCATTCCGGGCTCTGTTTAACTTCAGTTTAGCAATTTGATTCCTGGCGATCTTTCTGTTCAATGAATAGATTGTCTCACTCTCCATTGAAGTTGCCAGCTGACCGGTTTCGGTGACCCACAACTCCTGCTCATTGATAAGTTCAACAAGCTGATCGGATGGACTCCCGGGATTGTCCAGGTACTTCTGAAAGAATGCGTACATGGCTTCACGGTTCTTTTTTGTGGAAGCATGCCCGTCATCATCTTCAACCATGCCCATTTGTTCCCCCGCATCCAGGGCCTCATAAAACTGTTTTACTTCACCGAAGGTCTCCCTGGCACCCTGAATGCTGAAAAAGTCACGGGTGGTGGTGATCATCAGACCGGGTTTGGGTGCCCTTACCTCCAGCAGATCTGCATGATCCAGCCCTTCACTGATCATATGGATCAGATTTTGTTCTGCATCCTGCGGCCCGATTGATTTCAGGACGTATTCCATACTGGTAATAAAACACTCGGGTGCAGCTGCCAGTATTCTGTCATCAAGGGCTGCTGTATAGGCTGTTTGTGTTCCGCCACCAGATCTTCCGGTCATTCCGATTCTTTCGGGATCCACCTCTTCCCGGGTGAGCAGGTAATCAACACTTCTGATTCCATCCCAGATAAAATACTTTGTGGGAGAGTATCCGGAAATATAGCATTGTGCTCCAGGATAAGAGTGTTCAGTGGTGGGCCCAAAGCGGGATTTACCATCCTGCTCATTATAATACTGCAGTCGCTCTCCCTGCCCGATGGGATCAAATGCGAGAACGATGAATCCCTTTTTCACAAGGTTAATAATGACGTGTTGATAGGTTTCACTACGGAAACCATTTGCAGTATGCCCGCTTGCATAAATCACAGCAGGTGCCCTCCCTTTCAGATTTTGTGGTAAAAACAGGGCAGCCGTCACATAATACCCGGGAAGAGACTCATAAATGAGCTTTTCAACCCTGTAATCATCTTTTTGGATCACCCCGGTGACGCGGGCATTTAAAGGTGTTTTTTGTGGTAGGGGTCCCACAAGCTGCTCTAGCTTTTTTTTGACATTCTGCTGCCTGAGCAGATATTCATTTTTTGTCTCTAATAGTGCTATGCTCTCTTTTCGTTCCTGTAGCTGCTTAAATGCCAGATCACAAGAGCTTTTATACATCACATTTTCCGAATCGGTATAAAACTTCCAGAAGTCAAATAGATTAATATCTTCCTGGGCTTGAACCGGCAAAAGGAAAGTGAGGAAAAGAAGCAGGCCAGGTATATGTTTGTTTTTCATGGAATGCGCGATTTTGAAAGCCTAATTTACAGGATTTTTGTTAATCAGTCAGACTAACCCAGCTCCGGACCAGCTATCAGGTAAAGATTTTCAATAAAACCGGGATGCAGATTCTTACTGAGATACATTCTTTCGAAAGGGCGCTGTGAAACAAAACCACATCCTCCAAGCCAGGCCCTGGTTTCTGATTTGGCTGCCGGAATATCTACAAGCAGTGCCCGTCCTGTCATTTGATTAATGGCAGATCGAATAAGCGCTTTTGCCAGATTTTCGGATGAGGCATTTACAGGGCCGATCTGGGTATAATTCTGTCCATTGCGTCCCAGGCAAAATCCTGCAAGCCTGTTGTTCTCCCTGATGAACCAGGCTGATTCAGGACAGTCTTCATAGAGGAAAGTGATCAGTTCTTTTCTATCGGCACCGAATACCCTCTTATCATAGGCTACTACTTCCGCTATATCAGAGGGACTTATCTTTTCAGTATCCATTTGATTATCCCCCGGGGATATTTTTGAAGCTGAAGGATTGGTCATTCTGTACAGGGTATATTCAATTATAAAACCCAGTTTGAGATAAACCGGTCTACCCGCAGGTGTTGCATCCAGCTTTATGGATTTGCACTTCTTAAGTTTTTCAATTGCATCAAGCATTAGTAGCTTGCTTATTCCCCGGCCCCGGTAATCCCTGTCAACAAGCATCATTCCAATCCATGCCACGGTGTTGGCATAGTTAATTGCGGTAACTGTTCCTACGATCCTCTTATCCAGAACGGCCACAAGATTGACACTCTCCGGGTAAGAGATAAGCAAGGCCCAGTCTTTTTCAAGCTGGTTCCAGCCTTCGACATCTTTCAAGCTCATCAGGCCATCCATGTCGGATAGCTGCATCTTTCTCAGTTTCATTTAAGAGAGCCATTTATGTAGCCTGGCTGCCACAAAGTCATCATCATTCAGATGGGGATAGGCTTTATAGACCCGGTCGATTTCCTCTATTTGTCCGGGCGAGAGCACCTCGTCCTCCCGCAGTGTCCATAAGCCTTCCAGCAGGCCCTGCCGCCGCAACACCTCATGAAGTCCGACAATACAGCCTTTAAATTCATTGGCGGCATCAAAAAATGCAGCATTGCTGTCGGTGATCTGCATTCCCAGAGTCAACTGCTCTTGCAGCACTCCATCAAGTTTTCCCTGCTGAATTTCCTCCAGTAATCTGACTGCCGAACGCGTCCACACTGCCCAGTGCCCCAGCAGTCCGCCTACGATACGTTTAGTAATCACTTCCGAACCCACCTGCAGCTTAAACTCAGTAAGTAAATCAACCAGGATATTATCATCGTTCCCGGTGTATAAGGCTATTTTGTCGGCACGTCCAGATTCAATAACACCACGCACCACATCCAGGGTCTGATACCGGTTAAAGGGGGCCATTTTGATAGCGATGACATTTTCGATCTGTGCAAATTCCCTCCAGAAATTGACATCCAGTACCCTGCCCCCCACGGCAGGCTGAAGGTAAAATCCCACAACCGGGATGATATCAGCGACAGCCCGGCAATGATCCAGTATGGTCTCATTGGATGCATTCGGGAAGGCAGCCAGACTCAATAGAGCAGCATGGTATCCATGGTCTGAAGCCAGGAGGGCCTCCTGTGTGGCCTGCTCCGTATTTCCGATGATCCCCGCGATCCTGATAAGCGGTTTATGGCTTCGTTCCACAAACTGGTCAAACTCTTCACTGGCAATTTTCAGTACTGTTTCATACAAATCCACCTCGGGGAGCCTGATATCAAACTGTGTGGTATGCACCGCCACGGCCACTCCACCGGCACCTGCATCCAGGTAGTACCTGATCAGAGCCCGCTGCCTTCTCTCATCAAATTTCCTGTTTTTATCCAGGGCAAGCGGCAGTGCAGGGATCACAACACCCTTATGCAGGGCTAAGAGTATATCTTCGGGTAACTGATTAGTATTTTCCATCTCTCACTTCATAATGGGTGGGTTTACCAAGGGTCTCTCCCTCTTCACTGATCCAGGCGGCAATCCATTTGATGATCTGTGTGGATTTTACCTTTGGACGTCCGAACAATTCAAGCGCCCGACCGGGATTGTTCAGCAGGGCTGTCTGCGCTTCTTCATTAATGAATTCGGGTGTTGTTTTGAACAGCTTTGCAAATTCCAGGGCAACTTCACTTACTGATAAAATATCCTCTCCGGTAATATTTATTATACTGGCTGGACTTTCACATATTTCCAGGGATCGAAGTACCGCATCATTCATATCTCCCTGCCAGATCACATTGAAGTATCCCATGGATAGGTCAATGGGCTTCTGGTTTTTCACTTTCAATGCAATATCAACCAGCACCCCATAACGTAATTCAACCGAATAATTAAGTCTTATCAGGCATACCTTTGTCTGGTATTGCTTGCTTCCATATTCAAACATCCTCTCTCTTCCAAGGCAGGATTGTGCATATTCACCAAGCGGTTCCGGGGAATCAGTTTCCAGCGATCCGCCCGACTCAACTGAGACTAGGGGATATACACAGCCTGTGGAAAATGCAACGATATTGGACCCCTTAAAATGATCGGCAATTAAGGCCGGCATATAGGAGTTAACTGCCCAGGTCAGGGAAATATTTTCTTCAGAACCAAACTTCATGCCTGCCAGGAAGAAAACATTTTTAGCTTTAGGCAGACTTTTAATAAAACCCATGTCCAGCAGATCTCCATCCATGGTTTCAATTCCCATATCCTCGATCTTCTGGCGTTGCTGGTCCGATTCAAATTTAGAAACTCCAATTATACGTTTTTCAACACCTGCCTGTCTACATGCCCTGAGAGCCATTCTGGCCAGTGATGGGCCAATTTTCCCTCCTATACCCAGGAACATTATATCTCCTTCAATTTCTGCAAACATTTTCACTGCCTCAGGGCTGGGAGTGGACAATAACTCTTCCAGTACAACTTCACTGGCTATTTTCTCAGGATATTTATTCATTATGATTCCTCCTGTTTAGTATGATATTCTTATAGATCGATACGGCCTGTTCTATTTTCTTTATGGAACAATACTCATCGGTCTGGTGAGCCATGCCGGGTTCCCCCGGTCCGAGTATAATGCATGGCACCCCACCGTAAAAAGATTGTAATACCGATCCATCGGTGAGATAAGGCAAGGATTTTAGCCGGGTATCATCTTGCCTGTCCGTATGGCAAACATCATAAACAAGCTGAACAAAAGGAAGCGTCTCGGGGGTGCTGACAGGATTCAGATCAACAAGGGTTTCTATGGTGACATCCTTTCCCAGTTCTCGGAAGAGTCTTTCCAGTACTGATTTATGTTCGACCATGGTGGTTGAGCGGACGTCAATGCTGAACTCTGCATGGTCAGGTACCGAATTTATATTCATGCCACCCTGCATCTTCCCCACATTGATGCTTGGATAACCCAGGAGCAAATCTTTTTCCACTTCAAATCGAAAGGCTTCAATCTTTGAAATACATTTTGCCGCTTTATAGATAGCATTGTCTCCCAGCTCAGGCATGGATGAGTGGGCTGTTTTTCCCTGAGTTGTCACCCTCAGGTAGAGGGCTCCTTTGTGCCCGATGGCAGGGGTATTTGCAGTGGGTTCTCCAACAACTACTGCCCTTGCTTGCCCTAATTTCTTATGGGTATCTACCAGTTGCTGAACACCCTGGCACCCCAGTTCTTCTCCTGCGGAGAAGATTAGCCTGATACCCCCCGGAGGTGAAGACTCAGAGCTGGCTACAATTGCGGCCACGGTCATAGCGGCTACCCCGCCTTTCATATCACTGGAACCGCGACCATAAATTCTATCTCCCTCTATTTTGCCTGAGAAAGGCTCTCTTGTCCACGAAAGCTCCCCCAGGGGAACCGTATCAAAATGGCCGGAAAGAACCAGCGGTGCTTCGGGTCCGCTTACTCCCTTTTCCGCCACCAGGTGCAGCCTGTTTGTATCATACACCGGCAAACTTACCTCAAAGCCGTTATCTGCAAGATGTTTAGCAAGCATTGTGGCTATGCCAGACTCATTTCCGGGAGGATTTATGGTATTGAAGGAAATTAATTCTCTGGTCAGGGATATTACATCAATGTTGGCCATTTCAACGCATTCAGGTTGTGCGGATATAAGTTAGCATATTCTGATACATAAAATACACCATCAGGCTGATGATAATAAAACCTGTTACAGCGATAATATTTTGAAAGAGATTGTTCCTCTGTGAGCCCATCACTTTTTTATTGTTCAGTATCAGGAACAGTCCAATGGCAATGAGAGGTACAGCCAGCATGGAGGATGCCTGCGCCATTATCAGCGCATAGATTACATTTCCCCTGAAGAAAACTGCCACCAGCATGCCTATGAGCAATATGGCAATAATAAATATTTTCGTTGTTCTGTTATTCATCGAGCGACTCAAACCCAGTCCGTCTGCAAGCAGACCGCCTCCGATCACAGAGTTTACCATCATGGATGAAAATGCAGCTGCACATAGACCCACACTGAAAATAACCTTTGCATAGCCCCCGAACAGAGCTTCCATCTGCATGGCCATATCAGCTGCCGAATTAACCAGTATCCCCCTGGGATGCAGGGCCGCAGCAGATGTAATTAAAACGGTAGCGGATATCAGTGCAAGGAGTAAAATACCGATGTAGGTGTCTTTCAGACTGCTAAGCAGATTTTCCTTTTTCCAGCCCTTATCCTGTGCTAAATAGGACTGGTACAATGCAGCTGCCAGGGAAAATGAAGTGGCCATCAGTGCAGCTACAACACTTAGACTATTTGAAGAAAACTTCGAGGGTACAAAACCCCTGGCAAGCGGTGCAATTTCAGGTTTGGTAAGAATAAGATTGAGGAAAAAAGCAAGGATCATGAGTAGTACCATAAACATCATCACGCGCTCCAGCAACTTATATAGATTTTTAGCCCAAAAAATAAATATGATTCCCAACGAGGTAAATACTATGGGCCAGACTCGTTCGTTGATTCCTGTAATACCCTCCATGCCAATCCCAATTCCAAGGTTATTTCCAAACTGGAAGCTTGATGTGGAAAGGAAAGCTGAAATGCCAATTGCTATGGCAAACCATCTGCCATAGTTTTCCGCTATGGACTGTAGAATAGATTTGTTGTTAAGCACCCCAAAGCGCGCTCCCATAGAAGTGTAGGTAATCATAAAAACGGTCGCTATAACAATCACCCAGAGGAAGGCATAGCCATATTCTGAGCCTATCCTGGAAGCCACCGTAATGCTACCGGGGCCGAGTACCAGGGCAGCGATGATAAACCCCGGACCCAACGATTTGAAGGTGGCTTTGATTTTTTTGAACATAGCAGATACTAAATATATCAGAAAATTCTTCTTGTATAAGAAATTGCTAATAGCTATTTTTAATTTGTTATGACAGAAACCGCTTCCTCCCAAAACCCGGAACGCTTATTATCACTTGATTTTTTCCGGGGAGCAACCATGTTTTTACTGATTGCTGAATTTACCCACTTCTTCTCCTTTTTACACGATCCTGCACTTGAAGGATCCTTTATCTATGCCATTGCCGGGCAGTTCCACCATCATTCCTGGAATGGGTTGCATTTCTGGGATCTGATCCAGCCCTACTTTATGTTCATTGTAGGGGTGGCCATGCCCTATTCCATGGCAAATCGACTGAAGCGAGGACAAACCAGGGCTCAGATAAACCGGCATGCTGTTCAAAGGGCTTTTCTGCTCTTATTTCTTGGATGGGCTCTCTACTGCATCGGACCCGGTCGAATAGAGTTCCGGTTTCAGAATGTACTGGCACAACTTGCCGTGACCTATATATTGGCCTTCCTGATTATGAAAAAACCGGTCTGGGTGCAAATCGCATTCTCCTTATTGCTCCTGGCGCTTACCGAAATCCTGTACCGGGGTTTCTGGGTGGAAGGATTTAACCATGCCTTCATTCCCAATGAGAATTTTGGCACCTGGCTTGACCTGCAATATGGCGGAGCAGATATGAATGGCCACTGGGTAAGCTTCAATGCAATACCTACCACCGCCCATACCATCTGGGGAGTCCTGGCTGGACAGTTACTTATGAGCCAGCGGAAAGCGGGACAAAAGCTGAAAATTCTATTGATTGCCGGTATAATTGGTGTGGTAGTCGGGTATGGGCTTAATCCCATTACTCCCATTATCAAGCGAATTAGTACTTCCTCCTTTGTGATCGTAAGCGGAGGCTGGACCTTCCTTACCCTGGCTTTCTCATACTGGCTTATTGATATAAAGAAGCGGCAGAAGTGGTCGATGTTTCTCAGGGTCGTTGGAATGAATCCCCTTTTTATTTATCTCTTTGCCCATGTGGGGGGTGCCGTCTTCATTGAAGCCATCCTGCATCCCTTTACCTTTGCCCTCTTTGGCTGGATGGGAACCTTAACTGCTTCGATTTTAACCAGTGCCATTGTTCTTTTCTTACTATGGTATATTTGCCAATGGCTCCATAAGCATAAGATTTATATCAGGATATAAAACACATTTTAATTTCATTCAAGATGTTCAGAAAACCATTAATTCCCATTCTATCCTTGCTTCTGATAGCAGCAGCATGCACCATCAACGAGTCGGAGCTATATCAAAGCATGGATAAAATTGATTCACATGTTCACATTCGCACCGGGAATCCGGCCATCATGGAATTTGCAAAGGCAGAAAGCTTCCAGCTGCTGACCATCAACACCCGGTCCGACAGCCAGGAGAATATTGATCAGCAGAAGCAATTTGCCGTGAAAATGAAGGAGCTTTACCCGGAAGACATAAACTGGCTGGCCACTTTTTCCATGGAAGGCTTCGAGGAGCCACATTGGGCAGAAGAGGTGATTCAGAGGCTCCAGGCGGATCTGGATCAGGGAGCTGTGGGCTTCAAGATCTGGAAGGACATTGGAATGACTTTCCAGGATAGCCTGGGGCAATTTGTATTTCTGGACGATCCGCTCTTTGAGCCCGTATTGGATTTCATGGCGGGTAGCGGTTTAACTCTTCTGACACATATTGGTGAGCCTCTTAACTGCTGGCTTCCCATCGATTCCATGACCGTCAACGGAGATAAGAGTTATTTCACGGATAATCCTCAATACCACATGTACCTTCATCCCGAGTCTCCTTCCCACGAAAGGTTGATGGAATCGAGGGACCATGTATTGGCCACCTATCCAGACTTGAAAATGGTTGGAGCACATCTGGGAAGCCTGGAATGGGATGTGGATGTACTGGCTGAACGACTGGACCGATATCCCAACTTTGCCGTGGATCTGGCTGCCAGGGTATGTCATTTTCAGGTGCAGGACAGGGAAAAGGTAAGAGCTTTCGTCCTGAAGTACCAGGACAGGATTTTGTATGCCACGGATCTGGGAGTCTCCGGAGACAGCTATGAGGACAGGCTTACCTGGCTCGAGAACGAATGGCATTCAGACTGGACCTATTTTGCCACAGGAGAGATAATGAGTTCCGATAATGTGGAGGGAGAGTTTCAGGGATTGGGCCTGGATAAAGAGGTGCTGGAGAAAATTTACTACAGAAATGCCATTCAATGGTATCCGGGTGCCTTTAAGTAGCGAAGATAGGTCATAAAACGCTGAAGATGGAGCTTGATTTTGATGAGCTGAAGGTCTTTCTGGATGAAAAGGTGCTGCAATATAATCACCCGGATTTCATTGAACTCGATCCCATTCAGATACCGCATCTGTACAGAGATAAAGAGGATAGAGAAATAGCTGGTTTTTTAGCTGCCACCATTGCATGGGGAAATCGGGTGTCCATTATTAAGAGTGCTAACAGAATGATGGATTTGATGGGCAACTCCCCCTATGACTTTGTACTGAATCACAGAGAAAAACACCTTGAGAAATTTGATGGCTTTGTCCATCGGACCTTTTCGTCCACAGACTTCCTCTACTTCATCCATGCCCTTAAGCATATCTATCTTAAAAAAGATGGTCTTGAGGGGATCTTTACCACATATCAGAATGCCACCTCCCTGCAATTAGCAATACACCACCTGAAGAAGGAGTTTTTCTCATTGCCATACCCGGAACGAACCCTTAAACATCTCCCTGATCCCCTGAAAGGATCAGCCGCAAAAAGAATCAATATGTTCTTGAGGTGGATGGTCCGGAACGACCATGCCGGAGTAGATTTTGGTTTGTGGGAGAGTATTTCTCCATCAAAACTCTCCTGCCCTTTAGATGTTCATACAGGCACCATTGCCAGAAAATTAGGAATATTGAAACGAAAGCAGAATGATGCCAGGGCATTGAATGAACTTGATCTGGTCTTAAGGAGCTTTGATGTGGAGGATCCCGTGAAATATGACTTTGCACTTTTTGGTCTTGGGGCAAGCGGAAAATATTAGCCATATAGCTTTAATTCACAATTATTTGTGAATAACTTAGGGGCTTATTATTTCGGGGAGAATTTGATGCCCCTTACTTTGTACCGAATAATTTGTGAAGAGCAGAGAGATGTTAAAGATTGCAAAAGAGGAGAATCAATACAGGGTCGAATTGTTTCAGGTGGACAGATTGAACACCCTGTTTGCGGATTTGGTAAAAGAACAGCTTATAGAACTGGTGAAGGAAAACGGAGCTTCTGTGGTCTTTGATCTGGAAGGTATCCGTTTTATCGACTCATCCGGTTTTAATGTCCTCCTGGAGGTTTCGGACCAGGCCAGGGTGGCGGGCAGCAAGTTTTCACTCTGTAACATCTCTGATGATGTACGGGAACTGCTTAGCCTATTGGAGTTGGAAGGCAGGTTTGATTTCGTTGCCTGCGAGCATACCAGGGAAAAAATTCTGGTAGCACTGGATTAAGCCCCAATCAGGGTGGCCGAGGTACAGTCTGTAATGGTAACTATAGTATAGTCGCCTGGTTTCAGATCCTTTTTTGGGAATACAACAACTTTGTTCTGCGAGGTGCGTCCGTAAAGCTGCTCTTTCGATTTTTTAGAGTTACCTTCCACA